>Ga0209697_10001041_pt1 | contig 44933 bp, 38 predicted proteins | sample AliMusrvi5mmetaG_FD_184115 | JGI IMG/M metagenome (GOLD analysis project Ga0209697, IMG submission 184115) | Freshwater lake bacterial and archeal communities from Alinen Mustajarvi, Finland, to study Microbial Dark Matter (Phase II) - Alinen... | ecosystem: Environmental > Aquatic > Freshwater...
TTCAGGGAAGATTTTGAACGGGAAGTCAGTTTGAGCCAGATTCAGGAACTTAAAAAAGTGCTGGAACAAATGCAGGGAATTGAAGAACGTGCCATCGATTTAATTGCTAAATTGGATAACAAAGAATCTAAAAATGGACTTAGCTGATCAACGTCCGGATCCCGATGAACTATTGGCCTCCATCATTCAGGATGAGGAGAAAAGCAAACGCGGTAAACTGAAGATCTTCTTCGGCATGTGTGCCGGTGTTGGTAAAACCTACACCATGCTTCAGGCAGCTAAAGTGGAGAAACAGAAAGGATGCGACATCCTCATCGGCTATATTGAGACCCATAATCGAAAAGAGACAGCCGTTCTGGTGGAAGGGTTTGAAATCATCCAACGGAAAAAACTGGAATACAAATCTACGAATGTGGAGGAAATGGATCTTGACGCCATCATCGCCCGCAAACCACAAGTGGTACTCGTGGATGAGTTGGCACATACCAATGCCCCGGGAAGCAGGCACATCAAACGATTTCAGGATGTGCTTGAGCTACTCGAAAGCGGGATCAATGTTTATACAACTGTCAATGTTCAGCATCTGGAGAGTAGAGCCGAAACAGTGACTCAAATTACAGGCATCACCGTCAGGGAAACCTTGCCAGATGAGATTTTCGAAAATGCGGATGAGGTAGAACTGGTAGATTTAAGTCCGGACGAGTTGCTTCAAAGATTGTCGGAAGGCAAAGTTTACGCGGCTGACCGATCCAAGGAGGCGATTGACAACTTTTTCCGCAAGGGCAACATTACGGCACTCCGGGAAATGGCGCTGCGAATCGTAGCCGACCGGGTAGACAAACAGCTGCACGATTACATGCAGCACAAACACATCAGGGGTCCATGGAAATCCGGATCACACTTGTTGATTGCCATTGATTACAGGATACAATCGACCCGGCTGTTGCGTTGGGCCAAGAATCTTTCCTACTCAATGGGCGCCAACATTCAAGCCATTTATGTGGAATCTTCACACCAACTGACAGCCAAAGAACACGATCAACTGAATAAAAACATCAACCTGGCAAAACAGTTGGGCATCAAAGTACGGATCGTAACCAATTACGATGTAGTCAGTGCGATTGTCGATTTTGCCCAGAAGGAGAATGCAACCCACATCATCGTTGGAAAACCGAGGGTACGCAACCTGATCGCCATGTTACGGCTTGGCAGTTTTGTCAACAAGCTCATCCGATACAGCGGGAACATCGATGTTTATATTCTCGGCTCTGACAATCAAGCCAAAGGCAGGTACAAGGACAAGGTGATGTTACCCTCTTTTACCTCCAACCTGAGGGAATACCTTACCGTTATTTTGCTGGTGTTTCTGACCTCCGTAACCTGTTACCTCGCAAAAGATTATATTGGTTACCAGATTGTCTCCTTCGGATTGCTGTTTTTGGTATCCATTCTCGCTATTTTCTTTGGTTCAGGACCCATTTTACTCGCTGCGGCGCTAAGTGCACTGATCTGGGACTACCTCTTCATTCCTCCTCAATTCACGTTGCACATCGACAAGCCAGAGGATCTTCTGATGTTGATCATGTTTTTCATCATTGCCATGCTGAACGGAATTCTGACCTCCAGGGTACGAAGGCAGGAACAGAAAATACGAATACGTGAGGAACGAACCCAGGCACTTTATCAATTGACAAAAGAGTTGAATACCGCTTCGGGAATAGAAGAAGTGTCTGAAATTGCCACCAAGTATGTCAGAAAATATTTCAATCTGGAATCTGCCATCATTCTGAAAACCGAACTGAACACCCTCGACAACAAGGTTCAGGAGGGCTCGAGCATTGCCTTGTCTGACAATGATTTGAGTGTAGCCAACTGGGTTTTTAAAAATTCTGCCGTGGCAGGAAAATACACGGATACGCTCCCATCCGGTTCCCGGACTTTTTATCCCTTGTCAGGGAACAGTGGCAACATGGGTATCATTGCCACTGAGCTTCAACGGGTTTTCACCCAGGGGGAGGAGCAATTCTGGGAGGCATTTTTATCGCAAATTTCAGGAAAGTATGAACGGGAATTTCTGCGCAATGCGGCAAAGAGCAATTACATTCTGAGTGAATCGGAAAAATTGTACAAAACACTTTTTAACTCCATATCCCACGAACTACGAATACCGGTTGCTACGATTCTGGGGGCTTCTGACACCCTGATCTCACAAAACTATCCGGAGGTGACCAGACAGGAACTCTATGCCGAAATCAGTATCGCATCTGTCCGGTTGAACCGTCTGATTGAAAACTTGCTAAATATGTCCCGGCTGGAATCCGGACACATAAAACCGCGTCCGGATTGGTGTGATGTCCACGACATTGCGAACGATTTGGCAGAAACCTTGCAGTCCGAATTAAAACCCTTCAAACTTGCCACAGTCATCCCTCCGGATATGCCGCTGGTGATGGTCGACTTTGGATTAATTGAGCAGGTACTGCACAATTTGATCCTGAATGCCACCCAAAATGCGCCTGCTGGCACCAGGATTCGGCTAAAAATATTCTACGACAACGGATTCCTCGAATTGCAGGTGATGGACCGTGGGCCTGGGTTTACCCCCTTCGAATTAAAATATGTTTTCGATAAATTTTACCGTGGGAAAGATGCAAAGGCGGGAGGAACCGGGTTGGGACTATCCATTGTCAAAGGATTCGTTGCCGCACAATCCGGAACGATCGTTGCAGAAAACAGGGAAAATGGCGGTGCTAAGTTTAGCATCAGAATACCGGTAAAAATTGCAGATTTGAATCAACAGAAAAAATTCGTTGAACAATGAACAGTGCAGAGACCATTTTGATCATCGATGATGAAGTACAGATCCGGAGATTGCTGGAAATCACCCTTTCGGCCAATGGATACAAAATCTCAGAAGCCTCCACGGGAAAGGACGGATTGATTCATGCCGCCACAACCCATCCCGTGCTGATCATCCTGGACCTCGGACTTCCCGATGCCGACGGACTCGAAATCTTGAAAAAGCTCAGGGAGTGGTACCTGAAACCCATCATCATCCTATCCGTGAGAAATTCGGAGGAGGACATCATAAAAGCCCTCGATCACGGAGCGAACGACTACCTGACCAAACCATTCAGAACTGGCGAACTGCTGGCCAGGATCAGGGTGGCCATCCGCCAAAGCACTGATGCTTCAAGTCCCACTCTTACCTTCGGGACGTTGGTCATCGACCTGCCCAGTCATCTGGTCAGGAAAAACAATGAAATTATCAAGCTGACCTCTACTGAATTCTCCCTCCTTGCATTGTTGGCCAAAAATGAGGGAAGAGTACTGACCCACCAGTTCATTCTGAAGGAGATATGGGGAATGGGGTACATGGAACAAACCCAGTATCTTCGCGTTTTCATGGCTCAATTGCGCAAGAAGATTGAAGACAACCCAACAAAACCAAAGCTGCTTAACACCGAATCGGGAATCGGATATCGCTTTGGAGAATAGGTGCAATTTCAAGTTTTGATAAAAAAGCGTAAGTTTGAAAGAATATCTTCATCCGCTTACCCATTTTGGAATATGACTTTTTTCTCGCGAATTTTCAACAAAGTAAGAACATTCAGGTTCTCCAGGCTCGCTGAGCGGGAAAAGCTGATCGCCCTAAGCTTTGTAGTAGGACTGTTAAGCGGTTTTGCAGCGATCCTTCTCAAGAATATCATTCACATCTCCAGCAAATTTTTAACCGACGACTTTGATGCCCTTCAGGAAAATTACCACTATTTTCTATATCCTGGAATTGGGATCCTGCTTACCTACCTTTTTGTCAAATTTGTCGTGAAGGACGATATCAGCCATGGCGTCACAAAAGTTTTGGAATCTATTTCCAGAAAGAAAGGTTACCTGCGGGCACACAACATGTTTACCTCCATCATCTCGAGCACCATTACCATCGGTTTCGGTGGTTCGGTCGGAGCCGAAGCACCGGTGGTACTGACCGGATCATCCATTGGTTCGACCATCGCCCGGAGTTTCAACCTGAATTACCGGACGATGACGGTCCTAATCGGATGCGGGGCGGCAGCTGCCATTTCTGGTATTTTTAAAGCTCCACTGGCTGGTATGTTATTTGCCATCGAAGTGCTCATGCTCGACCTGACGATGGCTTCCCTGCTGCCATTGATGATCTCCGCCGCCACGGCAGCCTCACTGGCCTATTTTCTCATGGGGTCGGGTTACGAGCTCAACTTTCAGATTGATCACGCCTTTAAGGTCACCAACATTCACTGGTATATTTTACTTGGCATCTTTTGCGGCCTCTTCTCTGTCCTTTTCTCAAGGGGAAACCTGCTCATAGAAAGTAGCCTGAAAAAAATCAGGAGTCCGCTACTGCGGATCGCCATTGGCGGATTGGGCCTGGGAGGAATGATATTTCTTTTCCCTTCGCTTTGGGGAGAGGGCTATTTTACCATCAACCAAATTGTCAATGATCTGGGAAATCACATCGTGAACAACTCCCTGTTTTTTGGCTTCCGCGATGACAAACTGGTTCTGATTTTTCTCGTGATGGCCATAATGCTGGTTAAAATTGTCGCCACGGCTACCACCAACGGAGCCGGCGGCAGTGGAGGGATCTTCGCCCCTACCCTCTTTCTGGGCAGTCTGGCAGGATTTTTGATTTCACTGATTTTCAATTACAACGGAGAGATGGTTCCTGCAAAGAATTTTGCCCTTGCCGGCATGGCCGGGATGATGGCGGCAGTGATGCATGCACCCATGACCGCCATCTTCCTGATCGCAGAGATTACGGGTGGTTTCGGATTACTCGTACCCCTGATGATCACCTCTGCCGTGGCGTTTCTAACTGCGATGCCCATCGAGCCACATTCCATCTACCACAAACGACTGGCATTGAAAGGCGACCTCATCACCCACAACAAGGACAAAGCGGTATTGACGTTACTGAAACTTCACAACGTGATCGAAAAAGACCTTTTATCAGTTACCCCAGATACTTCCCTTGGAGATCTCGTCAAAATCATTGCAAAATCAAAACGCAACATCTTTCCGGTTGTGGATGAGCAAAACAATTTCAAGGGAGTAGTGCTATTGGACGATGTCCGGGAGATCATGTTTGAGAAAGAGCTATATGGCATAAAAAAAGTTTCGGAATTGATGGTTCTCTCTCCTGAAATCATCTCCCACGATGAGAAAATGGAGATGGTGATGAAGAAATTCAACGACAGCGGTGCCTGGAACCTGCCTGTTGTTCACAACGGCAAATATGTTGGATACATTTCCAAATCCAGAATTTTCAATGCCTACCGGGAGATGCTTGTTAATTTCTCCGAAGAGTAAGAGAAATTGATGAGTTATGAGTGATGAGTTATAAGAAATGAGAGAGGAGATAGTGTTTTAATTAATTGAATGCGTGTCAATTGATCGCAGGATAGATTTTCTTACTCCGACTTTATTAACATTCCTGATTGCTCCTAATCGAATTTTCTCACCTTCCAATTTTTTCATTCCTTTCGAAAGTTGTACTTTTGGAACTGAAATCAATTATGCTTCATCCATGAAAAAAGACACCCAGATTTTTGAGATCATTGCCAGAGAGCATGCCCGTCAGCTGCATGGCATTGAGCTAATCGCTTCCGAAAATTTTGTCTCGCAGCAAGTGATGGATGCCATGGGCTCCTGTCTCACGAACAAATATGCCGAAGGTTATCCCGGACACCGCTATTATGGAGGCTGTCAGTTTGTGGATGAGGCAGAGCAACTGGCCATCGACAGGCTCAAGGAACTCTTTGGTGCCGAGTATGCCAACGTGCAACCCCACTCAGGTGCACAGGCCAACATGGCGGTCTTAATGACTGTTTTGAACCCTGGAGATACCTTTATGGGATTGGATCTTTCGCATGGAGGTCACCTTTCGCATGGTTCTCCGGTCAATTCATCCGGACTTCTTTACCATCCGGTTTCGTATGGTGTCAGGGAAGAGAGTGGTCTTGTCGATTACGACCAGATGGAACAGGTCGCACTTCAGGAGAAACCAAAACTGATCATCGCAGGAGCTTCTGCCTATTCCAGAGAGTGGGATTATGCCCGTATCCGGACACTGGCAGACAAGATTGGCGCCATTTTTATGGTTGACATGGCCCATCCTGCCGGACTTATCGCAGCCGGTTTGCTTAAAAATCCATTGAAATACGCACACATTGTTACCTCAACAACACATAAAACACTGAGAGGTCCTCGTGGTGGAATTATCCTGCTTGGCAAGGATTTTGAGAACCCCTGGGGACTGGAAACCAAAAAAGGTGAGATCAAAATGATGAGCAGCCTCCTGGATTCAGCCATTTTCCCAGGTATCCAGGGCGGTCCCCTGGAGCATGTCATTGCTGCAAAAGCAGTTTCATTTGGCGAAGCTCTCCTCCCTGAGTACAAAATTTATCAACAACTGGTCCAGAAAAATGCAAAGGCAATGGCTCAAGCCTTTATGGACAATGGATACAAAGTGATCTCCGGAGGGACTGATAACCACTCCATGCTGATCGACCTTCGGACCAAATTCCCCGATCTTACCGGGAAAAAAGCCGAAAATGTTCTGGTTCAGGCCGATATTACCATCAACAAAAACATGGTTCCGTTTGACAGCCGCTCCCCATTCCTCACTTCAGGCTTGAGAGTCGGAACACCGGCCATCTCCACAAGGGGGGTGAAAGAGGACCAAATGGGAGTGATTGTGGAGATGATTGATCGTGTGCTGAGGGATGCCGACAACGAACAAACCATTTTAGCCGTTCGGTCTGAGGTGAACAAGATGATGGAAAGATACCCTATTTTCGCCTGGTAGTTTCTGCATTCAGCATATGCGTGAATTAAAAAAACAAAATAAACCCTGATTCAATGAATGATTGATTGAATCAGGGTTCATTCTGTTTTACACCTCATTTGTCCTATCTGAACAACTGCAAAACTTTCGGCAAAAATATTGAAATAGCAATTACGACAGAGGAGAATGCACAAACCAGCACAGCTGCAGCCGCCAAATCCTTGACGCGCTTGATGGGCTCACTGCGCCCAGGCGACAAATGATCTGCCAGATTTTCCAGGGCAGAATTAAAAAGTTCAGCCACGAAGACGGCGCTTATCACCAATACCAACACCATCCATTCAAATACGGAAATTTTTAATTCCCAGCCGAGGAGAATGGCTACCACAGCCGCAACAAGGTGAATTCTGGAATTGTGTTCCATCTTCAACAGCAGTTTTAACCCATTGAAAGCATAGCCAAGGCTCTTGAACCTCTTGCGCAGCGAAAATTTCTCCTCTTTCATGAGCAAATATCTTTGGTTAAAAAATGAATTTAAATTCACATCCTTGTAAATCGCAGATTATTTAAATAGTAGCCTGGCTAGTTGAACTACCTCACCGGGTGACTCTGAGTCACCCGGTGAGGTAGTTCAACTAGCCCTGATAGATTGAAAGTTACAAATATCATTTTTTCATCCGACTACCCGATTTTAATACGCGAAAACGGAACAGCATCGAGCGAGGCAAATTCACCTTTCAGGTATTTGTAATAGCCTGTAATGGCAATCATGGCTGCATTGTCTGTGGTAAATTTGAAAGGAGGAATGTACATTTTCCATCCCAGTTTGCCGGCCGTACCAAGCAGTGCCTCCCGTAATCCAGAGTTGGCGGAGACTCCACCGGCAACCGTAATCTCACGGATACCGGTCTGCTCAGAAGCCAACTTCAGCTTGGAGAGCAAGATTTCTATGATGGTACTTTGCAGGGAGGCACAAATATCTGCCTTGTTGTTGTCTATAAAATTCGGTTCCTTTGCAATCTCATCTCGCAACAGGTATAAAAATGAGGTCTTTAGTCCACTGAAACTGTAGTCCAACCCCGGAATTCTGGGTTTGGAAAAAGTGAAGGCTTTGGAATTGCCCTCTCTGGCAAGCTTGTCGATCAGGGGTCCGCCTGGATAAGGTAAGCCCATCACTTTTGCACACTTGTCGAATGCTTCACCTGCCGCATCGTCAATGGTTTGACCAATCACTTCCATATCCAGGTGATCCTTCACCACGATGATCTGTGAATTTCCGCCAGAGACCAGCAGACATAAAAACGGAAATTTTGGTTCTTCGGCCGGAGTACTCCTCTCTTTGATAAAGTGAGCCAAAACATGGCCTTGCAGGTGATTTACCTCAATCAGGGGTATATTCCTAGCCAGAGCAAATGCCTTTGCAAAAGAGGTGCCTACCAGCAGTGAACCTAGCAGTCCAGGTCCACGGGTGAAGGCGATCGCACCAATTTCGTCCATAGAAACACCAGCTTTTTTAATTGCCAGGTCCACCACGGGTATGATATTTTGCTGATGGGCCCGGGAGGCCAGTTCCGGAACAACTCCTCCAAAGGCCTTGTGAACGGCCTGCCCAGCCACCTCGTTGCTTAGCATCAACTGATTTCTCAGAATGGAAGCAGAAGTGTCATCGCAGGAAGATTCGATGCCCAATATGACAATATCCTTGTTGTAAATCATTTTATTTTGATCGCATTCAGTTCCCTGCAACTCGGTAAAAAATAGTAATTTTAGCAACTTAATCGCCTGTTCATAACTTTCCATACCTGAATTTTTCAAAGAAAAATCGGTCTGGATCATGCGGAACAGGGACAGACAAATCTTAAATCATTGCCTCGTGACGGAAGAGCCTGTACACCCTCCATCTGCGTTCAAAGGTATTAAAAAAAAGGTTAGGGCATTTGTTGTTCTGGCCATTTTGCTGATTGCCTTACCGGAATTGGTGTACCTTACTTTTCGCAGCAATACGGTTCAAACCGTTGCCATTAGGTGGATCATGGATCAGGTAGGTCAAACCTTCAACACAAAAATCAAGGTTGGCGGAATAGATATCTCCTTTTTTGACCAGGTCACCCTTGAAAAAATTCTGATAGAGGATCAATCCAGGGATACACTCGTCTTCATCGATCAGCTCAAGCTTCAGATCGACAGTATCAGGTTTGGAAGCAGGCGCATACACCTGAACAGCATCATTGTTCAACAGCCCAGCATACACCTGTACCAGGATACGACCGGTACCAATTTCCAGTTCATCCTCGACTCCCTGAATGCGTCACCTCCTCAAAAAAACAGCTCCCCATGGGACGTAACCTTCCGAAACCTCTTTGTTCGGGATGCCGAAATTCGTTTCAAAAAGCCCTATGCAGATACCATTGTTCACAAGGGAATCAATTTCGATGATCTGGATATCAGGAAACTTAATTTTGCACTGGTGAATGTGCACAAGTCAATTTCATCCACAGAAATGTCGCTGGATCATGCTTCGTTTGCTGAAAAATCAGGCTACTCTGTCAACAATCTCACTTTCAAGGCTCTGCTGGATACGTCAGGACTTTTCATGAGCAAATTTGCCTTGATTACACCTCATTCGAACATTTTCTCTGACTCGATGAAGGTCACCTCCCGGACCAGTCCACTCATGGATAAACTTTCCTCCGTAAAAAAAACCGAGGACCTTCCCCTGGCATTTCAGTACGACTACGAGGGGAACCTGGCTCCATCCATTGTTTCACTCGCCGATCTGGCCTATTATATGCCTGAGATATGGGGGATGGACGAACCCGTCATATTTTCTGGCGGAGTTAAGGGAACCATTGACAATCTGAAATTTAAAAAATTAAATTTCCGGGCGGGTAAAAAAACCTCCTTCAATGCAGACCTGGAACTCAAGGGATTGCCAGATTGGGAAAACACCTACATCTTTCTGAAATTCTACAACAACACTTTCAATTTCAACGATTTGGTCTCCGTTAGATTGCCGGATGGAGCCTCTTCACGCTATCCTAAAATTCCCAAATCGATGCTGGATGATGTAGACCTTACCTACCAGGGAACCTTCAGCGGATTTCCTTCCGATTTTGTAGCTTATGGAAACCTGAACGGAGAACTTGGATCACTTACAACCGACATTGCCATTTCCCCCTCGCTTTCCGGTGCTTTGTCATTCAAGGGTATGCTGGATGCCAAATCCTTCAAGATTGGCAAGTTCCTGGGCTATGATCCATTGGGGGAGGTAACCTTGCATACAGAGGTGCAGGTGAATAAAAAGGGAACCCACTTCGATGCCACGATCAAGGGTAACATAGACAGTCTCTATTACAACAACAACCGGATAGATTCTATTTACCTCAATGGAACTGCCAGCAACAAGAGCTACGACGGACAGCTTTCTGTCAATGACAAGAATCTGCGGATGAAATTTTCCGGCAAGGCAGACTTCGGAAGCAAGACCCCATCCTTCAACTTCTCTTCGACCGTCCAACATGCCAATCTCAACGTATTGGGTCTGGAACAACTGCACAAGGATGCCAAATGCTCCTTTGACATGGAGGCCAATTTTACAGGCAGAAACATCGATGAGTTGAACGGCTCCATCGACCTAGAGAAAATGAAACTTTCCAGAGAGGAAAAAACGTTTGAGGTGAAAAAACTCAGTTTGGGAACCACCAACTCAGCCGACCGGAATACCCTGACGATGCGATCCGATATTGCAGATTTTGATATTGTGGGGAATTACAAATTTTTGGAAATTGGACTGACCCTTCGTGACTACCTCCAACACTACCTCCCTTCCGCTGACCTCCCCTTCAGCAAAGAAGGCATCGCCGGAAGCAATGTATTTAGTTTCGATGTGAACATCAAAAAACCAGAAGTCATTACCTATTTTTTCTTGCCGGATATGATCCCAAATTCCCCTGTGGTGATGAAGGGCGAGATCAATTCATTGAAAAAAAGTTTGGATTTCGACTGTAAGGCTGAAAATCTCACTTATCAATCCTACCACACCAAAGGACTCACCTTTTCTTCAAGAAACGATGGAGACAAATGGATGCTCAAACTGGGACTAAATGAGGCAACTATAGGCGATAATTACAAGATTGCAGATGTAGTACTGAACAATACCCTGTTTAATGACACCTTGCAGACCTCCTTTTCGTGGGGAGAGAAGAACGACAAAAAATACAGTGGAAAGATTGATATGGAAGGTCTTTTTTCCAAAAACATAAATGGGCTTGGAATGGCCGATTTTTCAATCAAACCATCCAATTTCCTTGTTTCTGACACGCTATGGCAATTCGACAGAAGCCTGATTCACGTAGATTCAGCCAAACTGGTCATCAACAATTTCAATTTGCACCACGGAGAAGAATATTTCCGGATCAACGGTAAACTTTCAGACAATCAGTCAGATAAATTAAAAATTGAAGCCAGCAAAATTAACCTTGGATTCTTCGACCTGATATCAAAACAAAAAATCGGCATTGAAGGATCCCTTAGCGGTGAAACGGAACTGGCAGATATCAAAAACTCCTTCTTCCTGAACAGCCATCTCGCCATCGAAAATTTCCATTACGACAAAAATCACTTTGGCGATGTAATCTTCGACAATATCTGGAACAAGGAAGAAAAAAGATTGTATACCTCCATCAAATTAAATAAACGGAATACTACTTCGTTGCTGATCAAGGGATTCTATTCACCCGCCACCGATTCACTGAATTACAAGGCCAACTTGACTGATTTCTCCCTGGAGACTATTTTTCCCTTCCTTCAGAGTTTTTCAAATGGCGTGAGCGGAAAAGGGGACGGCTTTGTAGCCATCACAGGAACTTTCGCCGATCCCTGTTTCAAAGGAAAGGTGCAGGTGACAGAAGGAAAAATTGGCATCGATTACTCGAAGGTCGCATATACTTTCACCCATCCCATAGAATTCTCCTATGATTCCATCGTCTTTAGGAGAATTACGCTGAAGGACAGCGAAAACAATTCGGCACTCCTCAATGGCTACATTACCCATAAAATGTTCAGCAAACTGAAGTATCATCTCGGTGTTCAGACCAAAAAAATAGAGGCCTTGCGTACGACACTGGCAGACAATTCGCTCTTTTATGGAGAAGCCCATTGCAGCGGGGATATTCTGATTACAGGAGCTGGGGAACAGGTGAAACTGGATATGAACGTAAAAACGGAAGATGGAACGCAGATCATCATTCCGATGGAGACACCCGCCTCGGTTTCGGAGAACAATTTTATCCGGTTCGTTGGAAAAGATACCACCGTCAACACCCAGGCCGCAGTCGAGGATCCACCCGACAACAGCTCCTTCGAGATGAACCTGAACCTGATTGCCACGCCGGCAGCAAAGGTTCAGATACATTTCAACTCTACGCTCGGGGATGTCATCTCCGGACAGGGATCCGGTAACCTCCGAATGGTCTATGACCCGCAGGGAAATTTCACAATGTTTGGAAACTATGCCCTCGAAAAGGGAGACTATCTTTTTACCCTTCAGAATGTCATCGGAAAAAGTTTCAAACTGGAGGAGGGTGGAACCATCACCTGGAACGGAGATCCCTACGAGGCGAATGTCGATATAAATGCCATCTACAAATTGAAAGCCTCTGTGAAGGATCTTTTGGTGGATACCTACAAAAATGAAAATACAGGCAGGATTCCTGTCGAATGCCGCATCAACCTGTCCCACAAACTGCTGAATCCGATCCTCAAATTCGATATTCTGTTTCCATCGGCGGATGAAAGGACGAAGGATGAACTGCAACAATTCATCAGTACCCAGGATGACATCAACAGACAGATGCTCGCCCTGCTGCTGATTGGTCAGTTTTACACCCCTGAGTACATCCGCGGAAGAACAGACACCCAATCCAATACCGGTTCCCTGGTTGGGGCTACCACCTCCGAAATGCTTTCCAACCAGCTTTCCAACTGGCTTTCTCAGATCAGTTCAAATTTCGATGTAGGATTCAACTACAAACCAGGCGACCAGGTAAATACCAACCAGATGGAACTGGCACTGAGTACCCAGATTTTCAACGATCGGGTCACGATCAACGGAAACATCGGAAACAACAGCAACCTGCAAACCACCAACAACAACAATGCAGTTTTGGGCGAAATAGAAGTATTTGTCAAACTGATCAAATCCGGAAAACTCCAGCTGAAGGCCTATAACCGGGCAAATACAGATATGACTTACGATACTGCTCCCTATAAACAGGGAATTGGGTTTTCCTACCGGGAAAGTTTTAACTCCTTCCGTGACCTCTTCCACCTCAAAAGGGTCAATAAATTGTCCCCTTTAAAACCCACGGAAAACACGACACCCAACTAATGCAAAATTATTTTCTACATTTGCCTGTAATCTGTCGGTTTCGCTGCAGCCCTTCCTCAGAAGGAACCCGTTACCGCGATGCATAAAAGTTTAGCTAAGAGGTCATGAACCTATCTGGTAGTCAACGCTCCGGCATCATTTATACCCTACTGATTCATGCAGGGATTCTGCTCTTATTGATGATGATGACCCTCTCCATCGATAAGAAGTTCCAGACAACAGACGAAGGACTTTTGGTTGATTTTGGCTATTCGGAAAACGGTAAGGGCGAAGAAGAGCCCTCGGCCACCTATTCCAAAAACGATAATCTTTACAAACCACCTGTACAGGCTACCCAAAAAGCCACAACTATAGCACAACCGAAGCTTAAATCAACAGAAATTAAGGAAGAAGATCTGCTGACGCAAGATCACGAACCCTCCATCGCACTGCACACTAAAAAACTGGTGGAAAAGAAGCCTGTCGTCAAGAAGCAAGCAGACCCTAGCGTGGAACTTGAAAAACGACAAAAGCAGGAGCAAATTGCCAGGGAAAAGTTGGAAGAACAAAATCGTCAGCAAAAAATTAAAGAGCAGCAGATGATCGGCAACATCAACTCCAGGGCTAAAAATGCTTTTGGCGGCGGATTAACCGACAACGGATCCACCTCCAAAGGCGAAGGAATCACCTATGGGCCCGGAAATCAAGGCGATCCAAACGGACAGCCGGGAGTAAAACGATACGGTCCGGGCGGAGGAACGGGCAACAACATCTCATACAATCTTTCGGGCCGACAGGCACGCTCCCTGCCCAAACCAGCCTACCCCGGCAATGAAGGTGGCATTGTCGTGGTGGAGGTAACTGTCGACAAGCTGGGAAAGGTATCTGCCGCGCGGGCCGGTATTTTTGGTTCCACCTCAAGCGACCCTGACTTGCTGGAAGCCGCTACCAAGGCGGCCAAAGCGGCAAAATTCAACATCGACGACAAGGCCCCTGCCTTCCAGAAAGGAACGATAACTTATCATTTCGTTTTGCAATAAAACGAAATCAAGGTTAAAGGCTAAAGGCTAATGTGGGGTACCCTTCAATCCTGACTATTTCAACTCAGCAAAAAAACCAGCTTCTATGGAGTCCATACTTTATCCTTTAGCCTTTATCCTTCAGCCTTGTTTCGGGGTTGATGTAAATTTAACAGAAGGATTTTATCACACTGATTCATAGCCCTGAATTAATGACTATCTTTGCACCCAAATTAGTAAAATGCGAAAAATAAGAAACATAGCTATAATTGCCCATGTCGACCACGGTAAAACAACGCTGGTAGACAAGATGATCATGCATTCCAACATCTTCCGTTCCAACCAGAATCCCGGAGAATTAATTCTCGACAGCAACGATCTGGAACGTGAAAGAGGGATCACCATCCTGGCAAAAAATGTATCAGTGGTGTACAAGGGAGTTAAGATAAATATCATCGACACCCCCGGTCACTCCGATTTTGGAGGAGAGGTAGAAAGAGTACTGAACATGGCAGACGGGGTTTTACTGCTCGTGGATGCCTTCGAAGGTACAATGCCGCAAACCAGATTCGTCTTGCAAAAAGCAATAGAACTCGGACTCAAGCCCATCGTGGTGGTTAACAAGGTAGATAAACCCAATTGCAGGCCGGATGTGGTTCATGAACAGGTCTTTGAATTGATGTATAGCCTGGATGCCACCGAAGAGCAATTGGATTTTCCGACCATCTATGGTTCGGCAAAACAAAACTGGATGAGTACAGACTGGAAAAATCCTACCACCAACATCGAACCACTTTTCGACGCAATCCTGGAACATATCCCTGCTCCACCGGAGAATGAAGGTACTCCGCAAATGCTGATTACCTCCCTGGATTATTCCAAATACATTGGCAGGATTGCCATCGGCCGTATTCACCGCGGTGAAATAAAAGAGGGAATGAATGTTTCGCTGGTCAAGCGCGACGGAACAATCACCCGTTCAAAAATAAAGGAGCTGCACGTATTCACCGGACTGGGTCGCGAAAAAGTCGCGACAGCCCTTAACGGGGATATTTGCGCCCTGGTTGGAATCGATGATTTTGAAATCGGAGATACCATATGTGACTACGAAAACCCGGAAGCACTCGACCCGATCGATGTTGATGAGCCTACCATGAGTATGCTATTTACCATCAACAACTCTCCTTTCTATGGGAAAGAGGGTAAATTCGTTACCAGCCGTCACATCCACGAACGCCTTGAACGCGAATTGGAAAAAAACCTCGCCTTGCGCGTGGAACCCACCGATTCGGCAGATTCATGGAACGTGAACGGTCGTGGGGTACTTCACCTTTCCGTACTGATTGAAACCATGCGCCGCGAAGGTTATGAACTTCAGGTAGGTCAACCACAGGTGTTGTACAAGGAAATCGACGGGGAACGCAACGAGCCCATCGAATTGCTCGATATCGACCTGCCCGCAGAAATGGCAGGAACAGCCATTGATTTCGTCACCCGTCGTAAGGGTGAAATGATAAACATGGAACACAAAGGCGACAGAACCCATCTGGAATTCCACGTTCCATCCAGGGGAATCATCGGGCTTCGTACCAATCTGCTCACCGCGACCCAGGGCGAAGCCGTGATGTCGCATCGCTTTTTGCATTACGATAAATTCAAGGGACCCATCGAAACACGGGTGAACGGTTCCCTGATTGCCATGGAAACCGGTACCGCTTTTGCCTATTCTTTGGGCAAATTGCAGGATCGCGGACGCTATTTTATTGAACCTCAGGATGAAATCTACGAAGGTCAGGTTTGTGGGGAAAATAACCGGGATGGTGATCTCGTGCTTAACCTCACTAAGCCCAAGAAACTGACCAACATGCGTGCATCCGGTTCCGATGATAAAATCAGACTCACTCCGGCGACAAAATTTAGTCTGGAAGAGGCGCTCGAATACATTCAAAAGGATGAATACGTAGAGGTAACACCCAAATCGATCCGTTTGAGAAAGATCAAATTGAGCGAAATCGATCGCAAAAGATCTTCTAAAAACGTCTAGTTTCCCTTCCTGAATAACTCCCATATCCAAACAGACCCGGTTCCTTCATAGGAATCGGGTCTGCTTTTTTGATGGTTTCCTCTCCGATTCACAAAAAAAATGGAGCCGACTGACTGTCTCCCAAACCTATATTCAGTCAAAAATCAAACTTGACGAGCACTTTTTACATTTTATTTTCACAATGAAAAATGTGTAAATGACTATTATTTAAGTACATAAAAATTATTTTAAAATTTTATGGTACTATGTGTTGCATAGTACCATAAATTATATATATATTTGCATCACCTACTTCAGTGTAATGGAAAGTACCTTACAGATACTTATACGGCAAAGTAGTTTTAAAATAGTTGTAACAGTTTAATTAATGCCAATATGAACATAGACAATTCCAAAGCACAGATGAGGAAAGGGATTCTGGAGTATTGCATACTTCTGATACTTTCCAAGAAGCCGCTGTATGCGTCTGACATCATCGGCGAGCTAAAAGATGCGCAAATGATCGTTGTGGAGGGTACCCTCTATCCACTGCTGACCCGCCTTAAAAATGACGGGTACCTCTCCTACCGCTGGGAAGAATCGCTTCAGGGTCCTCCACGCAAATACTACGAACTTTCGGAGGCAGGTGAAAAATTCCTTTCGGAACTTGAAATCTCCTGGTCTGAACTGGTCATCGCCATCCAACAACTGAGAACTGGAAAATAAATACAATAGGTAAATAGGGGTATTTCCCCCGTTGACTTTCCTATCATTATTGAATAAAATAAAACCAAGATAAACAACAAGAATATGAAAAAGACATTAACCATCAACCTTAGCGGATCAGTATTCCACATCGACGACGATGCTTATGAAAGACTTTATACCTATCTGAACAAGATTACCAGACATTTCGGAAGCGACCAGGATGCGAAGGAGATCGTCGAAGACATCGAAGCCAGAATCTCAGAAATTTTTGCAGAAAAAATAAAAAATGGCGTAGAGGTGATCAATATTTCCCACGTAGAGGAGGTGATCGTGATCATGGGTACCCCCGAAGCAATCTCCAACGAAGAGGAGGAGAAAGCATCTCCAACCGGGAAAAAATATTACCGGATGGGAGGTAGAAGACTCTACCGTGATCCTGAAGACAAGATCCTGGGCGGTGTTTGCAGCGGATTGGGATCCTATTTCTCCATCGACCCAGTGATAATCAGAATCTTCTTTGTGCTGCTGTTCTTTGCAGGCGGGAGTAGTTTTCTGGCCTACCTGATCTTATGGATTGTGGTGCCAAAAGCCAACAGTACCGCGCAACGTCTTGAAATGAAGGGAGAAGAGGTCAACATCGACAGCATCTCCAAATCCATCAAGGAGGAGATGCAAGACGTGAAGGAAAACTTCCGCAATTACCGCACCAGTCCAACATATGCCCACGGAAGAAATGGCATCAATGAAGTTGGAAATACCCTGGTTCAGGTTCTCAAAATCCTGGGTACCATCCTACTGGTCATTATTGGAATACCCTTCCTAATTGTTGGTGCAGTTGCATTGATAGTTCTTTTCGCCCTGCTCTTTGCCTCCAGTCACATTTTTGGGGCCTTGCCCTTCGTGCACGGATTCAATTTCATGGATTTCCTTTATACTCCTGGATCCACCCTTAGCTGGATTACCATCGGTCTGGCACTGGTGATCGGAATACCCCTGGTTCTTCTTATCCTGGCAGGGATCAAAATGATTTTCAGAATCAAAACCAACAACCACATCATGGGATCTGTTTTCGGTGGATTGTTTCTGATCGGAATATTCATCCTGCTCTTCAGCGGTGGAACGACACTTGGCGAATTCAGCAAGCAAACTACAGTAACCAACCACGATAAAATAACCACTTCCGCTGATACCATTTTCCTTTGCGCCAAAAAGGGGCAGGGCGAGCTGGATCTCGAATCCATTGTGGATCCGGACTTGAATTTCAACCATTTCAAAGTTGGAAACCTGGACGGGAAAGATATCCTGATTGGCATTCCGGAACTTAGAATCGAAAGGGCCGATGACAGTGAGATTGAGCTGATAACCAACAAAACTTCAAGAGGAATGAATATTCCCAGCGCAAGAACGAATGCCGAGAACATACAATTCAACTATCTTCGTAAGGATTCACTCATCAGCATTCCAACCAGTTACCAGCTTCCAAAAGTCTGGAGAAATCAACGGGCCAATCTCAAAATTAAAATTCCGGTTGGAAAAACAATTTACCTCGACAGTTCCCTAAAATCGATTCTAACGGACGTTAAAAATACCACCGATATGTACGACGAAGATATGGTCAACAAATACTGGACCATGAAACAAGAAGGTCTCGCACTGGTGAACAGGGCCATTCCAAATGTTAAACCACTAAAAAAATAAGAATATGAGCTTCTTTTATCGCGTAGGCATACTGGTTGCCATGCTCCTTTCCTTCTTGTCCGGATTCGGACAAAGCAAATCTCAAAAGATTTACGACCGCTATCCCAAAGAGGCAGGCTTCACCTCCTTCTCTTTTTCGAAGACCATGATCGACGCCATGAATCTCAACATGGACGAAGAGGGTAAGAAGATAACAGGCGATTTTCAGGAATGTAAAATCCTGATTTACAATTCAGAAAAAGGAACCATCCAACAATTTCCGGAGGAATTATCCAGAGAGTTCAGATCTCTTCATTACGAACAGGTTCATCCAAAGGGTGAAAAATCAAACGATGATGCTGAATTCTGGATTGAAGGCAAAGGCGACAGGGTCTCGGAATGCCACATCATCCTGAGAAATCACAACAACGACGACAAGTCTGCAGTTCTGGTCTCCTTCTTTGGCAACTTCAAGGTCGAAGACCTCAAAAAGCTGGAGAAGATTGGACAGAAACAGGGCGATTGAAAGATAGAGCCATTTGGATTTGAATTCTTTGAATCATATTTTCAGTTTAAAATAAAATAGGTCCCTTACAAATTAACACTTTATTCAATTGATCGGTCAAATGAAATTCTTATTCACCCAGGCTTGAAATCTATTTTTATATTGTTCACTTACAGGAAGATAAATTTTCCCATCAAATACGATCCTGTTCCTTTCAATGATTGAAATTTTTGTGAGATTCACGATATAGGAGCGGTGTATTCGCATAAACTGATCCACGGGCAATTGATCTTCCAACAATTTCATGCTTAACAAGGTCGTGACAGGCTTATTACCGGTGAGGTTAATTTTCACATACTCGCCCATGGCCTCGATGTAAGTGATCTCCTTGAAGTTGATTCTAACGATTCTGTAATCCGATTTCATCAGCAGGAATTGTTCCTCACTCTTGACATGAGCAGGGCCAGACTGATTCATTTCGAACCAGGACTTGGCCCTGTTTGCAGATTTGTAGAAATCGGGATAGCTTATAGGTTTGAGCAAATAATCAAGTGCTTCAACCTTAAATCCATCCACGGCATAATCACTGTAAGCAGTTGTAAATATGACTTTCGGGGGATTTTCCAGTGCTTTAACGAATTCCATCCCACTGATATCAGGCATATTGATATCGACAAACATCAGATCGATCTGGGACTCGTTTAATGTTTCCTTCACATCCAGTGCACTGTTAAACAAAGCTACCTTTTCGAGAAATGGGGTTTTATCGATATATGCTCCAATTTGTTGCAAGGCAAATGGTTCATCATCCAGGGCAATACATCTGATCATACGGGAATGGAAAGGTTTAAGGTATACAGGTCTTCACTTTCAATAATTTCCAGATGGTAATTGTTTCCATACAGCAACTCCAAACGGTTCAGCAGATTTTGTATCCCAATGCCACGATAATCCTCTAAACGGCTCCTCTCGGTTTTACTGTTTTGTGCAACAAAAATCAATCTGTCATTGCCAACTATAAGCTCAAGTCTGATCTTATGTTTATCCTTGTAACTGATCTCTTGCTTAAAGATATTTTCAACAATCGAGATAAACAGGGATGGTGCTATTTTTTTTTCAGGAAGATTGGACGGGAAAAAAGTCTCAATACTAACTTTTTCGCTTATCCTGAGTCTCATAAGACCAATATAATTCTCAATAAATTCAATCTCTTTTTTAAGTGTGGTATTCATGGTCTCACTGTCGTACAGAAGATAACGCATCATTTTGGACAATCTGATGATGGAAGATTTTGCCTCGGATGCATTGATATCCACCATCGAATGGATATTATTCAGGGTATTCATTAAAAAATGCGGATTGACCTGACTACGGAGTAAAAGCAGTTTGTTTGTTATATTTTCTTTTTCCAGTCTCGCTTTTTCCCGCTCAGCTTTTGTCCACTCTACAGAAGCATGTAAACCAGTGTCGAATCCGGCGATCAGCACGGAGAGCATTAAGAAATTGGCAAAAGAAGGAATTGGACCTTGCCGTCCCTGCTGATTTCGAGGTTTGGCAACCTCATCATCTTCTCCATTTGAAAAATCATCCCGAACTGGCATCTTCAATGATTCAGCCTCCTGATCCATCCGATCCTGCGGCTGCTTGTCTTTAAAATCGAAAAGATAAATTCCAATTGTAAGAAATCCAATTAATCCGAACATGGTAAGCAAAAAGGTTAAATGTCTTCCCTTCAGAAAAAGTTTTGGAACAAGCACATAACGATTAAGGAGAATTATCAGTGTTAGAGGCAGTATCGTGACCAACTGTTTCAATAGGCTTTCCCATACGGGTTTATTGTCATCCTCTCTGAACAGAATTGGTGTAATCAAAAGGATCAACCAGACGAACAGGATGAGGAATATCTCTAAAAATTTTAATATTTTCCGCTGGTCTTTCATGGAGATGCTTGAGGCGAAAATTCATTGCGTATCACACTATTTATCGCCAGTGTCTTCAGCTGGCTTAGGCGGACGAGCCAATTTTTCCAATTCCCGGTATTTTTCAAATTTCCCGGCAGGCAAAATCGTTCTTATTTTATTATCCCTTACTTTCTGCAAAGGTTCAATTACAGACTTATCCAATCGACCTTTCCCCTGAGGCTGGTTGCGCTTCAAGTTTTCAACTTCTTGAAAAAAATCAGCATATGCTTTTGTAATTTGATTTGTCTGGGCACCATTCAGAGACAAGGGGATGAAAATTTTGGTTTCAACTTCCTTCAATTTTTCTTCTGCGGAGGGCGGAGATGGTCGCTCCTTCTTGTCATCACGGAGTGCAGGAGAGAGGATTCTAAGCTTTTCCGGATCAAATCCCGCCGCCACAATTGCTTCCTTGCATTCTGGACCAGCATGTATTCCTGCCTTCTTGAAGTTTTCTTGAATTTCATTCGCCTGACTTGCAGTTAAGGTAGTGCTATTGTAGTTGGACAGAATGGTTTTTACTGCCGCTGCCTGCTCCGCAGAAAAAGTCTTTCTATTTCGCTGTTCTTTTGGTTGAACTTGCTGACTCTTGTTTTGCGAAAAAACAATCTCCATACTCAATTTTCCCAATATTAAAACCAGGACTATTATCAATCCCACCAGAATCAGTCTATGCCTATTCATCTGATTATAATTAGTTTGTGATTTATCAAATATATTAATAATATTATACTATTCAAAAGCTATTTGAACATGAAATCAGTATTGATCACTACAGGCATCGGAATAGGTTGTGAGTAAAGGAATGCACCATTGGGACTAATGTATCCAAGATCATTGGCCAAGGCGATTATTTTTGCTTTTTGCTCAACAGAGAGGGAATGGAATATCTGCGCAAAATTGCTGGCATAATAATAACTCAATTGGCCGTCCAATTCACCGTATCTTTTTGAAAGAGAAATGACACTACTTGAGTCAGCGGTCTGAGCGACTAAAAATTTCCTAAGCTGATTCGAAATATCCGTCCTTCTTTCAACAATTTCAGCAAGGGCGCTTCGCTGAAGATCAACAATTCCCTTCATTTGTGCAGCCTGAGAGGTTGAAAGTACAGCGAGCAGGTTCTGGCCTGCATTGGCAGTCATTGTCTCGTCAATGGTATAGTTCGGGTTGCCCATAGCTGGCCAGTCCTTCAAATAGAAAGATCCAAAGTAGGTTCCATGCCGTTCTGGGCAGAAGTAAACATCCGATTTAACCGTGCCGGTATACCACGCATACATTTCGCTTGCGTAGGTCATGACAGCTACATTGACATCCTGCTGGAGATTCAATCCGTCAAGGGGATTTGAGAGGGTAGCGTCCCAATTTCCTATCCCTTTAAGATTCTTGAGCGCAACAAGTTTTGATCTTTGGACTTCGCTTAGGGAAGCAATAATTTTTCCAAACAATTGAGCCCTTTTGTAGCAGATGAGACCATCCAAACGGTACAATTCTGCTGTATATGCCTTTATTACATCCTGGCTAAGTCCCGTGGTTCCGGCTGGCAGATCATTTTCAATCAGACGTCGAAATGCCTTGCAAAGTGGGAAGCGTTTGTATCCAAAGGCATTAATTTGATCAATCTGTTCCCTGGCGCTGGAAACAAACAGGTTGATTTGATCTGTTGTCAGCAGATGTAGGATATTGAAGGCAATGATTGTTACAAAACTTGTATTATGGCCCAGTTGGGTAGGATCATTGTCTCTCAGGTATTGAAAACCGCTGTAATCGGCTACTTTCCCAGGTGGCAAAAATGTTTGGGACCCAAGATTTCCTGACATAAAACCTAACCCATCAAATGCAATGGTATTGCCCTGGGCTTCATCCGAAATTGCCTGATCAATTATGTACGGATCAACTCCAGTGGTTTCGGCAGTTTCCACTACATCTCCCACACTGCATTGGACAAGTAATGCCGAACTAACAATAGTCAAAAGGGCGGAGATAATCAACGGGCGGACGTTGAATTTGCATTTAACTTTTGAGATAAAAAGATCGCAGACAGTACAATGAAATTTGGCATTTCTAAAAAATACATCCTTGGTTTTCATAACAGATAGATTTTTAATGTTCATTGGTTGATGCATACAAACTTAGAACCAAGGTTGGAATGGAGCAAAAAAAATCAATGAGCTGAACAATTGTTATGATGGATTGGGAAATTCTTCCGGCGAATGAGCAATCGATACCAATTTGTAAATTGGTCTATAACTCTATTTTGAGCTAAACCATTAAAGAGGCAAAACCAAACGATCTCAAATCAAAATATTCTGCAAAAATCAATACTGCTATTGCAGCAATACGATCAAAAAAAACCTACCGAAAATCAGTAGGTTCTATATAACATGACACAGAATTGACTAGGAAACCGGATGTTCCCCAAATACATCGGTAAGCACTTCCACACCTGTCTCGGTTACCAGCAATGTGTGTTCAAACTGTGCAGATAGCTTGTCGTCAACAGTCCGGGCCGTCCAGCCATCGTGCTGATCGACTTTCACCCGTGGTTTTCCCTCGTTGATCATCGGTTCAATCGTAAAGATCATACCTGGTTTCATCTTCGGACCACTGTTCTTTCTGGCAGCATGATCCACTTGTGGTTCTTCGTGAAACTCTACGCCAACACCATGTCCGCAAAATTCATATACAACACTGAATCCCTGAGAAGTCGCATATCGATTGATGAAATAGCCGATGTTTCCGAAATAGTTCCCCGGGAAAACCTGCTGTATTCCTAAATTCAGGCACTGTTTGGTAACCCGTATCAATTTTAGCGCCTCTTCCGTGACGTCACCCACCGTAAACATCTTGCTGGTATCACCAAAATAACCATCCAGAATCGTGGTAACATCCACATTCAAGATATCACCGTTCTTCAGGATTGTTTTGGCGGAAGGAATGCCATGGCACACCACCTCATTCAGGGAGATGCAACAGGATTTGGGAAATCCATTGTAGTTGAGTGTGGCAGGAATTGCACCTCTTTCAACCATATATTGATGTATCATACTATCGAGGTATTCTGTAGAAACTCCTTCTTTGATAAATGGTTCAATGTACCGTAATGTTTCTCCGGCAAGTTGGGAGCTTTTCCTTATTCCATCAATCTGTTCCGCAGTTTTTATTAAGATATCCATTTGTTAAAATTTTGATTTTTAATGGACAGATGCAATTGCCAATCTGACTAAATTCCATTTGGAAATGATTCGGCACATATGACAATTCCACTTGTCATTTTTTTGTAAAGTTAGAGCTATTCTTCGAAAGACCAAGAGTTGTTTCAAAAGTGAACGGAAGGAACAAATGTTAGGTCAGGTAGCTCATGACCAGCTCCACTTTTTCTTCCAGAGAGAGCAATCCATCCACCCAGTGAATGTCAAAACCCTCCCGTTCCATCTTCCGGAACCAGGTCATCTGACGTTTGGCGAACTGATGAATGGCAATATTCAGCCGTTCAAACATCTCTTCCCTGGTGATTTCACCCGTAAGGTAAAGGGTTACAAATTTGTATTCCAGTCCATAATAGGTCAGATCAGCAGGAGTCAGTCCCTTGTCCAGTAATCCCTGAACCTCTTCGATCATCCCCTCTTCCAGTCGTTGTTTCAGTCGCGCAGTGATTCGCTCCCGACGAAGATCCCTTTCAAACCGGACGCCTACAACCAGTGAATGAATCGCAGGAAATTCAAAATCCAGTTCCGGGTGGTTCGTCAGGTACTCCTCGATTTCAATGGCACGTATGGCTCTGTTTCTGGTCTCTGTATCGCTGCTGTTGTGGACAGATTTGTAGCATTTCAGCAAATCGGAAAGCTCCGCAAGTGATAAAAGTTCAAGTTCTTCCCTCCTTGCTTTGTTGGAAGGTACTTGCGTCAGTCGATACCCCTTCAGCACCGCTTCCAGATATAGGCCGCTTCCCCCACAAAAAACAGGAAACCTGCCCCTTGCACGCACAGCTTCGTATGCCTTGATAAAAGAGCGCTGGAATTCAAAGACATTGTACTGTTCACCGGCCTCTACCAGATCAATCAGGTGATAAGCTATCCTTTCGCCCCCAACCATGTAATCAGCCAGGTCTTTCCCCGTACCCAGATCCATGCCCCGGTAGATCTGTCTCGAATCGGCAGAAAGCACCTCCCCATTTAGCCTGGAAGCCAGACAAGCAGCCAGTTGGGTCTTTCCGGTTGCCGTCGGACCGAGGATGGTAAGCATATCGTATTTCATATCCTGACACAATATTTGAATCGCTCGAAATGTGTTAATCTTAAAACATTTCAAACCCTGTTAACTTTTTAAACCATTCCTTCGCCCCTTTTACTATTTTTGCATCCATGAAGACAGCGTTTCAGCAAAATATCAACATAAGGAACAAGAGAGCCAGTTTCGACTACGAATTTATTGAAAAATTCGTAGCGGGGATTGTATTGTTGGGAACTGAAATTAAATCCATCCGGTTGGGGAAAGTGAGCATGAACGATGCCTACTGTCATTTCGTGAGCGGTGAGATGCTGATAAAGAACCTTTCCATCTCGGCCTATGATTTCGGAACCTGCAACAACCATGAGGTATTGCGTGAGCGCGTGCTGTTGCTAAACAGGAAAGAGCTCAACAGGATGGAACGAAAGGTAAAGGAGAATGGACTCACCATCATTCCTGTCAGGCTTTTTCTCAACGACAAGGGACTGGTGAAAGTGGAAGTGGCCCTGGCCAAAGGGAAACACACCTACGACAAACGACAAAGCCTGAAGGACAAGGATGCCAAAAGGGAAATGGACCGGCACGAAAAATACTAGAGGTATTTCTTTACCTTGCCCGCATCAATCAGTTTTACCCCCAACTCTTTCCAATGTTTAAACGGAAGTGGAATCTTTGAAAGTTCTTTGATGGCATCTTCGAGCACAAATACCTTAAAACCCATTTTAGCCAAACCGCAAACTGCCTTGTCCACGCAGACATTGGTCGTAACACCATATACAAAAATCTTCTTTGGCCGGAGTAAATTTAAAATCCTGACCGTGTAGGGATTCCCCTCGAAGACATCAAAAGCATCTTTACGGATCACGATGTTTCTGAATTGAGACTTGTTGGCAAGATGCGGCAGGATGGCGAGTTTTGCCGTCCAGTCGACAATGGCTGGTAAAACAGGCTTGGTCTCCGGGATGAACTCGGCTCCAGGTGTTCCAGCCATGCAATGTTGAGGAAAGGTGTTCTTAAAATCGGGATTAGCCGAGAGTTCACGGGAATTGATAAAATGAAAATCGCAGGTACTGACCACCCTTATCTGATTTTCCTCCGCAAACAAGGTTAATTTTTTTAAGACAGGCTTCAGTTTCTCTGCGCCCTTTACGTACAATTTTCCGGTTGGCTCAATGAAATCAATCTGCGTATCAACATTCCAAAAGAGAATATCTTCATTCATGACGATAAGGTAAATTATTTTTTTCCTGCCTTGAAGGCGGCCAGTGCCCGATCCAGAAAATCAATAAAATGTTCCGGATTTAGATCCCTTGCAGTAGGTTGTACGAGTAGTTTCTGATTATGATCCAGTATCACATAATAAGGCTGTGCATTGACCCCAAAACGGGAGATCTGAAAATCTGCAAATTTCTTTCCAATGGTTTTCTTGACTTTCTGGTCGTAGGTGGAGGTCACCCAATCACTTTCAGGCATGGTTGTCTTATCGTCCACATAGAGTGCCGCAATAACAAAATCGCGGTTAAGGCGTTCCAACACCCGTGGATCAGACCAAACATTAGCCTCCATCTCCCGGCAATTGACACAACCGTGACCCGTAAAATCGATAAAGAGCGGTTTGTTTTGAGCTTTTGCACAAGCCAGACCCTGCTCAAAATCAAAATATCCTTCCAATCCGTGTGGCAACTCGAGAAATTCACTGTATTTGGGCTTTTCGCAGCCAGCTTTTCCAGTTGAATTTTGAAAGTTTGTATTTGATCCGGTTGTACCGACCAGTTTGACCTCCTCACGAATGATCTTGTGCAGATCAAAGTCATGGGTGGTCATGGGAGGCAGATAGCCTGAAATGGCCTTTAAAGGGGCTCCAAACATCCCTGGTATCAGGTAAACAACAAAGGTAAATGTAACAATGGAAAGCATCAGCCTCCCTGCAGTGAGGTGTTTCACCTCACTGTCGTGGGCAAATTTCAATTTTCCGAGCAGGTAAATCCCCAGCAGGGTGAAAATAACAATCCAGGATGCCAGGTAGACCTCGCGGTCGAGAATCCGCCAGTGGTAGGTCTGATCGGCAATACTTAGGAATTTTAACCCGAGCGCCAATTCAATGAATCCAAGTACCACTTTCACGGAGTTCAGCCAGCCGCCCGACTTAGGTAAGTTACTCAGCCATTGCGGGAAAAGGGCAAAAAGGGTAAATGGCAGGGCAAACGCCAGCGAAAATCCAAACATCCCGATGATAGGTTTCAGGATCATCCCGCCTGCAGATTCCACCAGGATGGCGCCTACGATTGGACCCGTACAACTGAATGAGACCAATACCAAGGTCAGCGCCATGAAAAATGCACCTCCTGCACCCCCTTTGCTCACCTTGTCGTCGCTCTTGTTGACCCAGCTGGACGGGAGAATGATCTCGAAAGCACCGAAAAATGAGAAGGCAAAAACCACGAAAACAATAAAAAACAGCACATTGGGAAGCCAGTGTGTACTTAGCCAGTTGGCAAAATCTGCACCCAGTGTAATCGCCACGACAGTGCCAATCAGGGTATAAATCAGGATAATGGATAAACCATAAATCATGGCCTGAATTTTCGCCTCCCATTTGGTCTTGTTGCTGTTCATGAAAAAGGAGACCGTCATGGGAATCATCGGGAAGACACAGGGAGTCAGGATGGCTGCCAATCCGGCTACAAAGCTGAAAAACAGAAACCAGATCAGGGAATGGTGCTCCTTGTCGGGAGAGGCTGGCACAATTGCTTCGGCTTTGGCAGCCACTGCTCCGGATTCATTTTCAGAAAACGCAAAATCGACCTCATCCATGGTGCAGGTTTCGTCGTTGCAGCTCTGGTATTCGATGGATCCCTTGATGGTAAATGGTGTCGTTCCAAGCAAGGTAATTCTCCTGGTAAAATGGGCTTCCAGGGCATAATAGGAAAGCTCAAGGTTGAAAATCTTGTCAAACTTCCTGATTGGCTGATTTACGCTTGTCAAGGCAGTCGCAAATCGGTAATGCAAGGAATCAGGTGTAAATTTGACGGAAGTACTTACCGGACCACCATCCGGGAGGTCCGTACCATAGAGGTGCCAACCCGGCTCAATTTTTGCATTGAATTTGACTTCAATCTCCTTGTCTGATATTTTCTTTTGTTCGAAACTCCATTTAACGGGTGAAACAACCTGGGCAGAAGCAGTTGCTCCAATCAGGCAGAACAAGAGCGCCAGGAGTGCAATTGTTTTTTTTGAATAAATTTTCATGCGGAATATTTTTTTACTTATCCGGTTCACCGGGGATTTCATTGACCTGCCAGCAATTCCGGAACATTGGCAGAAAGATAGGTTCTCTGCCTTTCTCCGGATCGCAACCAATTCAATGGCAACTGTCAAAAATATAAAAAAACCCGCTCAATCAGTGAGCGGGTTTCTTAAACTTTTTGTCAGATGATGATCTCGTCGTGATGCTCATCATAGTATTTGGAACCGAGGAAATTCATTGAATTCATCTCTACGATCTGAATCTTTTTGTGGTATTTCCATCGCCACTTGCAGACTTTGGAAAAAATTCCCCTGGTCAAAAAGGCTCCGACAAAGGGGTGAAGTTCAATAGTCAGACTCTTCTTCTGAAGTTCCTCAAAAATATAACGTACCCTTTGTTCGATTTCTTCTATGAAAAGCAAAGTAGGCGTAACCTTTCCTGTTCCTTTGCAAACGGGGCAATTCTCCTCCGTCTCGATGGCCATCTCTTGTCTTACACGTTGCCGTGTGATTTGCATCAAACAAAATTTACTCAATGGGAGTATATTGTGTTTGGTTCTGTCGGAAGACATTACTTCCTTCATTTTCTCGAAAACCCTCTGGCGGTTTTCATTACCGTGCATGTCGATAAAATCGATTACGATAATTCCACCCATGTCCCGAAGCCGCAACTGTCTTGCGATTTCTTCGGCTGCAGCCAGATTTACCTCCAAAGCGTTTGTCTCCTGATCTCCTGTTTTGGAACGATTTCCACTGTTGACGTCAATGACGTGGAAAGCCTCCGTGTGTTCGATGATCAGATAGGCTCCGCTTTTAAAGGAGACTGTTTTACCGAAAGATGCTTTAATTTGCTTATCGATTCCGAAATATTCGAAGATTGGCATTTTACCATTGTAATACCTGACAATCTTTTTCTTTTCAGGATCAATTGTTCCCACATACTCCTTCGCATCGGCGGCGGCATCTTCATCGTTGATGTAGATGTTGGAAAAATCGTTGCTGTACACGTCCCTGATAAGTGAGATGGTACGGTCTGTTTCTCCCAGGACCAGTGAAGGGACGACTTGCTTCTCCAATTTATTGAGTGCATTTTCGTACTTCGAAATCAGTCGCCTAAGCTCCTGGTCCAACTCTGCCACCATTTTTCCCTCAGCCGCTGTCCGAACAATGACCCCATAGTTTTTGGGGCAGATGCTCTGGATTAATTTTTTCAGACGGGTTTTCTCTTCCGTCGTTTCAATTTTCTGGGATACAGAGATTTTGTCACTGAAAGGCACCAACACCATGTTTCTTCCCGCCACGGAAAGTTCGGACGTTAAACGTGGCCCTTTGGTTGAAATAGGTTCCTTGGCAATCTGTACCAGAATGGTTTGACCGGCTTTCAAGACCTCAGCTATCTTGCCATCCTTGTTGATATCCGGTTCCGGGTTAATTCGTGGAAACGGATTCAGCTTGATTTTCTTGGCTGCAGCTAGTTTGAGGAACTTGTTCAGGGTCTGGAATTGTGGTCCCAAATCCAAATAATGCAAGAACGCATCTTTCTCATAGCCCACATCAACGAAAGCAGCATTTAAACCCGGCATGATCTTTTTTACCTTTCCCAGGTAAATATCTCCTACCGCAAATTTAACATCGTTACTTTCCCTGTTGAGTTCTACAAGTCTTTTGTTATCGAGTAAAGCAATTTCGACATGAGAGGACGATACATCAATAATCAACTCATTGCTCATGTTCTTTACTCATTTTATGTTAATTAAAACTATTAAATACAACAAACCTAAAGCGCACATGCACTTTAGGTTTTGTATATTTTATCACGGCGTTACAAAAAGCCTATTTTTTCTTTTTGTGACGATTTTTTCTTAAACGTTTTTTGCGTTTATGCGTGGCCATTTTATGTCTTTTTCTCTTCTTACCGCTTGGCATATCAAAAATTTTTAAAAATTAAAAAATTACTTCACGTTGTTTTTAACGCGACCTACGAATGTTTTGGCAGGTTTGAAAGATGGAATGTTGTGTTCTGGGATGATGATGGTCGTATTACGAGAAATGTTACGGGCAGTTTTTTCTGCACGTTTTTTTACGATGAAACTACCGAAACCACGGAGGTATACATTGTTACCTTCAGCCAGTGAACCTGATACGGTGTCCATAAATGCTTCAACTGCCTTCTGAACAGTAAGCTTCTCAATACCTGTGCTCTTAGAAATCTCGTTTACGATATCTGCTTTAGTCATTGCTATAAGTTTTTAATGATTTAACTTTATTTTTGATTTAACTATATCTTCAATAATATCTTCAATTTTGGTGCACAAATATATAGCTTTTGAATTAACTATTATCATATTAGCCGATATTTTTTGTTCTTTCGTTGTTTTTTTTACAAAATTGAAGTGCGGATGAAGGATTATCGTAAAGCATTGACAGGTTGGTACAACCACTCAAAACGTGAACTTCCGTGGCGGGAGACCAGAGACCCTTACACAATTTGGGTCTCAGAAGTCATCCTTCAGCAGACACGAGTCAGGCAAGGGATGGAATATTATCATAATTTCTTATTCCGGTTTCCCAACATCCCAGCGCTGGCAATGGCTCCGGAAGAGGAGGTACTGAAGGTCTGGCAAGGTTTGGGCTATTATTCCCGTGCCAGAAACATGCACCATGCAGCCAAAACAATGATGCAGGAACACGGTGGCAAATTCCCATCCGATTATGCTGGCATCAGAAGTTTAAAGGGCATCGGGGACTACACGGCTGCGGCCATCGCCTCCATCTCCTTCAGGCTTCCCTATGCCGTGGTCGACGGGAACGTTTTCAGGGTGCTCTCCCGCCTGTTTGCCATCTCAACGCCCATCGACTCCTCCCCCGGTAAAAAGGAATTTTATGCGTTGGCGCAAAAACTGCTGGATACAGATAATCCTGGTGAATCCAACCAGGCCATCATGGAATTCGGAGCCTTGCAATGTCTTCCAGCGCAACCGCTTTGCGGGGAATGTCCTCTTTCGACACTATGCGTCGCTTATTCAATAGGTACGGTGAACAATTTTCCAAAAAAATCCAAACTAGCCAAGCAGAAAAATCGCTATTTCAATTACCTATACCTGTATCAGACGGATCATCTTTTCCTCGAAAAGAGAGGCGACAAGGACATCTGGAGAAATATGTACCAGTTTCCTTTGATAGAGACTCCGGTTCAGATGGTGCCTGAGGCAGTTATCGGCAGTCCGGATTGGGCGAGAATAACCCAATCCCAACCCTTCACCCTGGAATCGGTATCTGCCGAAAAAGTACACCTGCTTACCCATCAAAGATTGCATATCCGCTTCTTCAGGGTCAGGTTGGAAGGTAATACCCTGCCGGGAAAGCTGATCCCTGTCAGACTTATGGATTTATCAAGGTATGCCGTGCCAAAACCTGTTGAGAACTTTTTACTGGAGATGGGTCATTGATACAGCGGCTGTTCATTCGATCCTAAATAATTTTTATCTTTGATCGATTTTGAAATGTCCTCTTTTTTCAGTAACTTACAACATACAATATAATTTTATAAATTATGTCAGTCAACAAAGTTATCTTAATTGGGAATGTCGGTAAAGATCCGGAAATCCGGCATTTAGACAGCAATGTTTCCGTTGCTTCCTTCTCCTTGGCTACCTCCGAGGTCTACAACAACAAGGCAGGCGAAAAGGTTACTCAGACCGAGTGGCACAACATCGTTTGCTGGCGCAACCTGGCAAATCTCGCAGAAAAATTCATCCGCAAGGGGAGTCAGGTCTACATCGAAGGCCGCATTCGTTCACGGTCCTACGATGCGACAGATGGCACAAAGAAAACTGCCTACGAAATCTATGCGGATGAAGTCAGGTTGCTAGACCGAAAGGCCAGCAGCAACAGTACTCCTACCGATCCGGTGGCAGAAGTGAAACGCGTAGCTCAGGAACCGCAGCCATCCGCCGGTTATACTGAACAGGAGGGTACTCCTGACGACCTTCCGTTTTGATCACCCATCTGATTAATTTGGAAACCAACTTTTTTACATCCGTTGGAGCCTTGTTTGGGAACATTGAATTTCTGCCCTTCACCGTCAATGCCCTTTCAGGGCTTCTGGTGTTGATGCTTTTACTTGGACTTTCGGCATTGATCTCCGGCTCGGAGGTAGCACTATTTTCCCTTGAGCCCAAAGAGATCGAGTCTCTTAAATCCAACAAGAAACGTTCGGCCCAACTAATTCTTAAACTGCTTTCCGACCCCGAACAACTGCTGGCATCCATTCTGGTTGGAAACAATTTTGTCAACATTGCCATCGTGTTGCTGGCTTCTCATATTTCTTCCTCGTTGATCAATTTCGGTGAGGCCAAAACGTTTGAGTTCATTTTTCAGACTGTCATCATTACTTTCCTCCTTTTGCTGGTGGGAGAAATCATTCCGAAGGTGTATGCGGCACATTTTCCCAAAAATTTTGCCCTGAAACTCTCCCCTTTTATCTACTTATTGGGCAAAGTCACCAAACCAATCAATTATCTCCTCATCCATTCCACCTCCTTTGTCAACAAGAGGATGAACAAACACAGAAGAGAACTATCCATTGACGAAATTTCCAAGGCATTGAAGCTTGCCAACCACGAAGACCTTACTGACGACAAGGAGATCCTGGAGGGAATCGTCAAGTTTGGATCCAAGAGTGTCAGTGAAATTATGCACTCCAGAATGGATATGGTGGTGGCCGATTTCAATTCAGATTTCAGTGTGGTTTTGGGTACCATCCGTGATTCGGGCTATTCACGTATTCCGGTCTATGCCGGCACACTGGATGAGATAAGGGGAATCCTGTACATCAAAGACCTTTTGCCGCACCTGAGCAAAGGGATCTCCTTCAAATGGCAGCAGCTTATCAGACCTCCCTTCTTCATTCCTGAAACAAAAAAAATCGATGATTTGCTGGAAGAATTCCAGAAATCCAAGGTACATCTGGCCATTGTCGTCGACGAATTTGGCGGAACATCAGGATTGGTAACCCTTGAGGATATCCTGGAAGAGGTCGTCGGCGACATTGCGGATGAATTTGATGTAGAAGAGCGATTTTTCACCAAATTAGGGCCCAATGAATATCTTTTTGACGGAAAAACCCTGCTGAACGATTTTTACAAGGTCGTGGACTGTGACGATGATGTCTTTGAAGAAATCAAGGGAGATGCGGATACCCTTGCCGGACTCATTCTGGAGCTGACAGGCGAATTTCCTGAATTGCACGAAATAGTTCCCTGCAAAAATTTCACTTTTCAGATTGAGGCCCTCGACCGCAGAAGGATCAAGGAGATTAAGGTAAGAATAAGTCAGACCAAAGAATAATTTAAACGAGCAGATGCCAAAAAGTCCTTCCATACAGCTCTTGTGCATTGCGCTGTGCATTGCCTGCCTGACCGCATGCAGGCACGAACAGACTCCAAAACCGAGGGGCTATTACAGAATTGAATTTCCGGCTAAAACCTATCGTCAGCTGAATGCTCAGCTCCCCTACGACTTTTTGATACCAGTATACGCGTTCGTGACTCCCGATCTTTTGAATCCGGATCAAAAGGAGTGGATCACCCTTGAAATACCACGGAATCACGCCCAAATCCACATAAGCTACAAGAGAGTAGAGAACAATCTTGCCCAACTGATTGAGGAATCCAGAAGCCTCGTATACAAACACGAACAGAAGGCGAGTTCCATCGACGAGCAGCTTTTTATTCACTCCTCCAAAAGGATGTACGGAATGCTTTATACCCTAAAGGGAAATGCAGCCTCCCCAATGCAGTTTTACCTGACCGACAGTGTCAACCATTTTATCCGGGCAGCACTTTATATCAAAGAAATACCAAATTTCGACAGTCTCCGGCCTGTGATCAAATTCCTGTCGGAAGATGTGATCAGGATGATGGAATCCACCGAATGGAAAGATCATTATGGCCGTTAAACTGATAGAGCAGTTGCATCCCGGGATGCTGGGATTCTGGGAGATTTCAGAGACGACAGAACAACTGCTCGATCTGCTTCTGCCAGACAAGGATGAGCTCGAAAAATTTTATGGATTTAGAAATGATTCCAGAAAAAGAGAGTGGTTGGCCGTTAGGCTGCTGCTGAAACAGATGACAGGCCAAAGCTCTGGGATTAAGTACGACCCCGCCGGTAAGCCGCTCCTCGCAGGCGTTCCTGGCTATATCTCGATCTCCCACTCCACGAATTGTGTCGCCATTTATTACCATCCGGAAGCGCATCCGGGTATCGATATTGAATGCATCACACGAAACATTGAGCGGGTGGCACCCAAATTTCTTTCTCATCTGGAAATAATTGACTGCACCCGGGATGGAAGGCTATCCAATAGTGAGTTGATGCTGCGCTGGTGTGCCAAAGAGGCAGTATTTAAGATGGTTCCCCATGCCGAAATTGATTTTGCCAAACAGATTTTGTGCAATGCCCCGCCTCTCAGCGAGGACTTGGGGGTTCTTGCCGCAGCCTTTTCCATCAATGACTCAACCACCTACATTCCACTTAGTTATCGTAGGATGGGAGACATTTTAATGGTTTGGGGTACATTTATCGGCTAGCTTTATTGCCATCCAACCATGGCTAATCTTTCAACCAAAAGAAAGGTTTAGCCCGAACCAAATTTGACTCAGGTTACTTCACCTGAATGTCAAACATACTTAGTTCGCCAATGAATCCTTCCAAACGATCCCCAATGGCGACAGGTCCGACCCCTGCAGGTGTTCCCGTATAGATCAGGTCTCCAATCTTCAGGGTGACATATTTGGATACGTGTTCGATGATGATATCGAAAGGAAATATCATCAGCTCAGAATCGCCGGATTGTACGACCACGCCATTTTTTCTGAGGGAGAAAGGGATCTTACCCAGATTGCCCTGTTGCTCTTTTGGTAAAAATTTTCCCAACACGGCAGAGGAATCGAAAGCCTTGGCTTTCTCCCAGGGAAGCCCCTTTTCGATCAATTGCCGTTGCAGATCCCTGGCAGTAAAATCAATTCCCAGTCCGATTTCCTGGTAATAACGATGGGCAAACCTGGCCTCAATGTTTTTTCCCAATTTACTGATCTTGATAACCAACTCAATTTCGTGGTGAATTTCGCTGGAGAAATCTGGCAGAAAAAAAGGTTTGTTGTCCTTTAAAAGCGCAGAATCCGGCTTCATGAAAAATACCGGTTCCGTGGGAACATCGTGTTGCAACTCCTGCGCGTGTTTGACATAATTTCGACCGATGCAGATGATTTTCATAGTGATATGATGTTAATTTGTTCCTTTGCGAAAAAGTACTTCGAGTACTATCCTATACTTTCCTGTTCAACGACCTCAGCTTGATCGCTGTTAAAACTTTCTTTGTGTAGAGGGGGAACTCCCCGTTCATCATCCAATTGTAGTAGGAGGGTTCCTCTGCGAGTAATTTCTCAACAGGTTTTCCCTTGTGTTTGCCAAAATTGATCACCTCAACGCCCTGCTCGTCGTAAACAATCCGGCCGGCATAGTCGACATTCCTGTCGAATGAGGAAAAAGAGGAAAGCTGACTGATCTCATTCACAATCGGAACGGATATTTTGCCACCTTCCTCGAAAGTGGCACCTTCGTACCGCTCCAGCTGGGCCTTCAGTACCTCGTACGTAGCTTTGGTGTCGATCATGGCGCTATGGGCGTTCTCCAGCTCTTTCTGCAGGTAAAATTTATAGGCTGCCGCCAGAGTTCGCTTCTCCATCCGGTGAAAAATGGTTTGCACATCGACAAATTTTCTTCTTTTCAAATCCAGATCCACCTCAGCACGCAGAAACTCTTCCGTCAGGAGAGGAATATCGAACCGGTTTGAATTGAAACCTGCCAGGTCGCAACCTTCAATGAATCTGGCCAGATTTTTGGCCTCTTCCCTGAAAAGGGGTGCATCCTTGACATCCTCGTCCGAAATGCCGTGAATGGCGGTCGATTGAGGTGGAATCGGAATTCCGGGATTGATCAGCATCAGTTTCTCTTCCTCTCTCCCGTCAGGATGGATTTTTAAGAAGGCAATCTCCACTATCCGGTCTGTCACTACGTTGATTCCTGTTGTCTCCAGATCGAGGAAAACCAGCGGATTTTTTAAATTTAACTTCATCAAATGGATTTATTTATGCAAAAAAACCCGGCAGGTGATGTCCGCCAGGTCTTTTCTGTAAGCTATTTTTTTTAATCAGGCATTGATCATCATCGGCATCAGCAGCATCAGGACGTCTTCCTGATCAAACTCCTGCTCTGCAGGCAGTAACAAACCTGCTCTGGAAGGATCAGAAAGCATCATCTTTACATCGGATGAAGTAAGATTTGCCAGGATCTCAATCAGGAAGGTGGATTTGAAACCAATTTCCATCTCCTGTCCGTCGTAATCACATTTGATCCTTTCAACAGCAGAAATCGCAAAATCGATATCCTGGGCGGAGACGATCAGTTCGGAAGAGGTCAGTTTTAGCCTGACAAGGTTGCTTGCCTGGTTGGCAAATACGGATACCCGTCGCAGGGTATTGTAAAATTCTACCCTATCTATCAGCAGTTTGTTCGGATTGTTGACCGGGATAACCGAATTATAGGCTGGGTATCTCCCTTCCACTAACCTGCACACCATCCTGAATCCAGTAAGTTGAAAGATGGCATTCTTCTCGTCAAATTCGAGAATGACATCGAAATCTTCCTTAGGAAGCAAATTTTTAAGCAGGGAAGCCGGTTTTTTTGGAAGAATGAAGGAGGCTTCATTTTCGGATTTCGCATCCGTACGTTTGTAGCGAACCAGTTTGTGGGCATCAGAGGCAACGAAGGTCATCTCAACTGGAGAAACTTCAATGTTGATACCATTCATTACCGGACGAAGTTCGTCATCGGCAGTGGCAAAAAGGGTCTTGTTGATGCCGTTTAGCATAACATCGTGCGGTACCCGGATGGAGTGGTGCGTTTCATTCAGGGTCGGCTGATTCGGAAATTCTTCTCCGTTTTGTCCAGGAATGGAAAATTTACCATTGGCGGAAAGTATGCTCATACCCATCGTATCTGCATCCAGGTTAAAGGATAGGGGTTGTTCTGGAAATTCTTTCAGGGTATCCAGCAGAATTTTTGCGGGCAATGCAACCAAACCATCATCTTCCGAATGATCCAGTTCCATGGTCGTGATTAGGGTAGTCTCCAGATCCGAGGCGGTTACGGAAAGGGTTTTGCCTTCCAGCCTGAACAGGAAATTATCCAAAATAGGCAGGGTATTCTTGCTGCTTATTACCCGGCTGATGGCATTGAGATGCTTCAGCAATTCGGTACTTGAAACGACAAATTTCATATGATCGTGTTGAATTAATTAATTAAATACACAGCTGTTATTCTTGTTAGATCTAAGTAATTCCGACTTTTGGCCCTGACTACTGAATCAACTCACAAAGCTACGAATATACAAACATTCACACGCTTTTTGTCCGTGAAAAACATTTTTTTCTTATAGTTTTTCACTTTTTTGTTTTCTCTTTTCATTCAATTGCCTCCTTCTCCAGGTAAACAGTCCTCCGCCAATAAGAAGGACGAGCAAGGGAAGCAGCAGGTTCAGACCTTTGTAATAGCTCTCCTGAGCACCGGTTTTTACCTTGTCAAGTAGTCTAAGTTGCCAGGATTTGCCTCTTAACTCAATCAAGGAGGCATCATCGCAGAAATATTGGACCAGATTAAAGAAGAAATCCCTGTTTCCAAAGGTGATTTTGGAGACTCTGTCGTAACCCAGCGGGGCTATTTTCGGCTCCTTGGCCGACCTGCTTACCTTATTCGATAGGAGTCCGCCATCGGAGAAGACGGCCATTTGGGTCGGTATACTCTCGGCAATCAACTTGTAACCGGCGGGGAAACCTGTTTGCTCCACCATCCTGTTTCTGAAAACAGAGGTGAATTTCCCCTCCAGCAATATTCCTGTAATCAGGTTCGATTTGTTGAAAAAACTCCTCGAAGGGACGGCATCGATCATCCGGAGACTCACCAAGAGTGGTGCCTGATTCTTGCGTGTAAAGGCCGAAGTAGCCAAAAGAATGCTCTTCTTTATTGCCGGATTCTCTCCCACCGTATCCATAGAACTGACAAATTCTGCGCTGACAGGGTTGACATTTTTACCCACGGGGTGGGTCTGCAAGGGATGAAGCAGCGGTGAAAAATACCAGGGTGCAAGGGAATAGTTTGGGGCGGCACCCAGTGGGGCCGTATTGACCCTGATTTGCAAACATTCCGCATCCTGGAGCAGATCGTTGTTCAGCCGAACACCGTGGTGATAAAGCAGGTCCCCCAGATTAAGGTCAATGGGGAGTGCCAGGGTCGTCATTCCCTCCGAGAGACTGTCCAGACTTACTTTAACCGGATCGACCAACCAGATGAGTTTTCCGCCTTTCATCAGGTATTGATCCAGAATCAGTTTGTCGTGATCCGGAAATTTCGTTTGGGGGTTGGCGACAATGACTACCTTGATACCGGTCTCCTGCGAAACCAATTGGTCACAGCTGACCCTTGAAACCACAAAATTAGCCGACAAGGCTGAAGTGAAATCGGCAACCTGCAAGGAGTCGGCCTCCTGATGTCCCTCCAGGAAGGCAACGTGTACAGGTTGCTCCCGGGTAAGGGTGCGAATTGCATTGACCAGTTCAAATTCCAGCATCTCAATGGACCGGTTAAGATTTTCCTCTGCCGCTTGGCTTGGGTCGTTCTTCAGTACGTTCAGGACCATGGATCTCTCCTTGTAATGCAGTACCACAGAGGGGAAGACCAGCTTCGTGGTAACACCCTGTTCTGTCTTAATTCTTAGATCTGTAGGAACAATCCCATGCTGGAACAGCTGATCAAAATAGGCTTTTAAATCTTTGGCCGGAACCTCTTTGTAGGGATCAATTTTTCGGATGTAAATAGATTTTTTGCCATATTGCTGAAGGTCGTTCAGTTTCTCCACAATGGCGGTCCTTAATCTTCTAAAACCAGGAGGCAATTCTCCCTCCAGATAGACTTCTGCCATCAGCGGCTGGTCGATGGTTTCCAGTACCCTGACAGACGAGGGAGAGAGTGAATATCTTTTTTCTGCTGTGAAATCGATGCGAAATAATCTTAGGTTGGAGCAAATCACCAGTACAGTTAACAGCAACAGATAGGGAATCATTCTTTTTCGGCGCCCGGCAACCAGTGATCTTTTCCAATTTAAGGAGAGTTGTGTCAGTATCAGGAAGAGGGACGTTACCGCCAGGAAATAAAAGAGATCCCTACTGTCGATCACACCTCGGCTAATGGATTCGTAATGTGAGGATATTCCCAGAGAGAGCAGCAGTACAGACCAGGTGGCGGAAACCGTCAGATCGGCAAGCAGTTCAAATCCTGAAAACAGAAAAAAAGAGAGTAGTACCGCACCCACAAAGGCAACAATCTGATTTTCGGAAAGGGAGGAGGTGAAAAGTCCTACAGAGAGAAAGATCAGTGCCAGAAAGAGCAAACCAAGATAGCTGCCAAGTGTGGCTGCCACATCCATCACTCCCACCGGATTACCCAACTGATAAACCGAATAAAAATAGACCAGAGACAACATCAGTGTCAGAAAAACCACAAAAAAGGCAGCCAGCAGTTTTGCAACTAGGAGACGAAAAATCGACAAAGGCCTGGTTAATAGCAGCTCCATCGTGCCGCTTCGCAGCTCCTCCGAAAAAAGACGCATCGTAATGGCAGGGATGAGAAATAGGTACAACCAGGGTGCCAGATCAAAGAAAGCAGAGAGGGAGGCATAACCACTATTCAGGATGTTCATGTTTCCATCGAAAAACCAAAGAAACAATGCAGAAATCAAGGCAAAAACAGCCAGGATCATGTAGGCAATCAACGATCCGAAAAATTGAAGCAACTCCTTTTTAATAAGACTTAACATGGTGTAGGATTGAAAGCTATTGGCAATTGGCTTTTAGCTCTAATATATTTTAGAAAATAAAATTACTCTTTACGGACTATATTCGGATCTTCGTTTATGGTCTAGTGTCAACGGCTTTGTAACAGGATTACCATCTCTTCAGCAGCCCTGTCGGCGCATCCCGGAGGACCCAGTTTTGCCAACATCAGACTGTAGTTTTGAAGCATCTCCTCCCGGTAGGAACCGTCATCCAATAGCTTTTTGAGCTCTTCCGCAATGGCCTTTGGCTTGCAATTTTCCTGAAAAAACTCCCTGACAATCTCCTTGTTCATCACCAGATTTACCAGGGAAATCCACTGGATTTTCAAAAATATTTTTCTTAACAGGGAGGTAAACCTGCCCAGCTCGATGATGTAGCAAACAACCTGGGGTATGTTGATAACTGCAGTTTCAAGGGTGGCTGTGCCTGAGGCGACCACAGCTGCCCTGGATTGCTGCAACAGTTCATAGGTTTTGCCAAAGATGACAGGAATCTTATGGCCTGGCATATTATCTTCATACAAACGAAGGGAGAGCGAAGGAGCCCCTGCTATTACAAACTGGTAATCTGGAAATAGTTCAGCCACCTTGGTAAGTGTCGGCAGGATCAGCTTGATCTCCTGCCTTCTGCTGCCGGCAAGCAAGGCAACAATCGGTTGATCCCTGAGTCCGTTCTCTCCGACAAAAGAGTTGAAAGTCTGGCCTCTGTTTGAGCGTACGGCAAGTTCATCTACGGTAGGATTCCCGACATACCGGATTTTATAATCGTGCTTGTCGTAAAAATCCTTTTCAAACGGGAAAATGGTAAAAAGCTCATCCACGTAATTCTTTACCCATTTCACGCGTCCCGGCTTCCAGGCCCAGATCTTGGGAGAAATATAGTAGAATGTTTTGATACCGTGTTCCTTGGCAAATTTGGCCATTCTCAGGTTGAATCCCGGATAATCAACGAGAATCAAAACGTCCGGATTAAATTTAAGGAGTTCATCCTGCGCAAGTTTGAAATTCTTTTTGATCTGCCCAAGGTTCATCAGCACTGTGAAGAATCCCATAAAAGCCATCTCACGGTAATGTTTCAAAAGAACTCCACCCTGCTCAGACATCAGTTCTCCGCCAAAAAAACAAAAAGAGGCCTCCGGGTCTTTTTTCTTGAGTGCCCCCATCAGGTGCGAGGCATGCAAATCGCCGGATGCTTCTCCTGCAATAATAAAATATCTCATCTCTCCTGTTTTTTGTCGATTGGGTAACTTGATTACATTGAAAATTTCAGCACAAAGAGGAAAATCAAAAACAGTATGGTGAGGGTTATCACACCCTTTCCTGCCCTGAACCGGTTGGTTCTGATAAAAAACATAAACGGAATGAGGTTGGAAAATACTGCAAGGCTTACAACATGTACCAATTTATTGTCCTGAAGTAAAGTTTTGACATATTGGCCTAACGTTAAATCCCCGAACCAAAAGAGAAAATAGAGCAGGAAGAAGAGGGCCGGGAAACCGATCCCCAGCAATAATCCAAGCCAGAATTTGTTTAGTCCCAAGGGGTTGGAATTGGCTGCACTCATGATTGTGTTTGATAACCGGTTTTAAAAATTTTATTTCAGAATTTCCACTTTTGCATAAAGTGAAAAGCCGCGTGTGCCGTCAGGTCAGTGGTAATAGGCACGACAGAAACGAATCCGTTCAACAGCGCAAAAGTATCTGTATCGCGGGCTTCATTCTCTGCATCGTTGAAATAACCAGTCATCCAATAATAGTCGCGACCGTGTGGGTCCGTTCTTTTCTCGAACTCTTCCACCCATTTCCCTCTCGTCTGGCGGGTAAAATTAATTCCTTTCACCTCCCCTTTCGGAATATTTACGTTTAGGCAGACCCCATCTGGCAAACCAAACTCGGCAACTTTTTGAAAAATCCTGGCGACGACTTTCTTCGCTTTCGTAAAATCTGCCTCCTGGACATAATCATCCAGCGAAAAGCCAATGGAAGGAACTCCGTGAATGGAGCCCTCGATGGCTGCCCCCATAGTACCTGAATAAAGTACCGAAATAGAGGTGTTGGCGCCATGGTTGATCCCTGAAACAATGAAATCAGGCATTCGTGCAAGCAATTTACTGCAGGCAAGTTTGACGCAATCGACTGGTGTACCTGAACAGGAGTAAATTACCAGTCCCTCTTCTTCCTGTAACTTGTTCACACGCAACGGACGTTCGACTGTGATGGCATGTGACATGCCCGAATGAGGGGCATCGGGTGCTACGACAACCAGGTCTCCAAAAAGCCGCATTACTTCGATCAATTCGATGAGCCCTTTGGCAAACACACCGTCATCGTTGGAAATCAATATCAATGGCCGTTCTTCCATAAGTTTTTATATAATTGTCAAAGATAATGGTTCATTGTGAATTATGAAGTACTTCGAGTACTTCAAGCAATTCAAGTACTTAAAGTGATTGAAAACAGATTAGTAAGGGTACTATTTTGAGTCATGCACTCCAATTACTCCAAACTTTAAGTACTCCAAACTTATTCAAAAATGGTACATTTGCATTTGATATGACTGATTCAAAGAAACGGATTGTGCTTTTAGGGACCTCCTGGCCTTTTCGGTCGGGTGGCATAGCAACCTTTAATGAGCGGCTGGCCAGAGCCTTGATAAGCAGGGGTCATGATGTAATCATTTATACTTTTTCGCTCCAGTACCCCAGTTTCCTTTTCCCGGGCAAAGGTCAGTATTCCGATCAGCCAGCTCCCGAAGATCTTGTCATCCGGATTCGTGTAAACTCCATGAATCCCTTCAACTGGATCTCGGTAGGCAGGGAACTTCGAAAATTATCGCCCGACATCCTGATCATCCGCTTTTGGATTCCACTGATGGCACCTGCCCTGGGCACCATTGCCAGAATGGTCAGAAAAAACAGGCATACCCGGATCATCTCCCTAGCAGACAACATCATCCCGCACGAAAAAAGAATCGGAGACAAATTCCTGACGGGCTATTTCGTGCGAAGCATAGATGGATTTGTTACCTTGTCGCACAAGGTGCTGGATGATCTGAAGAAATTAATACCCCATGCACCTGTCAGCTATAACCCTCATCCGCTTTACGACACATTCGGAGAACCTGTTTCCCGTGAAAATGCCTGTATCAACCTGGGACTGGATCCCAACTATAAATACCTGCTGTTTTTTGGTTTTATCAGGGATTACAAGGGCCTCGACTGGCTTTTGACCGCTTTCGCGGATCCACGGTTGCGAAAATTCCGCTGTAAACTTTTGGTCGCCGGGGAATATTATACGGATCCGGAGAAATACAAACTATTGATCAAGGAGTATCATCTGGAAGATCTTGTTATTTTGCATACCAAATTTATCGACGACAAAATGATCCCCTCCTATTTCGGATTGGCTGACATAGTAGTTCAACCTTATAAAAGTGCCACACAAAGTGGGGTCACACAGATTGCTTACCACTACGAAAAGCCGATGCTGGTGACAGATGTCGGGGGGTTGGGTGAGATTGTCCCGGACGGTGTGGTGGGATATACTGTGCGGCCGGATCCGGAATCCATCAGCAATGCCTTGTTTGATTTTTTGGAGAAAGACCGGAGTGATGAGTTTGTCGCGAACCTCAAATTGGAGAAAAAACGCTTTTCCTGGGATAAAATGGTGGAAACGTTTGAAATGCTTGATGAGGAGATACTAAAAAATAGGTTAATTTAGAACGGTTAATTCAGAATGAAACTGTTTTGCAACAGAATGAGTATTATGCTGAATGTTCAATCTTTTTAAACAAGATGGATTTGCAAACTGAAATAGAAAAAAGGGAGATTGAAGATCTCTACGAGGAGTTGCTGAAATCTTTTACACGTCCGCTCACACCTGAGAACGTGCAACTGATTCACAAGGCCTACCAGTTTGCGTCAGCGGCTCACATGGGAGTCAGACGCAGATCGGGAGAGCCATACATTGTTCATCCTCTCTCAGTTGCAAAAATCGTGGTCAACGAGATAGGACTGGGAACCAAATCGGCCGTGGCAGCTATACTTCACGACGTGGTAGAGGATACCGATTATACCGTTCAGGACATTGAAAAGATGTTCGGTGCCAAAATCGCGATGCTGGTTGACGGACTAACCAAACTTTCGGGGACCTTCGATTCGAAACAGGCTACCAATTTCAGAAAGATGCTGATGACCCTCTCGGACGATGTAAGGGTAATCCTGATCAAACTGGCAGATCGCCTGCACAACATGCGAACCCTGGATTCGATGCCGCAAAACAAACAGCTCAAAATATCTTCGGAAACACTCTATATTTTTGCCCCCCTGGCTCACAGGCTGGGATTGTATGCCATCAAATGCGAACTGGAAGACCTTAGTCTGAAATTCAAGGATCCGGAGACCTATCGTCAGATCGAACTGAGCCTTC
>Ga0209697_10001043_pt1 | contig 44907 bp, 43 predicted proteins | sample AliMusrvi5mmetaG_FD_184115 | JGI IMG/M metagenome (GOLD analysis project Ga0209697, IMG submission 184115) | Freshwater lake bacterial and archeal communities from Alinen Mustajarvi, Finland, to study Microbial Dark Matter (Phase II) - Alinen... | ecosystem: Environmental > Aquatic > Freshwater...
GCCGGCATCCACCTTGGTGGCAGAGCCTGTGTTTGAAAATCCGGCGCCATCGCCGGAAATACCCGTGCCCACTTATGCGCCAGTCCCGGTCTCTGAGGTGGCAGCCGGCGTCCCGACGGCTGATGCGTCTAGTGAGGTCCTATCAGGCACCAATGTCGGCGGGACGCCGGCATCCACCTTGGTGGCTGAGCCTGTGTTTGAAAATCCGGCGCCATCGCCGGAAATACCCGTGCCCACTTACACGCCAGTCCTGGTCTCTGAGGTGGCAGCCGGCGTCCCGACGGCTGATGCCCCGAGTGAGGTCCTATCAGGCACCAATGCCGGCGGGACGCCGGCATCCACCTTGGTGGCTGAGCCTGTGGTTGAAAATCCGGCGCCATCGCCGGAAATACCCGTGCCCACTTATGCGCCAGTCCTAGAACCTATGCCGGTGCCGGACACCTGATTCAATCTGTTCGCTGTATCCTGTGTCCCAAAAAGATCACTCCAAAACGCACCAGACGATACGTATACAAGCCAATAGACTGCGTGTTGTGCACAATGTTCTTGGTTGTTGGTTTTCTGACCTGCCAGAACGTAGCAAGCGAAGGCGGTTTATCATGCCACCCAAGTGTTCTTGGTTTTTCGGCTTAATATAGAACATCATATTGATCTTGCATTTATCGAGACTGATCTATAGTCTACGCGCCTTCAATTAATAAGGAGAAGCGACTGATGGATGTAACAATCACACTGCAGGAAGAAGCAATTTGGGCGGCTCGGTTTACCTGCCTGATAGCCATGCTTAACGACGAGGGGGACTCCATGACAACCGCCAGCCGGGCGATGGTACGCGAACTATTCGTCTGTTTGTCAGACAACCTGCCGGATGATCTCGGCGTGGAAATCACGGTCACTGCGGATAAGAAAAAGAAGAGAAGGAAACGGACCGCATAAATTAGATCCGGTCAGGCGTCTCGATCCCCAGCAACTTCAAGCCCTGCCGAAGGAGCTTGGCAACCACCGAACATAAGCGGACGCGACTCTCGCGAACCCCTTCCGGGGCCTTGAGGAAAGGGACATTCTGGTAGAAAGTACTATAGGCGGAGGCCAGCTCATATAGGTAATCAGCCAGGATGCTCGGCTTATAGCTTTCGGCGGCACGCACCACGATTTCAGGAAACCGGAGAATCATGACAGCCAGGACCCGTTCGATCGGTTCGCCCAGCAGAATCGGGTAACGATTCAAGTCGAGGCCGGGGAATAGATCACGATATTTGTCCTGAACACTGGCGATACGCGCATAGGCATATTGAAGATAGGGCGCCGAATTGCCATCCAAGGCCAGGGCCTTTTCCCAAGTAAAAGTCACAAGGCTTTGGGGATTCTGGCTCAGGTCGGTGTATTTAACCGCCCCGATCCCTGCGGCCCGGGCAATATCCTTTTGTTTATCCTCAGGCATTTCGGGACTGGACTCTTTGACTACGGCAAGTGCACGGGCTTCCGCCTCATCCAGATATTTCTCCAACTTGATCACGTTACCCTGTCGGGTTGAAAATGTTCCTTCCGGCAATCGCATCAATCCGAACCAGACATGTTCCAGATGGGTCTTACAGCCCAATTTGCGGGCGACCGCAAAGACCTGTCGGAAATGGTTCTGCTGACGCTCATCGGTCACATAAATGATTTTGTCAGGGTTAAACTCGGAAATCCGGCTCTGGATAGTGGCCAGATCCGTGGTGGCATAGTTAAAGCCGCCATCCGTTTTTTTCACGATGCAGGGTGGCAATTTCTCATCATCCAGGAAGGCCACCAGCGCCCCTTCACTCTCCCTGGCCAAGCCCTGATCCAGCAACGCCTGAACCACGCCAGGCAAAAGGTCATTGTAATAGCTTTCGCCCCGCATGAGATCAAACTTCACATCCAGCCGCTTATAGATATGGGCAAACTCCTTCAGGCTTAATTCCACAAATTGCTGCCAAAGCCTGCGATTTTCAGGATCCCCGGCCTGGAGTTTCACCAACTCCTGGCGCGCTTGCGCAAGCCAGGTTTCATCCTGCTTGGATTGCTCGTAGCTTTTGACATACACCCGTTCAAGTTCTTCAATGGGCTCGGCGTCCAGTGCGACCGGATCCGCAAAATGGCGATAGCCCATAATCATAATACCGAACTGGGTCCCCCAATCGCCCAGATGATTATCGGATATCACCTTGTACCCGAGAAAGCGGTGCAGCCGATCCAACGCATTACCGATCACCGTCGAGCGGATATGCCCGATATGCATGGGCTTGGCCACATTGGGGCTGGAATAATCCAGAATCACGGTTTTGCCCGCCCCACTTTGAGGAGCCCCGCATTGCGGATCCTTCCCGGCCGCATCCACCATGCGGGCGAGCCAATCCTTATTCAGGGTGATATTAATAAAGCCCGGCCCGGCAATTTCAAGCTTCGCCACCGCCTCAAGCGGAGCCACATTCTTAACAACGACATCGGCGATCTGACGCGGATTCTTCTTCAGCTGCTTGGCAAACCCCATCGCATGATTGCACTGATAGTCACCAAATTCTGCACTGGTGGTGGCCACTACCCCGATCGTCCCCCACCCCTCAGTGATCTCCGGCAGAGCCAACTGAAAAGCCGCCCGCATCCAATCCGAAAGCAATTGTTCAATGGTAGTCATGTGGCTCAAGTCCAAAGTCCAAAGTCGAAAGTCCAAAGTCTAAAGTCGAAATGAGGAGAAGGCCCAGAGGCTTCAAGTTCCTCGGATCAACTTCAGCAATTCATCCCGGCGTGCTTCCATCACCTTCTTTGTTTTGGCTTCCAGGTTCAGACGCACCAGCGGCTCGGTATTGGAGCAACGTACATTAAACCACCAGTCCGCGTACTCCACCGTAATGCCATCCAGTTCCAAAAGTTTGCCGTCGGTGTACTTCTTGCGAATGGCGTCCAGCACCGCCTGGGAGCTGTGCACTTCGGAATTAATTTCGCCACTGGCGTAATAGCGCTGGATCGGCTTGATCAGTTCCGACAGGGGCTTCCCGGTCTTGGTGATGACATTGGCGATGTAAATCACGGCCATGGCCGAACTTTCCGTGGTGTAGTTATCCCGGAAATAGTAATGCCCGGACAACTCCCCTGCGAAAATCGCCTTGTTATCGCGCATTTGCTGCTTGATGAAGGCGTGGCCCACCCGGCTCATCATCGGCGTTCCCCCGCTGGCCTCGATCACTTCCTTGACCGCCCAACTACTCCGCAGGTCATAAAAGATCACGCCTTTTTCCTTCTCCAATACGCTGGTGGCAATCAGGGCGGTAATCATGTCCATGGGGACAACCGCCCCCTTCTCATCTACAAACCCGGCGCGATCCGCATCTCCATCGAACGCCACACCGAAGTCGAATTTCCCGTGTCGAACCGTTTCCTGCAATACTTCCATTGTCTCCGTGTTCAAAGGATTGGCTTCATGATTGGGAAACGTTCCATCGAGCGTATCGAACAGTCGCTTCATCTCAACCAGTCCCTCGAGGCAGCGGGCCTCCAGAATTCCCATGGAATTGGCAAAGTCGACCGCGATTTTGACCGGGCGGCGAATCGCGGCGGCCTTTTGGACATGTTTGACATAGGCGGGAATTATGTCATGCGGGGTCACCGAACCAGGCCGTGTGGCCGGTGCCGCAAAACTTTTACCTGCCACAATCTGCTCAATATCCTTGATCCCGGTGGCGCCGCTGATGGGAATGCCCTGTTCCCGGCATAGTTTGAAACCGTTCCACTCCCCGGGATTATGTGAAGCGGTGATCATCACGCTGGCATCCGCACCCAGCGAGCCATTGGCATAATACGACATGGGGGTCGAACACATGCCGATATTAATGACGTCGGCTCCCTGCATGGTAATGCCATCACAGAGTGCCTTGAAAAGCGGAATGGAATGCGGGCGCATATCATATCCGATCACCACTTTCTTGCATTTCAAGAACGTCACAAACGCCCGACCAATGTCTTTCGCCAGAGCTTCGGTCAGTTGAGAACCATAAATACCACGAATGTCATACGCTTTAAATATTCCCGCCATACTCATCTCTCCTTAATTTGATATGTCCAAAATTGGCTTTCTCTTGAAATGAAAACGGGACGCTGAAAAGCGTCCCGTTTCTAGACCTTACCGACTTCTGATCACGTTGTCGGTTTGTGGGTCGTTTTCTTGGCCGTGGCCTTCTTCACGGGCGCCTTTTTGCCATTGGGCTTCGCCGCTTTGTCGGCCGGCTTGGCTGTTGACTTGGCCGCCTGATCGGCTTTCACCTGCGCCTGCTTGGCCGCTTCATCTGCCTTTTTGCGCATTTCTTCCTGAAGACGCAGCTGGTGTTGACGGGTCCATTCCATAGCCGTCTGGCGAAGTTTTTCCACTTCATCCATCTTACGCAGGGTATCCTGCTTCAGCTGCTCCGACTCCTGGCGCATGATCTCTTTTTCGCTGGTGAGCCGTTCAACGTCTTTGCGGCGGCTTGACGCCATAACAGAAGCAACAATGGCCCAGATCGTCACAAACACAACCAACAGCGACAACAGCATTACAGTAGTGTTCTTCGGTTCACGCAATGATTCATTTTCCATCATACTTACTCCTCGTTATTTAGTTCCCGTTATTCACGGTTGTGTTCTGCGAAAAAAATCAGACGCAAATATGCCGAATCGCCCCACGGAAAACAAGTAGTATTTTGAATGGGAAAAGGATTCAGGGTTCATGAGTCAGAATTCAGTTTTGAGTTTTACCCCGCCCTGTGCCAGAGTGCCGCCGTGACCATCGCCAATACAACCTTCAAATTGGGTCTGGATGTGCTGCTGGCTGATCATCTAGACTGGCTGTCGGGGCAACGCGTAGGACTTGTCAGCCACACGGCTGCCATCGACTCCTCCGGCCTCACCTCCGCCGAAAAACTGCGGCGTTGCACCGGCGTGAACTTATCGGCGTTATTCGGCCCCGAACACGGGTTCAGGGGCCTCGCCGCCGCCGGGGCTTTAACACCAGATGAATCCCATTCCGAATGGAACCTCCCCATCTACTCCCTATACGGCGCCACCCGTAAACCGACACCGGAGATGCTAAAGGGAATTGATGTGCTGGTGGTCGAGTTTCAGGATCTCGGAGCCCGGCCTTACACGTATGTCTCCACACTGGCACTCGTGCTGGAAGCCGCCAGTGAAAGCCATATACCGGTCATTGTCGCCGACCGCCCCATCCCTCTCCCCCTGAGTGCAGACGGGCCGGTAACAGCCCCCCAATACACCAGTTTTGTTGCGGCACTCCCCCTGCCCATGCAGTACGGAATGACCCCGGCCGAAACCGCGTTATGGATCAGAAATCGGTCGCTGCCGGATCTGGATCTCCGGATTGCACCCATGCAAGGATATGACTGCGAATGTGAACGGCAACCCTCCTGGCCTCCATGGGTGCCCCCCTCCCCGCGCATCCGATCATGGGAATCCGCCAGCCTGTTCACTTGTACCGTCTTCGGGGAGGCATTGCCCGCACTGGACTATGGCTCGGGAACTGAAAACTCCTTTCAACTTATTGGCGCCCCCTGGCTTGAGCGGGACCGGCTTTGCGACAGTCTGGCCGGAAGCGGTCTTGCCGGGATCCACTTTGCCCCCATCGATTATCAGGCGCAATCGGGTCTTTATAAAGGGACGGTGTTGAGCGGCCTGAGGCTGCACATTACCGATTATTCCGCGTTCCGCCCGCTAACCACCTGCGTGACCCTGCTCGAGCACATCATCAAACTTTATGGAGCGACTCCTCTGTGGACGGCGGCAGGCACAAGGCCGGAATGGTTCGATAGCCTGTTTGGAACGGATCAGGTCCGACGCGCCCTTCAAAAAGGCACTTCCGCCGCCGAAATCATTTCCCAATGGCAACCGGCTCTAACTGAATACAAACGCACAAGATTCCCTCAATTTCTATATCGGGCAAGGAGCGGAATTATCCTGTAAATCCTGTCTACCCATGTTAAAAGCTAACCAAGGTGAAAGACAGACATTCGGACATGGATGCACAGGATTTACAGGATGAAAACACCGCGCAAAGCGATTATTCTGGCAGCAGGGTATGGATCGCGACTTCTTCCGCTAACCCTTCTCAAACCCAAACCCTTGTTCCCCATGTGGGGGAAACCTGTACTGGGCCATACCCTTGAATTATTGCATCGCTGGGGGGTGCGGGAAGTACTGGTCAATGTCCACCATCAGGCCCATCAAATCCTTGCCTACCTTCAATCCCATCCGGTGCAGGGGTTGAAATATCAAATCTCCTTTGAGCCGGATGTCCTGGGCACAGGCGGAGTGCTGCCAAAAGCGCGTTGGTTCCTGGATGATCAGCCTTTCTGGATGATCAATGCCGATGTGATGGCCGATCTGGACGGGCGGCCCCTGATCAGGGCCTTTGAAGAAAAGCAGGCGATTGCCTCCTTATGGCTCCATCCGGAACGCGGGCCCCGCACCGTTGAACACCGGAACGGTCTCATCAACGTATTCAAAACCCCGATGGCAAAAACCGAGGGAACCGCCACCTTCTGCGGTTTACAACTGCTTTCACCACGCATCCTGAAATTCCTCCCGGAATCGGGATTTTCCAGCATTGTCGACGCCTATGAAAATGCATTGGTCGCAGGCGAGAAGATCGCCGGTGTGATCGTGCCTCACGCCTACTGGGCTGATATTGGATCCCATGAAACCTATCTTGCCGCACACCGTGAAATGCTGAATCTGTCTCGTTGGAAAAAACTCCGTCCCCAGAATGGGCGAATTGTCGCAACAGGAACCGGCACCACCATACATCCTCAGGCCAAGGTTGACCGAGCGGTACTCTGGGATCATGTCACGCTTCTTCCCGGCGCCTGCGTTCACGATGCCGTTGTGACGGATGGAGTGACATTGAACCGCCCTGCCACCTACATGGCCATCCCGGCTGCGAGTCTGCCCGACCCCGTCATCGACCGGGTCCTTAAAGAGCTCCACTGGGATCCCCGGGACACCACCGTGCTGCCGCTCCCGCCGCGTGGCTCAGCCCGAACCTTTACCCGGCTGGTTTCCGGGGTTTCCCACAACACAAAAAGCGCAATCTTGGTTCGCTACAGCCTGGAACGTCCTGAAAACGGGCTGTATACCAGTCAGGCGAGATTTCTGGCCAAACACGGGGTCAGCGTGCCTGCCGTACTGCTCGATTGGCCCAAGGAACAAATCTGTGTTTTGGAAGATGTGGGAGAGACCAGTCTGGAACAACTTTTTCCCACTCTGGATAAAGCCCGGTGCCTGACCATCTATAAACAGACGCTCGAGACCGTGGCCCGCCTGCATCATCAGGCCACGCAAGCGGCGACCCGCCACCCCATCAAGTTATCTATACCCTTTACCCGGCATCTTTACGAGTGGGAACAGGCTCTTTTCTGTGATCAGTTCCTACGCCGTCATCTCCCGGTGAATGACGCCATGTGCCAGGAAATTCGCCGCGAATTAGCAGGATTGATCCCGGTCCAAGTGCGGGCCCCTCGCGTTATTGTTCATCGCGACCTGCAATCCAGCAACATCCTCCTCAACAACGGGCGCATCTTCCTGATTGATTTCCAGGGGATGCGCATGGGGACTGCCGCCTATGATTTGGCCTCTCTCCTCTGTGATCCTTACGTCAACCTTTCCGACGAGATCCGGGAAGAACTTCTGGATTATTATCTGGGACGGGTCCCCGACGGGAAATCGGTACGGGACCTTTTCTGGATTGCCGCCGTGGAACGATTGTGCCAGGCATTGGGCGCTTATGGACGACTCGGGGCCGCCCCCGCCACCGCCTATTTCCTGAAGCACATCCCCGCAGGAATCTACCAACTCAATAAAGCCCTACGGCATGTTCCGGGCCTGCCGACACTCAAACATTGCCTATCACTTGACACCGCGGGCAATCTGCCGCAATAAAGAAGCGCATGAATACCAAACCTGTCATCGCATTAACCATGGGAGATCCTGCCGGTGTGGGGCCGGAACTCTGCTTGCGGATGCTGGCTGACCCTGCTGTGCTGGCATGCTCAACCCCGGTCATCTTTGGTGATCCCCGGCTCCTGCGCCGCGTGGCAATGGCCACAGGGTTACCCATGCCCGGGAACTCCAGCCTGCGGGATATTCCCTGCGAGGGAATGGATTCCCTCCTGCCCGGCAAACTTTCGCCGTCTTCCGGCACGGCGGCTTACCGTTGTGTCGAAACCGCCATTCATGACGCCATGGCCGGCCAGATCAAGGCTATCGTTACCGCCCCGCTGAATAAGGAGTCGCTCCACCTGGCGGGGGTGCCCTACCCCGGCCACACGGAAATGCTAACCCACCTTACCGGCGCCAAACGGACCTGCATGATGCTCAGCTCTGATAAAATCACCACCAGTCTCGTCACCACTCACACCTCACTCGCTTCGGTTCCGGGCAAGTTGACCGTAGGCGGCATTCTCGACACCATTCACCTGACAGCCGAAACCATGCGGCGTTTGCGTGGATATGAACCCCGGCTGGTTGTTTGCGCCCTCAACCCTCATGCAGGTGAGCACGGGCTTTTTGGTGACGAGGAAACCCGACTGATTGAACCGGCGGTGGCGCAAGCCCGGCAAGAGGGTTTGACGATTGAAGGCCCCCTCCCGCCGGATACGGCCTTCCTGCCCGAGCGGTTGGCCAACACCACCGCCCATATCTGCATGTATCACGACCAGGGGCTGATCCCGTTCAAGATGCTCGCCTTTGAAACCGGGGTCAATATCACGCTCGGCCTTCCCATCACCCGGACCTCGCCCGACCATGGTACCGCGTTTGATATCGCCTGGACCGGCAAGGCCAATCCCTCCAGCATGCGTCAGGCCATTTTGTATGCAGTGAAACTAACCACTTAACAAGGAGATACCATGAAAGTCGTTGCATTTAACGGAAGTCCACGTCCCGAAGGAAACACCGCCATCATGATCAAACAGGTCTTTTCAGTCCTGCATCGGGAAGACATCGAAACCGAACTGATCCAGGTGGGTGGACATCTTCTGCATGGCTGTGTCGCCTGTTACCAATGCAGCGTCAACAAAAACGGGCGATGCGTCCAACAGGACCCCGTCAACGAATGGATTGAAGCCATGCAGTCCGCCGACGGGATTATCCTGGCCTCACCCACCTATTTCGCCGATGTCACCTCGGAATTGAAGGCCCTGATTGACCGCGCGGGATTTGTCGCCCGGGCGAATGGCGGCTTTCTGAAACGCAAGGTGGGGGCCGCCGTGGTCATGGCACGCCGGGCCGGCGGGATTCACACGTTTGACTCGATTAATCATTTTTTCCTGATCCAGGAAATGCTGATCCCCGGTTCATGCTATTGGAACATGGGCTTCGGACGAGACAAGGGGGACGTCTCGAAAGACGAAGAAGGCTTGAAAACCATGACCATCCTCGGGGAAAACATGGCGTGGCTTTTGAAAAAGACTCGATAATTATTGCTACCCATCGCCTTAAACAGATATAAACAACGGGGTTCGGATCAAATCTATCTTCGAGTGAAAGGAACTACATTATGAGCAAAACAATATTGATTATTCTGGCAGTTGTGGCGGTCCTCGTCATTATGGTTGTGAGCATTTACAACCGGCTCGTCTCTCTTCGCAACCTTTTCAAAAACGCCTTTGCACAGATTGACGTTCAGCTGAAGCGGCGGTATGACCTCATCCCCAACCTGGTCGAAACCGCAAAAGGGTATCTCAAACACGAACGCGGCACCTTGGAAGCCGTGATCGCCGCCCGGAATCAAGCCTATGCGGCCAGCCAGAAAGCGGCCGCCAACCCGGCTGATGCCGTTGCCATGCAGGGCCTGATGCAGGCCGAAAGCCAGATGACCGGCGTCCTGGGCCGCCTGATGGCAGTTGCCGAAGCCTATCCGGACCTGAAAGCCAATCAGACCATGGCTCAGTTGATGGAGGAAATGACCTCCACTGAAAACAAAATCTCCTTTGCCCGTCAGGCGTATAATGATGCCGTGATGATGTACAACAACGCCCGGGAAACCTTCCCCAATGTCCTGGTCGCCAATAATTTCGGATTCACTGCCGCGCAGTTGTTCGAAATTCAAGCCCCCGCAGAACGCGAAGGGGTGAAGGTTCAGTTTTAGTAAGTCAAAAGTCGAAGGTTACCTTCTCTCTTTCGACTATTGGACTTTCGACTTTCGACTTTGGACTTTGGACTATGCCCACCGACCCTATTTGCGGAATGACCGTTGACGAAGCAACGGCCCTTTCCGGCGAAAAAGACGGAAAAATCTGGTATTTCTGCCATGAGTCCTGTCGCCGGAAGTTTCTCGGGCTTTCGCCTGTAATGGCCGCCTCCCCGCCCCATACTGCCGCCTATTTCTGCCCCATGTGCGAGGGCGTGGAAAGCGCGGTCCCGGCCACCTGTCCGAAATGCGGAATGGCATTGGAAAGCAGCGGACTCAATGCCGAAGAGGATTCCACTGAATTAGACGACATGATGCGCCGATTCAAGTGGGGCATCGGTTTCGGGCTTCCGCTTTTTATTCTTTCCATGGGCCCCATGATCAGCCCGGCCATGCACGCAGGGATCCCTCCCCTGTTCTCCAGATGGGCGGAAATGCTGCTGGCCATCCCTGTTGTCACCTGGTGCGGTCGCCCGTTCTTTCAGCGTGCCTGGCGGTCACTGCGCACCTTGAACCTCAACATGTTCACACTCATTGGAATGGGAACCGGCGCCGCCTTTTTGTATAGCGTCCTCGTCATGGTGTTGCCGGATATTTTCCCGTCATCCTTCCGGCATCATGGTTTTATTCCCATCTATTTCGAGGCCTCATCCACCATCATCATCTTGGTATTATTGGGTCAGGTGATGGAATTGGGAGCCCGCCGAAAAACCGGAACCGCCATCCGCGAACTGCTCAAGTTGGCCCCTACCAGCGCCTGCGTGCTGAGAGACGGCGAAGAACGGGAAGTGCCCCTGAACGAAGTACATCCCGGCGACCGCATTCGGGTCCGCCCCGGCGGGAAGATCCCGGTGGATGGTGAAGTCCTCGAGGGTCAGGGATCCATTGATGCCTCCATGCTGACGGGAGAATCTGAATCTATCGAAGCCGTCCCCGGCGCCGCCGTGGCCGCAGGGACCATTAATCGATCCGGCTCATTCTTGATGCGTGCCGCTAAGATCGGGGCCGACACGCTGTTTGCCCGGATTGTTCAGCGGGTGGCGGAAGCACAACGGAGTCGGGCCCCCATTCAACATCTGGCAGACCGTGTGGCCGCGGTATTTGTCCCCCTCGTCGGTCTGGCTGCTCTGGCTGCTTTTGTGATCTGGTTCTGGCTTGGCCCGGAACCCCGGTTCATCTTCGCGCTGGTCAACGCCGTGTCCGTCCTGATCATCGCCTGCCCCTGTGCCCTGGGCCTTGCCACCCCTATGGCCGTCATGGTGGGGATTGGACGGGGAGCCCGCGCAGGGATCCTCATCAGGGATGCCGCCGTGCTCGAACAACTGCAGCGGGTAGATACCGTCGTGGTGGACAAAACCGGCACCTTGACCGAGGGTAAGCCTGCTGTTGTGAGTTATATTCCTGAGGACAAGCATTTACTGCAACTGGCGGCTTCCGTTGAACACCTCAGTGAGCACCCCATTGGACAGGCCATCGTCCGTTACGCCCGTGAGCAGGGCCTGATACTGGCCCCGGTGGAGCGATTTGAATCCCGCGCCGGCGGCGGGGTGTCGGGCATCGTAGACGGGCAGCACATTATCATTCAAAAAGCGGAATCCGGCGATTTCCAACACACCCGCGTGGCCCTCCGTGTGAATGGAAACGTTGCCGGGCATATTGAATTGGCCGATCAGATAAGAGGCACCACCCCTGCCGCCATAAGGGCGCTGCACCAAATGGGCTTGGAGGTCATCATGCTTACCGGTGACAACCAACAGGTGGCCGCCAAGGTGGCAAGTGAACTGGGAATTGACCAGGTTCAAGCCGGAATCACACCCGGGGGCAAGCAGGATTTTGTACGGAGATTGAAAGCCAGCGGCCGTTGCGTTGCCATGGCGGGCGACGGAATCAATGATGCACCAGCGCTGGCTTTGGCGGACGTGGGAATCGCCATGGGAACAGGAACCGATGTTGCCATGGAAACAGCCGGAGTTGTTCTGGTAAAGGGAGATCTTCAGGGGATTGTCAGAGCCATACGCCTCAGCCGATCTGTGATGCGGAACATCCGCCAGAATCTATTCTGGGCCTTTGCCTATAATGTCATCGGAGTCCCCCTGGCAGCAGGTGTCCTTTATCCCTGGACCGGCCTGCTGATGAACCCCATGCTTGCGGCATTGGCGATGAGCTTCAGTTCCGTTTCCGTCATCGCCAACGCCCTGCGGCTCAAACACGAACGCCTGTAATCAATGTTGTCTTCGTTCTGAAAGTCTACTTCTGCAGGTTTTCGCCGGTCTTTTCCAGAGCCTCGCCCGCCTTCTCCAAGCCTTCACCGGTTTTCTCGACAGCTTTTTCGGCAACATCCTTTGTGACCTCTGCGGCTTTTACTGCAGTTTCCTTAGTCTTCTCCACGGCATTACTTGTTGCTTCGATGGCCTTTGCTGCGGCCTTGTCCATGGCTGCCCCGGCTTTTTCCGCAGGTCCGGGCGTCTCAGTTTTCTGCCTGCAACTAACAAATATAACGCCCCCTACCACCGCCACTACCCCTAGAACCATTAATAAACTAATCTTCATAATGCTTGCTCCTGTTTTCTTCATTTCGATTTCTACGTTGAATCCATGATATTTGATGAACGACCTCTTCGCTATAAGGTGTAACCCTACTGTCTCTCATAAGAGAATTGTTCAAGGCTTTGCCGCGAGAATATCCTTCACAAGCCGGACAATGGACTGAGGGGAGACCAAGGCCGTATTGATGATCATGTGGTACCCCGTGGCATCATGGATATCCATATCGTTACCCATTATTTTTCGGTATTGTGAACCAAAATTCGCTTCCCAGGCCAACCTCGACCCGCCCGCCTGCCACATCAGAGTCTGTAAGTGAAGGTGAGGACGTCAAAGGACTCTCAACCCCAATGAGTCCGCCATGGGCTTCAACAGCGAGCTTGCAGAAAGTAAGTCCAAGTCCTGACGAGTGATGCTGTTCGTCCTTGTTGGCAGAAACTTGGCCGAATTTATCGAAGATCTTCTTATGATATTCGGGCGGAATGCCGCAGCCTTGATCAGTCACCATAACACGAACGGATTCATCGGATGAAGAAACATCAACCCTGATGGTGCTGTTCTCTGGAGAAAACTTGATAGCGTTTCCCAACAGGTTGACAAAGGTGCGATACATGATATCTCGATCCGCACTGACAGTGCCGGCAGTGCCGTCGACCAAAATGATCAGCTTCTTGTGGAGGACAAGAACGGCCACAGACTCTGCGGCCTTTCGGGCCACATCGAGTAGATCGCAAGAAGTTCGATTAAGGGGCATCTTCCCCGTCTCCATGCGACTGATGTCCAGCAAAGAATTCACCATTTCGATCAACTCACAACAAGCGTTCTGGCTCATCGTGAGAAATTCCTGTTGTGTCTCGCTCAGGAGGTTTTGCTCTTTCATAATCAAATCATAGGCCCACGAGATCGCCATCAAAGGCGAACGCATATCGTGTACAATCATGTGGGTCAGATTGTCCTGCAAGACCTCCAGTTCTTGCAATTTTGTCAGATCCTGCTGAACTTTATCGTAAAGCCGCTTGGCGTAGACGGCATTACGAACGCGCAGGAGCACATCTCGCCGGTCAATCGGTTTGGTCAGATAATCGTTGGCGCCAGCTTCGATACCAAGGTCACGTTGCTCTCTATCGGTCAGCGCCGTAACCATAAATACGGGAATAGGGGCGGTTGCCTGGTTGGCCTTCAGCCGCCGGCATACCTCCAACCCATCCAGACCAGGCATTTTCACATCGAGCAAAATCACATCAAACTCCTGCGAATCAACCGCTTTCAAGGCGGCAATCCCATTTTCTGCATCAATGACGTCATACCCATTGACCGCCAAAAGATCATGCAAGAGTTCGCGATTCCTGGGTTCGTCGTCAACGACCAGAATCAATCCTTTTGATGGTTGCTGTGACGTGATGGTTTTCATGAGGGTTGGGCTCCAGTCGCCTTGCCGATGTTGTATTGCTGCAGAAGAGCTTTTAAGACAACGTGAGACATCTCGGAAATATCAGTTACTTTCTGAGAATCATCAGCATATTGCTTTTTAATGATGAGGATTTCTTCCTGAATTGCGAAGAACGCATCAACCACATCCGGATCAAAATGAGTTCCGCGTCCTTCCCTGATAATAGTCAATGACTGATCCACGGGGATGGGCTCTTTATAGGGGCGCTTGGTTGTCAGGGCATCAAATACATCTGCGAGGGCTACAATACGGCAGGCAATCGGTATCGCCAGTCCTTTAAGACCTTTGGGATAGCCGCGTCCATCCCACTTCTCATGGTGGCTCTGGGCAATAATCTCGCCCAGTTTGATATATTCAGCATCTGAACCCTTGAGGATTTTGGCGCCGATGACCGTGTGCTGTTTCATGATTTCCCACTCCAGGGGGTCAAGTTTGGCTGGCTTCAGGAGTATCAAATCAGGGATGCCGATCTTCCCCACATCATGCATTGGCGCCGCATACAGAATAGTTTCAACGAAATTCGCATCCAAACCCAGGCGGCGGGCAATGGCGGCGGAATAATGGCTCATACGCTTGATATGAGTACCCGTGTCTTCGTCCTTGTATTCAGCGGCCATGGACAGCCGGTATATCGTCTCCAGCGAAGCGGCTTTGATTTTCTCAAAAGCCTGCTTTAATTCTTCGGTTCTCTTGGCCACCTCGGATTCAAGTTCCTTTTGATAATGGTCCTTCAGGTCGTTGTAAGCCTTGACCTTGAGCAAGGATCGGACCCGGGCCAGAAGTTCCAATTTATCAAAGGGCTTGGAAATAAAGTCATCGCAACCCGCATCGATGCCTTTTACGCGATCTTCCATTTCCTTCAATGCAGTAACCAGGATGATTGGTAACAATCGATGCGTGTCGTCAAGCCTGACCCTGCGGGTCACTTCAAAGCCATCCATGCCTGGCATCATGATGTCCAACAATATCAAGTCGATTTCATTAGCTGAAATCTTTTCCAGGGCTTCCTCCCCGCTGGAAGCCCTGACGACATCATAACCCAGCGGAACAAGATGAGCCTCGAGTAATTCGATATTTTTGGATTGATCATCGACAACCAAAATTACGGGTTTGTCTTTCATGATGGGTTACTTAATATATTGAAGGATGTCGTTCACAAACGTACGCGTATTAATCGGTTTCCCGATAAATCCACTGTTTGCGATGTTTTCCAGCTCAACCTTGCCTTCCGCCATTACTGACGCTGTTACGAAGATGATGGGGATATCGCGTGTCATTTTGTCTTTGCGTAAGATTTTGGCAGCCTCGGAACCCCTCATGTCGGGAAGTCGGATATCCATAATGATGATGTCCGGTTTTTCTTTTCTGGCGAGTGCAATTCCGCTGGTAGCATCTTCGGCTTCAAATACTTCGAACCCGGCAACCTCCAGGAGATCCTTTTCCAGCATTAGATTATTTCCGTTATCATCTACAACTAGGGCTTTTCTCTTCATATCGCACCGCCCTCTTGGCTTGATATGATGGGTAAGGTAAATCTGACCAAGGTTCCCTTGTTCAGCCCTTCCGATTCTGCGGTAAGTTTCCCGCCATGCAATTCAACCAGCTTTCTGGAAAGCGGTAAGCCGAGACCGGTTCCTTCAGTTACCCGTGAATAGGGAGTATCCACCCGGAAGAAGCCTTCAAATATCTTTTCCATGTTTTCGGGGGCAATCCCGACCCCCGTATCCCAGACCTCAATTTCGATAACGTGATCATGTTTTTTGGCCCGCATGCCGATTTTCCCGCCTTCGGGTGTAAATTTCACGGCGTTTGAAAGCAGATTGTAAATAATCTCTTTTACCTTGAGGTCATCCGCCTCAATGGTGGGGAGATCGTCGGCTATTTCGAGTAGCATGGTCAGTTTCTTTTTGCTGACCATGTCAGCGACCAGCATGGAGATCTCATTCAGCAGGCTGTTCATAGGCAAGCTGGATAATGCCAGCTTCATCTTTCCAGCCTCAACTTTTGCCATATCAAGGATCTGATTGATCAATAAGAGAAGGTGTTTTCCGCTGGTTAAAACATTATTAACGTATTTCTTCTGTTTTTCGTTAAGCATCCCGAAGGTCTCGTCGTAAAGTACCTCCGAAAACCCATTAATGGAGTTAAGAGGGGTGCGGAGTTCATGCGACATGTTGGCTAGAAATTCAGATTTTACCCGGGCAGTACGTTCCAACTCGACGGCTAATTCCTTTAGCTCTTCATGAGCCTTTTCCAGCCCATTTTCGATTTCCCGGCGAACGGTGATATCCTCAATGGCCAGCAGGATGATCCGCTCTTTCCCGGACGCTCTTTGGATTTGCCGGGCATTCAGAAGCATGATGCGCCTGCCGATGGTGGTGAAATCGTGTTCAACCTCATAGTTATCAAAGGACGCTTTTTGGGGAAGAATGGTTTCCAGTAGTTCCCGTAACTTGGGAATGTCCCACTGTTTATTACCAAGGTCATAAATAAGCTGTCCCACGGTCTCCTCGGGATTTACTTTAAAAACCTCGTAGAAGGAACGGCTTGCCGTGACCACCCTTAAATCCTGATCCAGAGAAATGAGGGATTCACGCACGGTATTGATGATGCTTTCAGCATATTCCCGGGCTGCGTCTTCAGAGATTTTCGTTGCTTCCAGTTCTTTTCGTGCAATTTCGAGGCCATTTTCAACTGCCCTGCGTTCTGTAATGTCCTCAATAGCCAGGAGGATAATCCGTTCTTTGCCCGACGCGCGCTGAATTTGGCGGGCATTCAAAAGCATGATACGCCTGCCAATGGTTGTGAAATCATGTTCAACAGCGTAGTTATCAAAAGTCGTTTTTTGGGGAAGGATGGTTTCCAGCAATTCCCGCAGCTTGGGAATGTCCCATTGTTTATTGCCAAGATCATAAATAAGCTGGCCCAAGGTCTCCGTGGGGTTAACCTTGAAGACTTCATAAAAGGAACGGCTGGCGCTGACCACCCGGAGATCTTGATCCAGGGAAATCAAAGGTTCACGCACAGTATTGATTACGCTCTCGGCGAATTCACTCGCTTCATCTGCGGATTGTTTGATCCGTTCCAAATCTTTTTGGGTCTTTTTCAAGCCTGTCTCAATCTTTGTTCTTTCGGTGACATCCCTGAATACCAGTACGGCGCCAACCACCTGACCGTCGCGGCTGCGAATCGGCGCGCAACTGTCGGCGATCGCGCATTCACTGCCTGAGCGCGAGATCAGGATGGTGTGGTTGGCCAGCATGTGTATGGTGCCATGCGCCAAGGTTGCCTCAACGGGGTTAATGGAAGGCTGACGGGATTCCTCGTTAATAATACTAAAGATCTCATTTACCGGACGCCCCATTGCTTCCGCCTGTTTCCAGCCCGTGAGCTTTTCTGCAAGCGGATTCAGGAACGTTACATTCCCTGCGGCATCGGTGGCCATGACCGCGTCGCCGATGGAATTGAGGGTGACCGCAAACTTTTCCTCGCTGATTTGCAGAGTGACGTTGGTTTGTTGCAATTGTTGATTCAGGTTTTCTTCGGCTTCAAGCAAATGCCGTGTTTCAAGATGTACCAGCTCTTTCAGTCGATGTGCGGTTTCCCGATTGATGAGATAGGCGACTAAGAGCGCAAATAGCAGTGAAATCAGGCTGACGGTAATGAGGATAATGAGCAGGCGCTGCATATTCGTCTGGTATTGTGCATCGTGCTGCGCCAACGCGGCCTGCTCAATCTGGTTGTAACCTTTGATCTCGGCACGGACAGAATTCATTAACGGTTTGCCGTACTGACTGCGAATATTCGCCATTACTGCGGGCATGTCATTGTGACTGCGCAATTCAATGTTAAGCGCCAGATATGACAATGTGGCATTGATCATCGGAACCAAATTATCCAGATGTTCCGAAGCTGCGCTGATCAGAGTGAGCTGGCGTAAGGCTTGCAGGTCGCCCTTGATGCCCGTGCGTACTGCCTGGTACGGCTCCAGAAAAACCTTGTCACCGGTCAGCAAATATCCACGCTGGCCCGTCTCGGCATCGATCATCTTAGACAAGAGATCATCCGCGTTATTGATCAATATAAAGGTGTGTTTTCGGGCGTCGGCGGCTACCTTGATTTGATTGAACGCCCAGAATGATAGCATGACTACTGTGATCAAAAGCGCTGCTCCGACCAGTGAAACAATGGTTTTGTGAATATTTTTCATAATTGAATCATCTTAGCTTTGGAATCCAAAACCTCGCGCACTTTTCGGGCAAGATCGTGGCGATTGAAGGGTTTCGCGATAAAGTCTATTCCTTCATCAAGAACGCAATGCTGGGCCATTACGTCCGCTGTGTAGCCGGACATAAATATTATTTTTAGTTCCGGGCGCAACGATCCAAGCTGCTTGGATAATTGGAGGCCATCCATTCCAGGCATGACGACATCCGTCAACAATAGCTGGATGGTCCCTGGATGTTGGGCTGCAATATTCAAGGCCTCATTTGGGGTCGCCGCCAGCAGTACTTTGTATCCGAGGGTAACCAGAATGCGACCGCAAGTGACACGCAGAGATTTTTCATCCTCAACCAGCAAGATGGTCTCTCCCCGGCCTCTGGGCACTTCTGCCTTGTCGGGAACAGGGGCGGACATAGCCTCTGCTGCAACCTGCGGCAGGTAGATTTTGAACGTTGAGCCCTTGTTGGGTTCACTGTAAACGTAGATAAAACCACTATTCTGTTTGACGATTCCGAAAACTGTTGCCAGCCCAAGTCCTGTTCCATTGCCTACGTCTTTGGTGGTAAAAAAAGGTTCGAATATATGCGTCAGAGTATCATGATCCATCCCGCAACCATCGTCGCTGACAGCCAGAAGCACGTAGGCGCCGGGACTGGCTTCCGTGTGATTGGCGCAATAATCGGCATCGATAACAGTATTTTCAGTTTCCAAGGTGATGGTGCCAATGCCGGCAATGGCGTCCCGCGCGTTGATGCAAAGATTGGCAAGAATCTGGTCAATTTGTGACAGATCGATTTTGACAAGATGCAGTTCCGCGCCTGGCCGCCACGTTAGCTCAATATCCTCACCCATTAGTTGCCTTAGCAATTTCAGCATACCAGCCACGGCGTCGTTGAGATCCAAGATCTTCGGGGTGATAGTTTGTTTGCGGGCAAAGGCCAGGAGTTGTTGCGTAATCTTGGCCGACCGCTGTGCGATATTCATGATTTCATCGAGACTCTCCCGGCTCGGGTGCCCTGTCTCGATCTGATCCTGACATAATTCGACATAACCCATGATGCCCATGAGCAGGTTGTTGAAGTCATGTGCCACGCCCCCTGCAAGGCGGCCCACGGCTTCCAATTTCTGGGCCTGCCGGAGTTGGGTCTCAAGTTGGACCTCATGAGTGACATCGCGCTTGACGGCGACATAGTTAACGATTGTGCCTGCGCCATCTCGCATCGGAGAGATGGAGGCTTCCTCCTCATACAGCGAGCCGTCCTTACGCTTATTGATGAAATTGCCAGTCCAAACCTTCCCGTTATTCAGCATGGACCACATCTGGCGGTAGAACGCTGCATCCTGCTTGCCGCTTTTAAGGATACGTGGATTCTGGCCAAGGGCCTCTTTGCAGGTGTAGCCGGTCGTTATCTCAAATGCCGGGTTGGCATAAAGGATTGTTCCTTGAGTATCGGTTATAACAATTGTTTCGGCCGCTTGTTCGACCGCTGTCACTAACCGCGCATTGGCTTCCTCTACGCGCCATCGCATCAGTGCCGCCCCGATATGGGAAGCGATTCCTTCCAAAAGCTCAACGGTTTCGAGAGTGAAACATCCTTTCCGCCGAGCATTGAGATGGATCAGTCCAACAATCTTTCCACGCTTCCGAATAGGAATCAGCGCCACTGAAGTATAACCTTGATGGATGCATTGGTTACGTGGGTGCAGGCGTGGATCCTGATCGACCGGGATTTCCAGCAAGGGCAACGAGTCATTGGTCCAGAAACTCCCCCCTGGAGTAAATAACGAATTGGCGGGATCTGTTTTACCGGAAATGACCAGTCCACAGGTACATTCAAGACTGATGTTACCGTTGTTGTCCCGGCAGACTCCGCCATCCGCGCCGTAGGCGATCAACGTGTTTTCTGTCTGCAGAAATTCTTCCGAAAAGCCTTCCTGGGAATAATACGGAAAATCATCTCCATCCTGCAGGCGTATGCCCACGGCATCAAACCCGGTCATTGTTTTCAAGGTGGCAAGAACCTGCCGGAGTGATTCCTTTGAATTTTCAGGTTCATTCAGAAGCCGAAGGATCTCCCTGCCTATTTCGCGATAGGCTTCAGCATGTTTCTGCTCTGAGATGTCCCGAACGTTGCATTGGATTACCTTCTGATGATTTACCAGATAGACGTTACTGATAAATTCCACATAAATCTTTCGCCCATCGGCAGTTTTTAACGGTTTATCGTCGTAGCGAATATATTCTTTCTGCTGTAATTCCAGGAAGTTCTCTTCGTTATCAACAATGTCTCTAAAAAATCCCAGTTCCCAAACCGCTTTACCCAGGAAAGCCTCATATGAGTAGCCTAACAATTTGATCAGGAACGGGTTCACATCCACCACCATCCCGGTCTCCGCGTCAAGAATCAGAATGCCATCCTTGGCTGACTCGAAGAGTCGCCGGTAGCGAAGCTCCGAGGCTGCCAGCAGCACTTCCGCAGGACTCCGATCAGCGTCAACGACTCGCTCCACCGCTATAGGATCATTCAATGTGGTCTTTTGGTTCATAAGGCTTCTATTGGTCCTGTGACCTTTCCCATCTTGCGCTAGATTCAGCCCCTTCCCTATGGGGTCTAACCCTACTGGAACGGCGGTAGGGTTAGACCTCATAGAGAAAGGGATCTGCGCCGGCTACGCTGGGTATTATGAAAAGCATTGTCATCAAAACGAAAAAGATCTTCCTGATTCTCTTCCTTGTGGCGGCCGTCATAACCCCTCGCCAAATGTTGGCCGGATCAGGGCCGCAGCCGGTTGATTTGGGCTCGGCGGCCCACTTCGCCATTCTGGCCGGTACCGCGATCAGTTCAACCGGTGGCGGAATCATTGATGGAGACATCGGACTCAGCCCACTCGGCGGGGAGTTCATCACCGGTTTGACTACCGCTCAAGTGAACGGGACCATCTATGCGGTTGACACCACCGGCCCAACGGGGTCAAGAGCCGATCCCATGCTATTAAGCATGGCCAAAAATGATTTATCCAACGCCTATAACGACGCTACAAGCCGTTCTATCGATCAGATCACGTTGACCGACGGGGAGAATATCGGTGGCCAGAATCTGGCCCCAGGCCTCTATTGGTCTGCGTCCTCGCTGGCGATCACAGGGGATCTCATCCTTGACGCTGGCGGCACCTCAAATGCGGTCTGGATATTCCAGATGGGTTCCACCCTGACCACCGCCGATGGGGGCATAGGAAATCCTCTTAGCCGGGTTATCCTGACGAATGGAGCGCTGGCACGGAACATCATCTGGCAAGTCGGCAGTTCAGCAACCCTGGGAACCTACTCTGTATTCAGGGGGACAATATTGGCTAAAACCTCCATTTCGATGGGGACAGGAAGCGCCATGGAAGGCCGGGCTTTAGCGTCTGAGGGGGCCGTCACATTCAATAGTCAGACAGGAAGTTTGCCCATGCCGGAAGCCCCAAAGTTTACCTATATCTCGACCAGCAACGACACCGTAACCGTCGTCATCAGCACAACACCGTACTACCTTGTGACACTGGAGGCCTGCCCGGATTTGCTCTCAACCAACTGGACAACCGTTACCAACGACACCCCGACGACCAGTCTGTGGACCAACACTGAGCACATCGTAATGGCCGATGTAACCCAGTGTTTCTTCCGAGCCTACCTCACGCCCTAGAACCGCCAGTTAACAAGAATCATCCCTGGCGCCAACTCATCGGGCAAAGCGGTAAACCATGCATTTGACGGAATGAGATTCACTAATCCGATTTGAACCCCTGTTTTCGCTGTGGCCGCATAGTTGACCAATCCCAATTGCAATCCCGTCAGACTCCCCGCATAGTTCACCCAGCCCGTCTGCAGGCCTTTCATCGTGACGCCAGTATAGTTAACCAGCCCGGCTTGCCACCCGAGAAAGTCGCCCTTCACATAGTTAATCGGCGCCCATTCGATGCCCTTATAGGTATCGGCATAGTTGAGAATTAAGGCCCAACTCAAACCGACACTCTCTCCTGTGGATCCGTTCACAATCCCCAGGGCCAATGCCGACTGTGGGTTCTCGCTCCATATACCGAGGGTTAACCCTTCAATCCGGTCGTTCCGGTTGAAGAGAGCGATATCCGGGGTAAGACTCAGCTGAATCGGCGAGTTTCCGGCGATCACGCCACTCGCGACAACGATACCTAATGCAAACAAGATTAACTTTTTCATGGATAATTTCTCCCTTTATCTTTTGTTTCAACCAATTGTAAGTAAACGACATCCAGCGAGCCCGCATATCGCAATGATAGCGGCAAGCTGGAGGCTCCATTTCAATAGTCTATTTCTCATATGCCTCCTTTCATTGGGTTATTTATTCCTATGTGGACTCATCGAGCGAGTCCCGCAACATCTTGGTGGCTCCAGACTTCTCCATCCACCTCTCCTCATCCATGGCCGCGCGAAGTAATAAGCCCCCGCCGACCACGTACACCAAACCGAGAACCATGCCTAGAACCGCTTTGGTTTCAATCGTCCAAGGTAGGAGAATGAAGAGTCCTACATGCAAAAGGACCAGCCCCATGCAGATGAGTCCGATGACCAGCCCCATCCACATCAAACCCAAAGCCGACAACCTGGCGGCCTTTACGCCGTGCAGATAAGCTTTCGCGGACTCGATCTTAAGCAGTTGAATCGATAAACGTCGATAGTTGTCGATGATCGGAACCGCAATTGCCGACAGCACCCCCTTAAACAGGTTTGTGAGCATAATCCACCTGAAGAAAGGAACTATTTTCGATTACGCCCGAGCATATATCCGAGTATCAACCCGGCCGTTGCCGTACCTGCAATGTAGGCCCAGGGATTGTGATGAACACTCTTGTTCACGTCATCGGCAATTTCCTTGGCCTTTTCAATGCTGACCTCTTTGGCATGAGTCACAGCCTCAATTGCGTGATCCCTTTTATCAATCAAAGATTTCATAAGACTACTTTCATTTTCGATAAATAATTCCCTTAAATTCGTGTACTTGTCGGACAAGACTGTCCGCAATTCGTCTTTCTTCTGCTTGGCCGCCTCTTCAAGAAGTTTCAGAGCCTCGGCAATTTTTTCATTACTTGTGTGTTCCATGGTGTCCCTCCTTATCGCAAGTGAATATCATTAATGTTTGCATAGCTACCGGCAGAGTCGTTCAGATACTGCCGGTAACGAGCCTTTTTACTTAACCTTGGTTTCTTCAACCGTCATTTCGTTCTTCACGCTGTTGACGCCCTGAATGTCGGCGACCAACTTGGTGACCAGTGACTTCTCAGCTGCGTTGTTGGCGATACCGGTCAATGTGACCTCGCCAAGCCGTGTCACAACCTTGGTCTTCATGGAACTGGTCGAGTGATGAGTGATCAGCGCCGTTTTCACCTGAGCGGTAATAGAGGCATCATCCATTTTCTCGCCAGCCGTTCGTTCCGTTAGTTCCGGAGTTGAAGCCACCGTCATCTCGTTTTTCAGTTCTTTCACGCCTTCAATATCCTTGGCGTATTCCGAGGTCAGTTCTTTCTGAGCGGCACTGGAGGCTTCCCCTTTCAGCGTGACGACCCCATCCTTCACTTCAACGTCAGTCTTGCTGGCATTGACGTTGCGATGGAATAACAGGGCTATCTTAATTTTTCTAACGATCCAGGTATCCGCGGTGGCGGCGGCAACTTCAGCTTTGGTTGCCAGCTTGTTATCCACGCGGGTGACATCGGGAATATTCGCCGCAGTTTCCTGAGCCAATGTCTTGTGATATTCCTCAGACACGGTCCCGGTCAATGTAACCACGCCATTCTTGGCTTCGGTCTTGACGGTATCGTTAATGAGATAGGTCTTATAGACGTAGCTGTGTTTAAACGACGCTTCAATCCGGTCATCGCTCTCTGACGCGCGCACGGATGAACTCCCGACGAACAGGGCGGCTGTTGCCGCTGAAAACGCCAATCTAACTACTGTGTTTCGTTTCATTTCATTCCTCTTTTATTTGCGGGAGGATATTCCCCCCAATGGTTCACGACTCTTACTTTTGTTCTTCTGAGTGAAAGATAAGGAATAGATCCGACATCTGCTATGGGGTATAACCCACCCATCATGATGCCCACTTCCAATTTCGGATCTCCGGCAAGTCCTCGCCAAATTTGCAGATATAGCGTTTGTGCTCGATCAACTTGTCCGTGAACAGTTGCTTTACAAATAATCCCTTATCACCAAGCTGTGGCAGACGATCAATGGTGTCCATGACCAGGTGAAAGCGGTCCAAATCATTCAAAACGGTCATATCGAAAGGCGTGGTGATGGTCCCCTCTTCCTTATAGCCGCGAACATGGATGTTGGGGTGATTGGTTCGGCGATAGGTCAATCGGTGAATCAACCACGGGTAGGCATGGAAGGCAAAAATAACCGGCTTATCCCTGGTGAACAGTTCGTCGAAATCCAGATCACTCAACCCATGCGGATGCTCAGTTTGAGGCTGCAATTTCATAAGATCCACAACGTTGACCACGCGGGTTTTCAAGTGAGGAAAATGCTGACGCATAAGAGAAACGGCGGCGAGCGTTTCCAGCGTCGGCACATCCCCACAGCAAGCCATGACCACATCAGTATCCCCTTCCTGGTCGTTGCTGGCCCATTGCCAGATGCCGATGCCCGCAGCGCAATGCTTGACCGCGGCCTCCATTGGAAGCCACTGCGGTGCCGGATGTTTTCCCGCAATCACAACGTTGACATAATGGCGACTGCGCAGGCAGTGATCCATCACCGACAGCAGGCAATTTGCATCCGGAGGAAGGTATACGCGCACGACCTCCGCCTTTTTATTCACAACGTGATCAATGAAACCGGGGTCCTGATGTGTAAAGCCGTTATGATCCTGCCGCCAGACGTGCGAGGCCAGCAGATAGTTTAATGAGGCAATCTTCCGGCGCCACGGAAGGTGTGCCGTGACCTTCAGCCACTTGGCATGCTGGTTGAACATGGAATCAATAATGTGAATAAAGGCCTCGTAGCAGTTAAAAAGGCCGTGCCGCCCGGTGAGTAGATACCCCTCAAGCCAGCCTTCGCATTGGTGCTCGCTGAGCATTTCCATCACCCGTCCCGCAGGCGCGAGAAATTCATCGTTCGGCAGGGTTTCGGCATCCCACTGTCGCGGGGTCACCTCAAAGAGGGACTCCAACCCGTTGGAAAGTGTCTCGTCAGGGCCAAATACCCGAAAATTACGCTGCGCACTGTTCAACCTCGCCACATCGCGCAGGAATTTTCCCAGCACATGCGTATCGCCAATGCCACGAACTCCGGGCGAAGGCACCTCGACTGCGTAGTCACGAAAATCCGGTACCTGCAAGTCGCGAAGCAATATCCCTCCGTTGGCGTGGGGATTCGCGCCCATGCGCCGGTTGCCCGTAGGGGCAAGTTCAACCAACTCCGGTACCAGATGGCCCTGATCATCAAAAAGTTCATCCGGCCGATAACTCCTCAGCCAGCCTTCCAAAAGTTTGAGGTGTCCGGGATGGGTGGCCGGATCGGAAATCGGCACCTGGTGCGACCGGAATGTGCCTTCAATCTGCAGACCATCAACCACTTTGGGGCCAGTCCAGCCTTTGGGTGAATTGAGAACAATCATCGGCCAGCGAGGACGTATGGTATGGCCATTGATCCGGGCGTCATTTTGAATTTGCTTAATCTGCTCTACCGCCGTGTCAAGTGCCGCAGCCATGGTCTGGTGCATCGCTTCAGCTTCATGCCCCTCGACGAAAATGGGCATCCATCCATAACCACGGAACAACTGCTCCAATTCCTCATGGGTAATGCGGGCGAGAAGCGTCGGGTTGGCAATCTTGTAGCCGTTGAGATGCAAAATCGGCAACACCGCTCCATCGGTGGCGGGGTTGAGGAATTTATTGGAATGCCACGCTGTCGCAAGAGGCCCGGTCTCCGCCTCCCCATCGCCCACAACACACGCGACAATAAGTTGGGGATTGTCGAACACCGCCCCGAACGAATGACTAAGCGAGTAGCCCAACTCGCCCCCTTCGTGAATCGAACCCGGGCACTCCGGCGATACGTGGCTTGGAATTCCGCCCGGAAATGAAAACTGAACAAAAAGTTTCCGGAGTCCCGCCTCATCCTGACTGATATCGGGATAAATCTCGCTGTAAGTGCCTTCGAGATAGGTATTTCCAACAATCGCCGGCCCACCGTGCCCAGGGCCGGAAACATAGATCATATCGAGCGCATATTTCTTGATGATCCGGTTCAAATGCACGTAGATGAAGTTCTGGCCGGGGGTTGTGCCCCAATGCCCCAGCAGCATATGTTTAACATGTGCCAGAGTCAGCGGCTGCCTCAACAACGGATTATCACAAAGATACATCTGGCCCACTGACAGGTAGTTGGCGGCACGCCAGTAGGCATCCATCCGGTTGAGTAGTTCCCGGGGAAGTGTTTTTGTTTTCATCGGGAACTTTCCTTCAAGGTCGCCATCAACTTATCGAATGGCGCATTGAATTTCGCAACGCCTTCGTCCTCGAGTTGTTGCGCCACCACGTCGATGTTGATTCCCAGTTCAGGCAACCGAATCAATAGGCTCACCGCCTCGGCAACATCTTGTTCGAGTCGGGCCTTCGGTTCTCCGTGGTTGCGATAGGCCTCAATGGTTTCCATCGGGGCTGTATTGACTGTATCCGGCCCGATGAGGGCCTCTACATATTTTACATCACTATAGTCCGGGTTCTTGGTCCCGGTGCTGGCCCAAAGCAAACGCTGAACTCTGGCGCCCTGGGCCGCTAACTTCTTGAAACGGTCGTCGTTGAATAACTGACAGTAGTTTTGATAAGCCGTTTTTGCGCAGGCGACAGCCACTTGACCTCGCATTTGGAGAGCAAGTTCAGACGCATGGCCACCCTGCAGCATTATTTTTTCAAGCAACGGATCCACATGCGCATCAATGCGGCTTACAAAGAAGCTGGCCACAGAGGCCACCGTCTTCAGGCTTTGCCCTTGGGCCGCACGCGCTTCGATACCCGCGATATAGGCTTCCGCTACCTGTCGATAACGCGGCAAACCAAAGAGCAACGTCACGTTGATATTGATTCCTTCACTGATCAGCGTCTGAATGGCTGGTACCCCTTCGGGGGTTGCCGGGACTTTGATAAAAACATTGGGCCGATTCAGGGCGCCCCACAACCGCCTCGCTTCCTGCAGTGTGCCTTCGGTGTCATGCGCCAGATGGGGATTGACCTCTAGACTGACATACCCGTCTTTGCCGTCCGTCCCATCGTACAGTGGACGAAACTCATCAGCGGCACTTCTCACATCATGCTGGCTTAGGGCTTCATAAATCTCCACGGGCCCCTTGCCCTCGTGAAATAACTTTTGGAAATCTGCGTCGTAATCGTGGCTTTCAACAATCGCTTTTTCAAAGATGGAGGGATTAGAAGTCATCCCTCGCACGCCATCCTCCTTGATCAGACGCCAGAGTTCGCCGCTCGTGATTAAGTCTCTTCGTATATAATCCAGCCAGAGGGACTGACCGAACGTTTTCAATTGTTTCAGGGGGTTGTGATTCATTTTCATAGTATTGGCGTGAAAGGTTAATCTCGCCCCCTCCCGGATGCTATAGGGTGTAACCCTACTCCGGATTGTTCCCCCTCCAACACTCTGTAGGGTTTCACCCTATATAATATTGCCGGCCGGTTTCATAATCTCTCTAAACATGTGTCAATAATAACATCAACACAACCGTAAAAAGGGAAGAAGCTCATGAGAAAGTTAATATATCAATTAGGGTTTGTCGGGGTGGTTGCGACCCTTGCAGCAGGTTGCTGTACGTATCAAAAGGAGGAAGTGAATGTGCCATGGACTGCTGTTCCCGCTATAGTCCAGTCCACGATTACGGCACACCAATATGGAGGCACCGTGGGCAAGATCGAGAAAGAAACAATGAAAGGCAACGTTGTTTATGAAGCCAAGATAAAGGGACCTGAAGGCCAGTCCAGCGAAATCAAAGTTGCAGAAGACGGAAAGCTCATAAAGTACAAAGGGTGTGATAATAACTGTAAGGATTAACGCCTCACCTTTCCTGTTCCAGTTTATCTGTAGGTCATCATAACGGCACACTGCCGCTTATGATGACTCACCTCCAGACAAAACAAAAATCAGGCCTTTTCTGCTGTTTTGTCATTTTCATTTGCTGCCCAGCGGGATCTTAAAATTGAGGCGTATCCCTTTGTCGAGCTTAGATGCAATCGTGAGTTTGCCGCCTATCATTTCCGCCTGCATTTTGTGTCAGGAAATCTCTGATAACAAATCGGATCAAGGAGACATCAGCCAGTCTTTGAGGGTGGTGAGGTCTTTGCCTTCTTTAGCCAGGACCAGCATTTCTTTATCACGTCTAAGCCAGCGCCAAATGTCACGACCATACACTCGCAGCAGGTCTTTCAGGCGGACGATATAGTAGAAGTAAATTCGAATGGAGTCGGCTGGAACTGGATAAAGACGGGCCATGGCTTCCCGCGGAAGAAAGAAACCTTTCATGAAAATCATCACCTTGTCTTTAAGGCTAGAGGATCCCCAAAAACGAGCAACGGCGGGCCACATTGATAGCGGAGGCCCCGTTCGTTCCTTCCGCGAAAAGATCTGCTCCCGGGCTAAAGCAATATAGCGTTCGTCAAAATCGCGGGGTTTGAGAACCTCCAGCAAATCCGAAGGCAACGTGACTGCCAGCAAATCACGGGTCAGTATTAACGTGAGGTATACACATTTCTCGACACCCCATTCATGGGCGCGGCGCTGCATAAGCTCCCAATCAAGACTTTTTCTGCTTGGTTCAAGAATTTCGCCGATGTCACAGAAGAGTTTCAGCCCGGGTTCGAATCCATGCGAACAACCGGCATGGATACAGAGGTGGAGCAACAGATCTTCCGGACACAAAACCGCAACATCCACTCCCGCGATGAGGGCAGGCCGTGATCTTTCCCATAACCCCACAGTGTCAATGGAAAAGGGAAACTGTGAAGACAAAAGTCGCCAATGGATCTCCAAACTGACATCCCGTTTGGGCATGACATAGACAAATTCATTGTTGTCTTTCCCTACTATCCTGTGCTGCTCGTTGGGAGTGCAACCTATTTCAAGCAGAATGGCATCCACCTGCATCAAATCATCCTGCTTTACCAGAAGATCCAGGTCACCCATGAAGCGGAGCGCCCGATTAGTGTAAACAAGTTCTGCCAGATGCGCCCCCTTGAGCGCAATGACCGGAATCTGTTCGAGGTGTAAGCGCTTTAGAACCAAACCGAGATTAAGGTATAATTTCAAATTCCGGGCCGCATTTTCGAGATAGGCCTGTCGCATTATTGCCACCACGGTGGAAGGCATGGATACATTAGAATGGACGGTTCGTACTCGATGGTACAGCAAGGGCGTTATCCCATGCCGTCCTGACTGCCGGAGGAGTTCATCCCAATCCCCTTCCGACAGAGGGGGATCAACCATGCCGTCCCCTGATCTGCCCAGGCTCGTGCGCAGGCAGGCAAGTAGAAATTGATCAATATTATTCATCGGTAATGCTGGGCTTGCATTTCGAACAACCGGGAATAGGTGCCGCCCGAACGCACAAGCTCATCATGGGTCCCCCCTTCAATGATGCCGCCATGCTTCATCACAAAAATACGATCTGCCATCCGAACGGTGGAAAAGCGATGACTGATCAGGATCGCGGTACGACCGGACACCAGTTGGCGAAAACTCTGAAAGACCTCATATTCCGCCTTGGCATCCATCGAACTCGTGGGCTCGTCAAGCACGATGATCTGTGAATCTCGCATGAATGAACGCGCCAGGGCCACTTTCTGCCACTCTCCAATGCTCAGTTCCTCACCATTCTCAAATTGCTTGCCTAGAATGGTGTCATAACCGTGCGGCAAGGCGCGGATGACCGCATCCGCACCGGACCGGCGTGCGGCAGTGATGATACGGTCATGGTCAGGCGGCAGGTTCGTATTTCCAAACCAGATATTCTCACGTGCTGAAAGATGGTAGTGCGCATAGTCCTGGAAAATGATGGAGATTTCGTGTCTCAGCGCTTTTGTGTCAAATTGGCGGAGATCAATCCCGTCGAGGGTGATCGTCCCGCCTGTCGGATCATAGAGGCGACATAATAACTTCATCAGAGTTGTCTTGCCGGATCCATTCTCGCCCACCAAGGCCACCACTTCCCCCGGCCTGATGGTGAGGGAAATATCTTCAATCGCTTTTCGTGAGCTGCCCGGGTATTGAAAACTCACATGAGTCAGCACAATGCCATTTTGCATCGGTTGCGGTACCGGTTTGGCCTGAACCGGTTCCATGACCGTTCGTTTCAGGTCGAGGAACTCGTAAAGATTTGTCAGGAAAAGGTTGTCTTCATACAACGCCGCCAGGTTGTGCAATATCCCCTGCAGTGATCCCTGTACACGCTGAAACGCCTGGTAATACATCACCATATCACCCACTGTGATCCGGCCCCCCACCGCCTGGGAAGCCACATAAGCATATGAGCCGTAGATGGCCGCGGTGGCAAGGGCCTGGGCCGAAAAATCAGCGGAGGAACGCCTGCGCGTAATGGCCAGTCGCCCTCTACGCAGTTTCAAGCGAATTTCCTGAAACCGGCGTTGGAACAGAGATCCGAGATCATACAGGCGAATTTCCTTGGCGTGGATGCTGTCGGTGAGCATTGAGTTGAAGTAGTCGGCTTTCCGTTCCGTGGATGTCTGCTCGCGTTGCCAATGATAGATCTTGCCGCTATAGATGAATCGAACCGCGGCACCCGTCATAATGGCCATGAACAGGACGACGGCGATAACCCATTGGAATGAAAAGAGCAGTGCGGCGATGGCGAGCAGTGAGATTCCATTCTGGCCCAACTGTGCCAACCCATTCACGATACTGATAGGGCGGGAGGGGGCCTCGCGTTGGGCGCGGTGAAGGGTATCGTAGTATCGTGCACTCTCGTAATATTCCAGATCGACCTCCACCGACTTGGCGAGGAGAATATCATTCATGTGATCCGTAACGATGAAACCCTGCCATTCGCTGACCATGGCCCCGAGCGCTTGGATCAAGGCGGAAAAAAGGGTAACGGCGCCCATGCAGGCAACAAGTAACAATACATGCTTAAGGGCTCCGGCTTTGTCGGGGGATGTCACCCCTTCGGTCACGGCGTCGACCATTAGTTTCGTGAGATACAGTGGGAGTAACGGCAAGATTCCCTGAACCACAATGAGGAACGAATTTGCCAGGGTCCAGCCCTTTGCGCTCTGCCAGACAAAACGCACGGCGCGCCCAAGCTGGAAGGTGCGGCGTATTTTTAATTTTATCGACTCAGTTTGCGCTTTCATATTTACACCTGCGCATCAAGGACCTGCTCAATCTCTTTCCAGAAAGAACCGGTCAAACTGATATGAAGTACATAAGTAGGGATCACCTGCGCCAAGACGCACAGGTTGTTAAAGCGTTCCAAATGAAGGGCACAGACTTCTTCCTTGAAAAGGCCCAGCGGCATGAACATGGAGGCTTGTCTGACGCACTCCACAAGCATGCTGACGGCGTGCCCCGGGCCCACCTGTTCCGCCCGGTCTTCAGTTGCCTGAGCCAGAACAAATATGCCCTTGAGGGGTATGGCGCTCTGAACGTCCCATGTGCCGCCCGGTCCCCCTTCAAGAAAACGGCTCCACGTGGGCCAGGGATGGGCCCAGTACGTGCCTTGTGGATCCCGCACCACCAGCGTGGTATCGTCGCAGAGTGAGCGCCACGGGGCTGGAAACCGGTTGCTGGCGGTGGTCTTGCCTGTTCCCCCGGGCGCCGTCAGGATCACGCCCCTCCCCTCCCGTTCCGCGAGAGCCCCGTGTATAAGGACGCCTCCACGTGCCTGTGTTTCACGGGCAATAATAAGGGATAATCTCGAAAGATTAATATGCGGACCGCCCCAATATTCGTTTGTATTTAAAATACAGGTCACGGAGCCTTCAGTTTCGGATGCCAGAGGAACATAAGAACTGGCCGCAGAGGATTGCGGGTCAACCTGGACGAGAAGGTGGCAAAGGTTACCTTGAGGACACGGTCCACTTGCGCTCGACGTACTGCGTAACTGCATGGTGTGCCCGAGTTGTGCGACAATACCCGCCGCTTCCTTGTCGCCAGCGGAAATGACCCAATGACTCCCATCAGTCAAAACGAGGTCATGCCGCACGGTCTGCTTCAGATTCGGAGGCGTTGACTGGTGTCGTTCGGACAAAATCTGCCGGTTCACCCGATCCCGGTCTTGCTGTCCTGGAAGCGCTTTTCCATCAACAAGCAAATGAAATGGGCGCTGGATATACCATCGCTGTCCCGGCTCATTGCATCGTCCGATGACACGCTTCCCCAGCAAAAGCTGAAATTGGTCATGGCCTTGGGAGTGAAATACAACGACGCGCGGTCGGAAGGCAGGCGGTAACAACCTTGCGATCAAACCCCAGTGTGAGAGGGACTGATAAGCAGGATGCAATAGAGGCGACACCCCGCGATCCAGGATTCGGCGCCAACGGAACCAGCGGCTGGTCAGCCGGCCCTGTAACCCGCCTGCAATCTTGCGCTGGCTCTGACCGCGCCAGGCGGCGACCACCTGGCCTTTAATGTTCTGCGGCAAAATAAGGAATGCATCCTCCCGGGCATTGTTGTCGCCGCGCGTGGAAACCCCTTTTGCGGTCACGCGTATAATGCGGTGTACGACCGGCTGATCCGTGTCCGGCGGCAGAAAATATATCACATCGCCTACACGCGGAGGCCTGTGATCATAAGGCCTGACCTCCATCATCTCCGGCTCGCGCAGAGTCGGATTCATGCTCGGCCCAATATATGCGGCGAAGAACATGGCCCGCTGCCTTCCTGAAATTATTTCGGATCCCCATTTCTGATCGCGCTGGAGGATGACGGTGCGGCATTTGCCCCTAAACGGGAAGCGGGGAAAAGGCCTGCGGCATCCGCCTGTTCACAGAACCAGTTCGCCCCCCACAGGCTACCTTTGCTGTAGTAGTTTTGGGCCAGACAGGAACCGCGGCAGCGTTCTTTCATCAGGCATCGGCCGCAGATCCCTTCCAATCGCCTGGGCAACCCCTCACGGATCTGATTCAAGATCGGGTTGTCCCGCCACACGTCTTCCAATTTATCCTTGCCTACCATACCGAAAACCAGTTCCGGCACTTGTTCACCGATACCGCAAAGGGCATAGTGACCGCTGGCGATGACCCCCAGAATGCCGAAAATCCCGCAAGTGGTACACCCATCGCCATGGGCGATGCTCTGAAGGGTTTTAAAAGCATGCGGGTAATGAAAGAAGAGCTTCATCGTGGTCTTGGGCGCCAGATCCTGCTCCACGTGCTTCCCCAACTTAATGAGTTCTGCAATGTCCAGGGTTTCCTGATTATCGTGCAATGTTTCACCCCTTGCTGTGGGTTGCACAACATTGAACTTGAGTGAGCTCGCACCGAGGGCTTCGACCATGGTGACAATGGTATCAACCTGGGCGGCATTGATGCGCATGATCGTGAAGATGACCTGCGGCTTGATCCCGGCAGCCACAAGATTACGAACCGCTTGACAGGCGGCATTAAAGGAGCCCGGCACCCCGCGCACCCATTCGTGGGTTGCGGCATCCGTGCCATCGATGCTTACAGAGACGAAACGGTCGGGAATATTAGCGATCTCAGCAGCAATCTCGGGTGTACAGAGGAGCCCATTGGTCTCGACTGTCAGTTTCAATCCTTCACGCCTGACAATATCCAGAAAACGGGTGAACTGGGGATGCAGTAACGGCTCGCCTCCTGTAAGTTTGACGCCACTCAACCCCAGCGGCTTGGCTTCGCGGATGGCGGTCTCAAACAACCCCACCGGCAAGGTTGGGTAATGCTTGCCTGTGGCATCAAATCGGGGCCCCATCCAGCAATGCCGGCACGCCAGGTTACACCCTTCGGTCAAATAGAAATACAACGTGTCAAGTGTGCGCATGGACGTCTGCTCCGCCTTTTGTGGGTTCATATCCTTTGACAAGTTCATGGAATGCTGCCGCCTTCTGCTAAAAATCGTCGTAAACAGGCATCCGGGCTGGGATGGTCAACCGTGCCCGTGATGGAATAGGCCAATCCCGGACAGTTGCCTGTGCAATACGCGGTATAATCGCATCCGGAGCAAAACTCGAAGCCGGTTAGCGGGATCGTATGCCGGTTACGGAGTTGGTTCAGAGCCGGACTGTCTTCCCATATTTTGGCCAACCCATCCTGATTGATGTGCCCCAATTCAATATGGGACAACATGTTACAGGGAACAATGGTACCATCGGCACGAACGGAAATTTTAGTGCTGGGACAGCCGCATGCGGTGAGGCGCCCCCCGTTGTGAAAGGCCGGCTCGCCTTTTCCCCTCGCCTCCTCCATCCGGCCCCACATCCGTGCATCCGTCAATGGTCCGGCGTTGGATGAGATGCGCCCAGGGTATTTTGTAGAGAGACGCAGCAAAGTTGCCATGGCTTCCTTCCGCTCAGCGGTACTTAACAGTAAATCATCTGCATTCTTACAGCAGGTCCCCATGTACCCTGCCGCATTGGTACTGAAATTGGGCAGGCCCAATTCATTCAGAAGAAAGTGAGCCGTGTTCTCCAAATCATGTACGTTGTTCCGATGAATGGTGACACGCACCGCCACCTTGATTCCATGGCGCTGCAGGGTGCGAATACCACGGACTGCACCCTCAAAAGAACCCTTCCCGCGGCAGGTGTCATGAACTGCGGCACAAGAGCCATCGATCGATATCTGGACATGCTCGCAACGACCGGTTCCGGCAATGAAAGCGGCAATCTTATCGGTTATCAGAGTGCCATTGGACAGGAAAGAGAAGCGCATGTGGTTACGGATGATCCCCTCAAGGAGCAACGGGAGATCTTCGCGGATAAAAGGTTCCCCTCCTGCGAGAGTGAGACTCATCACACCCAGTGATCCAAGTTCGTCGAAGAACTTAAGCCATTCGTCCGCGGGAAGATCACGATACTCTACTGCCGGATTATTAAAGAAGTAACAGTAACGGCACCGCAGATTGCAGCGCGCGGTGAGTTCAATATCCAGGTTGCGCGGGGATCGCATTACTTTTGGCATCTCTGGCGCCTTCTCGTCCTTGAGTTCCCCGGACATAGATTATTTCCGCTCCAGTTCCAGCCCTGCAAACCCACTGCCAGCCAGCCTGTCAACAAAGGAGGTGATCTCCTGGCAAGCCGCTTCCGGCATATCTTCAAAGCTGGTTTTGATCTCCGACACGATATCCGCAAGACTTCGCTTGCCGTCCATTCGTTTCCAAACCGCTACCCCGACCGGATTGGTACCCACCGCCTCGGCGGTATCGGGATTAAAAAGCACAGCCCAGTCGTCGAACTCCTCCCGGAGCACAACAAGGGGATTGGCAATCGGTCTATCTGTTTGATTCATGGATGATTCTCTCCTCAATTATTGGGATAACAGTCTCGGCCTTGGGAAGAACAGGAGTTAAACATATCTTCGTCATGCCCCTGGGTTTACAGAGGCATAACAAAGATCAACATCCCGAGTGGCCCCGAAGGGCAGGCTCAGGCGCCCGGGAAAGTACCGGGCGTGCAGGCAGCAGTTGTTGCAGTAATGCCGGCCGTGCAAGCGGTTGTTGCCGTCGTGCCCGCCGTGCAAGCACCCACACTGGCCGCAGTTCCGGCTGTACAATAACCGGGGGTCCCGCTTGTTACAGGCCCCGCCGCACAATAGGTACCGGAACCCACGCCACCAACTGAACCGCCAGTTTGGCAAACGGGGCCACCACCACCGCCTCCGTTTACAACTGAGCTCCCCGCTTGGCAGGCTCCAGATCCCTTGGCCATTTCACCCAAGGGCACAAAGACAGGGGACTCGTACTTAGATTTACCTGCAGTAGTATTTTTCGTCATTTGAACATCTCCTTTACTCGTTTCGTTCTTTCATCGACATCAACGATGAAAATACGAAAACATCCGGTTTTCGGATATGGGGTAAAACCCTACCTCCGAGAAAGGTCAGATAATTGTCAATTGGACGCTGCTTTCGATAATGCCCGCCTCAATGGCGTATCGGGTTAATCCCGCCGTATCGTGAATATCGAGCTTCCGCATGAGATGATCGCGATGTTTTTCGACTGTTTTGATGCTGATTCCCAGTGCTGAAGCAATTTGCTTGTTGGCTTCGCCTTCGGCAATCAGCTGAAGCACCTCGATTTCACGGGAACTCAGCGGAACCGTCGTTGAGATGAACAGCCCTTTACGATTCAGGGTTTCATGCTTCAGTTTACTACGCCGACTGGAAATAGAAGGACTGAAATACGTATTCCCCTTGTGAACTTCCCGGATCGCCTCAGAAAGAAAATGGGCGGAAGTTTGCTTGATCAGGTATCCTGCCGCGCCCAGAGTTGTCACTCTTTCCACATAGGCATCATCACTATGAGCCGAAAGAATGAGAATCCTTGTACCGGGGATATCATGAAGAATCTGACGTGTGGCTTCCAGCCCATTAAGTTGCGGCATGGCAATATCCATAATCACCACATCAGGTCTGAGTTTAGCCGTCATTGCAACAGCCTGATGACCGTTGGACGCTTCCCCGACCACCAAAACATCATGCTCGATTGCCAACAAATGCTTCAGCCCTTCCCGGACAATCATGTGGTCCTCAGCCAGCAATACAGTGATACGTTTTTCTTTGTTCATGTGCGGTGCTGCTCCTTAAACGGCATCTGGGCATGGATGGTTGTCCCTTTCCCCGGTGCGGACGTAATGCTGAATTTGCCGCCAAGCATCTCCATTCGTTCCCGAATCCCCAATAGTCCTAATCGCTTGCAGTTCTTCACGAATAAAACTTGATGGACATCAAACCCCCTCCCATCGTCGGTGATGTCCATACAAACGGCACTGTTCGTCCTTCGGATGTGGACCTCCACCCGACTCGCACGGGCGTGGCGGGCAACATTGGCCAACGCTTCGTGAGTGACACGGTAAAGCGCGGTACGTTTGGCGTTGCTTAATTTTTCAATTCCGGCGGAGGCGGTCAAACTCACCCGAATGCCCGTTTTGTCGGTGAAACCTTTCAAGTACGTTTGGAGGGCAGGAATCAACCCTAGATCATCGAGCACGGCCGGTCGCAACTCGCAGGCAAACCGATGGACGATGTCGACCGACTTTTCCACCATTCGCTGAGTTTGTGAAATACTCTCTGCGAGGCCTTCAGTATTGGCCGAAGCTTCTTTTTTCAAAGAAGCCAGCCGGACATTGATGCCGGTCAGCATCTGGGCAATGACATCGTGAAGTTCACGGCTGATGCGCTTCCTCTCGTCCTCTTGAACAGATAGAATCCCACGGGATAGCAGTTGCAATTCTTCCTGTAAAAGCCGGGATTGTTTCAGCAGCAGACCGGAATGCGCTTCGCTTTTCCGGAGCGTTTCCTCCAGGGACTGGCGCCGGGTGATTTCCTTCTTTAATTGGCGGTTGGAGGCGGCAAGAGCACGCGTCCGCTGGGCCAATCCATGATTGAGTCGGCCCAAACTGAGCGACGCTTCTTTGGCAACACGGTGAGTGCGTTCAATGGGAGTAATGACTTCGGCAAAAAACATTCGTGCCCGCCGGATTAAACGCCCACGGAGGGGGATATCGTTGATAGATAAAACCAAATCCTGTAAAGCCTGCTCATGGATCATCGCCAAATCAAGAGTTTCCATCCCCAATGTCAAGGCATGATGCCCCAGTTTTAGCGCTGGTCGCAGACTCACGGTTACCCCTTGAGTGAGATAGCGTTGCAATGCCGCCTGATAGGCATGCAAAAGTTTTTTCTGCTTACGTTTCATGGATGAGGCCAAATTCATGAGCTAAGCGGTGGATAGGTTTTATTGATTCTCGCACCAGCCGTTGCGTTTGAGCAATCTCTTTTTCAAAGGTGGCCGTATTGGCTTTTGCCGCTTTTTTCAAGGTCAGCAGCCTGAGATTGATAGCCACCAGTGTCTGGGCGATCTCATCATGAAGCTGGAGGCTTGTTTTTCGCCGTTCACTTTCCTGTGCGGAGAGAATTTCACGTGTTTGAGTCCGTAGACGGGTTTTCAAGCGACTTGACTCCTGCAATAACTGGATACGATGGTGCCCGCTTTTTTTGAGAGCGGCTTCGGCGGCCTGACGTTGGGCAATGCCGCGTTCCAAACGCCGCTCTGACGCAATAGATTCCTTGGTACGCCGCCGCAGAGTCCGGGCCAATTGATTGACATGGACGTTAGCCTTCAATGCAGCACGGTGCGTGTTTTCGATAGGGACAATCGTTCTGGCAAAGAAACGCTTCGCCTTGTCGATGAGGTGCTGATTTTTTTGGGCCGTGCTGTTTGGTGGCACGAGAGTCATCAGGGCTTGTTTGTGTATCAGGGCGAGATCCAGTGGTTCCAGACCAAGCTCCGCAGCCCGTTGTCCCAATTTGATCGCAGGTTCTGTTTTTGAATGCACACCTTGATCAAGGTATTTGCCCAGTCCAGCCTGATAGCGCTGGGACCATTCGGTTATCATATTCATTGTCATCGTGCACATCGATTGGAGACATTTTGTGTCCGCAACTACTCTTTAGCATAGTTAAGATAGATTATAGGCTCCGTCCTTACAATGGGGTATAACCCTACCTATTGATGGTTATCCCCGAATGACACGGAGCAGAAACACAATGATTGCGATCACCAGGAGGAGGTGAATATACCCCCCCATTGTGTTATCGCTGACCAACCCCAGCACCCACAAAACCAACAGTATAACAGAGATAGTCCATAACATATGATGCTCCTAGTTTAACATCTGGGCTTCAGCCTGAAGCCAGTGTTGCGTCTCTCGCCCCTGCGGACAGCATTCCGCCTGATAAATTTCGTAAGCCTTTCGTGACACTTCATCATGCGACGGTTTGGCCTTGATTGCCTCTTGGGCGCTGTGCGGAGGGACCGTCTTTAGTTGCCCCATAGCCGTTTCAACATTCTGCAGGGAGCGTGACTGGTGTTTTTGTTTATTTTTCATGACAACAGGTTAGACGTGATCTGTATTCGGCGCCATGGGGTATATCCCTACTGCGGACAGGAAAAGATCAATGCCGCCAGTCTTCTCGAGGAGGGAGTCGCCGTGAGCCCGACGGATGTCGTCACGCTTCCGTACAAGGTCGACCTGCTGTTGCGGGAGCCGCAGCGCCTTGCCGGGATGCGGGACCGGATGAAGCAACTGGCACAACCGCGGGCAGCCTATACGGTCCTCGAGACCCTGCTCAGAACCCCGTCTAAAATCCGTTGAGCGGAAGCAATACCTGAGCGCCATCAGGGAGCATTGAGTGCCGCATTAACGGCCGACTTCAGGGTGTTGGCATCGGTCACCCCGGTAAACTGTCTGACCGTTTTTCCATCCTTGAACACGATCAGTGTGGGAATGCTCTTTATGTTGAATTTTACTGCCACTTTATGCGCGTTATCCACATTCAATTTCGCCACCACGGCCTGATTCTCAAGCTGATTTGCCACGGCCTCTACAATCGGTCCTTGCGTCCTGCAGGGCCCACACCAAGGTGCCCAAAAATCCACCAGAATCACCCCTTTCGCAATCTGCGAATCGAAACCGGACTCATCCATCACCAGAACTTTCGAGGGCATCTCCGCGTTTTCCGCCGGCTCTTTTTTGCCGCAACCGGCTAAAATCGCTCCGCAACAGAGCACTACGACAACCTTGGTGATGGATCGAGCAGGCATAATATGGTTTCTCATTTAGGTAATCTTTCTACTCTTTTCTTTCGAAATAACAAGTTTCACTGAGACGGCACGGTAACGGTATGGCTGTTGTGCGATCCCACCACAGCGCCAAAGCCCATGCCGTGCTGAATCAGGCGTTTGCCCGTGATTGCCTGAGCGGCGAACGTCGTTCCCCATAGAAGGATCAATACAACCCCAATCAACACCCCTATGCCCAGTACATTTTCGATAGGATTGTGCTCATGCATACCTGAAGGATGGCCTTAGTAACTTGTGGGTACTATGGGGAGTAACCCTACCGGTCGTACGCTGTCGCTAACCTGTTGAACAGTATCCACAGATGGGGTGGCCGGATTGAGGGGTGGCCGGAGCGGGTTACCGCGTGCGGTCCGAAGGCGTGTTGTAATGTTGGCCAGTCGAACTAAAGTCCACGTTAATGTCTGTCGGGGGGTAAAAGCGTCTACTTCTCACCGCTGAGACTCTCACTATTGAGACACGATGCAACCGTGAGAATCGCTGATAGCCAACTATCACCGATCTTGATGATTCCCTGACATTAAGACCCAGGTTTTCGGATGTATTGAGCTGAACTGTAAGGACTTTGTCAAACCCCGCCCTCACCCCGTTCCGGCACGCCGAGTGCTATAAATATAAGATGACCTGAGGTTGGTGTAGTTCAGGACGGCGTCTCAGACGTCAACAAGTTCTGTCTCAACTGACCGACTGGGGCACCCGATAGCAGGTAAATGCTTGCCTTAACGACCGCAGCTTAAAAAACTGCGGTCGCTATTTTTTGTAGCCCAATCATCCTGAGAATAAGGAGTGAACTACGGGACAATTGGTTTTGTTTTAGTCGAAGTCACGGCCAATTGCTCAATAATGCTATTTTGCATGCGGCTGGGATAAGTGCAGTACGCTACAATCCCGACATCCGTATCAATCATGGATTTGACCCCGTTAATACCTGAGACCAGCATTCCAATCTGATCTTTCTCCGAAGGGGTCAGGTTGTTTCCGCTAGCAACCTCTCCTCCGGGGTGCTACCAGGATTTTACAAGCCTGACACCATAGTAGTTATTATCGACCAGCGGTTCAACTGACCACCCTTTGTATAACCACGGTTGTTAAGATGTTCTTTGACCAGGCGGCCCGAACCAACTCGTTTTTTGAGCCGTTGCAGGCCGCTCTCCCGATTGTGCTGATCCTTTCTTGCACGCTTGTCAGCGTAGGCGACGATCAGTCGATGCCCTTTGCCAAAACTGTATTTCTCCTGGATTTGCTGCAAAACCGGCAGGAGCGTCTTGCCCTCGAATGTGTTGCCTTCAAAAATGTCATAGCCGATTGGATAAGCTAACCGGGCAACGACAATCTCTCGAAACATCGGCTCAGGTATTGCGTCAAAACCAATCTCGTCAAACAGCCGCCCAAAAATCAACTCCGGCCCAACCGTGCGAATCGATGTGTTCTTCAACGTGCTGACAAAGTCCAACACAACGGCGTTAGCCCTTATCCCTTTTTCACAAAAGGCGATATCGCCCGGAGCCGGGCGACAATGGGAGGAAGTTGTTTGAGCGTGTAGTCCACCTCTTCGATCGTCGTATATCGGCTCAAACTGAATCGAACCGAACCATGAACCGCCGTAAAAGGCACCCCCATGGCCCGCAATACATGGGACGGCTCCAGTGAACCGGAAGTACACGCTGACCCCGAGGAAGCGGCAATCCCGACTTCACTCATATCCATGAGTATTGATTCGCCCTCAATATATTCAAAGCTGATATTGGTAGTATTGGGCAACCGGTGTACACGGTCCCCGTTCACACGGGAATCAGGACATGTCGACAATAGCCCGGCTTCCAAGCGATCCCGCAGTCGCGACACCGCATTCGCCTCTTCAGCCATGTGTTTTTGAGCCAGTTGAGCGGCGCACCCCAGGCCCACGATATAGGGCACATTTTCTGTTCCCGCCCGCCGATTATCTTCCTGATGGCCTCCCAGCATAAACGGCTGTAACCTTGTCCCACGCCGAATATACAGAATTCCAATTCCTTTGGGCGCATGAAGCTTGTGCCCGGACAGTGAAAGCATGTCGACCGGGACCTGCCGGACATCGATGGGGAATTTTCCCGCCGCCTGAACGGCATCAGTGTGGAATACCCCCCCCGCGGCCTTGACCATTTCGCAAATCTCGGGAATCGGGAACACCACGCCTGTTTCGTTATTGGCCCACATGACACTTGTCAGGGCGGGACCATCCCGAAGGGCGGCGCCCAATTGAACCATGTCCAACTGCCCGGAGGAATCCACATTGATTTCATAAACCCGGTGCCCCCTTTCGCCCAGATAGCGGCAAGGCCCCAGTACCGCCGGATGCTCCACCCGGGTCGTGATAATATTAAGATGCCCTTCAACGGCCTCAACACCTCCACGAATGGCCGTGTTGTCACTTTCGGTGCCGCAACTGGTGAAGATAATTTCCGAAGGATCCGCATGAATCAATTCCGCCACCTGCTGCCGGGCTTCGTCGATCGCCCGCTTCACGTGTCCGCCAAACGCATGCATACTGGAGGGATTCCCCCAATGCTCCTTGAAATAGGGTGCCATCGCCTCAATGACTTCGGGCGCCACTGCCGTCGTGGCATTATTATCGAGATAGATGTTTTTCATTCCCGGACCTCCTCAACCGTCAGATCACTGGAAACAAACTCCTTCAACTTAACCCCCACCACATCCTTCAGTGTAAAGGAAGAGACCTGACACCCCGCGCACATCCCGCGCAGGGCTACCTTCACCCGGTTTCCCTCAACATCAATCAATTCAATGTCGCCGCCATCACGTTTCAACAAAGGACGTATTTCCCGGTCAATGGTTTGCTCAATCAGGCGGATTTTCTCAATCACGGTCATTTTGCGGGGAGTCGCATGGGCACCGGCTTTACGCTCGGACTCAAGTCTTTCATGAACCACTTTGTCAACGATTTTACCGATATCCCCTTTACATTTGCCACAACCACCACCCGCTTTGGTGTAGTTTGTCACCTGGTCAATCGAGGAAAGCCCATTTTCACGTACCACTCTTTCAATTTCCTCTTCCGTCACCCCGAAACAGTTGCAAACCACTTTGCCACTCAGAATTTTCTTCTCTGTTTTCCCGATCCGGTAATTGTCAATAGCCGCCTCCAACGCTTCACGCCCCATTACCGAACAGTGCATTTTTTGTTCAGGCAGACCGCCCAGAAACTCGGCGATATCTTGATTGGTCACCTTGGCGGCCTCGTCCAGAGTCATTCCCTTGATCATCTCTGTCAGGGCCGATGAGGAGGCAATGGCACTGGCACAGCCGAACGTCTGGAATTTTACTTCGGAAATACGCCCCTCCGGGCCTAACTTGAACATCAATTTCAAGGCATCTCCACAGGCCAGAGAGCCGACTTCCCCAATGCCATCCGGATTTTCAATGACACCCACATTTCGCGGATTGCGAAAATGATCCATTACTTTACCGGTATAATCCCACATATGATTCTTCCTTTCCCTCGCCCACTAGGCGACTTACAGAAATATACCACGAATACAGGGCCTGTCGTCAATATGCAAATGCCACCTATTATGTGTCATTACAAATAAGCCAATTATTCCAGCATTGATACTCTTTTCTTAAGAGTGTATTGACATCGCATGCACATGACACTCGAGAGGCCTAATATTCAGCAAAACGATTGACGGGAGCATCTGATCACTATGGAAACGCATAACCCAGTTGCCGACACGGCCCGGGAGAGTTCCCGAACCATGCGCATTGATCTCACGCCGGATGTACTGCCGGAAAAGGTGGCCCCGAAGTTATCGGTGGCTTCCCGCCGCCCCACCATTCGCATCACCAAGGCCAAAGCCGACACCAGCCTCGTCGGGGATTCTGACTTTCAACAGCTTCTCCAGAACGTCTATGACGGCGCCATCATCACGGACTATCAGGGCCGCATCGTGGATGTCAATGTCCGGCTTTGCCAGTTTTTGGGACACGATCATCATGAGCTCTGCCGCATGGAACTGTTTGATCTCCTCTATGGCGCGGATGAGACGATTTTACCCATGATCCGCGAAAACCTCGCCTCCACCCGTTTTGTGTTACTTCAGGCGTTTTTTGTCAGAAAAGACGGATCTGTCTTTCCCACCGAAACGGCCATCAACCGGCTTTTCCTGTCGGGTCAGGATTATCTCTGTTTTTTTGTACGCGACATCACACTGCGACGGCAGGCGGACGAACAACTCCGCACCGAACACACCGCCATCCAGTTGGCCGGGAGCGGTATTGCCATTGCCGATTTGCAATCCAACCTCACCTACGGGAATCCAACGGCCCTTCGGATGTGGGGCATCGCGAACCAGGAACAAGCTCAGACCCTTTCCCTTTCCCAATTATTCAGCAACCCCCACCTCGGGAAAACGATCATGGAGATGGTCTCCACGGGTCAAGCGTGGTGTCAGGAAGTTCAGGCGCGCCGTCTGGATGGCACCCTCTTTTATGTTCAAGCCGCCGCCACAGCCAATTTCAATACCGATGACGAACTGACCGGGATTGTGCTTTCGTTCAATGATGTAACGGAACGCCGGATCGCCGAGGCACAGCGCGAACAGTATGCCGAGCAACTCCAGATTCGAAACACGGAAATGG
>Ga0209697_10001045_pt1 | contig 44887 bp, 31 predicted proteins | sample AliMusrvi5mmetaG_FD_184115 | JGI IMG/M metagenome (GOLD analysis project Ga0209697, IMG submission 184115) | Freshwater lake bacterial and archeal communities from Alinen Mustajarvi, Finland, to study Microbial Dark Matter (Phase II) - Alinen... | ecosystem: Environmental > Aquatic > Freshwater...
TACGGACTGGAAATACAATAAACAGCACCTATATACTACTATTTATTGAGTGTTGTAACAATGTTTTCCTAATCCGCACCCATAAAATAACTTAACAATGATCGGGGAGGACTTCTGGGACAGTCTCTCCGCAGCCTCCCATCCCGGTATTCCGGTATGCAAGTCTTACGGGCGACCGCGGAGGGTCGCCCCTACGTTCTAATTCTGTCTAAACTCAAACGTTGTCCCGCCGATGTGAACCTGGTCCCCATTCCTGAGAACTGTAAAAGGCAATTTGACCTGGTTTACATAGACTCCGTTTGAGCTGTTGTTGTCCGTGATCCCCCACCCTTGAGGCCCCAATGTTATCGTAGCATGGTTTCTGGAGACACCACCATCCATACTCAATGCTATGTTATTATTTTCCAGCCTGCCGATAGACGCCGGATTGGACAGTGTAAACACGCTCCCGGCATAGACACCCTGCAGACCTATTAGTGAAGCTGAGCCGGTCTGCGCATTCGGTATCTGAACTGGTGTCGCTGCAGGGCTGCAAGGGCACATGCCAGTCACAGGATCTTTTGGTTGCCCGCAGAATGGACACATCGATGAGGGTGTCTGAGCAGTAATCTGTTGAGGAATATTGTGATTGGGATTAGATTGCCACGGAGAATCCGGGATTACGCTGGCTTGCCCTTTTTGTCCAAATGCCAGGTTAGTATTCCCGACAGTTATTATGTCTCCATTCTTCAGTTTTGCATTACTGACAGGGTTGCCATTGAGCAGGGTAGATGGTGTTCCTGTCCTGTCTACCAGTTGGAATGAACTCCAGTCCGAAGTCTGGATCTCTGCATGGAGTTTGGCTACTGTAGTATCTGCAAAAACTGGTATCTCGTACAGTTCATCACGTCCAATTCGTGCACACTGCTTGTTTATTACATATTGCTTGCCTTCATTTTTGCCTACCAGCCTGGTCACCCAGGCCATCTTTCTTGACTCCTCAATTAACATCACTGCAGCACCGGTAAACGCACCTATAGCAGTAAAGCCCACCAACCGACTTACTGTTCCTGCCCCGGTAATCCCGCTGAGTACATCGAACAGAACACCGCCCAATCCTCCGCCAATCGCACCGCCCATCAGACCGTACATTACCCTGCGACCTGAATAGTTGGCTATCCCAACCGCTACCCCTACTCCAGCACCCAACATAGCCCAGCCCAACGTCCTGGCAGCCAATGCCAAAGTGCCAAAAGAAACCGCTATAAGGATGCTGAAAACTATTTGAGCCAGTACGCCGGACACTGCTCCAAAAACTAGTCCAAGCAATGCTCCCAAAAAAGCACGCAGTAAAAGCCTCTTGCTGGAACTACCTGTTATCTCATCAGTAACTGCGATCGCCAACCCGGTCAACAAGCCGTTTATACCGAACATCTGCAGTACATGCGCAAACATACCGGACAGATCGTGGACTGGTCCAGCCATTTCCGAAATCCTGGTGGATGGCTCCAGGATCCCAAACGCAGCCAACCCCGCAATCCCTCCAGCAACAGCCGCAGTAAATATACGAGTTGAGTTCAAACTCATCAGTTCACCATAGTTGAAAGAATCAAATGTAAAACCAGTTCCAAACCCTGACTTCTGACTTCTGACTCAAGGATTCTTGATTATAAAAAACCTGTCCACAAGAACTTCGTCCACTGCATCGGGATTTCCTGCCGGGGCTACAAATGCCACTAAATTCGGATTCGACTCATATGTTCCCAGGCAATACTCCACATAGCCATCGCTCTTAAGGTCTCCTATCTGTATCTCCTGCCGGTTGACCTGGACGGTGGTTTTCGTATCTATGACTCCGACAAGGACTGCATCACCGGACTTAGCTTTGTGTTTCACTTTAACACTTACCCAGATGCTGTATTTTCCTGTATTGACTTCTTTCAGGTCTTTTGTTGAGAGTTGGATCGCCCATTCCTTGTGGTCTGCATTCATTCGAAGCGCTCTACCATCTGAAGCCTCAGGATCGGATTCACCAAATACCCATATCCCGGGACGGCTGAATCCCATTTTGTCTTCCTGATAATCAAACCACTGCTTCGAGTTAAGTCCAGCAGTCTGTGCAGGAGGAGTTATATTGGCTCTACCTTTAGACATTGGCGGCATCACAGCAAGACTGCGCAGTGATGCCATATAAGCTGGAGTCATCCTCTCGCCTTCCACTATATAGTCGTTGCCGGTTGCAACTGACTGGCTGATAAAATCCTCCACCAGAGCCTTCATATTCGTATTGTGGAATTTAACAGCTTTGGAGCGATCATACAGAGGCAGTAGTATCCACATATGGTCAAGGGTCCGTCTCTCTGTGCGGACTCTGTCGAGTTGTTTCGCATTATTCTTAACCGCTATTTCAGCTTTATCAAAACAGTCCGTAAAATAGTCCATATCTGCCTGAGTAAAATGGTTCAAGCTGCCTTTATTGAAACTACTCAGGAACACATTTTGCCGGTCAATCACATCACAGGTAGTATCCAAATACTTCATCATATAAGGACCAGCCTTGCCATAATAACCATTGGCAAACTCAACCATCAGCTTGTGGGCATCCAGAGATGGATCCCACATCAGTTTTGCCAGAACCCAGGTCTTCATATGCCCGAATGTTGCATCTTTATTGAATCCATCCCCCTGCTCGAACATCCCGATAACCTTGTTCTGCTGGAATAAACGCATATTCGGACCAAGGACTCTCCAGTTCGGATGGGCAATCAGACCATTCCAGAAGTTAACAACATAGTCCCAGACAAACATCCTGTCCGTTATTTTGCTCCAATCCTGCAAATCTCTGTAGAATGCTGCATTGGTCTGAGAGTTAAGAGGTTTCGCAAAGTCTCCCTCTATCGAGCACAGTCTGATTATCACATTGTGCCGGGGTTTTACATGTTTGGGAGCCTGCCTGCTGAATGTGTACGCAAGAGTCTCTACCAGAAAATCCGGATACTTCTTCTCAATATCCTCAGCAACAGCATTTACAAACCTGATAAGAGGTCCGGACTCCGAGCCCTCTTCCTTTACCACAGCCTGGCACTTCTCACACTGGCAGGGAATCCCGCCATCCATTTGGCTGATAGATATTATACCTGCCCAGGAGTCCTTCTCGATCCATTTCAGAGCCTGCCTGACCATCTCATCCTTCATCTCCATATTGGTCAAGCAGGGCTGGGTGTTGTCCAGAGAGCGTTTGCCATTGACCATAGCATACCAGTCAGGATGGTCTTTGAAATAAGTAGAAGCCGGAAGCAGCCAGGGCATAGTATGGCAGAACCCCAGTATTTGGTAGTGTGCTCCCAAACTATCCGGAATCGGCTGGTTATGCCCATTCAACTTGAGCTTAACTGCAAACTCAGTATTCGTATAGATAACCGACTTATAGAATGTCTCTCTATACAAAAAAGGAGGAACATAGCGTTTATCAAGTGCCTTCACAACAAGAGCCGGTTTGCTCGGTACAAAGCTTGAATCAGGAGTCCACCACCTGCACCCGCAGTAATCCTCTAAAAACGTGTAAACAGCATACAGAGTGCCTCTGGGCCTGTCTCCCGCCAGCACCAGGTCCCTGCCGACAAACTTGATAGCAATCCCATCAGACTTCAATGACTTCCAGTCGATACTTCCAAGAAGCCGTTTTGATGCATCAGATTGCCCCACATAAATCTTCGACAAGCCTTCTGGTTCCGAACCAGAAGTAAATACAGGAAAATCAGCCCCGGTTATTTGCTTGAGATAACCCGATAGCTCCTTAGCAGCAGTTTGCTCGGATAGTGTTGCATTTGAGTCAACGACAATAGCGACCTGAGCCTTTCCAGCTTTAATCAGAGTAAAATTATTCGTTCCCGCATAGCTAACAAGCGCCATCAACAATAAGACAGTAATATAAAAGACCGTTAATATTTTCATATACTCCCCTAATCAACTAAACTAACGGATGATCAATCCCCAATGAACCAAAGATAAACATGCACCTCGTTCGCGCAGTGGACAATCAAGCTGCGAACATCGGTCCAGAGTATCTCCGCATCTTTTTCAGAGAACGATTCTTTCAACCGATCCCACTCATCTATCATCACTTTTGCCTGTAATGGATTGAAAACAGTATTCCCATAAGGATCAATAAAACGGACACAACTATAAGTGCAATCGTCTACGTCTGGCAGAGAATTAACGATCACACCTATACTATCGTTTACATATTCACCTAATCTGCTGCCTCTTTCATCCTTCAGCATTACCACAATTGGCATATCAATCTCCCCGCAAACTTGGATAAGCAGTAACGAGCATCCCTGCTTGTGTTGTAATAACAATACACAGACTGGTTTGTTTCCCAGACTGCGTATCTATCCCTATTATGTGCCCCGCATCAAATACACGCTTATACTTATCACGCGATTGCATTGGAGATACAATCTCAGCGTTCTTGATAAGAATCCGAATATCCTCATCGGGATTAAATATACTCGCGCCTGCATTAGACTTCCCGTTAACGGTATGTCTATCCGTTATATGCCTCATCGCACCTTTTGTTATCTCGATACGCTGCAGGGTGCTGTCTGATGCATAGAAGACTGTTCCTGTATCTGCCGGTTTGTTCTTTGATGTAATATTATAAGCTTTACCCTGGAAGCGCACTGTTGCACCGGACTTAACATCGCTGAGTGCTGCATGATGAAGCGGTCGCATATCCTTGTCCAGAACCTGGACAATATCGCTGGTTCCAGGGGGACGGCTGGTATAGTCATATGATCGCCCAGCCTCAAAAAGCCTGTTTGCACGGACATTCAGAACAGGTTGTGCTTTGCCGCATTCATCAACACGGTAAAACTGATTATTGCAACAAAACTCACTGCCTGGTTTTGTCTCTTTATATTCAGCAAGCATCCACTTTCCAGTGCCAGGCTCAAACAACGCTACGCGGGTTAGAGGATCGAAAACAACCGGTAGAACAGCCTTAGTTACTTCATTGACTGGTGATGATGTTCTGGAAGCCGCACTCGATTTCGTGTAACCAGCCGGGGAAATAAACAGAAGAATAAATAAGAGAGCAAATGTGGCAAACAGTTGTACGAGTCTTATATGCTCTGCAGGTGGAATGTTGGGTGATTTATGCTGAAAGTCATCTAGTTGGGGATTTTGCATCGCCAGGGACTCCTTTGCAGTTCAAATGCATATAATTTTCTAGAGCAATAACACGAAACACTTGAATTGTAAATCAGGCATTGATAGCATCACTCAGAACACTAATTCCAGCATCATTGCCTTGTATATTCATATAACACATTTGCTTAGCATTGGGATACCACATTGAGGGATGAACGATTGAAACACATATGCATCTATGGCTTCCAAGATCAACATTTTGTTTGAGAATACTATTAATGTCCCTAAATCTTTTTGCTAATTTCCAGTCTGATAAATCTATCGGCGAGAGATTACCTAACATTGTCGCTGCGTGGATCCCTAGAGTAATAATGACCCTGGGCTTGATCACATCTATTTGAAATGCCAAATAATCGATATTCCTCTGGGTAAACTCCTTATCCCTAAATCCAGGAAATCTACCTATTGCCGAATTCGTCTTTCTTAAACCCATAAAAACATTCGAAAAGTAACATATACTAAGATCAATGCCCACCTTACCGAATAATACCCTTAAATTCCTCCATGTTGGGCACTCCAGATCATTGGAATCACCCATTAGCATTTCCTCATAATCCTTTACAGTGGAAAAATCTTGCCCCAAAACCAGTATTGATGGAAATACATCCGCTTCATTCTCCATCCATAAACCTTTCCCTCCTGGGAAAAAGGCAGTTGCATCAATCATTTGTGTTACCGGTTCTACACATTCGGGGCATGGCCCTACTCTATGAATTTCATCGAATAATAAGTGGGGTAACTCATTTCGTAGCATAGTTAAGGCCTCTCAAACTCCATTATTTCCATATTAGGGCGGACGTCGAAGTCCGCCCTCTTATGTCTCCCAGTCGCCCAGTCTCTATTTGCTCTTCACCACAAAGAACCTGTCCACATAGACTCCCTCTACCAGATCGCCGTTTCCTGGAGGAGCTAAATATACGTACCACTTGTCTGTGGGAGTATAGGCTCCAAGGTCATATTCTATGTAACCATCTTTGCCCTGGAGTTCATCTATCGTCACCCTGCGGCTGGTGATGTCTTTCATGTTGCCGACATCGTAGATGCCTATTGTGAAGGCTGTTCCCGATGTTGCCTTGCATTTGGCTTTTATGCTGGCACAGATGTGGACTTTTCCCTTTATCGGATTGTTTGTCGGAGTCATATAAGCCATTGCGGCCCATTCATTTGTACTGCCAGGGATCATTACCGCTCTGCCATCGGACGCAGCCGGGTCATCAACAATCCTTGTCAGCACATCGAGCTGGAACAGGTTCATCTTCTCTTCCTGCATATCAGCCCACTCTTTTTTACTCAGACCTTTTGCAGCCAACGGTGCTACAGCTGGACCTTTTGCAGGTAGAACAGGCAAGACCTTGGCAGCACTCCTCAGCCAGTCAAAGTAGGTTTCCGGCATCGGGTAACCTTCACCAATGTAGTTATTACCGGTCTGCACGGATTGAGTTATGAAGTTCTCAGTAAGGGCTTTCATATCCATTCCACGCGACTTACCAGCTTTGGAACGATCATACCGGACTTGGTGGATCCACATATGGTCCAGCGCCAGTCTCTCAAGCTTTACCCTACCCAGCAGGACCTGATCGTCCTTGACAGCATTTTCAGCTTTATCAAACAGGCTGCTGGCCGAATACATATCATCCTGTGTCATATAACTCATGTTGTTGCCATTGAAGCAGCCAAGGGTCTTTTTGGACTTGTCTATTGCAGCTGAAGTCAGAGCCAGATACTTGACAAGATATTTGCCCGCTGGCCCATAGTATCCGTCAGCAAACTCATTCATCAATTTCCGCTGATCCAGGTTTTGATTCCACATCAGATGGCTCATTACCCAGATTTTCATGTGAGAGAACACAGCGTCGTTGTTATAGCCATCACCCTGTTCAAAGAGTCCTGCTACACTATTGTTAGCAAAGATTCGAATGTTGGGAGCAATAGTATTCCAGTTAGGATGCCCGACCAGTAAGTCTCCAAAATTGACCACATAGTCCCAGATAAACAGGTGCTTCGAAATCTTGCCCCAGTCTTTCAAGTCTTTATAGAAGCTGGCATTAGTCTTGGAATCCAATGGTTTGGAGAAGTCACACTCAATAGAACAAAGCCGAACTATGACATTGTCCCGCGGTTTGATGTTTGTCGGAGCATGGCGAGTATACTGATAGGCCAGTGTCTCAACCAGGAAGCCTGGATATTTTTTAGCAACTGCATCGGCTACAGAATTCACAAATTGAATAAGCAGTCCGGACTGGCCTCCCAGTTCTTTTGCAGCCGCAGTGCACTTGTCGCACTGACAGAAGCTGAAGTTGTCATTCTGGTCGATCGCTATCATACCCGCTGTCGGATCTTTATCGATCCACAGGAGGGCCTGTTTTATCAGCTCCGCTTTCATCTCCTCGTTAGTCAAACACAACTGACCGCCTGCTTGACCAGCTATTCTCTTGCCGTCTCTCAAACTGAACCACTCAGGATGTGCAGCAAAATACTTGCCTTCAGGCAGAAGCTGATCAGCAGTGTGCACAAAGCCTATCAGGTTGTAGTGTCCACCAAAATCATCAGGCACCGGCTGATGGTCGCCGTTAAGTTTAAGTTTTACCGAGAAGTCCATATTCTTGCGCAAAACAGGATAATAGAACGTCTCTCGATATAAGAATGGAGGCACATGGGTCTGGTCATTGGCCTTTACTGACAGATTAGCTTTGCGGGGTACAAAACTAGCCTTAGCAGTCCACCATTTGCACCCGACATATTCCTCAAGGAATGTGTAAACGGCATAAACCGTTCCACGAGGCCTGTCTCCGGACAGGACAAGATCATTGCCGATGAACTTGATAACTATTCCATCGAACTTCAGCTTGTTCCAGTCTACATTACCTAGCAGTCTCTTGACCTCAGCAGTCTGCCCTACATAAATCTTCGGCATACCGGAAGGCTGACTGCCGGACGCATACACCGGAAAACCAGCACCAGTCACCTGACTAAGATAGCTGGAAAGCTCCTTAGCAGCATTCTGTTCCGGCACAGTAGCATCAGAACCAAGCACAATAGCAGCCAGCGGTTTTCCACCCTGTGCTATCTTGAACTCAGAATTTGCAGCGGAACAGCTTACAGCCATAACCATAAGAATCACCACCAGCCATACTTTTAGTATTTTCATTACTTCCTCCTGCGTATAGAAATCTGTTTCATAACAAGGTTAATATTTCATCCAACCAGTTCCCCCTTGGAGAAGGGGGTTAGGGGGATTGAAGAAACCAGTAAACGGGATTTCCATCTCACATCAGATATCAATAAGAGTCAATCCCCCCTACCCCCCTTCGCCAAGGGGGAATTAGGTTGTACTCATTTTAAACCTGGATCAGTCTCCAAGTCCCCCAGTCTCCAAGTCCCCCAGCCTCCAAGTCCCCCAGTCTCCAAGTCTCCAAGTCCCCAAGTCTCCAAGTCCCCAAGTCTCCCACTCTCCAAATCCCCCCATCCCTTCCCTCCTGAAGTCTGAAGTCTAAAGCCTGAAGCCTATCCCTTCACTTCGTCAAAACTACATAGAACCGATCCACATATACACCCTCCACAAGGTTCCCATCTCCTGGAGCTGCAACATATGCAAACCAGTTCGGTCCTGGGGAATATGTCCCGAGGTTATAGTCTATATAACCATCCTTGCCGTGTAAATCTTCGATATTTACAACTTTACGCATGATCTGCCTGGAGCTTGCATCGTCGTATATTCCAATCGAAAATGCTGGACCCGTTGCAGCTTTGGCTTTGACTCTGACACTCACATATATAGTAGCCTTGGTGTTCTCCGGGAGTGTAATGCCATTGGCTTTCAATTGGACCGCCCACTCAGGTGAACTGCCAGGAATATACGCAGCCTTACCATTGGAAGCCGTACTATCCCCGACCAGTGTCGTAACCGTCCCAAACTGGTGGAGATACATTTCATCTTCCTGTATATCCATCCACCGATCGCGCTTCAGTTTCCTGACCACAGATGGAATAGTGGTTGCTCTCTTCACATTCCTATCCACTTGCACCGCTGCATAGCTTCTCAGAGTGTTATAGTATTCCTTAGTCATCGTAGCGGCTTCATGTATGTAGTCATTTCCAGTAAGAGGAGCCTGCTTGATGAAGTCGTTACATATCGCATTCATACCGATCCCTCTTGCTTCCCCTACTCTGGAACGGTCATAGAAGATCTGCTGGATCCACATATAGTCCAGCGCCATCCTCTCCAGTTTCACTCTGTGAAGCAGTGCCGGATTGTTCCTAACCGACTTTTCAGCACTATCAAACAGATCATTGGCACCGTCCATATCCTTCTGGGTCATGTAGGACATATTGACGCCGTTGAAACACCCCAAGAACTCTTTCGAACGGTCGATAGCATCCGATGTCAGGTCAAGATATTTGAGCAAATAGGGAGCTGCCGGGCCATAATATCCATTTGCAAACTCTTTCATAAGCCTTCGCTGATCAAGGTCCGGGTTCCACATCAAGTGACTTATCACCCATATCTTCATATTGCCAAATACAGCATCGGTGTTATAACCATCACCCTGTTCAAAAAGACCAACAACGCTGTTTTTTGCAAACATGCGGATATTGGGGGCAATGACATTCCAGTTTGGATGTCCTACAAGCAAGTCGCCAAAATTGACTACATAATCCCACACAAACAGCCGCTTGGATATCTTCGCCCAGTCTGTAAGGTCTTTGTAGAAGCTGGCGTTAATTTTGGAATCCAGAGGCCTTGCGAAATCACACTCAATCGAACACAAACGGACTATAACATTGGAGCGAGGTTTAACGAGTTTGGGAGCTTTCCGTCCATATACATAAGCTAGTGTCTCAACTAATATACCCGGATGCTTCTTCTCAAGCTCCTCAGCTACCGAGTTCACAAACCTGATGATGGGGCCGGATTCGGACCCTTCTTCCTTCACAATAGCCTGGCACTTGTCACACTGGCAGGGGTTGTAGCCGTCGTTCTGGCTGATGGATATCATCCCAGCTTCCGGGTTCTCATCAACCAGCTTCATGGCCTGCTTGATGAGCTCCTTCTTCATCTCTTCGTTGGAGAGACAGAGCTGGGCTTCCACTCCCGTCCGTTTGCCGTCTATCAGGCTATACCATTCCGGGTGATCTTTGAAGTAGACAGCAGGAGGCAGTAGAGTATAAGCAGTATGGACAAACCCCAGCAGATTGTAATGCCCACCCATATCTTCAGCAACAGGTTCAAAATGTCCGTTAAGTTTGAGCTTGACTGCAAAATCCATGTTCTTCCGAAGCACAGGGCCATAGAATGTCTCACGGTAAAGGAACGGAGAAACATGAACCTGGTCTTTTATCTTCACCGACAGGTCCCGTTTGCGAGGCACATAACTTGCCTTGGGAGTCCACCACTTGCACCCGACATACTCCTCAAGGAATGTATAAACAGCATACACCGTTCCGCGGGGTCTGTCTCCTGCCAACACAAGGTCATTGCCGACAAACTTTATAGCAATCCCATCAAACTTTAGCTTCTCCCAGTCAATATCCCCCAGCAGCCTCTTGCTCTCTACAGACTGCCCGACCAGTATCCGCCGCATTCCGGAAGGCTGAGCCCCAGGAGCATACAAGGGAAAACTGGCGCCGGTAACGTGATTAAGATAACTGGATAGCTCCTTCGCAGCATTCTGCTCAGGTAAAGTAGCATCAGCACCAATAACAATGGCAGCCAGCGGCTTCCCATCCTGTGTAATTCTATAATCAAGCTTAGCAGCCGAACAACTCACACCAAAAGCCAAAATTACAGCAACCAGACATATCTTTATATAACCCATTACTTACTCCTGAAATCTCAATCATCCACATGCACTGAGTATATCATGGCGGAAGGAGTTTGTCCTATGTACTGGTATGAATATAAGATTGTTACATTTTCTGTAACCACAGGCAAACCATTAAGATGGAAGAGGGACGACAAAATAATAGCCGGAACTATAAAGTGATGGATTGTGTATAAGGTTAGAGTATGCAGCCCAGGTCGAAGCCGGAGCATCTGTGTTGCTCACGGCTTCGATCTCATTTTATCTTCACGTGCTAAAACTGCAATTGGTGATATCGATTGTCACACACGTCTTGTCGGCATTTTTCATATTTATGCTGCGCAGTTTTACATTCTTGGGCACACGAAAGGCCAGTCTGAATTTGGCTGTAGCTTCCGGTTCGGGTGAAGGCGAGATAATCCGGCTTGTAGCAAGAGCCAGCGTGCTCTTGGTGTAATACACCTCACCATCCTGATCCACAACCTCTATATTGTTACCGCTGAGCATACTTGAACCATCTGAAAAGTTCTTATATTCCACAGTCATCAATAGAAAAGCCTGATCCTGAGGTAGTTCCCAGTCGAGGATTGGTTTGGTACTAAGCTCAAGGGAATCAACCTTGATATCATAATCCCTGACCTGGTAAAACTCACCAATCTTCCCCGTTTCAACATCCCGCCTTGTAGAACCGGACGGATCTCCGGGATCAGCATACCGGGCCGTTAGCGCTCCCACTTTACCATCTAGATTATAGCCTGCAGTCCCCACCTTTTCACCATGTGCAGCAGCCGACAGTCTGGTTGCCTGACCTTTGGCTGGGATTCGAAAACAAGCAAGGCATTTCACAGACTGTCCTGACGACAAGCTCTGATCCAAGGTATCTCCAGTACCTTCAACACTCACATATCCATCGAGATCATAATTCACACTGTTTGAGTCAACAAGAGTCCAATCAATACTCACTGTGCCAACTCGTATATCAGATGCGGATGGATTTTGCAGCGTATAATGCATTGTCACCAGCTTCTCATCAGATCCAGTCCAGTCGTATTTCCCACCGATTTTTGTGCGTTCAGCGCTGTATTCTACGCTATTGACAGTCAGATTTAGTGGATCTAGAGTCCCAATTGAGTAGGTTTTACCGATTTGGCACTCGTCTGTAGGTTTCTGAGCTGTGGAAGTTTCAGTTGTCACATTCCCACCGGCTGTTGAAGATGTGGATGGTTCAGGTGATGCCACTGGAGTAGATGATGCAGCAGGCGGTGGTGTATTAAAGAAGAACTCCATACTATCGCAGAAAAGCTCTACTTCTATGCTTTCTGTTTGCTCAGATCCCCTGGATAATGGTGAGTTTTCATAATTACAGATACCCAGACCACTGAACTCAATGTATACCGGAGCTTTGTCGCGGCTAACACCTGCAGGCAGTAAAATCAGACGCCCGTTCTTCTTATACTTACTGTCGCCATGTCCATTGATCAGGTAATCATTAACCCAATTCTTCCAAGTCTGTGAACCGCTTTTTGCGATGGTGAGTTTCAGGTTAGAGAAAGTCAGTTTATCGGGAGTCAAAATATTCCCACTGTTTATACCAACAGGAGTCGCCCTGGTAACATCAAATGAGTCTATTTTCTTAACCCTGGTGCAATCCAGACCATCTATCTCCAGCAGAAAACCATTTGAAAACCAGTGCTTAACGGCATTGCCAATCGCATGACTCTTAGATCCGGCTGCAGTTGGTACAACTTCTTGCCACTTTCCTCTAAAAGTCACACCGATATACTCTTCATCATCCTTGTTGGCATCAAGGTCCGGTATGGTTACATCAGTTATTAGAGATTTGCTGTATAACGTTTCTGATTTGTTGTTACCTTTGGGGTCTGCAACAGTTATCGAAACATCTCTATTAAATGATATTGCACCAGTTCCATTCCAAGAGTCGTGAATCCATTTGTAAACTACATCACTTTGCGAGAGACCAATCTGCAAAGTTGCGGAATTATACGTTAGACCCGTTGCCATTTTTTGCGGAAATTTCGAACCGGTTGGATACGACGTGACATTACTAGACACCCCTCCCCCGGAGACACCTTTTATGGAACCGCAAGATTGGTTATCGATCTTAAGAGTGACTAAGGAAGCAGTGGTTTGAGTTTTGCTTCCCGTGGTAGCTGCAGCATCAGCCAATAGTGAACAGCCAACTGCTGCAAGCATTATCAGTAGAAAACATACGTATTTGCCAATCTTTTTCAATTCAGACCTCCGTAGCCAATCCATCGGTTTGTTAACTCCATTTTCAACACTTCACAGCTACAATCCTCTATGTACATAACAAATGATCACAGATTACAGAGGATCTAATCTACCAGATACAATTTCCGGGATATGGAACTCCGCAGGATAAACCTCGCAACTTGCCGTATATCTTTATAATGCGATACTATCGCTGCGGAGGTTGTTGATGAAGTTGTGGCTTGTTCTAGCTCTATTGGTCTTGTCGGTGCCTGCTTTTAGTGATTGGAATACGGATTTTAAGCATCAGCCTGTAAGTGTCCGTCCAAAGATCGAAGTTAGGTACACAGATGCTTCCCGGAAAGGCTTTGAGATAGATGCAGAGTGTTATCGTATCAAGGCAGACCTGCAGTCCAAGTCCGGACAGACAATCTCTTTCTTTGCCCCCGGCAGAACCGACAGAAATCACAACATCCTGGGCAGCGAAGGCGCTTACCTGCGTGTAATTGACCAGGCTGGAAGAGAGTATAAGTCTTCCAAAAGCATGGGAGCTTCAAGAATCAACATCTACCGCCGGGGACCCTATTATATAGAGACCCACTGGCTGGATATCAGCTTAACAAATTCCACATCAGGTGCAATAGCTCCGATCAAAGGAGAGATAATCTTCTACTCTTATCCGGAAAAAACCCACATCAGAGTGAAGTTGCATGTCACCGGAGAGATCAGAGTTAGTGAAGCCGACTTAGCGATTCCACTTAACCTTAAGGATGTCCGTGACAAAACACTGGCAAATGAACCGAATCCAATTATGGCTAGCATCGCCATTGTGGGAAAGAATCCTGTGCATTCCTTCAGGTTGCTATATCCTGTAAAAGATAAATTCGCAGGTGCATCCACAAATGCTCAAGGTAAGAATCCCAAATTCATAACTGCATTGACCCGGATATACGATGATGGAATACGCAAAAACGATGCTGTAGTTTGGAATCCGGGTGATGTCAAAAGTGGTTATCTTGAAATCTTCCCACTTGACCAGCAAAAGGATGGCTGTACACTTGTTTCCGAAATGAACCCGATGGGGGGCAATTCTATTTCCACACTTTCGGGGAGAAGTATGGGGTATGACAGCATAAGAGGCTGCTACGTGTTTCGGACGGATACCAAGGGTGGTTTTACTTACCACTTTAACAACCCGAACGATTATGAAATTGCAAAAGCATCCATTAGATCTGTATATGCCGGCAAAGTGTATGTGATGCACGATACCGGGGAGAACCCGGGTTCGGTAGAGTGTGGGATCGTATTGGATGAAGCAGGTTATCCGCTACCGATCACTGTTCAGATCAGCAAAAACTTTGCTGGTGAGAATGAGGAACCATATTACAACCCGGGAGATACAGCGTTCTCCGAAACCATCTTTCCCCTATATCTGGATCCCCAGGAGACCAGAAGCTTCACAAGCCTGCATCTATATCAGAACTGGGGCAGGCACATGCTTAAGCAGTTCTCATCCCTGGGTGCCTGGATGGACTACTACCACATGTCCACAGGTGTTACAGAGACAACCTGCTATGTCCCTTTCATGTTTGGTGGTATTGCTGGTGTAAATATTGCCGACTTGCGCCCGATGAGCCAGCGGATGTGGGACTCTCAGCCCCAGCATGACAACGTAGCTGGCCACAGTTTCTTGCGTTACCAGGATGATCAAAAGAAATGGCACTACCTGGAATATGTCGGAACAACATTTCGCAGCACCGGGCCTAACTGGGCAGATATGAGCCTGGAATATGTATCCGATGACAACAAAGCAAAAATGAAAGTGGATGTATTTGAATTACCTCAAAAAGACGAACTCCGCAACTTTATGCATATACGAATCGACTTCAAAGACGGCATAAAAATCGCCGGTGGAGATATGTCCAGAAACCTGAGAATATTCAACATTGCGACCTGGGTGCAGCAGTTGAGATATAAAACAGTTGCTTGCGGAGGACCTCAGGGAAGCCCGTTAATCAAGGATATAACATTAGATAATAATTTCACTCTGTCTGGAGCGAAGATACCTTCAGTGGGTGGATATGCAGTTATATATCCCGAACAGCGGGGAGCAAACGCTTACATACTGCGCGATTTTAAAGGACGAATAGGTGGAAAAAGCATAGAGCCAGGTGTTTCGATACTTGGTGAAAAAAGTAAAGACTGCACTTTGATGCTAGTTCCAGTCACTAAATCCACTCAAATTATCGCTGGTGATTACATTGAGACTGATATATTCATAATGCCGTATGGCGGAGGAAATCAGGACTACAAGCCTGCTCAGAAAGCCTCAGTTGACTACGCCATCAATCCACCGAAGGTAACCTCCATCAGCAAAGGCAGCAAGATCAACGACTTCCCGACCCGCATTAGGCTTGATAAAAATGGTACCGCTGATTTCACCATTACTGGTGGTATGGACTGCATACCAATCATTGTAGAAGGCGCCAGGGACTACAAGAGTCTGCGGATGTATAATGGCGACCACAAACTGATTGAGCTCTCCAGACCAGGAGAAAAAGATGGCTACCAGACATTCACCGATGGAAAAGGCAGTTTCGGTTCCGTATTCCTGGTAACTACCGACGGCAAAGAGCACAGGTATTTTGTACAGTAATAGTTGGCCATGCCCGTAGTGTCATCCTGAACGCAGTGAAGGATGACACTTTTGGTTCAGAAGGACTAATTCGTATGCTCAATGCAATTGCACTCTTATTATTGGCAACGCAGAGCGTTTTACCATCAAATAGTGTTCCCATCGAACGAACGAGTCTGCGAGGACATTACAATATGAAAAACTCAATCCCTGACTGGAGCCTGGATCTCGGTGCAACTGATTTCAAAGGCATCTATTCCAGAAAAGATGGCATCATATTCAAAAAACGCCCCAGTGCAGAATGGGAATATATGGCTACAGGCACCGGCAGGACGGGTGTAGTCGTGCTTGCACACAACCAACTGGTCCTCCAAATCAACCAGGAAGGGTGCTTTGATGAGCACGGATGGTACAAAGTTGCCGGGAGACTGCATTTTGAGCTCGATGGTGATCCGTTCACCGAAGCCGCATCCGCCGGCAAGTTTCGAATGGTCCACGACTTGCATAATTCAAAGATCACAATATCAGCTCAGACATCAACTGGGCTTTTAGCCATTGAAATTCGAGCCGAAATGAAACGTGATGTAGTCCAGGTGATAATCCGCGACTCTAGACCGAACCCTAAACCAGCTAAACTCTGGGTCCAGACTCCCTGGGGCAACTGGTTCGGTAAAAACGTAAAGACTGAAAATGGACAGCCGGTCCCAAACGATATCCCCTGGTCTGATACTCAGCATTTGCAGGCAGCCGATGGCTCAATACTGATCTGGCACAACAATGGTCCTATGACAGACTGGCACGCCATTAACACAGCATCCGGAGTCAAGGACGATTCAAAGTTCACAGACCCTCTTGAAGATCGCTGCTTCGGCCTTGGAATTAAAACCGACCAGCCACTCGACTGGGATGATGGATGCACCATTTTACCTGCAGCCAGTGAAACCACGCTCTACATAGCCGCAGAGACCATTAAAGGCGAAGATAATTTCCAGGCTTCCATCGCTAAACGGTTTCACAAACTGCCGGACAATCAAGATTTCATCAAAGAACACGAGAAGTGGTGGAAAGACTACTGGTCCAGAGTCTGGTTTGTGTCAGACGAATCAATGAAAAAGCACATGGTCGCGTACGACACATACCGTTACATCACCGCAGTATCCTCAGGGATCAACCGTGAGTTTCCGGTACGGTTCCAGATTGATCTATTGAACCCCACTCTCAGATATGGGAGTTGGCTGCAGATGCACATCAACTCGGTCCAGACTGTAGAAGCCTATTTCCCTATGTCCAAAAACGGTGACTGGGACCAACTGCACCCTCTGATCGACTATTACAAGAGAATGCTCCCTATCTATTTGAGCTACTGCCACGACTACTATGGACATCCGGGCCTGACGATTCCATATGAGCCCAATGTCTGGGGCAGCGATTTCTTCTCCGGTCCTAAAACTGAGAATGGCGAAGGCTGGAATCTATATGATCACGCATCGCATCCCTGGAGTGTGTATCCGTTCGAGCATGGTATCGCTCTGATGCAAATGATACAACAAGCTGCAGAAGCTAAAGGCGACCGCTCCATCACGAAGGATGTCGTGCTGCCGTATATGCGGGAACAGCTGCTCTTCCTGAAGAACCATTACCCAATAGAAAACGGCAAGATCCTGCTTGATCCGGCATCTTCAGGAGAAACATGGCATGATGTAAGAAACCCGGCCAGTTGGATATTTGCCCTGCAAGCGTTTCTTCCACATACCATTAGAATTGCTAATGAATACAAGGATAAACAGCTTGAGGAACTGGCATCTGAGACTCTAAAAGCATTACCATCACCTCCTAAAGGAAAATGGACTTACACTGACAAAGGCGCGGTGGTGAACCATTCCTGTCCACCTGAGGAAGCAGTCTTTTTGCCTGCAGAGATCTTTAGCAGGCACCTGCCGATAAACGCCGAGAACCCGGAGCTATACGGCGTCTGGCCATATGGAGTATTGGATAAAGGTAGCAAGGAATATGCCACCGCGCTGCGCACCTATCAACAACGCCTTTGGAAGAACAACCAGGTTGGATGGGAACTCGATGTCATCTGGGCAGTTCGGCTTGGTCTGATAGATGAAGCGATCAAAACATACGATGACGTGCGTTTTGCAGATGCAATTAGATTCCCCGGTGGACAATCCTACGAAGCATCACCCGAATTTGCTGAGAAGCCAGGTATGTCTCTCTACCCAAGTATGCAGGGGATGGGTGCTAATACCTGCCACATCTACGAGATGATATGCCGGGATGTAGATAATGGAATAGTCGTGCTCCCAGCCTGGCCAATGGACAAACCATTGCAAGCCGCACTCTATTCATCAAACGCCGGAAGAGTAGAAATAGACTACCAGCCCGGCAAACCCATAAAAATATCTACCCAAAGAGAAGTTCCAGTGCATCTCCCAGAGTAAACTAATCTTACAATGTTATGCCTCCAGGCAACAACCCGGAGGCACAAACCTTTCCCTAATCTGCAAAAATCTGTGCAATCTGTGGATAAATTCCCTTCCTGAAGTCTAAAGTCTAAAGCCTCTCCCTTCATCATTTCTGTACAAAGAAGAACCGATCCACATAGACTTCTTTCACCAAGCCTTCCAGCTTCGGCATCGTCACGTGCAGGAACCATTCGGGATTGAGCTTGAATGTACCTATAGAATAGTTGATATAACCCTCGTTAGGAATCTCCTCCAGCTTCACGGCTCTATGGGTTACCTCTCGATTGTTCTTCCTGTCCCACAATACAATTGAGAATGCAATCCCCTTCTGTGATTTCTTTATTGTCTTTATACTGGCGTAGACAGTTACTGGTTTATCAATCGGAAGCTGAGTCGTTCCAAGGAACATCCAACTGGCCCAGCCTGGTGATCTGGCTGGCATAAGTCCAGCGCGTCCATCTGATGCATCAGGATCAAGTACTACTTCAGAATTGAACCCTGTCCTGTAAATGATCATCTTGTCTTCCTGGAGATCCACCCAATCCGACTTTCGCAAATATCTAACTTCAGCTGGAGCCTTTGGTTTGCTGGTTGTTGGTGGTATCTGTGTTATCTTGGCGCATTCACGCAGAGTCTTCAGAAACTTAGGCTGCGGATACCGTCCTTCGTGCTCGAAATCGTTTCCTGTTGCAACACCCCTGGAAATGAAATCCTCGCAGATCGCTGGCATGTCCATACCCCTACTCTTGCCTGCCCTGGATCGATCATATGTACCCAGCATCAGCCACATAAAATCCAAAGCCCGTCTGTCAATTTTCACCCTGTCCAGATAAGTCTGGTTCTCCTTAACAGCAGCTTCAGCCTTGTCGAACAGATCAGTCGCATCATTCATATCTTTCTGGGTCATGAAGTAGAATGTCTCACCGTTAAAACAGGGCAGGTTGTAATATGAACGTTTAACTGCCGCCGACATCAAATTCTGGAAGTTCACCAGGTAACTCCCTGCAGCGCCGTAGTAACCATTCGTAAACTCCCGCATAAGCTTCTGCTCATCAAGCTTCGGATTCCACATCAGATGGGCCATTACCCATATTTTCATATGGGAGAACCCGGAGTCATTGTTGTAACCATCCCCCTGTTCAAACAACCCTACCACATTGCTATTAGCAAACAATCTTATATTTGGAGCAAGAACATGCCAGTTAGGCTGACTTAGCATAAGGTTCCCATAGTTGACTACATAGTCCCAGACGTATAGTTGCTTCGATATGGCTTTCCAGTCTTGAAGATCCTTATAGAAGCTTGCATTTGAGATTGAGTTCAAAGGGGAACCGAAGTCGCATTCAATCGAGCAGAGTCTTACAATCACATTGTGCCTGGGCTTCACGTGCAGAGGCGCTTTGCGGGTATACAGATACGCCAGGGTCTCAATCCTAAAGTCCGGATATTTCTTCTCTATCTCTTCAGCTACAGAGTTTACAAACCTGATTAACGGACCCGATTCCGATCCCTCTTCTTTAACAACAGCCTGGCACTTCTCACACTGACAAGGGAAAACTGCATCGTTCTGACTGATGGAGATCATTCCGGCTGACGGATTCTCGGCTATCCACTTAAGAGCATTCTTGATGAGTTCCTTTTTCATATCTTCGTTAGTCAGGCAGAGCTGAGCTTTATCAAACATTCGCTGACCATTTACCAGAGAATACCACTCCGGGTGGTCTTTGGAATACACTTCAGGAGGTAATAGAGGATAAAATGTATGGACAAATCCCAAAATGCTATAGTGTCCGCCCATCTCTTCCGGGACAGGCTCCATGTGCCCGTTGAGCTTTAGCTTAACCGAGAATTCCGGGTATTGGTTCAATACAGGCTTATAAAAAGTATCCCTGCACAGGAATGGGGAGACATGTTCCTGGTTTCTTCTATCAACTGACAAATGTGGCTTGCTGGGAATATAGTTAGCTGTTCCTGTCCACCATCTGCATCCCACATACTCCTCAAGGAACGTATAAACGGCATATAACGTGCCTCGCGGTCTATCACCTGCCAACACCAGATCATTGCCAGTGAACCTGATAACTATCCCGTCATAACGGAGCTTATTCCAATCAATATTACCCAACAGTCTCTTTGTTTCTCCGGACTGTCCGATCAGTATTCTAGACATTCCAACCGGCTCTGAACCTGATTTATATACCGGATAATTAACTCCCGTAACTTGTCCGAGATATGATGCAAGTTCTTTTGCTGCAGTCTGCTCCACAATTGTTGCATCCTGATATACCACAACTGACACTCGTGCTTTCCCACCATCAGCAATTACAAACTCCTTTGCCGATAACAGACTCGACGTACACAGCATTATCAGTATTGTAGAAAGCACATGGACTAAGATTTTCATGACACCACCTGAATACTTTATATTGAATGTTGGATTTTGGATATCATAACATGCATCATTGTGCCGTTTCACATTTCCCGAAAACCACAGCGCAACTGTAGCAGAATATTACTCACCATGTAAAAATGCCTGTGTGAACCAACACACAGGCATTTTCATAGAGCACTTATTCAATCAGTAGACAATTAGAACGGGCCAGCCGGAGGACCAGTCGGGGCTGGGATTCCGAATGTAGCAGTAGAAGTATTCGTATGCCCTCCATTGTCCACTACTGTAATCAACACATTATACGTCTTGACATTTGCGGTTGAATTACTAGGTATAGTAACGGTACCAGCATATCGCACACCGATATAGGACAATGTAGCAGATTGAACAGCTCCAGTTACTGCGTCGGTAATATCCACTTTTACACTGGAAATTCCCCCTTCAGCGGTGGCTTCTACTCTAACGGTAACAGGACCGCCAAGAAACGTGGAAGGAGACGTCACATCGGTTTTTGTGATCGTTATATTTCCATTGTCGCTACCGCCTCCACATCCGACGACCAACCCAAGCAATGCAATCAGACATGCAACCATAATCAAGCATTTATTTATTTTCATATAGTCCTCCATTCAGGTGTTCAGATTTCATTATAATCTACTGAGCTACGGGATGCGGTAAAATCAAGTCGCAAGCTACATTGGCTTTAATCCAATATGCTCTCCAAGGTAAAAGAACACCCACATTATCCGTAACCAGCGTGCTGTCATATACTAGTTGATATTCACCGGTATAAGGATCATCAGCGTTCTGCTTCCATCCCCATGCATAATCGGATACCCACCCAAGGAACTTCGCATCTTTGAGTGAATGCACGTCTGTCCCGACTTTGACTTGGATTTTTTCCAGACTCCATGTGACCGGCAGAATGAATGGTTGGCCAATTAAGTTCCAGCCAGCCACCAGTTTTATCGTAGCATCAGTTCCCTGTTGAGGTACACAACCTACAACATTATGGGTATATTCAGTCGGGAAACTGGTCCAGAAACCTCTACCAGGAGCTGCAGTCCTTGGATTGAAATAGGAGCTGGCAGCAGGATACATAGACCATCTATTGGTTGCAACCTCAAAACTTGTCCATAAATCATCTTTGAATCCTACAACAACTTTCGGGTCAGTATAATCCGGTACCAGTGGAATAGAAACCATCATGATTCCCTTCCAAATGTCAGCTGGTGATGTTATTACACAAGTAACTTTAGCAGATACATCTCCTACATTTCCAGCAGCATCAGTAGCATGCACTTGAACAGTGTTCTCAGTATTCGGATTCAGAACTATTCCTTCTACTTTCCAGTTTGCAGTTCCAACTCCATCTCCGGATCCTACAACAGGATAACACGACCAGGTAACCTTAGTTATAGCTCCCGACTCATCCTCTGCAGTTCCCGACAGACTCAACTCTGTGCTGTTTCTTACAAATGTATCAGCATCCGTCGGCACAACAATCTTAACTACCGGTGGAGTGATATCATAAAGAATTGTATTGTCTGCGCTTGTAGATACTGTGTTGGTATTACCTGCAATATCTTCAACCACACCATCCCTGACTGATGCCACAACGGTTCCAGTCTTCTGCATTCCAGTTACTGCGACATCAAATGTCTTGCTATCTCCCTTGTCGGTGATACCGGCAGTAGTAGCTACTGCAGTTCCTGTCAGTAATATATCGCTTGCATCGAAGCCAGTTACTGCAGTTGAGAACACAGCCGTATAATGTAAGGTCTTACCATTAGTAGGATCCTTTTGCGACTGAGCTTGTTCTATTGTAACTGTTGGACGAACATTATTAAAGTCTACTGTATTATCAGTACTGGTAGATGCTGCATTTGGAATCCTTGCAGCATCGTGTGCGACACCCGAGAGAACTGTTACTGTTAACTTACCCGGGCTGGACATCCCCGATAACGACACAGTGTATGTTGTCCCCGAACCGGTAATGGACTTAGATATAGTTCCTCCAGTTGTAGAAACAACATGAACATCATCCGCAATGAAGTCAGTCACCGGTTTACTGAATACAACCGTAAACAAAATAGGACCAGAACTTATTGGGTCGCGTTGTGCAGCTGCCTGGTTTACGGTTACATTCAACGGTTTTCCATCACTGTAGATAACCACATTGTCGGAGCTTGTCGAATGCGACACTCCGTTTCCGGCTGCATCATGAACGGCATTGGCAAGTATGGACACATTGACATCACCTGTGAACTTCATACCGCTCACAGCGATATTATATGTCGTACCACTGCCCGTAACCACTGCGGCGTCAGCACCAGCGGAACCACCAATAGTCACATTGTTGTTTCCAAATCCAACAACCGGCTCACTAAATATTGCGGTGAAGTTGATTGGTGAATTTGTTGTCGGATCAGATTGACCAGCAGCTTGATTAACTGTTACAGCTGGAGCAACATTGTCATATGTTACATGGTTATCGGTGCTGGTTGATGCCGTACTAATATTGCCCGCAATATCCTGGACTGCGCCTGCTTCGACGCTGGCAGTTATCGTGCTCTGCTTTGTCATTCCGGATATCGCTGCATTATACTCCTTACCAGAACCAGTCAGAGTTATCGTCAGAGTTTCTCCAGCACTGCTGACAACATCTATGCTTGATGCATTGAAATTTTCGACCGGTTCATCAAAGATAATCGCAAAGTTGATCGGACCAGTAGGTGTAGGATCAGCTTGTGATGCAGCCTGGTTAATTGTAACAGCAGGACCAGTGCCATCGCTGAACAACACCTGGTTATCTGTGCCTGTCGACTCCAGATTGGCATTCCCTGATGCATCGTGTACCGCTGCTGCAGGCAATGAAACTGTGATTAAGGTAGATTTGGTCATTCCGGAAATAGCGACATTATATGAATCATCGCTACCTGTAACATTTGTAGTCAGATTCTCTCCGGAAGTTGATGTAACCACTAGATCAGTAGAATCAAAATCCACAACGCTCTTGCTAAATGCCACTGCGAAATTGACTGGCGATGTGGTTGCTGGATTTAATTGACCATTCGCTGTGGATATAGTAGCTGTAACGCTGGATTTGTCGAAGTAGATAGTGTTTTCCAGATTGTATGAGGCTTGATTGCCTTTGCCTGATCCATCATGAGCTGAATTCGCAGGAATACTAACAGTCACATTGCCAGACTGACTCATTCCTGCCACTGTTATAGTGTATACTTTTCCGGAGCCTGATACACTTGCATATGTGCCGGACAATCCTGACAGTGTAATATCCGCTGACTGGAAGTCGCTGACATTTGCATTGAAAGTAGCAGTAAACTTGATTGGAGACAAACCCGTAGGGTTCTTCTGGCCTTCAGCTCTATCAATTACTACACAGAGTTTAGTAGCACTGGAGTAAGAAACATCGATCGTATCTGAACCAGCGTTACCTTCCGTGTCTGTACCAGTGATCTGTATCTGGTTCACACCGTCAACTAGTACAACTCCATTGACTGACCAATTCTCCCAGTCCGGAGACTGAGTGCATTTCCCGTGAGAACCGGTAGTCTCATTTACCCAATAAACTCCAGACAATCCTGACTCATCTGAAGCTGTTCCAGAAATATTGACTGTAGACTGGTCTGTTGAATACTTCGGGTCGGTGCTTGGACTAGTAATCGTTACGACTGGAGCTACTGCATCCTGGACCGTAATAAGTTTCAGATTCGCAACATTGGCACTCAGTGCAGGTTGTGGATTGGTACCAGTCCAGGTTGTTGGATTTCCCTGATTGGTGTTAGTGCTGTATACCAGTGTGCGATTGGCACCGGTAAGTGTATAGTTACACAGACCGCTTCTGGTATAACTGTCATTTTTAAATGACATGTCAACAATCAGGTTACCTATCCCATCATATTCAAATGGAGTATCCAGGATGAAGGTATTCCACCCTGTCATTGCAATTGTCGTCGTTTTGCTGTAAACCGTAGTCCAGCCTGAAGTATCTCCCCAATTAGCTGCAGAGAAAGATGATGCAGTCGTTGGTTTGACTCTGATTGTAAAATCAGTAAGTGACCGGCCAGGTCGAGTAGTGACATCCAACGCCAGCGTTTTTATACTTCCGGAAGCACCAAGCTCACTCTGAGTATAAAGACTCTCTGTTCTGGCTGTTGAGTAGGAAGTTCGCAGTGGATAATCCCACACTCCCGTCCCGCTGCCTGTAGTTACTTCATTGCCTACACCCAGCGTATAGCTTTCGGTATGAACAGCGCTCGGTAGAAGATCTGATCTAAATGCTTTTGCACTAACTACCATGCTGTGATCAACAGTTATCTGACTGGAATAGAGTGGATCATCCAGAGTCGGCACACTGCCATCAAGCGTATAGTGAATGGTAGCTCCTGGTGTTGCACACGCCATTGTTATCGCTGTAGGACTGGCATACACGCCTCCAGCCGGAGTGATAGTGGGAGTTGCTACATCAAAATTAACATCAAATGAGATCGTTGCACCAGGGGTTCCCACGTTAGACAGATTCAAACCACCTTGACCACCGAGTGAGAGGAAACACGATGGTGAAGTCGAGTCAGATATCGATGTCTTTCCACCAGCAGTTCCTACGCCGTAATTAGCATTAGTAGGTGTTCCATCATTTCTGCGTGTCCCACCTGGTCGATATATATAAACTTCGTCAGGTATGTCACTGCTAGTTCCCAGTAGAATTGCCTGCGCATTTCCTTCTCCATCACGGACGGCGTTTATTCTATATATCAACAGACCGCTGCCATCCAAATCAGATTCATACGTCCCGGTTTTTTTCCTGTACTCCACCACGAAGAATTCATCAGTAGACTTTGATTTGATCTTGTAACAATTATTAGTAGAGGATGTCAGTGGATTTAAAGTATATGTCCCGGATTCAGTAATCTCTGGAATAGAATCTATCCACTTGCCATACCTATACTTCATATAGGCTCCCATATGGCCCTTGCCAGATTCCATAATATCCCAATTTCCCACAGGAGTGGACCACGTGCTCACATTTTGATAGTGGTAAAGATCCGGAGCTCCGAGGGAATGGAACATTTCGTGGCATAATACATCAACTTCCATCCAGCTCTGGAATTGTAGGTTGTAAGTTCCAACATACTTACCGTTAAGTTTCACTCCGGTCTCCTGCAGAGTGTACATATGAGGCCATAACACATCAGCCCATACACTGCTGGAGTCACCTTTTGCAAAGAAACAAACATTATCTACGTAACCATCATTGTCCCCATCTATATTTGTGCCTGATGGGATTTGATGCTGAGCATCAAGATATTCTATTGCACCTGTAAGGACGGTAAAAAGGCGATCCATTCCCTGATTATCATCGGTGTAACCGGTAGTATTAGTAGAAGAGTAAGGCATCAGGTTGTCACGGGTGTAAGTGTTATCCTGATATGAAACAATTGTAGTTTGACCGGAAGGTGCAGAGGGATATAAACCCGTAGAAACGTCCAATTTATTATAAGATACTTCCTTATAATAAGAAGTCATTGATTGACTGCCGGTATTGAACACATTATCGTAATCGGCGTAATGTGAGTTGGTTCCTGTAAACTCATCATCACCTTTGAATCGTATGAATATTACAATATTATTCAGTTTACCAGTTTGCGGGGCTTTTTGAGGTATGCTGTTTGCCTGAAACGCATTTTTCTTGAATCCCGAAAAATGCCTGCGGGCTGAAACTATGCGCGCAATACGTTTGGCCATTGCATCACTGCTCGGTCTGATATTCTTAGTAAGTCCCAAGGTCACTAGGTTCGCTTCTCCCACTACATACTCACTGGGAACAATATCACCATCTACCTTAATACCATATGTATAGTAAGAGGTTTTTGGATCTTGTACAATCACATAACCAGCTTTGTCGTGCAGCCAATGGTAGTATTCATCTCCACTGGCAAAGCAATTCAATGTGTACCCATTCGGTTGGACAATGCGCTGAGGCATGTTCCTAATAAAGGCAGCTTGCGCTGCGACCCATGTCACAGTCACCAAGAACGCACACAGCAATATAAAGCCAAACACATTCCGATTTTTCACAACAGTCTCCCGGTATAGCAAAACGTTAGGTGAAACACTCTCATTAATATGTAGCTGTAACAGTCAACCCAGCCTCGTATAGATCGCGGTATACTCATCCACCGTTGGCATTCCCGCAAGGTCCTGGATCTATTATCCACGTACGAACCGTATCAATATCGCATGTCAATGGAATACTATACTGCTGTTCCAACAGTATGGTATTCCATTCTACTAAGACAGATACAATAAGTACGAGGCAAGTTGGTAGCCTTGTCAGTTATGGTATCCCATAATAACTCAGTTGTCAACATATTTCATTACAAATATATTATATGAAAAACCAATACAAAGCCCCGGACTTACTAGGTATTGCAATAAATAGCTGCGTAGAAATATGTAAACACTTCCATTGCACACACATACTGCACATATCTGTTAAACATATAGTCGTATTGTCTTACACTATGTCATATACGCATAATGTTTCAAGTCCCACTTCGCTAATCCGACCATGCCAATATCTGCCAGCCTTACGCATACTTACGATTCTAATTACACGCTTTCTCAGCTCAAAACTCCCGATTCCAGTTCAATTATCCCATCCAAATATCATTTTAGCATTCTCAGAGTAAAAGGCGCGCCGAACCATATCCGGTATATTCAGGTAATCCATAATCTCTTCGGCAGCATCCAGCCATATCGACACAGGAGGATTGTCCGTTCCAAAAACCATCTTAGAAAAGTATTGTATTGCAAGATTCTCATCCGGGTCATCCATATTCGCATCAGGAAGTGGAGCCATAGCATGTTTGATCAGAGTCCGGTGCTTTTTAGCGCCACTCCCACCGCAGATATCAAAATACACATTTGGAAAGTTCAGCAGAGCCAGGGCTTCTTTGGCATAGGGGAGACCAAGGTGAGCGCCAATTATCTTCAGGTTGGGAAATGATCTGGCTATCCTGTCGAGTGTCCCAGGACGCATACATTCAGAGGATTGCCTGTGGATAACATCCGATTCGGGTAAAGGCGCTACAAATCCGGTGTGAAACAGAATAGGCATGCCCAGGGACTGGGCTCTTTCATAGTACGGCATGTAGCAGTCGTGGTCATAAGCTCGGGCAGGCATTTCAAATTTGAGACCAGAGAAACCCTGTTCTTTGAGCCGGTCGATATCATCGGGAGTGCCCATATAGAGGCCTAATTCTACCGAGCCCATACCCACGATAATGTCGGGAAACTCTTTCATCCACTTGAGCACACCCTCATTGCCGAGGTATGTGCTATATGGGGGTTGCCAAAACTTACAGTCAGCCAGAGCGCACCACCTTGTACACCCTGATGCCTCCCATTCCTTTATTCTGGCAGGGACATCGGTAAATGTGTGAATGTGGCTGTGAATATTGATAATATTTCCCGGTATCATAGCGTCTCCTCCTGAATCAATTCAGAAGAAGATACGCCAGTTAACCGTAAATATCCTTCTTCAGCCCCTGATCCGCATTAGTCACCAAGCTTCGCTTATGACTGAAAGTAGAGGCATAAGCTGAGTAGGTCATGAATAATACGGACTAATCACCCCCTGACACTCTCGAATGCATCACTACATGTGCCAACATACGGACGACATTGGAATCAAACCGACCTTTATCGTCATCCAGAAGGACCATAAGGGCCTCAGCATCACTCATCTTTTCCCCGTATGGTCGATCCTCTCTCAATGCTGCATATGTATCTGCTACTGCGACTATCTTTGCGAGTGGGTTGATTTGGCGTCCGATCAGGCCATATGGGTAGCCGGAACCATCTTCGCGTTCATGATGTTGCATTATACATGCTATAACATCCGAATTCCCAACAAATGCCGCGGAGGACATTTCTGCTCCCAATACGGGATGATTCTCAATAGTGACTATATCGGACATAGTAAGTGGAGTTGTCTTGTCCAGCACATTCCGGGATATGCGTATTTTGCCCACATCATGCAGTTCAGCCCCATATGAAAGGATAGTCAGTTCCTTTCCACTCAGGCCTAATGCCATACCAAGATATGTGGCTTGAATTCGCACTCGGATTGAGTGTTCCGCTGTGGGGATGTGCCAGGCGGAAACAGCATTTTTCAAACTTTCGTAAGTAGCATTAGTCCCAAATCCGGATTTATACGAATGCAACGGTTTGCTATGTGGCGATCCAAAATTCTGCATGGCTTCTTCTCCTAATCAATCGATCAGTGGGCGATGAGAATAGCTAGTGCATCAATAATTGTCTTGCACTGTTCATCACTGAGTTGGCAATGGATATTGCCTATTACAAATTTTATATCGACATCCTGTAATGAAGCATTAGACTCAACTAAATATATGCTTCATTCCCGTCGATCTGCAGTATATGATCAGCCTCAATTGGGCCTGTTTGAGTGGACTACTGGCGAGTATTCCACTGTTTAGAAATCCATTAAGTTAGGGATAGTCGGCATTTGTGGACTCTTTGGCGACTTATATCCTGCCAATCTTCACAAACAATATCAGGATTTCCTAAAGATATAATACTAGCATCTACTAGAACATGAAATGGACCTTTTGCCCTATTTTGCATATGGGCCATTCGGCCTATATGCCTTATACGACTTAGCACTTGACCATTGGCATAAATCAGTTGCGAATTGAAAAGTCAGTTTTTGGGGTAAGAATAGCGAGGTGATGTGCGACTGCGGCTGCACGGTTGCGGACGTTCAATTTTGCCAGTATGTTTTCTACGTGGTGTTTACAGGTAGCAGATGAAATAAAGAGCTGAAGTGCTATTTCCTTGTTGCTCAATCCAGTTGCCATAAGAGAAAGCACTTCTCGTTCCCTGATTGTGAGCGATGCAGATGCAACATCAGAAGCAGCAGGCAATACGATTTCCGGTTTTTCAACTTTTATCGACAGAGAATCAGCAAACCTGTCAGCTGTACACAACAATCCAAGAGCTGCCGCAGACTGAGCAAGCACTGCTCTGATGATTTTACCGGAACACCCATCATGAATTACCGCCAAAGCTCCTGCAGTGCTGGCTTCCTCCATTATTGGGCAAAAGGAAATAACCGGCTGGTCATCAAACAAGCTTAACTGTCCATAAGCCTCCGCCTTTGCATCTACACATGTATGTCCACCTATCGCAGAGTAAAGATCAGAGTCGGAAGGAATGATATTTTGTAGGTACTTGTTGTATGAACCGGTTCCAGTCAGTAGTAGATAGCCTTCACTTACTTCAGATATTCCGTATACAGCACAGCCAATAATAGCCGTCACGGTATTAAGTGCATCAGCCATATCTATCAGAAGTTCACCAAAATCATGCACGTGCAGAATTGATGTGAGTATTCGGTTCATTACGGCAAGTTCTTCACGCGAAAACTCACTAAGATCACTGTGTACAGGATCGAATTCTCGGTCAGACTGGTGATTTTGTGCGTCAGACATGTATTTACCTGCTTTACACGGGTAAATATGAGACATAACATACATACCCATTAGGCAGGTTACCATCAAATTTCGCACATGTCAACATCATTCTGCGGAAATAATTATTGGGATCCTCTTTGCCTTATCGGTTGGACGAATTGCAGATGATTGCGAGATGATTCTTGCTTCTGCTCTATTGTCTGTGATGCTGATAATCTCAAGATCAGCTATCAACTTGTTATCTCTGTAAACTCCATATCTGTCACCTACTTTTACCGATTCCGGATTAGGCAGATCGATTAAGATAGTTGCCCGGGAATCCTGATCAGCCTGGATTCTAGGCGCTGCTGACGGCTTTTGCTTCTTACTCGTCAATGATGGATCCGCTCCGTAAATGCTATCCAACTTGGCAACCAACCTGTCAGCAGCCTTGTCGGCGGCTTTACCTATTAATGTCTCTCGTATTCCCGGCAGGTTTATACCGCCTCCGCCAATGTCCCAATTCCTGTTGAGTTCAACAATAGCTATAGTTTTCAGTCCACCCGCACTTCCACCAACTTTGACTGAGGATTTCAAGAGTCCTGTTCGGACATCAACTATCTGACCATTCAAGTCTACAGATGCTCGGACATAATCTCCAATAGTAATCTTACCAAAACCCAATGCACCCTGGACACCTGATATTTGGATCCGTGCTGTAAGTTCCAGAAATGCTGTCGCACCAACAAGAGTATTTCCCTCTGCCTTAGTCTCAGGATCAACACCCGGAAGGTTGCACTCATCCTGGATATGCTTCATACGTTCACCACGTACTACCAGTGACCATCCTCTCTTAAGCAGGTTATCCTCAATAATTGCAGGCAACCAGTCTTTTACCTGTTCACTGCCTTCACCAGACACCTTCAGGTTCATCACTGCAACACGGTTGGTAGGTACAGCTGTATCAGAACCATCAATTGCCGAAGCAGTCAGAGGCGTCATAATTGATACCAATGCAAATAGTAGCACTTCATATTTCAACATATCTGTCCACCTGCACATTTATAGTTGTACCCCACCAATATAAGACGATCCATATATGGGCATATGTTCAATTCTCAACGATCAATAATGCAAAATCATAGTACAGAAGTAATAAAACAAAGGTCCGGCGAACAGCAAGCCATCAAACCGGTCGAGTATCCCCCCATGCCCGGGTAAAATACTACCAAAATCCTTAATTCCGATACTCCGTTTTATTGAGGACTTTGCTAAATCGCCAAACAGGCTGCTAACGGCAATCCCTATCCCGATTATGGGCACGAACATCCAGTTAATATGTAACCCACAGGAAAAGAAACTGGATACGACACAGCAAGCTGCTATGCCTGCAAACCCGCCTTCCCAGCTCTTGCCTGGACTCAGTGATGGTGCCAGTTTATTCTTACCCCATTTTCGACCAATCAGATAAGCTGTAGTGTCGGATGACCAGGCAGAGAATATTACGAATAGAACCAAATATGAACCAAGAGGAATGCTCCAGGGCAGCCAGGACAGTTTCAATTCTCCCGGTAGATATCTTAGCGCTGCAAGATAACTAAAGAGCCAGGCAGGATATACAACTCCGAGAAACGTACTGCCAATGTCGCGGATGGGATCTCTATTCGTTCTTGCCAACTCCAAAGTCATGGACACTATCACAAGAAGTGTCATAATACTTGTGGTAGCATAACCGCTTGAGTGATAATGATTTGTTGCAAGAAACACGAAAACTCCGATATACGCGTAACCTACCCATTCCTGCGGATTGGCTCCGGTCATTTTGACTCCACGATAAAACTCGGATAATCCCAGAACTGACAGTAACATAATAGATATAGCAAATGGAAGACCACCACCTGCAAAAATAACCAGAACCAATAATGGTATGCCCACCACACCACTGATAAACCGCTGTGCCATTCAACACCTCCATTTATCTTGTCTGCTCTATTTTATGGCTACCAGTATACCCACAGGAAATCCATTCCAACCACCTGACAGACACTCAATTGTGAACTCACACGGCAAATTGAATACTTCTGGTAACGCTGGTATTACAATCTTTACATACCTAGTCCAATAAGACATAATATCATAATATAACTTCCGGACTTACCTGTCTTACTATCTCGGACACAGCATAAGGAGTTTGGCATGTATATGTATCGATTCAGCCGCACTCTCGTTCTTCTGTATATGATATTTTTCATGGTAATCAGTATACCTGTTGAATCTCAACCAAGCAATCTGATATCCAACCCGGGTTTCGAGCAGGGATTGACCGGTTGGAAGACCAAACCCGAAGCCATTTTCGCTGCAGACACCCAGATAAAACGCACAGGCAAAGCCTCAGCAAGGATAACTGTGCCAGACGGCACAAAGCTCGAATATCAGGATATATCATTTGAAGTTCCAGCAACTCCGGGGGAGACAGTATCGGCTGCTTTCTGGATGAGATGCGATACACCGACCGACGGCAGCGGTCCCTATGGCGCGTTGGAATTTCTGAATGGAGACCAGCGTGTAGGCATCTCCCACACTGATATACCAAATGTTCTAGGGGCACATAATCTCACCGCTGGCGTTTGGAACCGGCTTGAAACTGTCGCAATAGTGCCTGCTGATGCAACATCCATGAGGCTGGTTTGTGTTATGAACGCCCACGGTACTGCCTGGTATGATGATACAGAAATACTTCGGGTCGGCAGTGCCCCCGTTACAGACAGCACCAGCGCTATACTCACATTGAAACCCAATCATATTATCACTGACAACTGGCAAGGCTTCGGCGCTCAGGGTGATCTGTTTCTGGAGACAAACAGAGTAATTCGCCAGGGATTGACACCAGCAGACGTAAAGCTTGTCCGCAACCGGATTAAGGATATGAAACCCAAACTGATCAGGCTCTCATTTGGACTGATGAGCTGGGAATCTGAGAAAGGCAAGTATACCAAAGATAGTGAGGGCATGCGTGATCTAAAATCCACTATAGCACTCTACAAAGAAGTTGGCGCCGACATCGCCTTGACTGAATGGGGATACGAACTACCTTCCTGGGCCAATCCGGTAAAACAGATCCCCAGCCCCGATATGAGACTGGCATTCGCACAAAGCTGGGCTGCTCTACTAAAGTATCTGCGCATTGACTGCGGCTTTACCAATCTGAAGTATGTCATTCTCTACAATGAACCAAACGGCCTGGATTGGGATGGTTATTCGGAAGTCTATAGAGCACTGGATAAATCCCTGAAAGATATCGGTCTCAGAAAAGAAATATCTATTATGGGTCCTGATGAAACCGGAAGTAACTGGCTGCTTCCCAAAGCCGTGCAGCAGCTTAATGATGTTATGGACTATTACGATGCACACAACTATGGTTCCAACCAGGGACAGGAATTCAAGTTCTGGGTCAAACCTAGAATAGATATAATGCCAAAGATCGCAGGATCAAAATCTGTTCCGCCGCGCAAACGATTCCTTATAATGGAATTCGGCATGGGTGACGGAATGGACACCTGGGCAACTCCACATAATGGCGAATATAAGTATGGAATGTTCCTGGCAGACTCTGCAATTACATCCTGCAATGAAGGAGTATCCGGAATGGCAATGTGGTGCCTGATGGACACAGACTATGGGACCCGAATGAAGTGGGGACTCTGGAAGTTTCTGGATGAAGGCTGGACACCTCGTCCCGGTTTCTATGCCTGGTCGCTGTTGACCAGATACACTGAACTCGGTAGCACAGTCAATCTGTTAACCAGCAATGCTCCCAATGTCGTTTCTGTAGCCTTCAGAGCGCCTAATAATGGCAAGTGGACATTATTATCTGTAAACCGGGCCAAAACAGCCTGCAAATACTCACTCTCTAGTCTACCTGCTAAGTCACGGTGGCAGCAATTTGTATACAGTGATTCCACTGTTCCAACAAAAGATAAGGAAATGCTCAAACCTGTTGCCGTGCTAGATGCTAACGGTAATGGCAATCTGACTGGAGAATTGCCTGCAGATTCATTTATATTGTGGCATCAGGTAAAATAATACCAGACAGAAACAATGCAGCAAACACGGAAAATAGTATATTGGCTTTTGAAGTGTTTGGCTGTCGTTTTGTATTTCGCGCGTTTTGCGCCTTTAGCGATATATAGATTTCCTGCATATTTGGCACGATTTGAGGTTGTGTGAAGCAGGTATGCAATATCGATTTGTGGAATGATGTTATAACGCGGATTACTGATACAAATACTCTGACTGTTATTATTAATCGAGAGGTGGCAATTGTGAATACTGAAAACAAAGCCCGGTTAGCCCTGGATCAGGGTAAGGGTATACTTAGACTAGCACCAACCTGGGTGCCTCGATCATTCTGTGTGCCGGGCAGGCGTATAAAACTCCATCCGGATGATTATTATGCTTTTGGTGGAGTCCGCGGAGGAATAGACGAACGGTGGTTCTCTTCTACAACTCCTGCAGACAATGGTCCTCTCACAAGCAAAAATGAAGGACACAGCTTTGTTGTAACAGAAGGCGATCAGATCATGCTGCGGGATGCTGTCTCGGAGCTCAAAGGCCAGCTGATCGGTGATCGATTGTGGGACGAATACGGCAAGTGGCCGATGTACTCGAAGTTCTTCGACAATAAAGGCGCGCTTCCCCATCATATCCACCATAAAGATGAACATGCAGCCAGGGTTGGACAGATGGGCAAACCTGAGGCATATTTCTTCCCAACCCAGGTTAACAATTATGGAGCTGACTTCCCTTACACATTCTTTGGCCTGAATCCAGGCACAACCAAAGACCAGCTCAAAGAGGTCTTGATGGCATTTACCAAGGGTGACAATAAAATCACCAATCTATCCAAAGCTTACAGATTGGAACCTGGAACAGGTTGGGATGTCCCTCCAGGAGTCCTGCACGCACCCGGGAGTCTCTGTACATATGAACCTCAGAGAGCATCCGATGTGTTCGCAATGTACCAGTCACTGACAGGTGATCAGATAATCCCTGAGGAACTGCTATGGAAAGATACACCTCCGGAATATAAGGGTGACTTCGACTACCTTGTTAGCATTGTAGACTGGGAAACCAACATAGACCCCAATTTTGCTTCGAAGCACCTTATGAAGCCTGCAACAGTCAGAGATATTGACGAGATGAAAGCTGAAGGCTACATAGAGAATTGGATATGTTACCGGTCTACAGCATTCAGTGCTAAAGAACTGACTATTCTCCCAGGTCGTACAGCAACAATCCATGACAATGCTGCTTACGGAATGATAATGATGCAGGGGCATGGAAGAATGGGCGTCTGGAACATTGAGACCCCAACACTGATACGCTTCGGCCAACTGACAAATGATGAATTCTTTGTCAGTGAGGAGGCAGCTAAAGCAGGCGTTACGATCACCAACCCGTCCACATGCGACCCAATCGTTATGCTAAAACACTTCGGACCAAACAACCCGGATTTAAATGTCCGATAAGAGAAGTATTGGTAAAGAAAACCTGGTCCCGGATCATAAGTCCGGGACCAACTCACCTTTTTCGTCAAACAATATTGTGGTGCAGGCTTCCAGCCTGCGAACCGCTCGGGTGCAATTTGCAATTGCACCCGAAACTGAATCGATCACCAATCAACCCACCCGTTCGCCCTGAGCCCAGTCGAAGGGCAGCAATATCGCCGTTAATATGTCCATATTATTCTTCCCACGCATCCGGTGGAAACGGCGGCTTTGAGATCGACCTTACAGCCAACGACAACATCAGTTACTCGTTGTCATCTGCAGCAATCTGATTGATCCGTGTACTACACAATACCAAGTTCTGCTGCAAGTTTCCTATAGCTCTCATATCGCGGAACTGGAACATATCCATCACTTACTGCCAGCTTAACACCGCAGTCCGGTTCATGAATGTGTGAGCAGTCCGAATACCGGCATACCAGGTCATAACCACTGAACTCAGGGAAATATCGTTTCAGATCCCTGCCATCAACACCGATCAGTCCTATCTGACGGATTCCCGGTGTATCAATTACAAGTGTATCCTGATCTAGTCTATAGGCTTTGGATGCAGTAGTCGTGTGACGGCCTTTTCCATCAATCTCCCGAACATCCCCTACCTGGATACTAAAAACAGGATTCAGAGTATTTAGAACCGAACTCTTCCCAACCCCGCTTTGCCCCACTAACACACTGAGCTTGCCCTGCAGGTGATATTGCAGCTCATTTATGGATTCTCCTGTAATTGCACTAGTGAGGAGAGTAATAATCCCTATCTGCCTGTAAGGCTCCAAGGACCGGTCTAGTATGATTCTTGACTCGCTGTCCATCAGGTCTGTCTTTGTAACGCAGACCATTCCCTGCGCTCCACCTGACTGAGCCGCGATAAGCAGTCTGTCAACAAGTCGCGAGCGTATACCGGTAGTTAACGCCGGAACAACAACAACCACAGTATCGATATTTGCAGCCAATATTCGGACTCTTTCAGGGACGTAAGGGTCCTTGCGACCCAGGTAAGCGGACCTGGGCAAGATACACTTGATCGTAGTGTTATTCACTACCCTGTGTAGCCTTACTTTGTCCCCTACGACAACATCATTACCAGGTCTGATGGAGTCGAGAGGGATATTATAGACCTGATCCTTATGCAGAACGCTGCAACCCGAACGTGATGTTGCAAGCACAATTCCTATATCTGATTCATACTGATCTTCGAATATTTGGATGGTATCTGCGAGGTCTCTTTCTCCTCGATTGTTGAGCTTGCGTGCCCTGCGTTCGGATTCCTTACGCATACCAAATTGGAATTTTGCTATTTTATCTTTCAACGGAAAATACCTCATATATTGCCAGTAAACTTGAGATCTGTGTCTCAAATAAAAAACCTGATAGACAACAAAAAACCGCTAAGCGTAGACGCCCGCGGCCGAGGTAATCCCGTATACAGAACGTGTACAGCATCAACCCGGTTATCCGAGCAATACAACACACGCTAAGTTTTGCCTATATAAGGCTAAAACCAGTCAGAAGATCCCTTTCCGAGGCGTGCAACCACGGTTACAAACAAAACGCTTTTCCATATAGCCGACATGCAATACCTCCTCTAAAAACAGATGTTTTGTTAATTCGTGGCAAGTCCTGTACTATCCGCAACCAAAACCAGCCAGCTTGTAAATTATAAAATCGAAAATTGATATTGTCAAAAAGAAAGAGTTCAGTCTACTGTGAACTGACTAAAGTCCGTTCGTGCTGAGTAGCGCGAAGCACGTATCGAAGTATGAAAGGACTTTAAATTCTCACAACACTGAACTGTTACTCAAAAACTAATACTACAAAATAGCATAGATGCAAAAAAATAAGCCCCGGAAGCCAATGCCCCCGAGGCAGATAATGATAAAAAAACTATAAGTTTAGCTGTCTGCCCAACCAAAGCGCAGGGTTGTCGAAGGATTTCTGTATCATCCACTTAACATGACCATCAATGAAAGCAGCATTTACGCCTCCACTGTGCCAATCACCTATACCGCCATTTGCGGTCGTGTTCATTGTGTCCTTGTATCCATGACAACTTCCACAAGAGAACAAGTAAGAGCACCCCACACTACGTTCGGCCATCATAATGGTGCCGGCTGCATCTGTAACTCTTGCTTCAGACTGCCCCAGAGCACCACGATCGAAGCAATAAACGGTCCCGGTATTAATGTTGCCATTTGCGTGCGGTGGGCAGGATCCGGGAGCTAACAAGTTCTGCTGCAGACTAGGGCATTTCCAAATCTGATCATTCTTGACATAAGGCGACAACACTGGACGCTGTAAAATATCTCTGAATGCTAATATCTGATCGTAATCCTGCGTATACATATTGAATGCAAGCATAATCTGCTTTTCATTAGACGCACAGGAAGATTGGCGTGCCTTTTCTCTGGCTTTGGCAAAAACTGGGAAAAGGATTGCTGCCAGAATAGCTATTATTGCTATTACTACCAGTAGTTCAATTAACGTGAAACCTTTTCTTTTCATATTGTCCTCCGTATAAACAGACACCCAGTTAAAGACATTTACCACGCCTTTCATGAATGCCTCATGAGCAAAGTATATCACATTATATTTCTATCGTCTACCCGTTTGACGTATTGGAACTATGTATATATTTGTCTACTCGTCACCATATATTCACCTGAATGGTCATATAACTCCTCGCAATCCCCATTTGCATTTTGAAAAGTCAGAACGGTGTCCGAAAACCGCAATCTACAATATTATATCCTCATGCCTGCTTGCAGTTGACCTGGACCCATCTTTGGTAGTAGATTATACTGTGAATCCGAATGGGAGGCAGCTGTCTATGGAGCAACTTTGGGCGCCCTGGCGCCTTGAATATATAGTCAATAACAACCCCGATGAGGGATGCATATTCTGTGAGTTTCCAAAACAAGATAATGATACCGATAACCACATCCTGGTCAGAGGGAAATACTCATATGTCCTCATGAATGCGTTCCCGTATTCCAATGGGCACCTGTTGATCCCTCCTTATCGCCACATACACGATATCTGCGATCTCACTGATGAAGAAAATCTGGAAATAATGCAACTGACATCCCGTTGCTGCAGAGCATTGAAAGAAATTTGCAGACCTGACGGGTTTAATGTTGGGATGAACCTTGGCGCCGCAGCAGGAGCAGGTATCGCTGACCACCTGCACTTACACATCGTTCCTAGATGGAGAGGCGACACTAATTTCATGGCTGTTTTGTCCGATGTAAAGGTAATACCGGAAGCCCTTCATCGTACCTACGAAAAGTTGAAAACAGCCTTTGATGGACTGGGATAACAGTTATGTCACAAATACTGGAACTGATAGAACCTTTAAGAGCAGAATGTATCCAATGCACCAACTGCAAACTCTCTGCGACCAGAACTAATGTCGTATTTGGTGAGGGAAATCCGGAGAGCCCGTTGATGATAATAGGAGAAGGTCCGGGAGCCACTGAAGATGCAACCGGACGACCATTTGTCGGCAGGGCAGGTAAAATGTTGGATGAAGCTCTGACTGCAGCGGGTATGTCTCGCAAGCATGTATTTATCTGCAATATAGTCAAGTGCAGAGCCTGCAATGTGGAGGGAACAAAGTTCATCAACCGCCCTCCGGAACCTGATGAGATAACTGCCTGCACGTCCTGGTTGGTAAAACAGGTAGAGATTATAAAACCGTTGGTTATTCTATGCGTGGGTGCTCCCTCGGCAAAGTTCATTATAAAGAAGAATTTCAAAATGACAGTTGAGAGAGGCATTGCATTTCCAACACCATATGCGGAATGCGCCATTGCAGCTCTCCACCCGGCATATATTTTGAGGCGAATGAGCTTGACAGATGACGGTGGAAAGTCACTTCTATTCGCCGACGTAGAAGCTGCCCGCAAGAAAGTCATTGAGTTACGCCGCAAGAACGAAGGTTAGCTTGCTTTGTTCGCTAGCCTGTATTATTCATGATGAAATCAGCTTTTGCTGTAGCAGTTCAGTGTTAATGGAAAATATAGCTGAATTTCCGTTCGTCCTGAGTAGCGCGAAGCGCGTACGAAGGATAGACGGAAATTTTACTCACAAATACTGATCTGTTACCTTTTGCACACTGACAATAAAGCACGTAACCCTTGTGGTATAATAATCCTGTAAGAATGTGACACGTTACTTTATATAGTACATTCAAAGCAACTGAAGAAGTCTGCACCAAATGGAAGGTCCGTTAATGGAAGTATTGAAAACGGCATTTGAGTCTCTTGGACAATTTAGCCCCTACATCATTGTTGTTCTTGTTATATGGTGCCTGATTATAACAAGTTACTGTATCAGCACCTCCAGGCGTCTGGGATTGATATTTAAAAAACGTAATCTACGCTTAGAAGACGGAAATATTGGAGATATCTCAGATAGCATAAACGAGATCACTGGTGAGATAGGCAAGATAGAAGTCAATATTGGTCAGTTGATACGTTCACAACGAGAGAGTGACAAACGTATTTCGGGATGTGTTCAAAGATACGGTATGGTTCGATTTGATGCATTTACAGATGTAGCGGGAGAGCAGAGCTTCACACTGGCATTACTTGATGACAAGGGAACAGGCCTGGTGCTGAGCAATATTTATGGCAGACAGGACTCACGTATGTATGTGAAGGAAATGCTGGATGGTCAATCCGATAAACCACTTTCTGATGAAGAGAAGACCGCTGTAGGGATTGCATTTGGTCGCGAGACCGCCCGTGTAACTACCACGGTGCGTTAACCGACATGCTGTGGGCTTGATGCATAGAGTTCCAAAAGTAATACAAGAATATCCGATTATAAAGAATCTATGCATACCCTTTAATATAGAAAATATTCATGAGCTTGAGATGAGTGCTCACTGAGGCATAGTGACTGAACAAACTGACGAAACATTACTTATACAGAGATGTAAAGATGGTGACAATGAGGCGTTTGATGAACTAGTCACGCATTATGAACGCCAGGTGTTCAACTTTGCCTACCGCATATCAGGCAGTCACGATGATGCACTCGATGTTACCCAGGAGGCATTTATACGCGTCTACAACAGCCTCCGTACTTTCAGAGGGGACTCCAACTTCACCACCTGGATGTACCGTATCATCAAGAATGTATACCTCGATATGCGCAAAAAGTCGAAAAGCCACCGACTGACCTCGCTTGATGAATCCATAGAATTGGATGAAAACTCAGTAATGCGGCAGATTGTCGATGAAAGACCTTCGCCGGAACAGATTATTGAGACCCGCGAAAGAGATCATATACTTCAGGCAGCTGTTAACTCTCTTCCTGACTACCAGAAAATCATTGTAACGTTATACCACGTCCAACATAAGAGCTATGAAGAAATAGCTGCAATTATGGAATTGCCTATTGGGACTGTAAAATCGCGACTCAATAGAGCTCGATTGGCTTTGTCCGAAATACTCCGTTCAGAACCGGAACTTTTCGGATAAAGAAAGAGTCATAAGAACTGAATAGAATAAATAAGTATAGTTCTGAGAATATGGGATCGTGACACCTGAATGTGTGAGGAGTCTGGCGGTTCAATATTTGGAACTACACAAATAATGCGCTACATATTAGTTGACCTGTAACAAGACTTGTGATAGTCTACTTGCAGAGAGATCATTTGGGATTAGAGTAAGTTCGGCTATATGTTTCCGAATACTCTAGATTGACAGGAACAGATGAACTGCCATCAGATGAGAGAACTCTTTTCGGAGTACGCTACTGGCTCGTTGCCTCGAAGTTTGAGCGATGCTGCCAGAGAGCATTTCCTCGGGTGTTCGGAATGCCAGGAGGCATATGGACACTTCACGGCTACTCTCAAGATGCTGGATAAAGTCTGCGAGGTCAAACCTCCCTCGGACTTGCACCAGATGATCATGAACAGAGTTGAGAAAAGCAAATCGCCTGAAAGAGCTGGAATCTTCGACAAGTTCCGAAACTCAGCACCTGTTTCTAGCATACTTTCCATCGGCAAGCGATTTGAGCTTCCATTCCAGATTCCGTCCAGAGCTCTGGTCACAGGATTCGCGCTGTTGGCTGTCTTCGGGATGATTAATGGATTCTTCCCGGTCAAACCGTTGTTATCCACTCTGTTACAGACAAACGCACCTGTTCAGGTGGCGGCAACACCTACTATTGTAGCATCTGCAAGGCAAGATACCAGCACTGCTGATTCCGGACTGGCGATGAGTTTTACACCCGGCGGTAACAATGTGCTTTCAGTCAATCTACAGTCTGTAGATTCCAATCCAATACAATATGGAGTTGTCTACTTGACCGGTGGACAACCAAAATATGGCAAACTAGCCAGTGGTCAGAGTTCTGTCATTAGTGTAGCATCAGTCGATGGGCTGACCACAGTTGCGCATGTTGGCTGGAATTATATGGGCAAAGAATACAGTCGTAGCATTTTCGTCCCTGGTAAGATGGACAACCTTGGCTCCGGCAAAAGACTCACATTGAATATTGGCTCTGGAAATGTTTCCGAAACTCTGAAGTCCATTGCTGCAGCCTATGGTGTTGCAATTGTTACATCAGGAGATGTTAATGCAATGGTTCCAGGAGCAGGCATCAATCACGGAACTCCGGATGATGCTCTATATTGCACAGTTGCCAGAGCAGGTTATACGTGGAGACAGATAGATTCTTCAGTGTATCTAGTTGAACCTCGTGCATAACACTTCTTGTATCTAATTACGATTAATGCCTCCGGAATAATTTCCGGAGGCATTGATTAATTCTGGACAATCACAAAACTACAAAGATTTGTTGACTCTAATGCCAACTTTGGATCCTTTTCTCCCAACAGAACCAGCGAATGCAAGTTTGTTCCCAACCCAAAACTCAACCTCCGAATCAGCAGGACTGTCAAGAGTAACAATATCACCAACCCGCAGACTGGTTACATCCGCTATGCTGAGATTTGCACGACCCAGAATGGCTTTGCATTCAACATTGGTCTCACGCACCGACTCACCTAAGACACCCATACCAGAAATATCAGCAAGAGATATTGTATTCTCTTTTTCGCGGGACTGTTCAGGCATCTTCGTTGTGGTATCAGCCAGTATACAAATGCTTATTGTTCCAATAGTTGATGAAACCCTGACTTCGTATTCGAAGACTACAACAGACTCATTTTGGACCATCGAATGAGTGAATACTCGTGCTGTTTGACAGGAAACTTGTGTCGTCTCAACATCCGCATATCTTGCCCAGGATTTGCGATAATCCTGCAGGATAATATCAATCACCCGAGAGAGCATTACACAGTCTACTGAAGTCAGCTCAGAATCATTAGATCCGCTGCTCCCGGTACCACCCATAAGGATATCGAGGCAGGCATCCGCAATGCTTGGGCTGATTTGCATAACTATCCTGTCGGCAATTGGTGTGCAAGATAATTCACATAGCACGGAATTGTCTGCCTGGGATGCCCAGAACTCACGATATGGGATTTGGTTTGAACCCGCAAAACGGGAATACGCCGGGACTTTCAAATACTCGGACAGAGCAGTAGAGAATGTCGAACCAAATGCCGTATGGAGTTGCTTGAGGTGCTTGAGACCTTCCCGAGATACCTTACTGGGACACGAAAAATCGTAAGTTCTTACACGGGGAGAACCCGACTGTAATCCTGCCTTATCTTTCACACCTAGTTGTGCAAAAGCCCTAAGCAGTGCACCCACTTCATCGGCAGTCAAAACATCAGACAATTGTTCACCGTCCTGAATCTCATATCAATGCGGTTGCTATCACAAAATATGACTACAACAGCGTAGGTTGTAAAGGTCTCATTTTACAATGGGATCAAAGTATATTAAGAGACAGTATCTTCACCGGAATCACGAAGACTAATTTCACCGGATTCATCCAGCTGCCTGGCAATATTTACTATTCTCATCTGAGCGGATTCAACATCCCTTATGCGGACAGGTCCACTATTTTCCAGATCCTCTTGGAGGGTCTCTGCCGCTCTCTGAGACATATTGGTAAAGAATATCTCGCGAACACTGTTGTCGGTGCCTTTCAAGGCAATTCGCAAATCTTCCTGAGGAACTTCACGCAATATGGCTTGAATTGCACGGTTATCCAGTTTCAGAAGGTCTTCAAATACAAACATACAATCTTTTATCTGTTGAGCAACTTCCTCATTGTTAGCACCAACATAATCGAGGATCTTGCGTTCTGTGCTGCGATCAACATTGTTGAGAATTGCTACTACAGAGTCATTCCCGCCAACTTCGGTATATGTGGCGCTCTCTGTATTTGCCATTTTTGCCAGCATTATCTGGTTCAGAGCACGTATAACCTCAGGATCAGTTGGCTGCATACTGTGTAGTGCCATAACAACAGGACCCCTGGCAGTATCCGGCAGTTCCATAATAACTTGTGCAGCCATATCTCCGGGAAGGTGTCCCACTATCAGTGCAATAACCTGTGGACGCTCGTTACGTATAGCCTGCGCAAGTTGCCTTGGAGGGACTCCCTTGACCCATCGCAGAGTTCCGACGCCACCGCCGCTGCTGAGTTTGGCTATGATCTCTCTAGCTTTAGCTTCACCAAACACCTGTCCAAGAACAGATGTAGCATACTCAATTCCACCCGAGTTCGAACTCTCACCAAGGGAATGTCGGCACTCGTCTATCACCTGAGCACTCACGACAGGATCTACACGCTTCATCCTTAGAATTTCAGATGTCAGTCGTTCAATCTCATCCGGGGTGAGTTGCTGCATAACGGTCGAGGACAAGTCCTGACCTAGTGCGATCAACAAAACAGCAGCACGCTCTATGCCAGAAAGCTGAGCGAGGCTGGCTTTTACATCTGACGATCTCAATCCTGGAGGTGTATATTCTGTCTTAGCTTCCACTTTGCACTACCTTTTACGAAGCATTATCACTATTACTAATCGACCATCCAGGGGCAAAACATTAGCTGGAAGCAAGAAATGGAAGTATATTATAAAATATGTTTAATCGAGTAGGTGAGGTCGTCACCGACCTCACCTCTCACACCACCGTACATGCCGTTCGGCATACGGCGGTTCCCCAA
>Ga0209697_10001047_pt1 | contig 44797 bp, 35 predicted proteins | sample AliMusrvi5mmetaG_FD_184115 | JGI IMG/M metagenome (GOLD analysis project Ga0209697, IMG submission 184115) | Freshwater lake bacterial and archeal communities from Alinen Mustajarvi, Finland, to study Microbial Dark Matter (Phase II) - Alinen... | ecosystem: Environmental > Aquatic > Freshwater...
CGTAAATACAATGGAAAACACAAATGCAAATTCGAACCAGCTGTCTTTCTGGCAAAAAAAGACAACAACATTCAAAACAATGCTTATTGGAATACCTGCACTGCTTCTCGCCGTCGTGGTATTATACTTTGTTTCGCCCAATATCAGGCATATGGTCTCACGAAATGTGAAATCAATCAGTGTCAATGATTCCCTCGTGAACAATACCATGTCAACGGCAGAGCTGTCCTTACCAAGCGATAAAGTATCGACAAAAACGATGCCGAAAGTAACCTTAATCGGCTACGCATGGAATGCCGCTGCCCCATGGACAGTTGCTAACGGTGGTATTAATACCACAGAAGGGTCACTTATGGAATCAGCAGGTGTATCGCTTCAAATCGTGAAACAGAACGATTTGGATAAAATTCGTAATGCACAACTCCTTGCCTTAAAGGAGTTCAATGAAAACCAAATATATCCTGCAACTGGAGCCGTAGGAGTATTAATCATGGGCGATGGTGGCCCATATTATACTTCAACCACACAGCAACAGATTGATAAGATCTACGGCGTGGGAAAGTACCACGTAAAGAGCGTTGCTGCTTCAGGTGTTTCTTATGGCGAGGATAAATTAATCGGACCCGTGGCATGGAAGTTAAATCCGCAGCTTTTACGCGGAGCTTTGATTGCCGCTGTAATCGGTGATGGTGATTGGGTAGTTGCAGTCAACTATTGCGCACAACTTGGGATACCGGTAAATCCGGACCCGACCACATACGACAAGAATGCTGCCAACTTCATACAAGCTGAGGAATCGGATTACATTAAATCAGCTTCAATGTTGGTAAAGTGTCAGAAGACAAACTTCAAATACTCTTTGAAATTAATGAAGAACGGGAAAAGAACCAACAAAGATACATTAGTCGGAATAAACGGATGCGCCACCTGGTTCCCAGGTGACAAGAATGTCTTTGATGTGCTACCTGGATATACCGACATCATTTCAACCAGGGTGTATAACAACCAGATGGCTTGTTCATTAATCATCATAGATGAGTGGGCAAAGGCAAATGCTGCAGTCTTTGAAAATATGCTGGCTGCTATGTATACTGCCGGGAATCAAATTAAATTATATGACTCTTGGTTGGTGAAAGCCTGTGAATGCAATTCTAAAGTTTTCATGCTTCAGGATGGACCGTACTGGTATAAAGCTTTCAATAGCTATACAGGACATGATGCAAATAATATAGAATACTCAATCGGTGGTACACGGGCTTTCAATTATGCAGATGCTGAACAGTATTATGGACTGAATGGAGGAGCTTCACGTTATGAGGCAGTCTATACTCAGATTGCCGGGTACTTGGATACCTTGAATCCGATGGGATATAAGGAAAACGTATCTGCAACAATACCGTATGCCGATGCTGTGAATCTGGAATACTTGCAGGCCATAAAATCCAAATTAGCAACAGGTACAGCCTACACTCCCAAAACAACCACCACGACTACCGTTCTGGCAAAAGCTGATTATAAAGTCAACTTTGTTACGGGTTCAGCAGTAATTGATGCGACTGGTTTAGCTATTGTCAAAAAAATTTATGGGGCAAACGCTTTTTCAGAGGACACGAAGATTAATATTATAGGTCATACCGATAATGTTGGTGATCCGGCATTTAATCTCAGCCTCTCAATAAAAAGAGCTGAAGCTGTAAAGCAAGCCTTGATAGATCTCGGATTCTCGTCAACCAGGTTCAATATAGTAACTGGAAAAGGTGATACTTCACCACTTCCTGGAAATACCAATGCTACAGAAGCTGAAAGGTATCAAAACAGGCGTGTGGAGATAACCGTATTGAACACAAAATAGTTAACATTTCCCAATGCACAGGGGCGCGCGTTTTCCGCGCGTCCCTTTTTTTTAACCATATAATACAAAAAAACAAAAAAATAAAATTATGAATACATTACTCGCAAAAGTTAAATGGTGGTTTGTAAAACCAACCATTCCTTTCGAAAAAATTTCGAAACAACAACGAACAGTAATAATGATTTTTTGGATAGGGATCATTTTTGCTTCCTGGATGAAGGCGTCAGTATATTCAGACGTCAAAATCATCCCCTCACCTTTGATGGTGCTGTCTGCTTTTCGTGATCTCTACTATGAAGGATTGATAAAACAATTTGCCATAAGCATAACATTATGTTTTCAATCAATCGGGTATGCCTTGGTGATATCACTCATCATCGCATACTTATCACCGCTTCCACTTATAAAACCCCTAGCGCAGGCAATAAGCAAACTTCGGTATGTACCTATGATAGGTATTACCTATTACCTCACCCTAGCAGTGGGAGGCGGCAGGCCTATGCAAGTGACAATTTTATCGATGTTTATGTCTTTTTATTTCATCACCTCTATCATGGCTATGATAGGAGAGATTCCTATCGAAGCATATGATCTAGCACGTACCATGGGGTGCTCCCGTTGGGAAATGCTGTATAAAGTGGTAATCAAAGGCAGGATAGATTGTGTTATAGAGATATTGCGTCAAAATTTAGCAATAACCTGGATGATGTTTGTCTCTGTAGAAATCCTCGTGATCGCTGCCGGTGGTATAGGGATCTGGATGAAAAACTCCGAACGTTTTGGAAATCAGGAACGTATCTTTGCTTTGCAAATTCTTGTTTTCCTATTTGGAACATTGCTTGATTATTTACTTAGTTGGGTCAAAACAGCAGCATTTAGATTTTCACGACCGGTTAAATCATTATAAGAAAAGGAGGAAAATATGTTAGATTATACTTTAGGCAATACACTCCTAAAAGTGGAGAATGTATCCTTATCCGTAGATAATGGATGGGGTGGTAAGAAACAACTCATTCATGACATCAATTTCGAAGAGAAAGATGTTATCCGACCAGGTATGATACAAGGGCAGATGATTGCCTTCGTAGGAGATTCCGGTCGCGGGAAATCCACATTATTCAAAGTACTTTGCGGATTGGTACCCCCTACAACAGGTCATGTGTTGATCCCAGGTAAAAATGGGGAAGGAAAAGAAGTGCATGAAGGGGACGTAGGGTTAGTCGACCAAGGCTACACGCTTTTCCGGAGTGAGACAATATTTGATGCATTGATGTTTGCAGCCAAAAAGGGGAAAGTTCCAAAAAAAGACCGCAAAGATCTTGTCATGAAATATATGAAAGATTGGAAATTGGAAGAAGCGATGGATAATTATCCCTGTGAATGTTCAGGAGGACAACGTCAACGTGCAGCTGCTATTCAGCAATTGCTGTGTTCCAAACACTTCATCATCATGGATGAGCCATTTTCCGGACTGAGTGTCAGAGGGGTGAAGAATATGAAAGAGATTATGGAACTTACTTGCTCATATGATGAATTGAATACCATTATCTTTTCCACGCACGATCTCAATCTGGCTGTTGAGTTAGCAGACCAGGTGTACGTAATCGGCTATCCAAAAGATGAAAAAGGTCAATTGATTAAGTCCGGGACAATAATATCCAGCTATAATTCAAAAGCACTGGGTCTTGCATGGGTGCCATTTAGTACAGATCATTTGGAATTGGTGAAAAAAATATCAGACGATATTATCAATTCCTAAAGATCAAATATGATTACTATCCCGTTGATTATTATCAGCGGGATTTTTTTTATTCCAAAAAAAAAGCTTTCCAAAAAAACTCTCTGCAGTACAGAGAGCCAGATAAGCGGTAATAGGTTTTGATCAGGATTTTTTGCTCCTTGCTATGATTGCCCATATCAACAAGCCGATAACAATCGCAATGATGAAATATCTCATCAAAATGATTGCCACAAAATAGATTGCTATCAGTATGGCGGAGATAACAAACCCCCATATCAATATAAAGTGATCTACTATAGGCTTTCCTTGGATCTTTTTAACCACCAAAATGCCTAAGGCGATGCCAAATCCGATAAGGATATACCCCCACAGCATAGCCAAGAAACCGGCGATAAAGCTAATGACTAAGCACAGAGCAAGCCCAGCAATGGTCCAGGCCAAAATGTTTGTTAAGTTTAATTTGTTGTTCATAATGATTGTTTTTTTATATTGTTTTTACCTCTAATGTATAATTATTTGTTATGATAAGTCAATCTGATTTTACTTTTATTTTTTATCTATTGATTTTTATTGGGAAATAGCTATATAGTATGCGAAATAAAAAAAAGTATAAACAAAAAAACAAGTACAATGAAAATTTTTAAAAAAATTGGCGAGAAGGCATTTGAAGCCATGCTTGCTGTGTTCGCAGGCGTAAGCAACTTCACACAAGCAGCAAAAGACCTGAAAGTATCGGTGAAAATCGACAACACGGTTGATCCTGAAGATTCCAATAGCAAGGTTGCTGTACTGGCAAAAGACACGTGGACCGATTTGTTTGCAGAGAAAAAACGCTGCCAGCTGGATGGTGCAATCAATACCCCGGATCTGACGTTTGCAATAGCCGCCAAGGATGGTAAGCTTACCGTAGTTGTTCAGAGTGCATACCTGGAAAAAACCAATCCGGAAACTGAATTGGGAAAAGCCTTCAAACAATTCATCGAAGATGCAAACGAAACAATCGATCATATTTTCGATCGTGACCGTTCGTTAAATCTCGATGAGAAAATTGCATCAGCAAGTCCGACCATGCAGGTGCATCAGTTATCTGAATTCTTTGAAGATAAGCTTGAAAAAATCTTCTTTTCCGTTCTGGTGCACAAATTTAGCACATTGATCAGCAAATAAATCGCCGGCATTACATTACCATTACCAGCTCCCTTGTTTTTTAACAGGGGAGTTTTTTTTATCACATAGGAATTTCTAAAATCCCTATTCCCCTAAGACTTCGCTTAGGACTAAAGAGCTTCGCTAGATATAGTTCTCCAATCGAATATTTATTCGTTTTGGAAACTACATATTGTTCAATCAAAAAGATAATTTTTGAAGGACAATATGAAAACGACAGCCTATCCCGCAAGGCGGGATTACCCCGAACAGTCGGGGTCGGCGTCTTATTTTATAAAAAAATACATTTCGATTGATTTTTGCTAGGAAATATGTATGCTCATGCAGTTAAACATAACCTAAATAATCATGACAAAAAAAATGACACGCTGGGGTATCGGCCCCAAATTCGCTCTTGTAAGCCTCTTATATGCTGCATTCATCTATCTTATGCAGACGTACGTAGTTCCTGCATGGACATTCACCGGCGGTGAGACCATAGGGATCGTGCTTATCGTGATAGGTTTTTTACTGTTCATCTATCCGGCAGTGACTATCGATGCCTACTTCAACAACAGCAAACTCCGCACCAAAGGCCTGTATTCAGTAGTCAGACACCCTATCTACGCTGCATGGATTCTTCTGATCATTCCCGGAATCGTTCTGTATTGGGGCTCGTATCTGGGCATAACTATCCCGTTTGTTGCCTATTTCATTCTCAAACAGTTTATCCACGTGGAAGAGGATTATCTAAAAAACAAATTCGGCTATGAATATGAGAAATACAAAATGAACGTGAATGCGGTATTCCCAAGGATCATCTAAATAATATATGAAAAGCAGTTTCTCTGTTGATTGTGTCAGCAGAGTTTTTTTAAAAAAAAATGAGAGCTGGGATTTCCAGACTCTCATGAAATGGGTGTATAGCTTTTGCTAATAGATACCGAAGAAGTTAGTTGCTGATTCGAAAAGGTGAATGGTGCCTGGTAGGTTGTGTCTATTGGATTGAAGATAGAACGGAGAATTGTAGGATGTATAGAATACATATGTCCACCATTGTCTTGTATTATAAAAATCCACCATATTACCTTGAGGATTCATGTAGGAGCAAGAATCCAATGCTGCTCCTTTTGTATTGGTAATCTGTATTCCCAAAGAATCTCCCTTCATCTCCACGAGTTCTATGATACAATCATTATACTTGACCCAACGTGTATGGGCGATAACCAACGGTGTGGGCTTGCAACTTGTGAATAGTGCTATTGCCGCGAATACGACGATAATTGCGAATTTTTTCATATAATATTCTATTTTTAGTTTTTGTTTAAAGATACTATATATATTTCCCAAAGGAAGTCAAGAATATATTTTTGAATGAGTATTAGTCAAAATAATCTAGTCCAGAAGTATCATTGCCAAAAAAAATAATAAAAAAAAGAGCAGGAATTCCTGCTCTTATGTGCTTTTTTAGAAAAGCTATATTGTTCCTTCTTCTGTTTCTGATTCTACCGATTTTTCTTCCGCTATATCATCCAAAACTTTTTTGGAAGGCTTATAGTAATAGAGACGGTCTTTCGAGCTATATTGTTGATATTTTTTGTAGGTCTCCTTGCGGAGTTTGGGGAGAGCATCATCAACTTCCTGATGTGTTCTTAGAAAATCTTCATACTGGAGGCAACACGCTTTTATCCTGTTATAATGAAGTTTATCCTTGCGTAGCGAACGAACAACCATTGTAACGCACAAAACAAAAATCAGGAATGCTATAAGGAAATGATGTGTTATAAGTGTAATAATAACAAACACCGTTAACGCTAAAACGCCTATTCTTTTCATTTTTTTTTGTTTTAGGGCTGTTGCTGGTTCTTTGATAACTTTGCGATGGCATTCTTTACCTCTTTTGACGGGCGATAATGCCAGATAAGATCTTCTTTTTTGTAGGCGTTGTACTGGTCGCATATCTCCATGACCTGTGAAAATTTTATGTCCTCATAGCTTTTGAGTTTATCACTCCATTTTTTAAGATCCGGCATGATATCAGTAAAGGTATCCATTATGTCCCCATAAGTAGTGTATCGTTCCTCTGAGGGGTTTAATGTTCCCTGCACTTCCTTGGTATTGGTAATTGTTTCACTCATCATTTGTTGCAACACAATAAACTCCGAGACGAAGAACTGTAATCTGAGGTTTACACTGAGTGTTAGGCAGAGCTTTTTTATCTCTCGGTAGCGGCTATATGCCTTGGGTCCGAAGATAATTGTCATGAGTACATATCCAATGGTCAGTCCGATTGCTACATTAGGATATGCTTGCCAAAGGGCTATTACAGCCAATATAGGCATAGCCCAAAAAATAAATTTTTTCATAATGATGTTTTTTTTGTTAATGTTTTTTGTTTTTTGACGTATAGTTCTTATAAATATTCCACAAAGGAAGTCAAGTACAAAAAAATAAAGTGAGATTCATGATAATAATATTAGCATCTGTTGCTACTATGTATTGACATTTATAAGTAAATTGTTATAAGAGTGTAAATTTATTTTGTTATTTTTTGCTATGTGAACGTTTGATAATTATGATGAATTAGCTCAATGAGTGTTTACAACCACCCAGAATTTTGCAGAACAACAGCATCATAATCCAGTGGATGTGCCACATCTTTTCTATGTATTGGTCAACCAGTCGAGTAACGCTATCGCGGATCTCTTGAAAAAATGATGAGCAGATGTTGCTGCTATAAAAAGCAAGACGAAAGAGGCACAGGTATGATTGCTCGCTACACAGGACAAATTTTCCATATCAGAACAATTACAGCAGATATTCTTGCAGGCCAAAGAAGTCGCAAAAAAGATGTGAGATAGTAGCGTTAGTATTTATCATATCTTTCTTTCATTGTTGCAATCCAAATCGTCGACAAGAAGGATATTGAATCAACAAGGGATTACCTTTGAAAACATGGAAGCTATCATATCTCAGATGTCCAAGGCAGACTTGCATCCTCAAGATCTGAGCGCGTCATTGGATCCATCAGCTGCAGAGGGACAGACGCTCAATAAGCATTCGGAAGATCTGACACAGTTGGCAAAAGACGGAGCATTGAAAGAAGTCATCTGAAGAGATAAAGAGATCAAAAAAGTCATGGAGATCCTCTGCAGAAAAGAAAAAAACAATGTTGTCATCTTGGGTGATGCATGAGTCGGTAAGACGGCTGTAGCAGAGCTTCTGGCACAAAAGATTGTTACATGAGATGTACCAGACTATCTCAAGGATAAAAAGATATTGAGAGTGAATCTCTGATCATTAGTTTCCTGAACAAAATTCAGAGGAGAGTACGAAGACAAGGTCTCTAGCATCATCAAGACGGTAAAAGAATCCAAAGGAAATATTATTCTGTTTATCGATGAATTTCATAACGTTGTTTGAGCGGGCAAGGCAGAAGGATCTATGAGTCTTTCCGATATGCTCAAGCCGGAATTATCAAGCGGGACGATCCAGGTGATAGGAGCGACTACGACAAGCGAGTATCGCAAAAATGTAGAAAAAGATACGGGATTGACGAGAAGATTTGAAACGGTGACCATCGCAGAACCCAGTGTCCAAGAAACTATCACGATACTGAGAGGAAGAGAATGAGCGTTTGAAAACTATCACGGCGTGACTATCTATGATACCGCATTGATCGCTGCAGCAGAGATGAGCGATAGATATATCACGGATTGTAAATTGCCCGATAAGGCACTCAATGTGGTGGATCAAGCAGCAACGAAAGTGAAGATTTCTATGACATCACTCCCAGAAAATATATCTGATCTCAAAATCAAGATCGGCCAACTCACCAAGGAAAGCGAATCAATCGCACAAGAATTATTTACGACGAAAGATAGGCTTACTGAAAAGGAACTTAGTGAAAAGCTTACTACGATAAAAAAACAGCTTGAAGAATGTAATATTTCTTATGTAGCGAAAAAATCTGATCGGGAAACAATAAAAAAATTATTCGAAGAAAATAAATCATTGGAGTTGCAAATCCAGGACCTGGAAAAGCAAGCTAAAGCATATGAATTGAAATCAGATCTTGCAAAGGTTTCAGAAATAAGATATTGAAAAATAGCAGAGACACAAAAAAGAATCGCCGCTAATAAGGAACAGATTGGAACGTTGCAGGCACAGTCCTGAATCGTTATCAAAGATACAGTAGAAAGAGAAGACATCGCGCAGATTATTTCAGAAAAGACAGGCATACCGCTCACCAAGATGATTGAAGGGGAATCAGAGAAATTGGCGCATCTGGAAAACTATCTCTCGGCCAAAGTCATCGGGCAGGAAGAAGCGATTATCGCTATAAGCAACGCTATCAGGCGTGCAAGAACAAGCCTCAAAGATCCCAAGAAACCTATCTGATCGTTTATATTTTTGGGGACTACAGGAGTAGGAAAGACAGAGCTTGCAAAGGCTTTGGCAGAATTTCTATTCTTCGATAAAAAGGCTATGACAAGACTGAATATGAGTGAATACAAGGAGAAATCTTCTGTCTCCAAACTCATCGGAGCTGATCCATGATTGGTAGGATATGAGCAATGAGGACAGCTTACGGAAGCAGTGAGGAGAAAGCCGTATTCTGTAGTGCTTCTTGATGAGATAGAAAAAGCGCATCCAGATGTGTTTGATCTTTTCCTTCAGGTGTTTGACGACGGTATGCTCAATGATTCATTCGGTATTACCGTAGATTTCAAAAATACGATTATCATCATGACGAGTAATTTGTGATCTCGTGAGATCAGGGAAAAACTGCAATGAACAGCAATAGATATCGGTGATATATATCCTATAGATGTACCTGTTGTACAGGAGCCTATTGATGAAGTACAGGAAGAAGCTGGAGAAGAGGGAAAAGACGAAAAAACTGAAGCAGATGGTCAAACGAAACACAAAAGGCATCGTAGTAAAAAAAATAAACATAAGGACTGAGAAAAAGATACAGCAACATCTGATTCATCACAGGATGAGCAGGCATCCAAAGTAGAAGAACTCAAGGAGGAACTCGATCCTATTCTGCTAGATTTTTTCCGTCCGGAATTTCTCAATAGATTGGATGAAACGATTATCTTCAATCCTATGTCTCCAGAGATGCTCAAGGCTATCTTGGAGATAAAGATCAAAGAGCAATCCGATTTGATCTACGCAAGCAATAAAATCGCTTTGGAATTTTCCAATCAGGCGAAGAATTACTTAGCAAAGAAGTGACGAGATCCTGAAAATGGAGCACGTCCGATCAATAGGGCATTGCAGAAATATATCATAGATCCATTATCCAAAAAGATTGTAGCTGCAGAGATTACTCAGTGAGCATCTATTATTGTAGATATAGAAGACAACAAAATAGTATTCAAGGCTGAATAAAATTAATCTCATATACGCAAGAGACAAGAGAAAACGGTAACAACTGTTCCTCTTGTTTTTTGTTATCGAATACATTAAAATGAGTTAAACGGATTAACGAATTACGAATTCCGGATTTCATTTTTTCTCCCGCTAAGGCGGGGCCTGCCTACCGCAGGCAGGCTTCGCTTCACTTGAATTCTCAATTTTCAATTTCCAAATAATCTTTTAATCTTCATAATTTTTTAATCTTTTAGTTATGTAGTATGCAAGAAGCATTTATGAGAGAAGCTATCAAGCTTTCACAAGAAAATATGCAGAAAGGGGCATGATGACCTTTTGGCGCAGTGATTGTCAAAGACGGGAAAATCGTGGGCAGAGGACGGAATCAAGTGACATCGACCAATGATCCGACCGCACATGCAGAGATGGTCGCTATCCGTGATGCTTGCAAAAATTTATGAAGTTTCCAACTCGATGACTGTGAGATATACACAAGTTGCGAACCATGTCCGATGTGTCTTTGAGCCATCTACCGAGCGCGTCCCACTACCGTGTATTACGCAAATACCAAAGAAGAAGCAGCAGATATTTGATTTGATGATAATTTTATTTATAAAGAATTAGAGCATCCCTTGGATAAGAGAAAGATGCCTATGCAGCAAGTATTGCACGATGAGGCATTAGTAGTGTTCAAAGCGTGGAAAGAAAAAGAGGATAAGATTGAATATTAAATTTACAAACCCACCCCGACCCTCCCTTGACAGGGCGGGGAGCTAAGGAAAATATATCTAATATATTGTTCCATGTAGCCCCCTGTCAAGGGGCGAAGTCCTCAGCGAAGTCTGAGGGGAATGGGGGTTTGTTGAAATAAAAAATAAGATAATAAAATACAAACCCACTTTAGACTTTAAGACTTTACAGCCCATGAAAAAATCCGACTTCCCTATATTCAAAAACAATCCCTGACTCATATTCCTCGATAATGCTGCTTCGACACAGAAACCGCAATACGTCATCGATGGAGTCTCCGATTTTGTCGCTTCATCGTATGCGAATATCCACAGAGGAGTGTATTCGCTTTCTGAGAAATCTGAAGAACAATATCATGCTTCCAAAGAAAAGATTGCACATTTTCTCAATGTACATGCGAATGAGATTATTTATTCCTACAACGCAAACTACGCAATCAATCTGATAGCGCAATCATTATGCAAATCCAGATTGCTAAAAAAATGAGAGGTTGTGCTCGTTGGAATACGAGATCATCACGCCAATATCGTTCCACGACAGAGTCTGTCCAAAGAATATTGATTCACGGTGAAATTTATCAATATCCAATCTGACTATACTATTGATCGACAAGACTTTGCAAAAAAATACGATAAGAACGTGAAAGTAGTTGCGTGTTCTCAAGTCTCCAACGTGACAGGAGTCATTTACGATGTCGAGAATATCAAAGAAAAATTACATTCAGATACATTCTTTTTGGTCGACGGTTCACAGGCGCTCCAATATTTTCCGGTAGACGTCAGCAAGATCGGATGCGATTGTTACGTTTTCACTGCTCACAAATTCATGGCTTACACAGGTTTATGAGTGGCATTTCTCAAGAAGGATTGGATCAGAAAACTAGATCCCCTGATCTCCTGAGGTGGAGCAATCCAAGACGTGGATACGTGATCATATACACCAACCACTACGGTGGAAAAATTCGAAGCGGGGACACCAAACATTATCGGAGCGGTGAGTCTTTTGAAAGTATTGGAATATGTAGAAAATATCTGATGAATTTCCCGCATACGGGCACATGAACAGGAATTGACTGCCTATGCCTTGGCTAAATTCCATAGTTTAGAAAAGGAAAAAAAAGTCGAATTGGTCGGACCTTATGATGCAGCCAAAAGAATCGGTGTTTTTTCATTCATTCTTCCTAGCGTAAAAAACAATATCTTCGTTGGCGAAGCCTTCGCCAAGGAAAACATTTGTGTGCGTTGCGGTGGTCACTGTGCCTATCCATTACACAAGTTCATCAAAAAAGCCGGGACGTGCAGGATGAGTCTTTATCGATATAATGATGAAGCTGATATCGATGCGTTTTTTACTACGCTTGAAAAGATTATTAACTCAACAATTTAGAAAAATTATATATTATCGTACACACTATTCTTACTATCAGCCCTCCATATCCAGATCAGTATTTCAATGTTTTTGATTTCATAAAGGAACCTATATTTTCCTATCCTCAATCTGTAATTATGCGGCTTGCCTTTGAGAGGTTTAATATCGAATGTTGTTGTGAAAGGATTTTCTGCTATCTGAAAAAATTTCTCGATGAAGTGACGAGCTATCTCGGGATGTGCAGATAAAAACTTGTCCACAGATTTGTGCATCCTGATTATATATTTCATTACTTATTATGCTTTTTGACTAAAGCATTCCGCTCTACAATATTTTTGCCTTGTGAGAAATCCTTAGCCTTTTGCTGATAGTCTGATTCTAATTCAGGTGTCCGCATATCATCATCAGTAATGATCCCAAGAGAGATTCTTCACTGGAGATATGCTCTCATAGTATACTGCAAAAGTGACTTAAGAGTACTTCCTTCAGTCTTGAGTTTTTCTAGTGTCTTTTTTTTGAGGCTAGGATCTGTGGTAAATACGATTTGTGCAACCGACATGTGATGGAATAACATCTAAAAACTATATACAGTATGTATATAAGATGAAAAAATGCAAGACGAAATTAGAAATAATGATTATTATATTATATATGTCAAGTCTTCCTGACGATTGGGGAGGCTTTTTTTTGTAAAAAGAAGTACTTCAGGATATAATATTCTCATAGCTTATGACCTTTAAATTTTAGACAATATATCATGACTACATCAGACGCAAACATTGAGACATTACAAACACAAGTAGATAAGATAAAAACAGATCTTGATGCACTCAAAAAAGAGACTTCTGAGAAAACTAAAAAGACCAAAGAGGAAACACTGGAAAAAAGTGTCACCACTACCAAGGAAGCAATCAACAAAAAACTTGAAGAACTCAAAACCCTTTGAGAGGAAACATATAAATCAGATATCGATAAACTCAAAGCTATGCTAGTAACATTATGAGGTTCAGCTGATGAACTTACAACACTCAAAACATCAATCACCAAAGACAAGGATGCAACCACTTCTGACGATATTACCAAGACTGATGATAAAAAAGATGAAAAGCCTGAAGAGAAGAAAAATCGGTTTAAAAGACAGATAGATGGTTTCACAGATTCTACAGAAGAGCATCATGCATGGAAAAATACTGCTCGTATCATGTGATGAGTAGGGATAATAGCATTGGGTATCCGAGGAATCAAAAAAATTTTTAATCTAGGAAAAAAAGATAAAGAAACTGATGATACCAAGACAGATGATACAAAAGATAAAACACCAGATGATACCAAAAAGGTCGATAACAAGACCGATGATGTAACATCGAAAGTCAGCAAGAAAGTTGAAGATAAAGCAAGCGGACGATTCGATAAAATGCTCAAGAAAATCTGATTATAATTCTACAATTTATTTACCTTTATCATAATCATTATGGCGACTACTTTTATTGAAACGCTTCAAACTCAGGTAAGTCATGTGAAAACAGATCTTGATGCACTCAAGAAAGAGACTTCCGAAGAAAATAAAAAGACCAAAGCGGAGACCATCGAAAAAGATGTCACCACTACCAAGGAAGCAATCAACAAAAAACTTGAAGAGCTAAAGAAACTTGGCGAGGAGAAAAATAAGACGGATATCGCTAAGCTTGAAGCGATGTTAGTAACCCTGGATGACTCCGATAAAAAACTTGATGTCCTCAAAACAGAAATCATAACTCCCATAGTTACCCCAAAAGTGGATGCTTCTGCAACAGGTATAGAAAGCGTAGATAACACTGCAGACCTAGCGACTATCAAATCGAATATCGTTGATATGACAGCCATGGCTGTTGAACTAAAAACGTTAGTAAGTACATATGAAGTAGCCAAGAAAAAATGAACTGCAATGGAAAATAAAGCCAAGGAAGAAGATATAACAACCAAAAAAACAGCTTTGGAAACAAAGAGGAAAGAGACACAAGCGCTCATAGATAAAATCAGAGCAGCATGGAAAGCGCTCAAAATAAGCGATATGATAGAATGATTACCTAAAACAGCACTTGAAAAAGCTCAAGCTGCAGATGAGACAGTACTGACTGCAGACCAAGCGGCACTTGATGCCATAGAGACTCCAGGCAGAACGCTCCTTGAAAAAGTCGGGGATTGAGCAAATAAAATTTGAAAAAAGATCTCAAACTGAGCAGAGAAGGCATGGGATTGGGCCAAAGAAAATCCAAAAACTGCAATCGCTGCTACAGCGGGAGTTGGATTGTTGATCCGATGAATTTCAAAATTATTCAGAAAAAAGAAATCGAGTGAAACTTCAGAAAAGGAATCAGAAAAAAAAGAAAAAAAATGATTCCGGGATCATCGATATGGAAAAGCATTGAAATGGTGATTGATCGGAACTGGAGTATGGTATCTAGGAAAATGATTACTTACTGGTAAATGGCCACGATCAGAGAAAGATGGAACAGGCGCTGACGCATCAGATGCGTTATCTTCCAGTAAAGAAGCTGCAGAAAGTTTCAAAGAATTGCTCAAGACCGATCCAGCAAAAGCTGAAAAATTAAATACCGTGGGAACAAAAGTAAATGATTTTTATGATGACGTATATAAATTTAATGATGGAACATTACCTAGTGATGAGAAAGATTCTAAATTGGGAGAAGGAAAAGAAAAATACGTCGGAGCTATTCCTCATATTTTGGAAAATACCTTTAGTGATGTAGATACTATGGAAAGTCAGAAATGATTTTTCACTATCTGTACTTACCAGGATTGGACAGAAATCAAGAAACAATTCGCTACGTTGATAGGAAATGGATGTGGTAAACTCGTAAATAGTGTTTTATGACTTTTTGGAATTTCATGAGCTATTACTGCTGATAATGTTTCAGACAAAATCAGTACATTGGTTGGATGAACCAACACATTGGATGAAATGCATATGGTGTTCAGAAAGATTTTGAAAGTGATGTCCTACACCAACGATATAGAAAACGCTTATCTATCAAAATACATAGAGACAAAAGTCGCTAGATGAAAACCACTGTATAAAAAAGATGCTGATGGAGAAAAGGTTACTGTTCCATTTCCGACTGATGCAGCAGAAAAAGAAAAGTTAATGATTGATATCCAATATAATTATTCTGAGTATCAGATTGGAGATGAAGAAGTTTCAACGTTGAAAGATGCTTTCAGAGCAAAAACGCTTTCAGAGATTTATGCTACAGATATCACCGCCAAAGATATATTTGATTACAATTATGACGTCAAGGATGATGTAACAAAACTAAATACAAAGAGAGACAAGACAATGATAGATTTAGCAAAAGATCAAAAAGGCACATTGGAGACGCTATCAGCAAGTTGCGGCGATGAAATCGCTGACGGATTCTGGGAGAATACCAAAAAACTATTTCCATTTTTGCATGTAACAGAGGCGTTTGATAAGGAAACCGCGATTAAAAAAACAATAAAAGAAGATGCCTGATTCAAAAAGATGCTTGAAGATTTCCAGAAAAAATTCACCGAATTGAAGTCAAATACTGATATTACTGCAGTTAAGAAAGCAATAGATAATTATTATGCGACACTCAAAGAATTACGTACCACGCAAACCAGTATTGTAGATATGACCAATAAGGATGATAATTTTCTTATTAATGCTGTCACGGGGGTAAAAAATGCCTTTACTGGTATCCCATATTGTTTCCAACATGGATATAAACTGATCAAAGAAGGAAGTGTGATAAAGGGTGCTACTTGGATATATTGAGGAGTATCAAGTATCGCTGTTATGGGTAATATCACAGGACTTTCTAATGTATGAATATTATCGCCTATAGTTAAATGAACCACATATCTTACCTTAGCTCCTCTCAAAGCAACACGGAAGGTAGTAAATGTAATGTTTCCCAAAACATATACCATGTGACATCTTGCTAATATGGTGCCAACCTATGTGTTGAGATGATACTATACTAGTGTAGGAGAGATTCAAACATGACTAACAAATGGCCTTTCCATAAATAAAGCATTCTCTTTATACAAACAAATTAAGGGTGTTGCAGGACAAAAACCCGCGTTATTTATTGATAAGGTTTTATGAATATCAAATGCAGATGATGTAGCCAGAGTACAAAATATCATGTTTAATGAGTCAAGGGAAATTACAGAAACCGGCGAAAACTTTATTTCTGAAGTATTAAAAAAACCTAGTTTCGTGAATAGGGTTATCAAGAAGGAAGGTTTCGATATTGCTAGTGATTTATGATTAACATTAGATAAGTATGAAAGTATCGCTAAAATAAAAAATGTTACCACAGCGACTGAAGATCTTGGTGACATCACTACTTTGGCAAAAGATTTTCAAAGTCTGTACGCAAAAGGGGATGATGTGAATACTTTAGCATACAAGATAGTCCAATCATGGTGAACTACTGATGCAAACAATGCTGCGTTGTATCTATCAAACACTGAACAGTTAGCAAAAGGGAAAGCATATGCAGAAGAAATAATAGCATCAAACGAATGATCTATCATAGAGAAAGCGACTACTAAAATCTGAGAAGCATGGAATGGAGCAAAGACCATGTTCAAGGAATGAATCGCTAAGATAAAAACGCTCTTTACTTCAAATCCCAAAGTACCAGCATCTATGCAGGAAGGTATGGAAAGCGAGATGACTAAGATGGAGGCCGAGACAGAAGGAGTGACTGAAGAAGCATTGGCAAATCCTGAGAAGGCAGAGAATCTCGCAATATTCCAAAAGATATTCAAAAATCCAATTTTCAAAAGAATATTAACTATGGTTCCTTTATTAACTTCTCTTGCCTTTACTGTCCGACAAGCAGTAGGTGATTTCAAAGAAGCGGCAGAAATAGAAAAGACGAACAAAGAAAGGGGAGAAGTAAAAAAAGATGAAGCATATTTCAATGTAGCATTATGATGAGTAGAAGTTACTATTGCTACATTAGGAATAGCTAATGTGTGGAATCCTGGAGGATGGGTCATCCTCGGTATCACTGCGGGAGTAGAAGCAGTAAAATATGCTGGAACGAAATACTATGAAGTAGTGAATTCCTACTACAGAAATTTCGAGGATTTCAAAAAGATGTATATGTCAGCTATTAAACAAGAGATAATCTCTAAGGAGGCATGGAATAGTAATTTTGAAATATCAGTGCAGGAAAAATTCCAGGAAACAGTTGCTACAGTTTTTGGTTCATGGTGCAAGGGAGATGAAAAGAAAGTGCTTTCTCTGGCAACAAGAGAGGATGCAATCAGAGCGCTTATCTGGATGGAAGAATGCGAAAATTATCCCTATGCTACATTAAGCTTGGATCAATTTAAATGAACAGATGCAGAATCAGTAAAGATGCAGACAGAAATAAATACAGAAAGCGCAGCGATGAAAGCGGATAGTGTTACAAGATTTAATTATATCAAAGAAAAATATGGTACGACATTTATCTCTAAAGACAAACTGATTACTGTACAAGGGAAAGCAGATTTGGATAAGGCTCTCTTGGAATCCAGACAATATCTTGCTATGACCAAAGATACTACCAAAGCTGCGACAACAACGGATATTGCTACCTATCAGAAAGAGAGACTTGCTACGCTCAAAGAAAACACATCATTCACTAAACTCGAGGCATTGTACAAATCCAATCCATTGCAATTTCACAAAATCATGAAATCATTGCCATATTTTAGCTATTTATTCCAGAACCAAGATCCTACAGTTTATGCTAATTATGAAACCATAAAGACCAATATGGAGTATGTAGTAAAATATTACACGTACAAAACATTCTGACTTCTGCCTTCAGATATTCCGAAAATCACGATCGATTGAGATCAGGTGGATTATACTATGATGGAAAGCTTTTTCTTGAATTTCACCATGAAGCCTACAGGACTGACCAAAGATCAATTGGCAACAGGATTTTCTAATAATCAACTGGAAATGATGACGCCGGATATGGTAGAACAGGTAGAAAACGTTTCTCCTTCGCTGTGACAGAATATCCTGTATAGGATAGCTACTGAAGTCCTCTGATGATATACATGAGGGAATACCATTGATGAACTGAAAAAATTCTATTCTCCTCAGAATAAGGGCAGTACATGAATATATTATGAAGATGGTTATCGGTATGTGAATAATGAATCAAGAAATCGAAATCCTGAAGCTGGTTTAGATCAAAAAATTGGTACAGATGAAGAATTGAATACTCCTGCAAAAATAACGCTATTATATGACAAGATAAAATTAGCTTCCTGATATGATAAAGGAGTGTGGATCACTAATGAAGATAATACCAGATATTCAATGATAACGGTTGATACAAAGTCAGGACTTCCGGTCGTTAATAAGGAATATGGGATCGATATGATGAAGATCATTGAAGAGGAATTAGTCTATAGGAAACCTGAGAATGTAGCCAAATACAAGGCCGAAGCATTAGCGTATGTCAAGGAAAATAGCGATGGGAAGTATATACCGCTTTCTGTAGATCTGATAAATAAATTAACCAGAGCAGGAGTAAATAATACAGGGTATTATTATTACAAATGGGAATCATCAAAACTTACAGCGCTTGAAGCGGTAAAAGGAGCTATACCGACATTCTTGGTAAGTAAGAAGTGTTGATTGACTGACAATATAGAAAAATATACGGTCAAAGAAGTAGCATATTCTACAGAAGTGAAAACACAGGTAACGGAAATAGATGCATTAGTTACCAGATTATCCACTACAGCAGCTTTGGATGATAATGATTTGAACATTTCTTCAGATATCAAAAAAATGGTAACTGCCAAAGCTTTGTCATGGATTGAATTGAAAACACAACTCAATCATATGGATCAGACTAAGGCAGCAACATTGTTGAGTACTCAATATGATACCTACAAAACCTTTTTCGATAACGTCTATATGATGATATTGCATTGTGCATCTACAGGATTATCGAATGATGTCGATACCTATAATGATTATATATCTATAAATAGTTTTGCTAATTCAGAATTACTGAAATATACCACTGAAGCATGAACTACGCAAGTGAGTGTTGCTATCCCTGATTTCGAATATACCAAGGAATTCACCTCTACGATAGCGACCTATAAAATACCTGGACTGGGAAAAAATAAAACTGTTTCAGATATGCTGTATTCAACAGATGCGGATGAAATAAAATTAGGAAAGGCGTATGCCAAAGAAATATTAAAATCTATCTTGGAATCAGCGTTACTAGAATATGATGCTACAGGAGCCACAGCTAATGGAGTTTGTAATCGGGGAAATATGAGTGTAAAAAAAACTTTGCTTGCTGAAAGATTAGCAATCAATGTGAAAAACGTGAAAGAAATAAAATCTACTAAAACAGATGCCACTAAAGTAGCCGATACGAAAGTAGATGATACGAAAGTAGATGATACGAAAGTAGATGATACGAAAGTAGATGATACGAAAGTAGATGATACAAAAGTAGATGATACAAAGGAAACTAAATAATTTTTTATCTTATAATAAAATACCATGAGTGATGCTACAGAAAAAACAGCAGATATAAAATCAGATCAGAATACTGATGTCTCAGATGCTACAGAGGAAAATGCAGCTACAGCTATTCTCGATCTAAAAAAAGAGATAGCTGGAAAATATATCGATGAACTCAAGGCTCAAAAAGAATCATGACTTACCTGATTAATCATCTGAGATGGTGATGCGCTCAAGGATTATTTAGTATCTGAAGGTATAGCGGATAGAGCATGGAAAAATATAAAATGATGATTTATGGATAAATTTTTCAGCACGCTAGATAAAAAATCGTTTACCATAGATTGAGTAACATACAAATCTATTTTCAATTATCTAAAGCCGATGAAAGCGAAGATTGATGCAGCAAAAACCACAGAGCAACTCACGACATTGAAAGGGACAATATGAACGAAAGTAGTGACGACACCAACAACGGATGTTGTTAAGCCGGATGGTACGACAGGATGATCGGCTCCATTGACAGTCGCAGCGACCTGAGCGGCAGTAGGAACAGCCGTGGAATCACTCACTACATCGCTTGAGTATATCTATCCGTTTACCCAAAAGGAAATAGTGACCCAATGGTTTTCTGCAGCTCATCATGGGATAGATATAGGAGCCAAAGAAAGTACACAAATATATGCTGTATGTGAAGGAACGGTTGTAGAAGTCGGCGATAATACGACCAATGCCTATTATAAAGACTATGGGAATCATATCGTCCTTAAGGACAAAAATGGAAACTATAGCTTGTATGGGCATCTCCAGGAAGTTCCTGCTCTTAAAAAAAATGATACGGTAAAGGCAGGAGATTTTATAGGTAAAGTCTGACATACCTGATATTGTATACCAGCATGAATATCATGAGCTCATCTGCATTTTGAAGTGAGAACATGAGGGACTACCTGACCAGATGATGCTACAGCAGAAAATCCATTGATCGCTTTCCCAGATCTGCTCAAAGACGATAGGATTATTACTCCAGTTACAAAAAAAACCACCACATAGTATTCTAATCCGTTATTTTCTAATTCTCAATTTTCAATTAGTTTATATATCTTTGATAATCTTCTTTACGACTCCGATGACTTTTGTCTCATCATATTTGGTGACTTCTACATTATCGAAAAACCTGTTCACGGACTCTAGATAGAATTTACCATCCTGTTTGATGATTTTTTTCAGCTTCGGAAGATCGTTGTGGATGACGAATATATAATCATTGACGTCATAGCTTGGCTGCTGTCTGATGAGGATGAGGTCGCCATCCTGTATTTTGGGCTCCATACTATTCCCCTTTGCTCTGACAAAAAAACATTTACTGACATCTTTGACGCCCATCATCGCTATCGTGACCGGAATCTTTTCTTGGGTATATTCATCGATGACTTTTTTTCATTTATTTCAACATTGAGCGAATCAATAAATAGGAAGCTGGACGATATCATTCAAACTATCCGTGACGCTCTCCCTGAGTAATCTATAGCCATCTTCATCCTTTGCAAAATATCATTTCAAAACCAGTTGATTTAATTTATTTAACACCGTTTGAGGATGATTTGCTCAGATATGGGCAGCAATTTCTCTGAGGGTTATTCCTTCTTGATTAGTGTTCTTTTTGAAGAAGGAGATGAGGGACTTTTGGATGTTATCAAGATCTTTTTGCATGATAAGAAAATAAAAAGATAAAAATTATTTGTAATATTCATCATTTTTTCGTTTCCATGGATTATTTATAATATAGGTGCGAATTCTTTCTAGGTCTCTTTCATTGCGTACGACATGCTCGTAATAATTAGCCTGTCGAAATGGTTTTCAAGGAGTTCATTTTATTTGATTTATTTGTTTGGCTGTTTGCATTTTAAACCTACCTATGATTTTTGGCAATAACATATTTCTGCGATTTTTGTTATTCGTAGAGACATTTCATGAAATGTCTTGCTGTGAGATAATTCATGAATTATCTCTACGATGATTTCGTTCGGTTTTTATGATATCGCGTTCATTATGGTAATCATCTCCATTAATAGTAATGATTAAATGTACATGATTTGGCATAATCACATGTGTATCCAATTCTACATTCTCAAAGTGAGATGGTATTTCAAACCAAACATTTTGCACAATATTCCCTATATCATTTAACTGCACTTCTCCATCAATAACCTTCCCGAAATGCGATTTCCTCTCTTTTGTACATATTGTAATAAAATATGATCCGGGTTGGGAGTAATCTCGTTCAGATAATCTTGATGAACGAATTCTATATTTCATATCATATAAAGCATCAGCAATCCCTTTCATACTACAATGTATTACACGAAGTAAATTACCATTCATTACATCCGCCTAGGCGGATAAATTACAATATCAATATCAAGTTCAATTGGAGTATAAGAATCTCTTTGACATTGTCAAGAGGACTTTGACAAAATCAACTCTATTTTTGACAAGTATAAAGAATATAGGTCTCCATACGATAAAAATCTCTTGATTTTTTAAAAAAATTCATTAAAATTGATTTCGTTGATGTCGAAAGACTCCAAAAATAATTCACTTGACGTGTACGATTGCTATCGTAAATCATCTGAATCTCTCTGAGACTTTCATAACAAGGAAAATTAGAATTTAGAATTTAGAATTTGTAATTTGTAATTCGTAATTCGTAATTCGTAATTCGTAATTCGTAATTCATTTAATCTGTTTTATAATCTTAATAATATATAGAGATGACAGTAAATGTGTCCGCCAAGGCGAGAAAGCAAGAATTGCAAGAAGCTTTCAAAAGTATTGAAAAACAATTTGGAAAAGGTGCCATCATGAGGATGGGAGACAATGCAAATGTGGGTTTAGTAAGTACGTTTCATAGTGGATCGTACGTACTTGATCTTATCTTAGGAGGATGATATCCTGAAGGCAGAGTTGTAGAAATCTACGGACCAGAATCGAGCGGGAAGACAACGATTGCACTTCATGCGATTGCTGAGATTCAAAAAAGAGGAGAGACGTGTGCATTTATCGATGCGGAGCATGCGCTTGATCCACAGTATGCCAAGAAGCTTGGTGTAGATATCGATAACCTTTTGCTTTCACAACCGGATTATGGAGAGCAAGCGCTACAGATTGCTGAAGAGTTAGCAAAAACAGGTGCTGTCAGATTGATTGTTATCGATTCCGTTGCAGCATTGGTGCCTAGAGCTGAAGTGGAAGGGGATATGGGAGATTCTTACATGGGCCTCCAAGCGAGGATGATGTCACAGGGACTCAGAAAACTTTCATGAGTGCTTGCAAAGACAGGGACTACTTGTGTATTTATCAATCAGATCCGCATGAAAATAGGAATCATGTTCGGTAATCCAGAAACAACTCCTGGAGGTAATGCACTCAAATTCTTTGCGTCCCAGAGAGTAGAGATCCGCAGGGGAGATAAATTACTTTTAGACAAAGAGCAGATTGGGTATTTAGCAAAGATAAAAATATCAAAGAACAAAATATCAACACCATTCAAAACAGCAGAATTGCCAGTCAAACGGGGTGTGGGATACGATAAGACAATGGATATTGTAGAGGCAGCAAGTATTCTCAAATTAGTAGATAAGTCATGAGCCTTCTATACCTTCGGCAAGCAAAAATTCCAAGGCAAAGAAAAATTCGTAGCCGCATTAGATAGTGATGAAAAAATAAGAAGTAGTCTAGAAAAAGACATTCAAAATAAAATCAAAGAGATGAGGATGGGCAAAAAAGTCCTCGATGATGAATCTCTCGTAGCTATCGAAGCGGAGATAGAAGAAGATGCAGCTGAAGCGGTAGCAGAGGCAGACAAAGAAATAGCTTAGCAGTTTTATATAAATATAGACAATCCCGTAGCAATGCGGGATTTTCATTAAAGGTATAAATTAGTGTTGAATTCATAAGAAATTTGTATATAAATCCGTTATAGGTATTTATCTACTAAAAAAATTTCTTATGTTAAGCAAACAATGTATATCCATAACCGATCTCAGGACAAAGACGAAAGAATGCCTGGAAGATTTATGAAAACAAGAAAAATACGTGTTTGTAAATAATAAACCTGTGGCTGTGTTAATGGATGTCGCACAGTTTGAGAAATGGAATACGATTTTTGATTTTCAAAAAGAACATATTGATCAAGATGAATTTATACGTTATTTAAAGAATTCGATAGACAGATGACAAAAGACCGACAAAAAACAGTAGATAAGATGTCTCCTAAGATAAGGCAAGAATTATTGGCAATAACCCAAGATATCATCTCGCTAAATTTATCTAGATATGATGTTGTCGCTATAAAATGAGTCCTATGATATTTTAGGATTAGGAAGGGGAAGATTAGAATAATATTTACTAAAAAATGAGAGAGATGAGAGATACAGAGAATAGATTTTAGGGGTGATGTGTATAAGTGATTTTAGAAAAAAAACCCTTTGAGCAACCTGCTGATAGGCAGACAAGTCTGAGATTTTTTTGTAATTTTTATTTATTCTGTACTGGTTGTGAAAGAGATATCTTATTTTCTTGGGTATGTATTTTTATTAGGGTCGCTCCTTGGTTATTGTTTGGAGGTAATGTTTCAGATTTTTGTCACAGTTCCCTTTCTAGTATAGGGGAAATGAATGAGATAGATTCATTATAAATTTCATCTTTTTCTTTGGTTCATACATTACCTCATCATACAAATGATTTTATACTCTTTGGGTCACAACGACCCAAAAATTCTTTTAATCTTTGACTAAGTGCTGAGTCGAATCATTCTTTATCTTTTAAAAAGAAATCAGGTTTTTGATGAGATAACATAGATATCATCTTATTCGTTTTTTTGTCCATTCAAAATAATATTACCCCAGTACAATTATTATATCAGGATGAATACTTATCTGTTTCATTAATATTTGAAATAACGAAACTAGTCTGTTTTCATACAATATTTCCCACTGACATTCAAGCTTTTCTTAGAATATCACTTTGATATGCAGCATCTTCCCGATTCACATTTGTTCACATTTTTAGCGGAGATTCTTTTATTGCCTGGTCCAATTGATCGTTTGGTGTTCAGGTCCCTCAATAAAATAAATAGTCTACGCTTATGATAGTTTCTTGTAATTTATTCATTAGAGATTGTATTTGATTGTTTTTTTGTACAGCTCGATCTGTTTGTTTTGTGTTTAATTCGTTTTCAAGTTTAATTTTTTCTTCTTTTGGAAATCATGTATGTGTTTCTATAACACTAAAATTAGTAACGTTAACGCCATCATCAAGAATAGGTTCTTCTTCTCATAATCTCATATGTATTGTATAATGTGACAAAAAATTTAACTACTGGACTTCAAAACTGACTTCACCAATCTTAGTCCCATCCATTGAAATGACGATGGTTGCTGTTCAGATTTTCTGAGCGAGGACGGAAATATCTACGGATCAATCATTGATAAGTTGGATGTTTGAAATATCTGGTTGAAGGGAATCATTCGTTGATATGAGGGAAAACTTGAAGGGGAGAAGTCATGAATATTTTTCGTCAGTAGTTTTGTCTTGTATTTCAAGAGTGATTGTAGCTGCTTCTCAAAGCTTCAATGGTGATTTAGAAACTACAGTAATGATAATATTATTTTGTGTCATAAAATGTTCAGCGATATCACTGAGATTTTCAAACTGAAGATCTATACGGTTATTCACAGAAGTTTGTGGAGTAATTGCAGGAATAATAGGTGAGACAATCACTGCTGGAGAAGTAACTACCGGAGCTATTGGTTGTGTAGGCGTTATGGGGAGTACTGGTGTTGGAGTAACGATAACAGGAGGTAGAGTTGGAGCGGAGTGAATAGTACTAGGAATAGGTTGTGTCGGTACAGTAGGAGTAATTACTGGTTGTATGGTTGTTGTTCATGTGGTGATTACTGGAGTTGATCATGTGTTTACTGTAGGAATATTGTCTGGGACATTCGTTTTACTGTTGTAAATATAACATTCCACATTTGCTGTCGTGAGATCTTCCCGGCGATCAGACATGGTCCCTCTTGATACTCGCGCCATATCTCTGACGATAATTTTTTGCAGTGTTTTGTCATAGTGAAGAACTTTTCCTACATGACCAAGATCTCCAAATCTTCCTCATGCATTATATACAATCAGTGCTCATTGACTTGGAATTGATCAAATTTTATATCAGGTGTCCGATGCATTTTTACATCGATCGACCGCGTTTCATCACCATGTTCTTTGTTGTGTTTCCTCATCGATGAATGGGAAAAACTCTGGAGATATTCTTGCAGCTCCATAGGTACAATATCACTTAGTAAATGAATTCTCTACGTCCATATTCATAGTCCAGAGAGAAATGATATTTCCTTGTTTAAGAGAATTTATAGGATTTTGTATCGCAGCAAGGAGATATTGTGCTACTTCACTATCATTATTTCTATAGAGATTCTGATTGAGACCAGTAAGATTTGCAAATCCAAAAGAGGTAAGAGTGACTACAGTAATGACAATAAGTTCCAAATTATTAAAAAGCTGATAATGCAAATGATTAGCAAAATGCAGCACTTTATGAATATGTCTGTGAAAGTGTTTCACTAGATGATGAGATATTTTCTGATGAAGTGTTTCCTTTTGTTTTCTTCTCATGATATGCTAAACTGCTAAAACGAGGAAATATTGAAATGATTCTTTTTATTTGAATAATGAATCATGGTAATATTTGGTCATTAAAACAATTATACTCGGAAATGTAATTTTTGTCAAATATTAGCGGACGATTTCAGAAGATAATAAAACGGACGATTTCATATGATTTATTTAGATGATAAAAAGCGAATGATTTCAGAGGATAATAAAGAGTTGAATTGATACGCTGAAAAACTAAAAAAAATAAGATATCTCCATTTACGCTATTTACACATTTTACGCCATTTACGGTATTTACGCCATGAGCAAACACATACTCTTTATCCTAGATTACTATCTTCCCCATAAGGGCTGATCGGAAACGGTTTTTGAAGCTATTATTTCTCGTTTATTGGCAAAATGATATGAAGTTTCATTAGTAACCAGCCGTTTTGATCGCGAGTTACCGATTCAGGAACATAAGGAATCTTTTCATATCTATAGAATCGGGAAAAGTAGAATCAGTTTTATGTTTTGGGCATTTCGAAAATGAAGAAAAATTTTGAAAGACAAAAAAAATAATCATGACGGTGTAGATATTTCATTGATTCACACAAGCACGTATGGATGAGCTCTTCCTGCATCGTTGCTCGGGAAAATATTTCACAAGAGAGTGATTCTCACCGTCCACGAAATTTTCTGAAAACTCCGGATTCGTTACAAATGACGATGGAAAGGATGATTGTACAGATTTTTTGAAAGAAGTATATTCTGGTTTCCCTATGACCTCTATCACTGCGTATCACGTTATACCATGAATTCCCTCAGGCTTGTCTACGGTATCTCAGACAAAAAGATTGCGATGATCTACAATGGAGTAGATGAGAATTTCCGAAATCCAGAAGAGGTTTCTCTACTTGATATCAAGGAACGAAAGAATTCCTATGGGCGAAATAATCGTTTTGTCATTACCTATTACGGCCATGCAGGCAGATCTAAATGACTGGATTATCTAGTTCATACCTTGCCTGAAATTGTGATGGTAGATGCACAATTGCTTTTCGTCTTTAATTTGATTGACTCCAAAAGAACAGCAGAGATCAAAGAACAAATCAGAAAATACCATCTCTGATCATCTGTTCAGATATTCGATGGTTTCGAAAAGGATGAGCTTCGTACTTTGGTGGCTAGTTCGGATATGGTTGTCGCTCCTTCATTATCTGAATGATTTGGATCCGTGCATACGGAAGCGGTAGCGATGAAAAAACCCCTATTGACAACATATATCGCTTCTATCCCTGAAGTCGTACGAGGCAACGTAAAATTCATTTCTCCTGCATCAAAAAGAGAAATTATTCAAGCAATCCTTGAGCGCGATCAACGAATAGATAATCCTGACTATATGATTTCTTCCAAAGAATTTTCTCGAAATGAAACGGTGAAAGAACTGATTAAGCAGTACCACTAAAAAACAGTGATGAAATAATATTGTTTTAATTTTCTTTTAACAACAAACCCATCCTAACCTTCCCTTAACAGGGAAGGAAAATGGAAAAATATTTTTCCTTAAAATCCCCTTGTTAAGTGGAATTTAGGGTTTTTTGTTGTTTTTAAAAATTATTCATTATTTTTTTTAAGTCTATCTGTTGCTGTTATAGATACTTTCTTTGACTTGTTCTAAGCTGTCAAAATATTTTTCTGTAGTGAATGTATACGAAGAGTATTGTCCATCAGTAGTTTTGAAGAAGTAATAGACCTTACGATTTGGTGCAGTATATGCCGATGTTTGCCAGGTTCCATCTATAGAGATACGTCACCATCGTGCTCTGATAATTTTTGCGTTGAGATAAAGCGATCATGCAGGATTATTTCTATCAATATCGTATTTCAAAACATCGAGCGTTGGATAATATTTCGGCGTGATGAAATTCGTTGACGTGAATTTTTTTACAGAATCATAGGTGATGGTATATTTTTTTCCATTAGGTGCAGTATAAATTCAGTTTATTATTCGTGACGTATGAGAAATATCAGTATTAGTATTTCATCCATTACCACGATACTGATCAGCGAGATCATAGAGATACTGCAATGCTTCACGTTGATTTTCATCATTAGTATTGGTCCCTAAATCATCTATCTTGGCTTGAAGCATGACAAGCAGCGAATCAAGGAATTCATCTTGTCTATCGCCGGTATACAAATCTCTTAGTGCTTCGAAAACAGCGATGATTTGTAGTTGAGCTGTATTAGAAAGATTAGTATCAATGTTTGAATAATCAGTAGTGATATGTATATCTTCCTCAGTTTCCGTAGTGATACGGAAGGTAGTAGAGACACCACCTATAGTTAGGATACTGGTCACATCATCATCATAATCGCTGCTGGAAACAAGCTCTATCTTTACTGTCCATCAATTTTGGACATATCCCGTAGTTCCAACCATAGTTCCACTGATATAGAGTACTCATCTATTTATACTTGCAAGTACAGGAGTATTTGCTGATAGTCATGTAATAGTCACCGTATTTGAACCATATATTCTATCAAGCAGTGCACTTGTTATATGATTGAATGAAAAGGTATCTGGAGTTGTATCAACGACACCGCTATAGATAAATGATTGAATTGCTGTCACTCATGAGTTGCCTAAGATATCAAGTGGTTTAACATATCGATAGAATGTTCCTGTAGTACCAAGTTCCATATTAGCGATTGCTGCTGAAGTGCTAGTGGTAAATCCTGATTTTGCTAAGCTTGAAAAATTTCCTGTTGTAGAGACAAAATATTGATATCAGGAAATTCCTACTCCGGCATCAGTTGATGCTGACCACGTGAGAGTAAATACTCAGCTAGCTGTTCCACCGCTGATAGGGCTTGTTAACGTTGGAATGCTTGGCGCAGTGGTATCGAGATATACGGTTATGATCTTGGAAACAACCTCTCAACTTGTATTGGTAAAGGTAACATAAATGTTTTTCGCTCCATCTGATCAACTGAGATATGGATAAACATATAATGCTCCAATGGTTCATGAGCTGATTGCTGTAATGATATCTCCCGTCACCGTATAGGTGCATGGTTGATATGGTCGTAGATAAAGTCCTACATAGTTTTTGGTATATGCATTACTGCCGACATATTGGATATTCGTTCAGGTAATGATAACTGTACCTGAAAGCGGTGTAGTAATCGTAAATGGTATTGTAGCACTTACTCATGTATTGCCTGCACGATCCATAGCAAGGACATGCCATGTATATGATCAGTTTCATAAGGTAACGGGATAATTTGTGCCTGTAGTAGGATATGAAGTTCAACTTACATACAGCGTGTATCCAGACATATTAGTATCAAATCCAGACCATGAGAAGGTGATAATATTCCCTCCAGAAATATTGAGTCCACTCGTAGGATAGTTACCTGTTACGGTTGGTTTGGTCATATCTATGGTAAAGGTCATTCACGTAGAATTCCCAAAGGTATCGGTAACAAAAAAGGTATGTATTCCTGTATTGGACATAATAGCTGATGTATATCAGGTTCCATCAAGTATTGCACCAGAAAGATGCAAATCACTGAAATCTATGACATATCCCGTGTTATAATATCCTCAGCTTACTATAATAGTACCGCTCATAGTATATCAGGTGAATCGAGGTGCTGTCTTATCTATAGTAAATGTTACTCATGTAGTATGGTTTAAAGCATAATCATATCCAGTAATAGTCCGTGTCCCATCTCCTGTTATTAGTAATGATGATCATGTATAACCAGTACCATTTAACAGAAATCCATAAAAATTGGTATCCAATCAAGTAATTGTTATATTCCCACTGTAAAGTCCACCAGAAGTTACTCCTGTTAGTGTAGGATTGGTGGTATCTATAGTAAATGTCGTTCAGATAGAGTTACCTAGAATATTAGAGAGAACAAATTGATATGTTCATTCTCCAGTGACGGTTTTCCCATTACTAAAGGTTCCGCTATAATAGCTATTCCCATTGAGTCCGCTGAGAACCGCTCATGAAATATTATATCCAGTAAACGTGATAGTAATTCAGGTGGTATTGTAATATCATCCACCAGTTACATTAGTCCCTGATGCTGTTGTCCCTGTAAAATATAATCAAGGAGTTCAGAAAGCGAAGAGTTTGATATTTCATGTGGTAGTAAATTGACAATACAGACTAGCATCCAAAATACATCCAGATTGAGAAGTATTAGTACTCCACGTCTGTCAGTCTGTAGATTTAAGAATTTTAAGATATATTCCATTTGATCATGATAATATACGATATCTGATACTACTATTTCATCAACTCATAATGAGAGAAGTCGATCAAGATACTACTTCTATTGTATCATATATCTGTGAAAAAGTATTTCCTACTCAGGTATCTCATAATATACATAATTTTGTTCATGTGGTGATTTTTATTGGAGGATATATTTTTCAATCTCGATTGTTTCAAGAGATAGTAAGAGATGATACCCCAGAAAGGATTGTATATACTCAATATCCTACTTGAATGGAATCGTAATCCATATTAAATATAGATCATGGAGCTACGATGTTTCATGTTAGTGATGCATACGGAGAAAAAAGGAAATAGATGTAATTGTTCGCTTTGGTATAAGAATCAAAAGCATATCAAGGATTATTAATATCTGAGTTGTATATATATACAGAGGAGATCATTCAGATAATACGAGCACTTCCAGAAAATAAGGTAAAAATATTTCATGTTCATCAATAGATGTGGATTGACGCATCCATCGACATGCCTCATCCAGCGACATTGGTATTGTTTATGGTATTTGAAGAAGTTTCTTGTAAAGCTATTCATCACCAATAATCATCTCATGTAAATTGGACTCAGTCAATGGTGTTTGAGTGTCCATAGAGTATACTAACTCATAGCCAATCGTTGGTAAATGTTGAATTTTCTACAGTACAATAAATACAATGGATCATTTCAATACCTTCACCACCTTCATCATAATCAGTGCGATTATCATGGCTATTTAGTGTACTAAACAGCATTCAAGAAGAGTTGGCTACAGTTATTCAGCTTCCAGTGTTACCGTATATTTCTGATTTTTCGAAAGAGTTATTATTTCATGATATGGAAAATATTCCTCATAAGAAATTATCATATATAGAAGAGTAAGAAATGGTATTGTTCTTACTAGATCCCCAATATACACCACGCCACATATTCCCCGAGGAAACTAATCAACTCAATGTGGTATAATCAGAACCAGAAACAAAAACCACTCAGTTTTCCATACTATTACTTATAGAAATATTGTCGAAAGTGTTATGTGGAGAGTTTTCCATATACAATCACCCTTCATTACTATTTGCAACGATATTGATTCATGTGTTATAACTAGAATTGTAGAGGTGTACTCAAGCATAGTAATTACCATCTGCGACTACTCAGCTTAGAATATTTCCAGTAGAATCAGAGAGATATATTCACATACCAGCAGCGCTATTGTCTGCAATAATATTACTTAATGTACTACCGTATACCGTGCTTAGAAAAATATTTTGTCCATCATTGTTATGTGAATCAATATTTGTTCATGTAGTATAATTTGAAGATATGATAGATAATCATCTTACTCGATTGTCGTATATCAATCAATTATTTAACGTATTATAATGCGAATTAGCTGCAAGCTGTACACCAATAAGACCATTGTCATATGAATAAAATCAGCTTAGACTATTCCATGATGATCACATAAATAAGATACCATTTCCATTGTTATCTATTGTGATGGTATCAATAGTAATCTTTTGTGTATTGTATATCCTCAATCCATTTGACCAATTATCATGAATCTCTGTATTCCTTATTTGTCCATAAGAGGAATTGGATAGTGAAAGGCCATTATTCCCATTGTTATAGTATTTCGTTTCATTGATGCAAAAATTTGTTCATGTATTTATTTGTACTCCATCACCTGTACTATTGGCTACCTGTATCTTTTCTATAATGATGTTTTGTTTGTCTGTAGCTGTTATCATTACATTGCCTCATGTATTACCTGACAAAAGAACAGTGCCACTGCTAATCAATGCACTACAATTATTCATAGTGATAGGTGCACTCAGATTATATGTCCCAGATGAGATAACATAGATGGTATGAGCAGAAATAGTCGTAGGTATTACTCATGTAAATGCTACATTCATTCAACTAGTTAAACATGATCCTGCATTGTATCCAGTCCAGTTGCTAGTATATATAGTTCATTCATTGCCACTTCCATACAAGGCAGTGATGATATCTCCCGTAGTCGGATTAGCATTCCAAAAAGATTGATTAAGAAAACTCGACTGGTTATTTCGAGAAAGCATTCCTAATCAGACATCCCAGGTTGCCGCATCGACCACAAAATTTGACATCCGGAATCCGATTCAGAAAACGAGAAAAACTCAGACAAGAAGTCTAGCTATAAAGTGTTTGTGTTCGTTCTTCATAAGCATGCTGTAAGTATATAAATGAGTGTCATAAAAGTCTTAGTAATCAAGTATACTCTGAACAGGAAAAAAAAGCAAATATTACTATATACACAATATATTAGACTTGCCATTTATCTGAAAAATTATAGGACACATAATAGTTCAAAAGTATTGAAACTAGACAAGAAAACTGTATTTTATACTCAGATTGAATGTTTTTTAAAATTCATAATCTGTAATCAATTAATCTTTTTACTATATTTCCTTAAAATATGGTCGATCAATTAGTGCCACCGCAAGTAAATATGCCTCAGCAACCACCAATGCAAGCACCTATGCAACAACAGCCGGTTCGTCCTCAGCAATGAGCGAATATAACCAAGCCAGCGTCTAGAATATCTATCAAAACCATAGCGATTGGATGCTGAATTCTTTTTATGTTCGTTGTAGGCTGATTAGCACTCGTGTTTTATAATCTCATCAATAATCCGACTCAGCTTACGAGCGTAGGATTAGATCCGACTACTACAAAAACATTATTACAGACATTTTCAGTGATCTTTTTTGGAATCCTGACGTTTCTTGGAATCGGTCTGCTCATAGTCAATCTGTATAGGTTGATCACCGTCAAAAATAAATCAAAAATCAGATATATGGTTGGTGCATTTTTTGGGTTCTTGCTATTTATCTTTGCTATCGTTCTTTGAGCGAGAGTGATTACATTGATAAGAAATTTTTCTGTAGATAGTATTCTGGATAGCAATAGTCTGATCCTGCCATATCTTCAGCTCAAAGATGGAGTGAAAAATATCCATACCACGACTGATCTGAAACTCATTGCCCCTGCTACGATGTTTTATGCTATCAATTCAGATTATACCTCGAGATTATCCTCATTGGGTCAGGTTACTCTCCAGGAAATAAATCTCGACTGTTGAAATGGCCAGACACTCAAATTGAATTTTACAACCAAACAATTCGACGGATCCTGTATCTATTTCAAAAAAGGCGAATATTTCCTCAACGTCAACATAGCATATACCAATTTGCTCACCTCAGAAAAACTTCAACAAGCATTGTCTTGATGATCCATCGTTTTTGATTCTGAAATTACTGTGAGTCCGACTAAATGAGACCTAACATTCAATGATGCCAAGACAGAAATGATGGTAGGAAAGGCTCCAAGCAAAGTGATGTTTGATGCGAGTGAAGTTTTCAAAGATTTGGGAATCAGTGATTACAATATCATCCGGGATTTCAACGGTGATGGGCAATCAGACAAACAGAACATCGTTGCTACCACGTTTGTATACAATGAAGCAAAACTCTATACAGTAGATGTTAGATTCCCAGGTCTCAATAATTATATCTATACGTTCCCCATCAGAGTAGAGCAATCCGATGTCCCTGTCTGTGCAATCCTTACCACCAAGGCCGATGGGAAAAATTACATGGTCACGACAAATTTTTTGGATACTACGGTGAATATTACTAATTACCAATTTGATGTCCTGGATAGAAATAATAAAGATAAAGTCGTCGATACTATCAGAAATACTACGGGTACCTTTATATACCAGTTTCCTGGGGCAGGAATATATGCTATCCAAAATACTTTCCTTACAGAAGATGATAAACAGGGACAATGTGAGAGCGATGATATACAGGTCGGAGTAACTGATTTTCAAGTAAACTATGATACCTACTTCAAATCGCCGCAGTCACCACAATTTCAGAAAATAGACACGCAAGGCAGTGTATCACTCGTTTCTGGTGAACTCATCTTGACTGAGGTCCCTACTGTGCTAAAGATTCAAATCAATCAAATCTCTCCGAATATCCAGACGGCGACCAAAAAAGTTGTAGTAGATGGAAAACCGATTATTTCTACAGATTCCAAAAATTTTGAATTCACTATCAACGATAGCCAAGATCACCAAGCAACACTTGTCGTAGAAGATATCCCAAGCGGAGCAAAGACAGAAATTAATATTCCTATCAAAGTCCATAGATCTGATATCGTCGGCAAACTTATCGTCACTCCGGATACGGTAGGGATAGATCCGTTTACCGTAAAATTTGATGCATCGACTACTGTCCTTAATGATACAGGAGATGAAATTGTTTCCTTCACGCGGGATTTTGGAGATGGAACAGGATCCATAAAAAAAGATTTTTCTGAAGCTATCATCAGTCATACGTACAGATATGATACAGTAAATAATAATGGAAGATATCATCCTATAGTAACCATCAAAACCAAAAAGGGTCGTGAAGCCACAGTTTCACCGGAAAATGATATTATCGTCAAAAGAGCAAATCAGACCTTGAATATTTCACTTCCTGATTATCCTGCACAAGTAGCAAATGTAGGTGATAGGGTAGCATTTGCTATAGAATTCAATGGCTTGCCGACACAGATCAGCCGGGATTTTGGAGATGAAAAAATATTAACGTGTACTACCAGACAAGAGTGTGGAACGACAAATCATATCTATCTAACACCAGGGACGTATCAGATCAGAGCTTCTGTAGCATATCAGGATCAGCCAACTATTGATGGAACAATCGCACTCAAAATAGTCCAATAATTATAGTAAATACAAAAAAACCCTCCGGAATATTGGAGGTTTTTTAAAAATAAATAAATTTTTTAGTTTTTTTTTGTTCCCTCACCCCCTACCCCCTCTCCACTGCATAGAGAGGGGTCTAGTAACTGCTTCCTCTTCATGGAATGGGAAGAGCCTGTCCCGGTCTAGAACCGGGAGTTGGGTGGGGTAAAATACCATCAAACAAAAAAACCGAGGAGAATACTTACATAATCTACCTTAATGTATGTTAATTTTTTCAAGATCACTAATTTTCTCAGCTCCCATCTGATAAATCCTGTACATGACAAGCATAAAAGACCCTCTAAACTCTTTGAGCGTAGGTGTATAATCACTCATCACTCATAATTTTTTGATAGCTTCCATATGCTTCGTATACCAGTCTAGCGGACTGTTGATATGCAGATTGATCCCGATTGCTTCGCCGATATTTGCTATGCTATGAATGAAAAAATTTTGTACTCTATCCAGGAACGTCAGTTCGCCTGGTTTGATGTTATATTCATTTCCAAAAAGTATCCTCGAAAGCATAGTTACATACTGGTCTCTCGTGATGAAATAATTCGGATTAAAAACCGTATCAGGAGTTCCGTAATAATCGACGCCCATGATGCCGAGTTGACAGGAAAGCTTGATATAATATTTTAGCTCAGGAATCTCTTTGCTGATATCTTTGAATTCACAGGTTTTGGTCTCATCAGGTTTGCGTCCAAAAACGTTCATGGCAAATATCGATATCATCTTCGCTGCAGATTTTCTATAGACAGTTCCTTCCAGATTAGCTTCTTTGATATTCGGGATAGTAGTAATACCTAGATTATATGCCCGATGATATACAGTAGCTCATTCTTTGAAACTATTTGATGGTATCGTAACTTTTTTTTCCGATGATATGAAAATGAATGCTAGCACACACAAAAGTATGCCAAGCCCCAAAAAAATATTATATCTAGTAAAGAGAGTACGCATCATCATATATATAGCGTTTTGACAAAAACATTCCATAGGATTTTTTTTTATATTGAAACATGTATCAACTTTCATATACTCCGATTGTTTACTCTCTATCTCACTTTCTGATGACCGATTTTACTCAAGAAATTAAACGTCTCCAAAAGCTCTCCTGCATAGCACTTTCTCCTCAGCAAGAAAAAAAACTCTGAACACAACTCAAGGATATTATCGCATTCCTCGGACAATTACCAGACGTGAAAGACTCAAGATCAAACCTGCCTGCCGGTAGGCATGGGATAAAAGATCAAAGTAATAAATTAACGCTTAGAACGATTAAATGAGTTCATCAATATTTAGATACGGAAAAAATTTTGAAGAATATAAAACATCCCATGGTAAACAATTCCATCGTGATCAAGTCAGTCTTATCATAAGAGCAAGTACATATATATGTAAATATTCAGATATATATATCATTTCATAAAAAAGTAGCAAATAGAGCTTGACTTTAATTTCTGATATAGTATAAAAAAACTAATTGACTAATAAAGTTTTTTATCTTCTTATAGCGTACAGATGAAAGAGATACTAGATAAGATAAAAATAGCTCTTGGTGATAAAAAAGATGATGTATCATCGTATGCAGTCAATACCTTATCAGATTGGATACATGTACAATATCAAGTTACAGAAGATATCAAAAAAGTGCTTCTCTGACTCCAAGATTCACCGCAAAATAAATATCGGATGCATCGCCTTCAATGAGTTTTTCATCATTATTTTACCAGGTGCGAATCGATTGACCAAAAAATCATGAGAAATGAAACCATTGAAGCTAGTGCTAGATATGATCTCAATGCAGTAAGAAAAGAATTGATAGAAGTTATACAGGTATTGTATACAAGAGATCCTAAGCGATTATTGTCTGTACAAGAACAATTTGTACCCATTATCGCCAAGTTGAATTTCTGAGATGTTGCAGGAGATACACCTGATCTCTTAGATAAAATGAAGCAACAATCAATAATAAAACAAAATATTCTCACAATGATTAACCATTGATTTCGACCTGATACTACACAATTTCATGACTGGATACATCGTCTCAAGTGAAGTATAGAGGTATATTTCATGGGGTGTGAACATATAATAAAGTTCATACAGAGATGAATGGAATATTCTGATCAGAGGATGATCGATACACTTGAAATCGTCAACACTAATAAACTTGAACTTATCTCAATCATCAAATCATTGGATACTATGAATGTCGATATACAAGAAAAAACATGAATGGCTGATATTATCTCATATATCAGGTCAAAATTTTCGGATGGAGAAATTGATATAGACGACAATACCTATATCCTCTGTAGCAAACGAGTGTTCAAATGAATCATAGATGAGCTTAGGGAGAATTATAGAAAATATGGTACGAACTGATATATCTCTATCGGTAGCGAGGAGAATATGCTAGTCATCTCGCTCAAAAACAAGAAAAAAGAAAAAGATATCCATGATTTTTCAAGCAAGAGCGGACTCAAGATATTCGAAAAATATATGAAAGAATTGTGAGGATCTTTTACCTGCGATTTTAGTACAGAAGATTGTACAACAATTATACGTTTGCCTCTCTATAATGAAGGATCATAAAAAACATATATCTGACGCTATCGTCGACGGCCACCTTTTTTCGAAGGCCGTTTTTTTTGATTACAAAATGATCGACACGTGTCTATTTCATCTTGAAATCTGTCTATTATTCCCTATATATTCCCTCGAAAGAACTTTTTTTTATATAAAAACTTTTTTGTCTCAGATAGATGCAGTTGGTCCCAGGTAGTTACAGATTGTTACAATCTGGTGCAATCTGTGACAAATATGCAGCGACCTGTAGCCAAAAAATCATTTTATCATTTTATCGTTTATTATTATGGCCGAGCGAAAAGACCTGGCGCACGTGAGAAACATCGGAATCATGGCTCACATCGATGCAGGGAAAACAACTACGACAGAAAGAGTCTTATTTTATACAGGAAAAAAACATAAGATCTGAGAAGTGCATGATGGTGCTGCTGAGATGGATTGGATGGAACAGGAAAAAGAAAGAGGAATCACCATCACATCTGCTGCGACAACCTGTTTCCGGCATGATTGTCAGATCAACATCATAGACACCCCAGGACACGTGGATTTTACCGTAGAAGTGGAAAGATCATTGAGAGTGCTTGATGGAGCAGTGACATTGCTTGATAGTTCTCAAGGAGTAGAACCTCAGACAGAAACGGTTTGGAGACAAGCTGATAAATACGGTGTGCCAAGGATTATCTTTGCAAACAAAATGGATAAATTAGGCGCTGATTTTTATATGTCGGTTGATTCCATCAAATCAAGAATCACGGACAAAGGAGTAGTACTTCATCTTCCTGTCGGTCAAGCAGACGAATTTACAGCAGTCATAGATTTGCTTACGATGAAGATGTATACATTTTCATGAGATAAGGGTATTGAAGTTCATGAACATGAAATACCAGCTGATATGCTCGAAAAGGCAAAAAAATATAGAGAAGAAATGATCGATAAGGTTTCTATGTTCGATGATGAATTAGCAGAAAAATTCCTCGCTGGAGAAGAACCGTCTATCGAGCTTATCAAAAAAGCAATCAGACATGGAACTATTCATAATAATCTCTATCCTATACTTTGCGGTTCAGCACTAGGAAATAAATGAGTACAATTAGTCCTCGATGCAGTTATTGATTACTTGCCATGTCCTCTTGATAGAGGAGCGATGAAAGGACTTGATCCTGATGATGAAACAAAAGTTCTTGAGAGAAAACCTAATGATAGCGAACCAGTTTCAGCTATTGCATTCAAAATCGCTACTGATCCGTTCGTAGGTACGCTTACCTTTGTAAGAGTATATTCTGGTATCATTCACTCAGGAGATGCATTGCTCAATCCTCTTACGAGACAAAAAGAAAGAGTAGGAAGGTTGTTGCTTATGCATGCCAACAAGAGAGAAGAGATTTCAGAAATACATGCAGGTCATATCTGCGCTTTCCTTGGACTCAAAGATACGAGGACAGGACACACCTTATGTGATATCAAAAATCCTATCATCCTGGAAAAGATGACCTTCCCAGCACCAGTCATCGATATCGCTATCGAACCAAAATCCAAGGCTGATCAGGAAAGGATGGGTATTGGACTTTCTAAGCTTGCCTACGAAGATCCTTCTTTCAAATATTATTCAGATCCAGAAAGCAATCAGACAATCATTGCAGGGATGGGAGAGCTTCATTTGGAAATCATCGTAGATAGACTTAGGAGAGAACATAAAGTAGAAGTGAATACGGGTAAACCACAGGTAGCCTATAGAGAAACTATAACCCATGATGCTGACGGAGAAGGAATTTTTAAAAGACAGACAGGAGGTAGAGGACAGTTTGGACATGTATTATTGCATCTCCAGAAAAACATGGAAAAAGACTATGAATTCAAAGATGAAGTAAGCGGAGGTACCATCCCAAAAGAATTCATCCCCGCAATCGATAAAGGAGCCAAAGAAACCATAGCTCAATGAGTATTAGCAGGATATCCTATCATCAATGTCAGAGTAGTTCCTTATGATGGATCCTACCATGATGTGGACTCCTCAGAAATCGCCTTCAAAATCGCTACCTATAGAGCGTTCAAAGACGCGTTTATGAAAGCTGGTCCATGTATCTTGGAGCCTATCATGGATGTAGAAGTTGTTACGCCGGAAGATTATGTCGGAGATGTAATGGGAGATCTTTCTTCAAGAAGAGGAATGATCCAAGGACAAGATAAGAGAGGAAATGCAGCAGTCATCAAAGCAAAAGTCCCATTGTCTGAGATGTTCGGATATACGACAGATTTGAGATCAAATACGCAGGGTAGAGCGCAATCGTCTATGCATTTCGCATCATACGAAAAAGTCCCTGACAACGTAGCTAAGAAAATCATCGAAGAAAGATCAGGATCAGGAAAAATAAAAGCTATGGACGCAGAATAGACTTTAGAACGATAGATTTTAGAACAAATAGAACGATGGGACTGTTACCTATCGTTTCATAATCTATCGTTCAATATATCCAAAAAGGCTCTGCTGATTTATCTACCTATGGTAGTAGGAGGCGGGGCTTTTTTGAAATTTGCATTTTTATAGATGATTGAATATAATAGGTATTGATTTTATCCCTAAAAATATTTCTTATGCAATTACCAGAAAAGTTTGAAAAAAAAGATATTTTAGAAAATCTATCAGACTATACGTCTTGTTATACTGTGCCTTGGGCTATGTGGGTAGATAATAAAGGGGAATGTTATCTGAATGAAACATATCCTTTCGATCATGCTCCTTGATGAACAGTACAATTAAAAATAACCAAAGTCCCAGAAGGATATATTGTCCATGTTGATGAGATGAAATGAAATTATGCCCGAAGTAAACAAGAGGAACCTTCATTTATTGGGGTAGGACTTGAAAAATGTTACGGTAAGGTAGTAGCTTCTAGTATTGATGAATATTGTAAGGGATACAGTGTTTCTCCAAAAAAATTCAATATCGATAATCAAACATCAGAAGTAGTTAAACCAAAGAACATCATACAACAGATTATAAAGGTTATCGGTCGTACCAATCCAAATTAGTAAATGATTTTTTGTGGGAATTATATTTTGATATGTTCAAAGAAGCTCTACTGAAAGGCGGAGTTTTTTTTTGGAATCTGTTGATTTCTATGTATGATTGTATATATATAATAAAAAATAAAAAAGTCAAAAAAAGTCAAATATATAAAAATACAACTATGAGAAAAAAAATTCCCCTAGCATGGAATATCAAACCTGGCATGTATGCTGCGTTAAATGATAAATTAGAGATTCTTGTTGTAGAGAAAACTGCTGAACAAGCGAAAAGCGAAGCAGTGATTGCAGGGGAAAATCCCCCTTTTGTAGTAAGTACCTATGATCTCCAACGTCCTGCCTTACTGCCCAAAGATGTAAAATCACCATCTTTAATATTGATAGGGCACAACTGGAGGACCGGGCGACTGTTCTTAAATAAAAGATCCGGTTCAAAAAGTGACACAGCCACGCTTCATGGAGTATATCTTGATGATCTCTTTGTTTCTCCATGGACAATTTTAAATGCTAAGGTATTTTTGTCCACAGTTACTGTTCAAATACAACCTCATACGAGCATATCCGCTTCAAGTCGTGATATATATATATGTGTATGAACCTGTGTTAGAAGAAGTGAAGCCTTATGTGGAAAAAATACGGTATTATATCGAAAACAGTATCTTTGATAAGACAGTTCCTAACTACATAAATAGGAACCACGACGTCAAAGAAGCATTCAAAAAATTACTGAAAATGACAAAATAATTGTAGAGCTAAGTGATTGTATTCACTTAGTTTTTTTGTCACATAGGAATTTCAAAAATGTGTTTATTGACTATTTTTAAACGCTCCGCTAGGCCTATCCAGCTTTGCTGGACTTCTTCACTTCGTTCAGTCGCTTTTGTCTGGCCATCCCGCTTTGCGGGACAGGCGCCAGTAGGCAAAAATGCCTTTTTTTCTCGCCATTGGGGAATATTACGGAATATCTTCCTATCGTATTGGGAGATCGGCCCAGCCATCGTTGGGCCTCACTGCTCGACCTACTTTTCACGCTGTATTGTAATGGATCGAGCATTTTAGTTAACTATAAGTGATTCTATTTTATTCTAGATGAGATAAAAAAACCCTGCGTTTTTTTTGCAGGGCTATTTTATAAACATTATAATCTATTGCTTCCCCACCATACATGATGAGGTTGATGATATGGTACTAGTAAATCAATCTGGTCCCCTCCACGGCGGGCAAGCTTTATGGCAAGGAAGTGGAGATATTCGAAAATTAGTTTATAAACAAGCCTTGATGAGTCAGACAAAGAGGGGATGAGGCTTATCCAACCTTGAATTGAATTCCGGATGTGATTGGGTGGCAGTATAATATTTATGATCAGGAAGTTCTATATATTCAACTAATTTTCCATCTGGTGATATTCCACTGATGATCATTCCATTTTTTTCTAATATTTCATGATAGGTTGGATTGACTTCGTATCTGTGACGATGTCTTTCCTCAATGTTCTCCTGTCCATATAACTCGTAAATCCTGCTTCCTGGTTTCAATATCGCTTCGTATGATCATAGACGCATGGTTCATCATTTGTTCGTGATAGATTTTTGATCTTCCATGATATCTATGATAGGGTCTCTACATTCTTCGTTAAATTCCGTAGAATTTGCTTCAGTCAATCAGCAAACATTTCTTGCAAACGAGATGACAGCAATTTGCAACCCTAGACAAAGACCGAGATATGGGATGTTATGTACTCTGCAATAATTGGCAATATTTATTTTACCTTCTGTTCCTCTTGATCAAAATCATCCGGGAACGACGAATCATTTGATATCGTATTCAGAGATGAGTTGCGTTATCTTTTGTTCTCGATCGGCTCATTCAAAAGTCTCTGTATCCAGCAAATGCACTTTAATTTTGCTATCATAATTTGCTCCTGCATGTTGCAATGCTTCGATGACACTCATATAACTATCCGTGAGATGGGTGTATTTCCCTGCCAATGCGATGTGGATGGTTTTTGATGGATTTACGATTCTACCTACTAAGTTTTTCCAGTTTTCCATATCTGGTTCTCTTGCCTCTCAAAATAGCCTCTTCTGTATCAAGAGATGCAGATGCTGTTTTTGGAATGCGAGCGGTACTTGATAAATCGATTTCTGATCAAGCGCTTCTATGATATGATCAGCATCTATATCGGTGAACATGGATAATTTCTTTTTGACATCGTCCTCTATGGGTTGCGGTGATCTGCAGACGAGTATGCTTGGATGGACACCCAATTCTCTCAATTTGATTACTGAGTGCTGGATTGCTTTTGATTTCATCTCTCCAGAAGTCGAAACAGTGATCATAGGGACTACATGGACGATCATAACGTTTTCTTTTCCCAATTCTTGGCGAAGCTGTCTGATGGCTTCGATAAAATGTAATCATTCGATATCTCATATCGTGCCTCCTATCTCTACGATGGTAACATCATTATTTGCTGCAGCTGCTTTGACTCTTTCCTTGATTTCATTCGTAATATGCGGTATTACTTGTACGGTCCTGCCGAGATAATCTCATCTTCTTTCTTTTTCTATGACGGAGAGATATATCTGCCCTGAAGTGATGCTGCTTTTGCTCGTCATACTCTGGTCGATAAACCTTTCATAGTGTCAGAGATCTAGATCAGTTTCAAATCCATCTGTCGTCACGAACGTCTCTCCATGTTCAAAAGGTGACATCGTCCCTGCATCTATCTGGAGATAGGGGTCCATTTTCACGATATTCAGCGTGTACCCGCATGCTTTCAAGAGCTTTCCTATCGAAGCTGCAGTTATTCATTTTCCTAGACCAGAAATAACTCCTCCCGTGACGAAAATAAGTTTCATAGTTTTCCTCCAAAAAAATAAAAAGACTAAACTAAAAAAAGACTAATAAAAACAACTGGTACTACCTGATATCCCAAGGTATTCTCCAAAATGAGGCGTTTTTTTTTAGTCTAAGATAGTGTGGATAATAGATATTAGTTTTTTGTTTGCAAATGATTTTTTGGGAGAATAGTATAAAAGTTGAAAGTTGTTTGGTATAAAAAAAAGGCCGCATAAAAAAGCGGCCAAGGCATTAAAGATTTAAAGATTGAAACTAACAAACCTTCTGTGTATAAGGTTATGGTCTTTTGTTGAGTCGGGGGCTATGGGATGTATAGCAATCAGGTCGCAATCTCCATCATGGAAAAGTTCTATGCTAATAGCCATAAACTTTTCTGCTCCAGTATAACAACATTTTAATGTGTAGTTGCCTATCTTCACGATTGAAGGGGCTTTCTGTAGTGCACTCTTGTTGAAGTTGAGCACTTGTCCACAAACGACATACCTCAAGTCTCTGGTTCGATAATCTGATAGATCAGCAAACAGCGTATTAGCAAAGCTAATTAATTTGTTCTCTCTGCGATATCCCCCCATAAGAGATTCTATGCAGACTATGATAGCTATACCGACGCAGACTAAAATAATAATCATGATAATTTCCATAGTATTTCCTCCTTTTATCTAAAAAACCCAAGAATACTCCGCAGCTTGCTGCGATTGAGATGAATTGGGACGGCTTGAAAAGCCGTAGATAAAAGATAAATAATAGCTCTTTAGCTATTATGAACTGAAAAATGGAAGTT
>Ga0209697_10001053_pt1 | contig 44470 bp, 41 predicted proteins | sample AliMusrvi5mmetaG_FD_184115 | JGI IMG/M metagenome (GOLD analysis project Ga0209697, IMG submission 184115) | Freshwater lake bacterial and archeal communities from Alinen Mustajarvi, Finland, to study Microbial Dark Matter (Phase II) - Alinen... | ecosystem: Environmental > Aquatic > Freshwater...
CAAGTTTTCTGTCCGGTTATAGAAAAATACAATGTAAATGTGGTGTTTAACGGTCATGATCATATAGTCAAAAGAACATTCCCGATAAAAGACGGGAAAGCTGTAAGCACACAGCAGTATGGAACAGTTTATTACACTACTGGAAGGAGTGGGCCTAAATATTATAAAAATTTAGAAGCCAGTGATTTGGATGCCTTCTTTACTGATGTTAGCGACTCACCTGTGTACATTGTTTGCAATGTTAATGGTGAAAAAGCAGTTATTATAGCTGTAAAAAAAGACGGCACAGTTATTGATAAGTGCGAACTTAACAAATAATGACCATTGGAAGGTAAAATCTTTTACAGTATGAATCTTATACTCTATTGACCTGTCCCAAAATATTGTAGCCTTGTCCAAATAGTCTTGCCTAATGGACTTGCTCTTAAACCTTAAATAATGCTATAAAAAGGAAGATAAAATTAGGTAAGATCAGCGGAATATAGAATGACAATCAACAGTTTTAAAAACAGGATAAAACATGGAGAGTGAAATTTTAGGTAATTTGGTAAAAGAGCATCAGGCTTTGGTTAAATCAATAGTATATAAGTATTGCAAAAATGGCGAAGACGCCAAGGACCTTGTTTCCGAGGTTTGGACAAAAGTTTCTTTATCAATTGACGGATATAAAGAGGAAAAGGATTTTGTCAAATGGGTTGCTGCTATTGCTCACAATACCTGCATTGATTATTTAAGGAAAAGGTCAACTAGAGTGCCTTCTGAAACCTTCGATGAGGAAAAGAACTCGGATGTTTTGACTGAAAATGAAAACGCTCTCGCAAAAGACCGGATTGAAGTATTAAAGGAAGTTTTGGCTTTAATGCCGGAAGAAGATAGTTTGTTCATTATTCTTCATTATTTTAACGGGTTATCCGTTAAAGAGATGGGCAAACGCTTCAATCTGTCTCAAAATGCAGCGAAAGTAAGGCTTTATAGGGCAAGGGAAAAACTGCGCGATTCTCTTAAAAAAATAGGATACTTAGAAAATACCTTGTAACCTTTTGTCAGCCTGATCGTAATATATAGTATGGATTGTAAAAAAGCCGGATTATATATTAACAAACATTTAGATAGAGAACTTTCCTTAAGAAGAAGGAAAAAGTTAGAAGAACACTTAAAAACATGCGAGTCCTGCCGTTACGAGTTTTCCTCTCTAAAAGCTACCGTTGACTTTGTGACTGAAGTGAAATTGACAAAGGAAGCCTCATTTTTATCTAAGTATGCGCTTTTGTTAAAACCCGAACAGACCAGAAAATCTAGCATTCAGATCAAATGGATAGCCGCTGGCGCGGTAGCTATCCTTGTCATGGCGGTGATTGTAATAAACATCAACTATAATAAAATAAAAATAAGTCCCACAGATAGGGGACTGATTTACCTGCAAAAAACTCAGAACGAGGACGGTTCCTGGGGAAGCAGTTATTCTAAAAAAAGCGTGGCAATAAGCTCTCTTGCTATCCTGGGTTTTTTAGAAGAAGATTCAAATATTTCAAGTAAATATTCTAAAGAAATATCAAAAGGAATATCTTTTTTGGTAAAGTCGGCACAGCCGACCGGACTTATAGCTGACAGCTCAGAAGGATCCATCGCAATGTACTCTCATGCTTACGCTATTCTTGCCTTGAGTAAATACTATCAAATTACCAAGAAAGACGAAATAAAAACATATCTGGAGAAAGCGGTTGCTTTGGCTGAAATCTGCCAAAATGGAAGGGGCGGGTGGAGATACAGGCCGGTTAGCAGCAGTCAATATGATGATGATATTCTGGTATCTTCCAGCGTGATGTTGGCGTTAATAAAAGCAAAAGAGGTCGGCATATTCTGTGAAAATGATGTATTGGCAAAAGGGGTGGAATATATAAAATCCTGCGCCTGCATTGACGGGGGCTTGAAATATTTTCCGGAAAATCCGCAAGGCCTCTCTAATTTTGTAAAAACAAGCAGCGGCGTTGCAGTTCTGTTAGCCAGCAATAAGATTAGCGACAAGGAAACGCTTAACGGTATTGCGTATCTGAATAAAATATCTATGGAAGATCAGTTAAAAGACCAGTTTTACTATTATGGACTTTCTTTTTACGCGCATCATTTTGAATACTCAAATAATAAAAATATGTTAGCTGTAAGAGGAAAGATATCAAAATTCCTGATTGCAAAACAAAACAAGGACGGGAGCTGGTCTGATCGCATAGGGGATATCTATGCAACGGCTATTGCAACTTATGTTTTACAGAAAAATAAAAGAGCGGCCTAGCTTGGATAAGTTAAGAAATATAAGCATGATAAATTATTTTTAAGGAGGAGTAATGAGAAATTTTAAAATACTGTTGTTTTTCGGCATTTTTGTTTCAGGAGTATTTGCCGGCGGGCCTGCTGTGGTAGCCAACGGGCTTGTTAATCCTAGTGAAGAGGTTACAAAAGATAACACATCCAGTTGGCTCCTACCGGAGGTAGTTGTCAATGGCCAGAGAGCTCCTTTAGTCGAAGAACAGAAAGTCGGTGAAGCCGAACAGCCGAGATGGACCGCTACCAGAAGGTTTCCTTCAACCAGAGTTTACGTTATTCCTGACGGTGAGAGGGAATTCGAATTTTGGGTCAGACCGACGATATCGACAGGCGGATATGTACAAACGGAATTTCAATATGAAATGGAAATAGGGCTGCCATCCCGATTCCAGATAGATCTTTACCTAACTATGGAAAAAGACGGTTTGTCAGGCCCGATGACCTCGGGCGGGCTTTCTTGGGAAGTCCGTTATGCTTTAGCGGATTGGGGGAAAATACCTTTTAACCCGACACTTTACTTTGAATATGAATATCATAACAATGAACCTGATGCATTTGAAGCAAAATTATTGCTGGGTGATGAGCTTGTATCAAGATGGCATTGGGGCTTTAATCTGGTTTGTGAAAGGCAAATTGCCGGTGATTTTGAACAGTCGCTTTGTTTGAGAGGAGGTCTTAGCTATACGGTGATAGATATGAACCTCTCTGCTGGTGTTGAAGCTGAAGCTGAGGCGGATTCCAACAATACTCAAGGTGCGTATCAACAGCAGTATGTAATAGGCCCGAGCATACAATGGAAACCTTATAAGGCTTTCCATATCGATTTTGCGTATATGTTCGGGATAGGCGCAGGGTCACCTGCGGTAAAAAGCCTGATAGTTGCCGGTTGGGAACTGTAGAATATAATAATTTTCATTCTAAAACAAAAAACATCGGCTTTTAGGCCGCAGTAATTTATTAGTTGATTCTGCTGCTTTGCCAAAATATAAGGAGACTAGCGAATGATAAAAAGAATATTTCTAGCGATTACTGTTCTGTTCGTCCTAAATATGCATTTATCCGCAAAAACACAGAAAGAAACCGTTGATTCGGGTCTTAAGTGGCTCAGAACCCAGCAAAAAGATAACGGATCTTTCCTTGAATATCCCGCTATAACGGCGCTCTGCGTGAGTTCCTTCCTTAAAAACGGCTTCACAGAAGAAGATCCTGCCGTTAAAAAAGGTGTTGAGTTCATTATTAAATGCGCTAAGCCGGATGGATCTATAGCTGTTGACAATATGGGCTGTTATAATACCTCGATTTGTTTAATGACCCTTTTTGATACAAAAAATCCAAAGTATGCCGGAATAATAGATAATGCCCGTGAATGGCTGAAAAAAACACAGGTGGGCGCCGACGGCAGCGTAGAATCTATAGATAAGTTTTACGGGGGTATAGGGTATGACAGTCACATGAAGCCGGATCTTTCCACCCTTCAACATGCCCTTGAAGCCCTGAAAGAGACGACTTCCAGCGATAATGTTTTTATGGCTCCGACTTCCGGAAAAAACAGCGATAAGGAAACTTTTGAAAGAGCTATTTTCTTTCTTTCGCGCTGCCAGAATGTAAAGGCAACCAACGACCAGAAGTGGGCCGGTAATGATGGAGGTTTTGTATATTCTCCGGACGGGGAAAGTAAAGCAACAGGCTCAAAGTCCTACGGCAGTATTACTTACGCGGGCCTTAAGAGTTTTATCTACTGTAGCGTAGACAAAACAGATCCAAGGGTCATTGGAGCTTATAACTGGATAAAAGATAACTACACCGTGGAAGAAAATCCCAAGATGGGCGCGCAGGGACTTTACTATTATTATCATACTTTTGTAAAGGCTTTTAAAGCAATGGATATAAAATCTGTTAAAGACAGTAAAGGCGTGGACCATCCATGGGCAAAAGAAATGTCGGAAAAATTAAATTCTCTACAGAACCCGGAAGGTTACTGGGTTAACAATGCGGAGAGGTGGTGGGAAAGCAAGAAAGAACTTGCAACGGCATATGCATTGCTTACATTGAGCTACTGTGTTGAATAATGTAGATCGACTATTGCTTTATAATAAGGACCATGTTAATCGAGTTTAGCCGAAGCTATAAAGTCTTTGAATTCGGAAACACGAGATTTTTCTTTTGGTTCAAATAGAAAAGGTTCTACGTCTCTGGCGAGGACTTTCAGGTCCAGTTTATCGCAATAATTTAACAGTCTTGTTCTCAAATCTTTGGAATTGTTTATGCCTAACTTTTGGTCAATGTAATTATAGTCCGGTGTAGTCTTGCCCAGCAGGAATGTAACATCAAAAATATCTCTTCCTTTAACCCTTTTTCTGTTCAAGAAGGCATATATTTTCTGAGAAAGTAATGTGTTAACGGGAACAGCATTAATTCTAAGAAATACATCGAACTTGTTAATAAAAGGATGGTCCGGCTTGTATTTCGCATTTTGCGCTTCCATGTCCAGCTGGATACTTATCTTCTCTTCATGATGATCAGAAATACCGTACGCATGCAGAATGTCCGATATACCGATATACGCATGATACGCGCCTTTAAAAACATTCTTTAACTCTGCTTTTAGCCCTTCCCGTTCCAGGGCTCTTAAAGCAAGTTTAGACATACTAATAAATGTTTTCTGGTCCATGCCATGATTGTCAAAATCCAGGTCTTCGGAAAATCTTTTGTTTTCGTGGAGAATCCGGACTGCTGTACCTCCCATAAATACCATTTTTCTGCTAAATTCCGAGGAGTATATGGCTTCGAGCAATTTGTATTGTATATATTCTCTGAGAATGTTCTTCTTAAACGGTCTCAACTGTTCCGGGTAATATGTTGCTATCTGTTCCAAATCAAGCATGTCTTATATACTCCTTGAGAGCTGCTATGCGGTCAGGGAAAGTCTTATCCTTAAATCTCTTTGAATATTCCCTGAACTTTTCACCGGCAAGCAGCTTCTTTATTTTTTCTTCGGAAAACCTCATTCCTTCAATTGCTTCCGTTTGCTTTAACTCAGGATGGTAGTAAAGCATATCAAGAACGGCCTTCTCCGGCGTTGCTATTTTATAAATGTTACCATTCGTTCTTACAGGTTCATATCCGAAAAACAGCCGGGGAAGGATGGATCTGTATCTAAATGAACCCACCGGGGTCTGGAACAGATAGGACTTTAGGGTTGTAACTGAAGTCATTTGATAAGACCCTTCCGGAATCATGCCGTGATAAGCTAAAGCGGTTTCGCAAGAAATATAGGAAGGGCTGTAGATCCTGTTTGCCACCTCAAATAAGGTTTCTTCTCCCCGAATGTTCTCGGGAAACAAATAGAAACCACGGGTAATCTTCTTAATGTATCCTTTGTTTTGCCATTCATTAAGCCTGGGCCTGTAGAAATTATTATCAATATTTTTGATTTCGTTGAGTGTGAATACAGTGACGTTCTTAAATGTATTATATAGATCAAGGTATCTCACTTGTTTCTCCATAGTACTATAATTAGTACCTTCAAGAAACAGTATACAATGGCCCGCGTTAAATGTCAATAGACCATTCCCATGTTTTTAGGGTGTTGTATAAGGCACTCTATCTGGATATTAACTTAGAGTGTCAAGAGGCGGAAATATTTTCCTGTCTCAGGTTATCTACCTTTTTGGAACTTTTTCTTTCATTTTTGGGTCTTATATAATAGGATTAGCAAGTGGAGGATATTTATATGCTAAAACAAATTTTAAGATTTCGAGTAGTTGTGGTGATTTTTATAGTGCTATCATTGTTTTGTTCATCAGAAGCGTTTGCCTGGGGGCATAGAGATGATAGATATTATTTCCATGGAGGCAGATGGTATAAGCCGAGCCGGTTCTGGTTTGATGTCGCTGTTCCCGTAATCACTATAGGAGCAATCGTGGAGAGCCTGCCATCAGGATATACAACTGTTGTAGTTAGAGGTGCCCCATACTATTATTATGATAATGTTTATTTTCAGACATATCAATCCGGCGGCTATATTGTGGCTCCGTCTCCGATTGCAGTTCCTACTGTTGCCCCAAAATCTGAATCTACCGGAACGGTTGCTGTAACTTCATCAAATGTAACTAATACAGGGTCTAACCCTCCGGGGACGACACAGCAAGATGCTTTTACCGTGAATATTCCTAACACAAAAGGAGGATACACGCCTGTTGTTATAAAAAAGGCACAGGGGGGTTTTACGGGGCCACAGGGCGAGTTTTATACGGAATTTCCCTCAGTTGAACAACTAAAGATTATGTACGGGAATAAAAAAGATTAAACAGCTAAGATTTTGCGCCGGGCCGTGCGTATAGGAGCAAAATGATCATGAAGATCAAAAACGTTTTTTGTTTAGGAGTTCTCCTGCCACTGCTTTTTTTGTGTGCCGGCTGCGGAAATCCGGAATACACGAGCCAGTGGAAAAACAGGGAAATAATTATTGACGGCAATGACAATGAATGGCGGGACGCGCCGGCGGAAAAAGACAAGGTTTTCATAGGCGCGATGAATGACAAAGATAATTTATATATGTGTATTTCCACCGAGGATAAGAGCACAAAAGCTCAACTGCTTGGCGTCTTCGGCCAGACCGTTACTTTATGGTTTTCCTGTCCCGGGAAGGAAGATAAAAAAATAGGCGTACGTTTTAATAACGAAAATGAAAGCAGCAGCCGGCCTCAGTCCACGGATGAGGCTTTTATTAATTTTAAGAGCAGGCTGAATAATTATACAATAGTTTATACCGGAGAGCCCGCCGGACCCGCCCCCGGGAACACTAACTTGGAAATAAAGGCGGGTTATTCGAATGAGAGGCTGGTGCTTGAACTTAAGATGCCCCTGATTTTCCGGAGTGTTTTAAGTCCGGAAACTGTTGCCAGCAAACAAATTATTTTTGAGTTGGAAACATCGGAACAAAGAACTGCTGAAAAACCCAGGGACATGTCAGCAGGGGCGCCTCAAGGCGGCGGTATGGGAGCGCCGGGAAGCGGGGGCGGAGGAAGGGGCGGCGGTCGCGGAGGGAAAAGACATTCCGGAGGCTCTTCTTTTTCGGGGCATATTCAAACCACGTTGACTATCACTCTGTCTGATGAGCTAAAATCGGCAGACAGTCCTGCCACGTCAGTACCAACAGATTCTGTTACTATAAATCTACCCGGTATAAGAGGCGGTCTTACAACCGTATTGCTTAAAAAAGTCCAAGGAGGTTTTACCGGACCACAGGGCGAATTTTATTCAAATCTTCCATCCGTAGAACAACTAAAGGTTATGTATGGGAATAAAAATGATTAGTTTTATTAATCCTTTTATAATTTTGTCCGTCTAATATATGAAAGAGGTGATAGATATGAGAAAATTTATGGCATTAGTATTATGTCTTTTTTTGCTTGGTACTCCAATGACAATAATGGCAAATACTGTAGATAATACTGGAAATCAATCGCCGAATCAGGAAATAAAAAATGATAAACAAAAAATCAAACACCATAAAAAGCATAAACATCATAAAAAACACCGCAGACATAAAAAGCAAGATAAAAAGTAATTAAATAATTTAGAAAGCATACCAGATAGATTTGAATGGAGGATATATGGCTGTTAATAAAGTAAATGCTTCGACCGTGGTAAGGAGCAGTATCAGCAAAGAGAGAATGCTGAAGGAAATAGAGAAAAAAGCATATGAGCTTTTTCTCAAGAGAAACGGCAAGCATGGTAATGATCTTCATGATTGGCTGGAAGCGGAAAAGATAGTTAAGAAGCAGTTTAAATTGTAAAGCAAAATACATTTAAGTGGCTGTTCCCGCGGTATAGGAGTGGAAAGATCATAAAGAAGTCCAAGGTCAACGAATAGATAGAATCGGGCCGGAAGCTATTCCTCGGTCGCTCCGTTTCACCCCTTGAGTACCGAATAGGGGCGACCACCGGCCCTCTTTTAATTCCTTCCTAAAGAACATAACCTTCCTTTGTAATTTTCACACCTTGATTGTATTTCCTTCCTTTAAAGCCTTAACAAAATCAAAAATTTAAGTGAAATATTGAAACGCCGGTTTGTCGGGCGCCCTTCACCAAATGAGACGTATCGAAAAGCAAGCAAAATTCAATATATTGCAATGGTCGGCAAGAGCAATTTTTAACGCCGTATTATTGCTTATAATAATGTCAGAATTTTTCTGCTTGCTTTTCTCTCCTATGACAAACCAGACGGCCGCTCCGCTAGGTCATCCGTCCGGTTTGCATCTCATTTGGAGCCGGGAAAAAGCCGTTTGGAGCCCGACACCAAACGCTTCGACACAATCCGGCTAAGGATATTGCTCCTCAGCTGAGGCCAATGCGGCAGATGTCTCCGGACCGCTAAGGCAAAATTAAGCCTTAGCTCAAGTCTTGAGTAAAGCCCAAAAAAAGCCAAATCTCGAATACTCTGCGACTTGTTCCGAAGCCATAAGAACCAAAGACACTGCCTCCTGGCGACCGCTCTGCGGCTCAGCTCTGCATTCTCACATTTCCCTGCTATCAATCTTAGTTTCGCGGTTGTTGAGGATTATCACGCTTGCAAAAATCGTGCAAGCGTATGGCGCGAAACAGAACGTAACAACAATCTTTTTTTAATTGAAAAGATTGTTGTTAGAGCGTTTTCAAAATTAGGCTTGATGGAGGGGTAAATGACATAAAAACTGACTCGGTTTGCGGAACTTAATAGAAGTTATTTCAAATGTCTGGGAGGACAAAATGAATAAAATACTGGTAGAAAGATTTGAGAAAGCAGGAATGGAAGCGCTGAATGATGTGGAGATACTCGAAATTCTCCTCGGGCTAAACGGAACAAGAAAGAATGAATCAAAGGCAAAAGAATTATCTGCTGAATACGGTTCGTTTAGAGATGCCGTAGACAGCAAAAACGTCTTTGCCTTTAAATTCATAAGAGCGGTAATGCAAAAATATGCAGAAGAAACTCTCCGGAGAAAGAAATTCGTGTGCAGGAGCTCAAAAGAGGTATTTGACTACCTGTACATGACGATGAGAGGGCTTTCGAAAGAAGTCTTCACCGTCTTATACCTTGATGTAAAGAACAACCTGCTCAAGGCAGAAACAGCGTTTGAAGGCTCTTTAACCAGCACAAGCATATATCCGAGGCAAATAGTCAAAAGAGCCCTGGAACTCAAAGCAGCGGCCCTTATCTTCGCTCATAACCACCCGAGCGGGGAAACAGAGCCTAGCGATGCAGACAGGGAAATAACAAAATCCCTGGTCCTGGCCGGCTCGATCATGGAAATGCGGGTCCTGGACCACATAATAATCGGCGATAACAAATACTTCAGCTTCGCCGACAACGGCCTAATTCGAGAATACGAATTAACCGCCCGGCTAAACAAAAAGGTTTAGCCAAACCCTCAAGGGGCTTCGCGAAAGCGAGGCCCCTTTTTTTGCTCGCATAAAACAAGTTTGTAAAATACTTGTTTTCTATTGACAATCTATATGTTTTGCGTGAAAATAGGGCAATATTTTAAAAGGATTTGTCTATAGTAAATGGGAGTGAAAAAGTGAGTGCGCCGAGCCAAGCATATATCGCAAAACACAAAACTGCAACCAATGGTTGCAGAAATAGCCTGGGCCCACAATCTCATCATATTTGAAGACATCTTGGAAGTTTTAAGTTGGGGACTAAGTCGGGACCAAGTCGGGACTAAGTTGGCACTAAGTCAGCACTAAGTCAGCACTAAGTTGAGTGAAAATGAGACAAGAATAATCAGTGACAGCCTAATTCGTGAATACGAATTAAACGCCCGGGCAAGAAGAAGCCGGCGTTTGGCGAAAGGCAAACTTATGTTTCACTCTCAACTAGAAACTGGTACAATATCTTGGGGCAGGTCAACATTTTCACTGTTTTTCCGTATATATGTATATAGACCGGAATTCTTAGACTTTTGAAGACAGTTTTTCATCGAAAATATTTAGAGGGAAAGAAAATGGCAAATAAGGTCAGAGCAGGAAAGAAAACGCGGGTTTTTATACCAGAAGAAAAAAAGAAGCATTCTATTACAAAAAATAAATGGTGTGATAAAGAATTAGCCAAACTAAATAGTATAACCGACCCGCTGGCAGAGCGTATAAGTCAATACATGAATCTTAAGGGTATTGGTGAGGTTGTGATAATGTGTTCAAATTATGTAATGAGAATGTATCTGCATAATAAGGGCGGCGATGGACAAGAGGAGATTGCAAAAAGAGATTTTAAATATTTAAAAGCCTTAATGGATAAAAAAGGGCATGTTGATAGTTTAGTGTATAAAGCTATAGAGTTAGGCGAATTGCTCAAATGTAAAGAATTTTACGGTACTTGCCAACACGCCAAAAATTGTTGGGTTACGAGGCGTGGTTGGTGCCAGCAAGAAAAGGATATGAAAATGAAGAATTTCTAGTTTTTATGAATATGGGACTTAGTAAGGCAAGTTCCAATGTCGTAGCAGATGCGAAGTTTGGGATTAGATTCGGAAAACAAGGAGTGTAAAATTATGTTACAAATATTTTCAGAAATAGACAAACTCCAAAAAGAAATTAACACCCATCGGCCGCTACCGCCAAACACTATAAAACAGTTAAAGGAATATTACCGGGTAGGCATGACTTACAGCTCTAACGCATTAGAGGGTAATTCATTGACGGAGACAGAAACAAAGATAGTTTTAGAAGACGGTATAACCATAGGCGGAAAACCTATTAAAGATTACTACGAGGCATTAGGGCATAGCGAGGCATACGATTATATTTATGAATTAGCAAAAAACGGAGATATTACAGAGAACAATATTAAGAAGCTGCATAAATTATTTTATAATAGAATTGATGATACAAAGGCGGGCAAATACAGGACAGATAAAGTTTTTATTTCCGGTTCAAAGTATTCCCTGCCTGGTCCTGAAAAAATTAATTCCCTTATGTGTGAATTTGTAACAAAAATGGGAAAAGTAAAGAATATGCACCCTGTAGAATATGCAGCTATCGCCCATAAAGAACTTGTTTTCATTCACCCATTTATAGACGGGAATGGAAGGGTTGCAAGGCTCTTAATGAATTTAATATTATTACAAAAAAGTTATTGTATAGCTATAATCCCGCCCATTCTCCGAAGGGACTATATTAACGCATTAGAAAAAGCCCATACAAGTGATAGTGATTTTAAAAAGTTTATTGCAGGAACAGTAAAAGAAACCCAAAAAGATTATTTAAGGCTTCTAAAGCAATAGGAGTGATTTAAGTGGTCGTCATGATACCGGAATCAGTGGTCGCTTTGAGCGGATTTTACACAATAAAATAGACGAGCAAATCTCTGCTTTGTCTGCTCTCCGCAAGAAATAACAGCCGATAAAAAGAAGTAGGTCGTAACTATGCCATCTATCATTTGGGACATTTATCGGACATTGAGAAGAAATCCGGCACCAAGTCGGCACTAAGTTGGTAGAAAGGTTGGTAGAAGGGTTGGGAGAAAACCAGAGGAAGCTTCTTTGGCTGATGAGTATAAACCCTTATGTTTCCAAGAGGGAACTGGCCGGCAAAATCAATATCAGCACGACCGCAATTGATAAAAGTATAACGGCCTTGAAGAAAAAAGGATTATTGCGCAGAGTAGGCCCCGACAAAGGCGGCCATTGGGAAGTTGTTAAGAAATAAGTTTTAAAAGGCAATCAATATAGGAAAGATTAAAAGGAATGAACCTTGTCCTTGCGGTAGCGGCAAGAAATACAAGAAATGCTGCGGGCAGGAAGGATAAAATATGCCGAATGTTTACGACTATTGTGAAGCTGCTGATAGAATAAAAGAGGACTATGGACTCGAAAAGGCTTTAAAATACTTAATCGGAGAGAAATTCTACGAAGTATTAAGGCAGAGAACATTTTTACTCTCTCAGATTAGCAGTATAAAAGCAGAAAGAGAGAAACCAGATTATAACCCTGCAAGAAAAATAAAGTTGTCCGAGACCAAGACATTCGAACATAACCTTGATAATGACTATGATAAATACCAGAATGAACTCTTACGGCTAGGGGAAGAAAAGGTCTTGTTTATTCAGGAAATCAGAAAGATGTTTTCCAAGGTTGAATTAGCAGAGTTCTTGAGTAATATAATGGCTTTCGGGTCTGCGGTGCAACACTTATCCCCGGTTGATTATCAGATGTGGCTGGATAAAGGTGTATTGGATAAGACAATCGTTGATGATGCAGAAGACATTTTTATACATAAAGAAATGAAAGACTTATTGTTGCAATAAACATCATTGTTTGGGAAGAGGAATAAGGAGTTATTAATTATGAGAAACAAGCCGTTTTATATATTTGATATCGCAGTCCTTAAGCGCGATGAAAAGGCCACAAGGAAGATCCAGATAGAAGCGGACAAAACGCTGTATAAATTTGCAGAAGCAATAATAAAGTCTTTCGATTTTAATTTTGACCACTGTTTTGGCTTTTACAGCAGTTTTGAGGGCAACATAACAAAAGCAGAAAGGCTTTATGAGCTCTTCGTGGATTGTAATGAATCTCCTTCTGAGGGCGCAAAAAGCGTTAAGAAAACAAAAATCAGCGAAGTTTTTAGAGTTGCCGGCGACAAAATGCTTTTTCTGTTTGACTATGGCGATGAGTGGCGTTTTTCAGTAGAACTTAAAGAAATAAAAGAAGGCGAAAATCAGGGCATGAAAACCGCCGTCATAGAAAGCACCGGCAAAGCTCCAAAACAATATCCTCCCTGCGAAGAGTAGTGATGAAAGGAGCAAATCAATGCCCGAATTTAGAATCAACGTGGTGCTGACGGAGTTGGAGAAACTAACGCTAAATTCACTTTCAAATACTAAGTTTCTTCTTCCTGCGGAAATAAAGCTCTTAAAAAAGTTTGATGAATCTGCCGTTAAAGTCAATCAAGAAGGTAAAAGTTAGATCTCAATAACCCTAAAGGAGGGTAAATTAAATGGCAAAAGCAGTTGAAGGAGCAGTACCGGTAAAGAAAGCAGCGTTTGGCGGAAAAGTAATTAAGTGGAGCAAAGTAAAAGATATGAAAATTGGTGAAATATTTGATAACAAAGATTGCGGAATGGGCGAAATGATCAAGCTTATTTGGACATTCATTAAGAAGAATAAAATCAACGAGTAATAATATATAAAAAACGGGCTGCCTTGAGTAATTCCTTCAGCCGTCTCCGTTTCACCCCTTGAGTACCGAATAGGAGAACGGCGGGCAGCCCATTAAAAATATCCTTACCCTCTGTATTTCTCCTTGTTATTGGCTCCATAAGGACAAATTCCCTCTATTTTAAAACACCTTTTTATGGTAAAATATTAAAGTATTGTATAATTGGGTGAAAATTTGGAGGAATATCTTGATAAAGTTAGAAAACCTTCAACCAAATACTGTTGTTAAAGGTTTAATTCCAGACGGGCTTGCAACAGTCATTTATGTGCAATGGTTTGGTTCAGAAGCGCTTGAGATAACATATAAAGATTCATCCGGGAAGGTGTCGAACCAACTTTTATACAGAAATGATGAATCCAGGCTTGAAGTTTCAGAAGCAGGCAGACCATGGAGTTTCGACGGAGATGGGGATGCCTTTAGACTAGTTTCAGAAGCTTATCGTATTCGCCTTGCCTATTTGTTTGATTCGGTACTTGCTGTCCACACTTCACTAGTAACTCCATTACCTCATCAGATTACAGCAGTTTATCAATCAATGCTCCCGAGACAGCCTTTACGCTTTCTTCTTGCCGATGATCCAGGTGCTGGGAAAACTATTATGGCAGGTCTTTTTATTAAAGAGCTTATTGCTAGGGGTGATCTCAAACGATGTTTGATTGTTTGCCCTGGGAGTCTCGTAGAACAATGGCAGGATGAACTTTGGCGCAAGTTTCAGCTTCCTTTTAAGATATTGACAAATGATCAACTTGAAACTGCTCGGACTGGGAACTGGTTTGTTGAAAATGATTTAGCTATCGCTCGCTTAGATAAACTGTCTAGAGATGAGGACGTACAAGCAAAGCTTGCTGTTGCTGGTTGCGAATATGATTTGATAGTATGTGATGAAGCGCACAAAATGTCTGCTACTATTTTCAATGGCGAAGTTAAGTATACAAAACGTTATCACTTGGGTCGTCTTTTGTCAAGGCTCACTCGTCATTTTCTGCTTATGACAGCCACTCCTCATAATGGAAAGGAAGAAGATTTTCAGTTATTCCTTGCATTGTTAGATGGAGACCGCTTCGAAGGTAAATTCCGCGATGGAGTGCATCAGGTTGATGTAACGGATTTAATGCGGAGAATGGTAAAGGAAAAATTGTTGAAGTTTGATGGCTGTCCGCTTTTTCCGGAACGAATTGCTTACACTGTCCCTTACAAGCTTTCCGATCCAGAAGCAAAATTATATGCTGAAGTTACAGAATATGTAAGACAAGAGTTTAACAGGGCGGAGAAGTTAAACAATGAAGGTCGTAAAGGAACCGTCGGTTTTGCGTTAACTATACTTCAACGCCGCTTGGCTTCTTCACCGGAAGCGATTTACCAGTCATTAAAACGCAGACGTGAAAAACTTGAAAAACGTATGCGCGAATTAGAGCTCCTTCAGCGCGGTTCAAATGTACTACCTCTCGTGCCAATGGAGAGGGTTTTAAATGCAGATGATGTTGAAGACCTTGAAGAGGCTCCGGATGATGAAGTCGAAAACGCAGAAGAAGAAATATTGGACCAAGCTACTGCAGCAAACACCATAACGGAACTTAAAGCTGAAATTGGTTTATTGAAGAACCTGGAATTAATTGCTGCTGAAGTAAAAAGAAGCGGTAAGGATACTAAATGGAGTGAACTATCTAGGTTGCTGGGAGTGTTGTTTACTCGCGCAGGAATTGATCATATGGTTGGAGAGTTCAATGTTCCCTATGGTTCCGGTGAAATTCCTCCTCCAAAGCCTTCAGCTCATCAGAAAATTGTTATTTTTACAGAGCATAAAGACACTCTTAAATATCTTGAGGAACGAATAGGTACACTTCTTGGAAGAAGGAATTCAATAGTATTAATACATGGCAGCATGGGTCGTGAAGAAAGACGAAAAGCTCAAGAAGAATTTCTTTTTAATAAAGAGGTTCAGGTACTGCTTGCTACCGATGCCGCAGGTGAAGGTATAAACCTACAGCGTGCTCATTTGATGGTTAACTATGATCTTCCATGGAATCCTAATAGGCTTGAGCAGAGATTTGGCAGGATTCACCGTATAGGACAGACAGAAGTTTGTCATTTATGGAACTTGGTAGCAAAAGAAACCAGAGAAGGAGATGTTTATTTGACTTTGCTCGAAAAGATAGAAGAGGCTAGAAAAGCACTTGGTGGTCAAGTATTTGATGTCTTAGGAAAACTGCAATTTGACGGAAAATCTCTTAAAGATTTATTGTTTGAAGCAATTGTATACGGGGAAAAACCCGAAGTAAAGGCAAGACTTTATCAAGCACTAGCAAATGGCGTTGATTTAGAAAGTATTAGAGGGCTTATAGATGAGCGTGCCTTAGTTCAGGATATTATGGATGCCGGTACAGTTGCAAAAGTTCGCGAAGATATGGAGAGAGCTGATGCTCGGCGTCTTCAGCCACATTATATAGAGGCATTTTTCATTGAAGCTCTTAATAAACTGGGTGGAAGCGTTAAGCAAAGAGAACCGCGAAGATTCGAGGTTTCTCATGTCCCATTACCAATAAGGAATAGAGATAGGGTAATTGGTACAGGTGATGCTGTTTTGGATAGATATGAACGGATTACATTTGAAAAAGATCTGATTAATCCTCAAGGGCAGAAGCTGGCTGCGTTTATATGTCCAGGCCATCCATTACTTGATGCCACACTAGACCTAACACTTGAGAGGCATAGAGATTTGCTTCGTCGTGGAGCAGTACTTGTTGACGATAAAGATTTTGGTACATCACCTAGAGTTTATTTCTACATTGAACATGCGATTCAAGATGCAAGCCTATTAAAAAATGGTGATAGAAGAACAATATCCAAAAGAATGCTGCACATAGAGATTGATTCATCTGGTAAGGCACAGCATATACACTATGCACCGTATCTTGATTTTAGATCGTTAAAAGAAGGTGAGCCGGATATCAATAGTCTACTTCTTCGTAAGGAATTTGCTTGGATTGCAAAGGGTCTTGAACAGACAGCACAAAATCACGCTATAATTCATGTTGTTCCGGAACATTTGCAGGAAATTAAGTCAGAGAAATTAAGATTAATAGAAAAGACCAGAGCTGCGGTACAAGATAGGCTTAAGAAGGAAATAAATTACTGGGATCATAGGGCCGAAGAGTTAAAAAGACAGGAACAGGCTGGAAAGATAAATGCCAAGCTTAATTCACAAGAAGCGCGTCGCAGAGCGGATGATTTATCTGCTAGACTACAAAAACGATTGGGGGAATTGGATAGAGAAGCGCAGATTTCTGCGCTCCCTCCAGTATTAATGGGAGGTTTTGTAGTCGTGCCGATTGGACTTATAAACCTAATGGCCGGGAAGTCGGTGAAGACTGAAACAGTCGATACTCAGGTTGCAGCAGCTAAAGCAAGAAAAATTGTAATGGAGATAGAAACTAAACTTGGATTTAAGCCGATAGACCGGGAATTAGAGAGATTAGGTTATGACATAGAGAGCTGCGACCCTAAAACTGGAAGGTTGCGTTTTATCGAAGTAAAGGGACGAGTGACCGGTGCTGACTCTGTTACGGTGACAAAGAATGAGATTCTTTACTCTTTGAATAAGCCGGAAGATTTTATTCTTGCAATAGTAGAATTCCTCCCGGGAGATAAACACAAGGCACATTATACTCGTAAACCGTTCAAACGTGAGCCAGATTTTGGAGTGACAAGCGTAAATTATAATTTTAGTGAGCTTCTGGAAAAAGCAACAGAGCCATTTTAATTGGAGAGGGAAATTGAAGAAAAAACTTATTGAAGTTGCTCTACCACTTGAAGCCATAAATGAAGCTAGCTCTAAAGAAAAATCAATCAGACAGGGACATCCAAGCACACTTCATTTATGGTGGGCCAGGCGTCCTCTTGCTGCTGCTAGGGCTATAATATTTTCTCAGATGGTTGATGATCCATCCTCATATCCAGACCTGTTTCCAACTGAAAAATCTCAAGAGAAAGAACGTAAACGTCTTTTTAAAATCATTGAAGAATTTGTAAAATGGGAAAATACAAACAACGAAGTTGTTTTAGAAAAGGCGAGAGCCGAGATATGGGAAAGTTGGCGTAGAACGTGTACTGAAAATGCTGAAAATCCAAAGGCAAAAGAACTTTTTAACCGTAACAAATTGCCAGTATTTCACGATCCTTTTTCAGGAGGAGGGGCTCTACCATTGGAAGCGCAGAGATTAGGGATGGAGAGTTATGCATCTGACTTAAATCCAGTTGCTGTAATGATAAATAAAGCAATGATTGAAATACCTTTTAGGTTTGGTGATAAACTTCCAGTAAATCCAGAAATGCGTAAGAATTCTGTTCTATTGAATAGTGGTTGGAAAGGCGCCCATGGAATTGCAGAAGATGTGCTGTATTACGGAAATTGGATGATAAGCGAATCAAAAAAAAGAATTGGTAATTATTACCCAGAGATTGAAATTACAAAAAGTATTACAAAAGATAGATTGGATTTGAAGCAATATGAAGGAAAAAGATTAAAGGTTATTGCATGGCTTTGGGCCAGAACGATTAAAAGTCCAAATCCGGCATTTTCTGATGTTGATGTACCTCTTATTTCAACATACATTCTTTCGAAAAAAAAAGGAAAAGAAGCATTCTTAAAACCGGTGGTTAGTGGAAAAAAATATAAATTTGATATTGTTGTTGACGGGAACGCTAATTCTCGAGATGTTGAAATCGGAACAAAAGCGAGTGGGAGTGGAAGTAGCTTTCTTTGTTTGATGTCAAGAGAACCTATTCCTTTTGAGTACATTCGTAATGAGGCAAAAGCCGGAAAGATGGGGATACGCCTAATGGCTATCGTTGCCGAAGGTAAACATGGACGTGTATATTTGCCTCCTATTGAAAGTCACGAAGAAATAGCTTTAAGTGCTGCGCCTGAGAATATTCCTGATTCTGAGTTGCCCAAAAAGGCACTTGGGTTTAGAATTCAAGAATATGGTATGAGCAAATGGAAAGATTTATTTTCACGCAGGCAATTACTTGGTTTATCAACATTGTCTGATTTAGTTCAAGAAGTAAAAGAACAAGTAAGAACAGATGCAGTAAATTCTGGAATGAAAGATGATAGAGAGGGGTTAGATGCAAACGGTAATGGGGCCATGGCATATGCGGAAACAATTGCTATTTACTTGGCTTTAGGTGTTGATAAGGCTGCGGACTACAATTCAACTATTTGTTGCTGGATCAGTGGTGGTGAGACATTAAGAAGTACTTTTGGTCGTCAAGCAATTCCAATGGTATGGGATTTTTGCGAGGCTAACATTCTGGGTGATTCGACAGGAAGTTATTATAGCATACTTGAACAAATAAATAGGGTCGTACGTACTCTTGGCTCCAAGACTAAAAGCTACGCATATCAACAAGATGCTCAAACTGACCAGTTTGATAATGCTGTTGTTTCAACAGATCCTCCCTATTTTGACAATATAGGATATGCGGACTTGTCTGATTTTTTTTATGTATGGCTAAGGAGGTCTATAAAAACTATATATCCAAAAATATTTGCAACTATTTCTGTTCCAAAAGTCGAAGAACTTATAGCAACTAGGTTTCGACACAAAAGTCAAGATGCCGCTGAAACGTTCTTTCTGAATGGTATGACACATGCCATGCATCGTATTGCCATGCAGTCGCATCCGAGCTTTCCAACTACGATCTATTACGCATTTAAACAGGCTGAAAGTGAAAACCAACTTGGCACAGCGAGTACTGGTTGGGAAACATTCTTAGGAGCTGTAATTAATGCAGGATTTACTATTACAGGCACTTGGCCTGTTAGAACAGAAAGAGAATCGCGATCTGTGGGAATAGGAACTAACGCGCTTGCATCAAGTATAGTATTGGTCTGCAGGCCTATTAGTGCAGATGCTCCAAATTGTACCCGGAGGGAATTTATAACAGTATTGAAAAAAGAACTTCCAATAGCGATAGCTCATTTACAGCATAGTAATACAGCACCTGTGGATTTAGCACAAGCAGCCATTGGCCCAGGTATGGCGGTTTTTACCCGATACTCAAAAGTAATAGACGCACAAGGAAAACCACTATCTGTAAGAGATTCTTTAAGACTTATAAATCAAACATTAGATGAAGTCTTAGCTGAACAAGAAGGTGATTTTGATGCAGACAGCCGTTGGGCGCTTGCTTGGTTTGAGCAGCAAGGTTTTAAAGAAGGTGAATATGGGTTGGCGGAAATGCTTTCTAAAGCAAAAAATACAAGCGTAAATGGACTTGTAGAGGCAGGTATCTTAGAATCCAGTAGAGGTAAAGTTAGATTGCTTACGCCAAAAGAATTGCCAATAGGATGGGACCCACTTAAAGACAAACGTCTTACAGAGTGGGAAGCATTACATCATCTTATCCGAGTTTTAGAAGATGGTGGGGAGAGTGCTGCTGCTGAAATAGTTAAAAAACTCGGAAGTAAGTCAGAAATAGTGAAGGAGCTTGCATATAGACTTTACAGTATTTGCGAACATAAGAGGCGTTCTGTCGAGGCACTTAGTTACAATGCTTTAATTCAGAGCTGGCAGGAAATAGTAAGACTTTCCGGGGAAATAAATAATACACAATTAGAACCAGGAACATTGTTCTGACAAAGAGGAGTAAAAATGGCTATAACTAACTATGAACGAGTAGGAAAGGCAATGGAACTGCTAAAACAAGGGTTATCTCCATTTGTTCATAGAGAGTTTAAAAATAAATATAAAGATGCCTCAAATCAAACAGCGTTGTTGTTAATTGGGGACGATAAGATAAATACAAAGAAAGATATTCTTGAGTGGGATGTTGCGGCATTATTGAAGCTTATGTGGGAATCTTGGAAAGATGTTTTTAAAGATACTCTTGGTTTTAGTGAAAAAAACATAGTAAGTGAATTGCGTAATACTAGAAATAAATGGGCTCATCAGGAAAATTACTCCAGCGATGATGCAGATAGGGCTCTTGATTCAATTTACAGACTGCTAACAGCTGTTTCTGCCACGGAAGCAGAAGAGGTAAATAAGATTAAGATGGAATTAAGGCGTTTGATATACGAAGAACAAGTCAGAGGGGAAAAACGCAAAGCAGGAGGCTCTCTGGTCGAGGCGGCTATAACCGGTGCAATTAAACCATGGAGAGAAGTTGTTACTCCTCATCAAGATGTGGCCAGTGGAAAGTATCAGCAAGCAGAGTTTGCAGCTGATTTATGGCAGGTTCACTTAGGAGAGGGTACTGACGAATATCGAAACCCAATTGAATTTTTCAGGCGCACATATTTAACTGAAAGTCTGAAAAGGTTATTGACAGGAGGAGTGCAAAGGCTAACTGGTGTAGGCGGCGACCCTGTCATTCAGCTTCAAACTAACTTTGGTGGTGGTAAAACCCACTCTATGCTTGCGCTATATCATCTGTTTTCAGGAACAAAGCCGAACGAACTTGCCGGTATAGATGCTGTTATGGCCGAAGCAGGTGTAAGCATCCTTCCTAAAGCTAAAAGAGTAGTGCTTGTTGGAAATAAGATATCTCCGGGCAATCCTTCAAAGAAGAATGATGGTACTGTCGTAAGAACACTTTGGGGTGAACTTGCATATCAACTTGGTGGAAAGAAGGCCTATGCAAGAATAGCTGCAGATGATGAGAAAGCCACAAATCCTGGAGATGCGCTCCGAGAGTTATTTATTGAATACGGTCCGTGTTTAATATTGATTGATGAATGGGTTGCTTATGCAAGGCAACTTCATGAAAATAGCGACCTCCCGGCTGGTAATTTTGAGACACAATTTACTTTTGCTCAAGCACTTACTGAGTCTGCAAAAATTGCAAAAAACTGTTTAATTGTTATTTCTCTTCCGGCATCAGATACAACTGGATCCCCTCATACTCAAACTGACGATGTGGAAGTGGGTGGCATTCGCGGTCGAGAAGCTCTTGATAGATTGCGGAATGTGGTGGGGCGCGTAGAATCATCTTGGAGACCTGCAAGTGCCGAAGAAGGATTTGAAATTGTGCGGCGCAGGCTTTTTGAGCCTTTTAATAACCCAGAACAGTATAAACAGCGGGATGTTACTGCTAGAGCTTTTGTAGATTGGTATAAGTCTCAGTCTGCCGAATTCCCCTTACGCTGTAAAGAATCAGATTATGAAAAACGAATACAAGCCGCCTATCCAATACATCCTGAGATTTTTGACAGGCTTTATAATGACTGGTCAACTCTTATTAAATTCCAGCGAACTCGCGGTGTTTTACGTCTTATGGCTTCAGTAATTCATTGTCTTTGGGAAAAAGGTGATAAGAATCCTCTAATTATGCCTTCGACCATTCCTCTTGATGATAGACGAGTACAATTTGAACTTACCAGATATCTTTCAGATAACTGGATGCCTATAATAGAAAAAGATATTGATGGCGCTAATTCATTGCCATTAAAGATTGATAGTGAAGTTCCAAATTTAGGAAAGATTCATGCTACTCGCAGGGTTGCCAGAACAGTTTATCTTGGGTCGGCACCAACATCGGGTGTGGCGCATAAAGGTATTGAGGATAGAGATGTTAAACTTGGTTGTGTGATGCCCGGAGAATCTCCAGCTGTTTTTGGGGATGCTTTACGAAGGTTGGCAGCTTCGGCGACATTCCTATATCAGGATGGATCAAGAGTTTGGTATTCTACGCAACCTACAGTCACAAAACTTGCAGATGATAGAGCTGAGACACTCAAGCGCAATCCAGATAAAATTGCGGCTGAACTTGACAAAAGATTAAGAACGGATATTCGCACTGATGGAGGATTTGCCAGAATACATGTATTGCCTAAATCTAATTCAGACATTCCAGATGATATGGATGTACGGCTTGTCATTCTTGGAGTAGAACAAGCTTACATAAAAGAAGCAAATAACCCAGCAGAAACTGCGGCTAAGACAATACTTGAAAATAGAGGAACAACGCCAAGATTGTACCGCAATACTCTGGTCTTTCTCGCCCCAGATAAATCTAGAATGCAAGATTTGGATGATGCTATTTCAAAATATTTAGCTTGGGAGTCCATCATAGTAGAGGCTGGAGGGCTTAACCTTACCCCATTCCAGTTAAAGCAGGCAGAAACTCAATTAAAAAATGCAGAAGGCATGATTTTAGCACGATTGCCAGAGACCTATCAATGGCTAATAGTTCCCACTCAAAATGGTCCGCAGGGTTCTATAGAGTGGCTTCCTTTAAGGCTTTCTGGTAGTGAATCACTATCTATTCGTGCCAGCAAGAAGCTAAAATCTGAAGAATTAATGATAACCAATTTTGCCGCTACTAGGTTGAAAATGGAACTCGAGAGAATTCCGCTTTGGCGGGGGGATAACGTTAGCGTAAAACAGCTTGTGGAGGATTTTGCAAGATATCTATATTTGCCACGCGTTTCTGGTCCAGGAGTAATTGCAAGGTCTATCGAGGATGGTCTTGGGATGACTTCTTGGGAAAAGGATTCTTTTGCAATTGCCGATGATTATGATCATGCGGCAGGAAGATTCCGTGGGTTAAAAGTAGCACAATTAGTTCAAGTTAGCTATGAAGAGACCAAAGTTATTGTTAAACCCGCAGTAGCCAAGATACAGTTGGATGCAGAAGCTCAACAAAAATCTTCCAAACTAACACCGGGAGTTGGTGATTTAAAAGAAAAAAGTAATTCTACTCCACTTGAAATGGCTCATAGTATGTCTCCGAAGCCCGAAGGGTCGGCTTTTCCAAAACGTTATTTCGGAAGTGTAAAATTAGATCCTACTAGAGTAGGTCGTGACGCCGGAAAGATTGCTGAAGAAGTTATATCTCATATAACAGGCCTGGTAGGTTCTGATGTTAAAATCACTTTAGAAATAGATGCCACTATACCAAATGGAGTTCCGGATAATATTGTGAGGACAGTAACCGAGAATAGTCGGGCACTGAATTTCAAAATACATGGGTTTGAGAAAGAATGATTTCGTAATTATTGTAAGACAACTAGTTCAATATTAAACAAACCCGGGTATAAGCCATTATGGAAAAAGTCTTTTTTAAAAATTAGATTAAAGTATAGGGAATTAATGGAAAACAAACCTAAATATATTATATTTTTAGGAGCTGGTGCTTCCTGTTCTGAAGGCGCTCCCGCTCAAAATCAATTATTTAAAAGAGCATTTGAGCTGGGATGTCATTATAAAATAGATAAAAGTGGTCATTTAAAAAAATATTTTAGAGATTTTTGGGCAATAAATATTGATGATATGGAAAGCATTCAAAAAGAATTCCCGACCTTTGAAGAGGCATTAGGAATACTTGAACTGGCTAGGACTCGTCAAGAATCCTTTGCTGGCTACTACTCATCTACAAATAGAATAGATGAAATAATAAACGATTTAACGTATTTAATGGCCGAAGTCTTAAAAGAAACACTGAAAACTAAACAATGTGGCAACCATTACGATTTGGTTCAGGGATTGAAGAGAGAAAATTTATTACAAGATTGCTGTTTTATATCGCTAAATTATGACATATTAATTGATAATGCTATGATTGCGGTGCAGGGCGATTATGATCTTGATTATGGTATTGATTTTTTAAATTATGATCTAAAAGATGGTGGGTGGTATAAGCCTGATCAATCAAGGTCTGTTAAGTTACTTAAGCTTCATGGATCGCTAAATTGGCTTTATTGCTCGGTATGTAAAAAAATTAGGATTACTCCCAAGAAGAAGTCAGTTCCAGAAATAGCTTACATAGAAAAATCAGCGCATAGAAAAAACAATTTATGTGAAATTTGTGAAAGCAAATATGTTCCTATCTTGGTTCCCCCAACGTATTTTAAAAACATGTCAAATTACTATCTGACAACTATTTGGCATCTTTCGGAAAACATTATTAAGACGGCAAAAAAAGTATTTTTTTGCGGTTACTCAATGCCTGACTCAGATATACACATAAAATACTTATTAAAGAGAGCTCTAAATAATGGAGATGCAAATTGTGGAGATATCATAATAATAAATAATCATAAGAGTAAACAAAAAGCACAAAAAGAAGAGGAAGAGAGAAGGTATAAAAGACTATTTGATTGGTCCGTATGCTTTACTAACTATTCGTTTGAAGAATTTGCAAAGAATCCTAAAAAATTAATTTTGGAGACTAAAAGCAAGAATCCTATTTTTCGGGCTGCTGAAATTTTAAAAAGAGAACCTCAATAAATTATGAACAAACCTTTAGACTTGCAAATACAAGTAGCACTTTTTCAGTGGCTCGGTGAACGGTCTGCCAAAAATGGCGGGGTGTTTACTTGGAAAGAGCTGACTACTGAGTTTGTATTTGGAGGCAAGGTTATAACACTTATTGGTCAGACCGGGATTTGGTTTCCTAAGGGTTGGGCAATGCCGGTTTCTATTACAACTTCATTTAAAGGACCTTATCCAGATAGATTTGATAAAGGTATATTAACATATAGCTATCGGGGGAAGGACCCGAATCATAGAGACAATAAAGGGATGCGAGAAGCTTATAAAACAAAGACTCCCTTGGTTTACTTTGAAGCATCATCTAAAGGAAAGTACGCCGCAGTTTGGCCGGTATATATTGTTGCTGATAACCCGTCAGCATTATCTGTTACGGCAACCGTTGTGTCAGCACCTGCAATCGCATATGAAACTATTGAGGCAACAGAAAGTCCTCTGGCTCGGGAATACTCGAAAAGGGAAGTGGAATACAGGATTCATCAGCCAATATTCCGTGACAGGGTTTTAACTGCATATAAGTCTCAATGTACTCTTTGTGGTCTTCGTCACGAAGAACTCCTTGATGCCGCCCATATACTACCGGATAAGGATCCAGACGGGCAGCCTGAAGTATCCAACGGCCTATCTCTCTGTAAGATTCACCACGTTTCTTACGATCAGAAAATTATAGGAATTACCTCGGATTACCAAATAAAAGTCAGAGAAGATATCCTTGAAGAAATAGACGGCCCGATGCTTAAATACGGCATACAAGCCTTAGAAGGAAAACGACTAATCTTACCTAAGAGAATAGAAGATCACCCGGATAAAGCGAAACTTGAAAGAAGATTCGAAGATTTCAAGAAGAAAGCAGTTTAAATTAATGAAATAGATGGAGGCAAAATGAACGATTTAGAGATTAAGCGGAGGATGTCTCCAATAAAAAACATGGTGTAAATTTCATATAGAATATTTTAAGTATCCCAGGGAGAGAACAAGATGAAAGCTGATATTCTTGGAGAAATAAACAAGAGGATTGATTACTGCAAGAATAATTTAGAGCAAAAGAAACCGGAAGAGATTGAAAAAGTATTAGTAGAAATAGAGGTATTCATAGACCAATATCAGGTGGAAGATGACATAGATCAGCGCATTAAAAATAATAGAAGATCCGATGTGAACGGCTTAAGGAAAATTATGCAGAAAACAAAAAGCGTAGAGAGAAAAAATGCATATATTGGTCAAGTTGAGATGATTGATTTTGATAAGTGTAGTAAATGGATTATTAAAAACAAAAAGGAATTAAAAAATAGAATAGAAAGTATTGACTTATTTAAAGACAAATTTCCTTTTAAAGAAAATATGCTCAGAGGATTAGATATAAAAAAATATGTTATTGGAACAGGACTGGAAACATTTTGCTGGTATCTGGAGAACGGTACACCGGGAGCTATGGGGCAGAGAAGTTCCCTGGATTATTACCTTTATTGGTCAGCAGAAGATGATTCTTATGCTATAAGGAATGGGGTTCACAAAGGCGTTGTTTCTGAAGGAGAAGCAGGAAGAGTGTTTGATTCTTTGAAGAAAAATATAGAGGCAATGCTTCAGCTTGTTGGAGAAAACAGTATACACTTAATAGATGATAGAAGACAGGGCAAGGAGCTACCAAAAGCAAATATATTGCAGAAGATTTTGTTTCTATATTACCCGGACATGTTTATTGGCTACTATTCAAGTGCATACATTGAAAAAATTGCTGCAATGATAGGATTAAATATTGCTGCAGATGTTTATCGCAGTAATGCTATTATTGCCGATAGAGTAAAAGAAAAGATTATAATTCCGAAATTAACTCCTATGGAAAAAACCGTTGGCTTTACCATTTATCTTTGGGACGAATGGGATGACTATATATATCAAGCCGTTGGCAAATAAGATTCTGTAATATATGAACAGCTGGAGATAAAAAGTGAACTATATAACAGCTTCGAAGCTTTATGACTTTCTGCAATGCCCACACAAGGTGTGGCGGGATTTTATGGGCCCAAGGATGAGAAAATCATTGAAACAAATCCGTTTGTTGAGCTTTTGTGGGAAAGCGGGGTAAAACACGAAAAGGAAGTTGTTTCGAGGCTTGGGGAGTTTTTGGACTTGAAGACGGGGTCTTTTGATGAGCGGTTTTTGAAGACTATTGAAGCAATGAAGAAAAAAGCGCCTTTGATATATCAGGGGGTTTTAAAGCACGGAAATCTTATGGGGATACCGGACCTTCTTAGGAAATTGCCGGATGATACTTATCTTCCTGTTGATATTAAGTCCGGGGCGGGGTTTGAAGGTGCTGATGAGGAAACAGGGGAAGAAGGAAAGCCGAAGAAGCATTATGCGCTTCAGTTGTGCTTGTATAATGACCTGCTAAATAAACTTGGGTTTGCGTATCATAAAAAGGGTGCTGTTATCGATATTGATAACGTTGAAGTTGAATATGACTTGAATGCTTTAATAGGAGTGAAGAGCAAGGAAAATTGGTTTGATATATACAATAAAACTGTTAGAGAAGTGGAAGCTCTGGTAAATAATAAGAAGCAGAATAAACCGGCGTTAGGCGGAGTTTGCAAGCTGTGCCCCTGGCAGTATTCCTGTAAAAAATGGTGTGAGGAAACAAAAGATCTGACTAATATCTTTTATCTCGGACGAAGTGTTCGTGACCGGATGAACCAGGATGTTTCTATCGTTGATGTCGACAATTTTATGAAAATTGACATCGAAAAAGTAATGGAGCTTAAAGAGGAGAGAAAGAAAGCCGGGGATAAGAATTTCCTCTTTAGGGTCGGTAAAGACAGCCTGATAAAATCAGTTAAGCGGGCAAAAGTTATGTATCAGACAAAAAAACCTGTCGTTTATGGGACGATAGTCCTTCCGAAAACAGAATACGAGCTGTTTTTTGATATCGAAGATGACCCGACGCAGGGTTTTGTCTATTTGCACGGCATTTACGAAAGGCATAAAGGTAAGGAAAGATTTCTTGATTTTACCGCCAGAAAACTCTCAGAAGAGTCTGAAAAAGAGGCCTGGAGTAACTTCTGGAAATATATAAAAACTCTCCCGGAAGGCGGCTTTTCAGTTTACTACTACTCTGCCCATGAAAAAACGATGTATAAAAAACTCCAGAAGAAATATACGGATGTTATATCGGCTGAAGAAGTTGAGAACTTTTTCTCAAACCCAAATACTGTTGACCTCTACAGCGTTGTTCAGAAACAAACCGACTGGCCGCTTGGAAGTTATTCCATTAAAGCGATAGCGACATACCTTGGCTTTAAATGGCGCGACGAAACCCCATCCGGAGCTCTGTCCATACAATGGTTTAATGAATACCTCAAAACAAAGGACGAAACAGTCCTAAAAAGAATATTAGAGTACAACGAAGACGACTGTAAAGCCACAATGGTATTGAAAGATGCATTGGAAAAACTAGTTTTACAGTAAAACGATGCTATGGACAATAATTGTTAGGTTAAAGTTGGAGTATTTATGAGTGTACAACCCGAAGAAGTAGAAATTGTAAAAAGAATATTTAAAGAATTCTCCTTCGGAATTAGTATTAATAAAATATTAGCCGGGCTTAATATTGATAAGATTCCGACGAAGATGAAGTACAGGGGCGGTTGGAATCAATGGAGGCATTATGACCCAATATCATTCAGAATGTCAGTTGCTGTATATTATGGTTTTTGTGATCGTAATGGAGTATCTTGGCGGTAGATATCTTTATAGAAAGATTGATGATGGTTTACGCAAAAAAAAACTTTATGGCGAATTTGGTGTTTCTTTGATGGAAAAATCAGACCTTTATCATGAATCAACGCACTTCTTTGGATATGCTTTAACATTTGGAATTCCATTTTCTATATATAAAAAAGATAAACCTGCTTTTTCTCTTAAAACTAATATTAATAATGAAAGTTACGGTGAGTTTACGACTCGTTGTTCTGCTATTCAAAAATTAATTATAAGCATGATGCCATTGGCTTTGATTGGATTATTATATCTTGGGGTTTTTTGTCTGTTTCATTTTAATTTTACATGGCAGGTTGTCGCAGCTCCAATTTTTATTGGGTTTATTGTCCCTGCGCTTATAGGAAGTTTTCCAAGTGAAATTGATGTATCTTCAAATTCTATATTTTTGATTACTCCAATTGTTTGTTATTTTATATATATTTGGTTTATTCATACAAACATAAAACCTGTAATTACGTTTTTGTTATGTATTCATATATTGCTTGCATCTGCAATTGCCGTAAAGGGAATCATATTCTTTTTTGTTTCTTTAATGGAAGATGCAAGAAAGATAAAGCTTTCTTGTTTTAGGATTATAATTGTTTTCAAAAAAGTTTACTTTTTTTTCTTGGATGTTTTGGCTGGTGATTGAGAAAAAACTACTTCCTGTTCTTGAAGCTTCTCTAATTCTTCGATGGTTTTATTGAAAAGAGTTCTTGCCAGGTTTTTGTAATGTGGTTTTAATTGTTCAATCCTGGAAGTGAGTTTTGAAAAAATTGATTCATTTCCTGCATCAGAATTGCTGACTGATAAATAGTCCTTCTTTTCTCCCAGCAAATAATCCACTGTCACGCCATAAAATTTAGCTAATTCTGCGGCTCTGCTTACCGATGGTACCACCAAGCCATTCTCATATTCACATAATTGAGTACGGCTTACTCCAAGTTTTTTCCCCGCTTCATCAAGAGTGAGCTTGTTTTTATTTCTAATTAGCTTTAGCCTTTTCCCAAAAGTTGATTCATTTTCAATCATAATCCCTCAAGATACTATTTGCGAATGTTCATAATGCATTATATTATATACCATTTCGATGTTTTTATGGAGTATTATTTTAAAGATTATTTTAAGATAAAAATGTATATGCTCAAAATCTAAAAATGCGTATAAATACGAAATAGTTGTTGACTAATACGTATATATCTATATAATGATTAATAATATTGCAGAATAATTGTTAATTATTCAATTTCTAATGCAAGGAGGCTAAAGATGGAAGACTGTTATTGGAGTGTGAAGCAGGCCGCGGAATATTCCGGGCTAAGTAGAGATACTTTGTACCGGTTCAGCAGAGATCGGGTCATAGTTTCGTATAAGATTTCCCGTCTCGTGAAGTTTAAAAAGGTAGATATTGACGAGTGGTTTAAAAAATGCAAAAGGAGGCAGGATAATGGCAAATTCAATTGAAATTGATTTGGGAATGCAGAAATGGTATAATCTGTTCACTAAAGGTTGGGGAAAACAGCATCTCATCGGAGGCAAAAAGATGAATGCTGTTACTCGAGTACCAAATCTTGTTTTGATAGGTGAAATCTTTCATACTGATTTCTATGACCCTTCTGGAAGAAGGATCAGGATTTCTTTGAAGACTCGAGACAGGAAAACTGCGATTGAAAGACTGATTAAAATCAGGAATGAGGCTTTCAATGAGGGTTTTTTTGAATCTAGAAAACCAGTAAAAAAGACTTTTTCTGAATTAGCGGAAGAGGTTCTTAAATACGCAAAAAATTATACTAAACGCTATGATAAAGTCTATTTGCCTGCTTTTAACGGCTTAAATGAGTGTTTTGGCAAGAAATATTTGCATGAAATTACATCAGATTCCATTATGCAATATCATATAGCCAGAAAAGATAAAGTTTCAGTTGGCAGTGCAAATAGCGCGCTCAAAGTAATACGGAAAGCCTTTAATTTTGCAAAGCAAAACGGTTACAGTAAAGTTAATCCGGCAGACAAGGTTCCTTTTTTTAAGGAACCAGAAAGAGTAAGAAGGTCGTTAAGCAAAGAGGAAGTTTTAAAATTTTTGAAGTGTTGTGACCAACAATTAAAAGACATCGTTCTTTTGGCATTGTTAACCGGAATGCGAAAAGGCGAAATTCGTAATCTTAAATGGGAACATGTTGATTTTATAAATAGGCGTTTAATTCTTGTTAATACAAAAAGCGGCAAGATAAGACGAGTTCCAATTTCTTCCAGATTATACAAGATGTTAAAAGCCAGGGAAGAAGTTAAGACCAGTAAATTTGTTTTTGCAAGCAGAGACGGATCGGCTTATTACGATTTTAGGATGTTTGATAAAGCTGTTAAGTCGGCCGGAATAGAAAAGTTCAGGTTTCACGATATGCGTCACACTTTCGCGACTTTGATGATAGGCGAAGATGTAAGCACAAGTCCGATTAATTTGCAGCAGCTGTTGGGGCATGCAAAGTTTGAAACGACAATGATATATGTGAATCAGGACGAAAAAGCAAAACGGGATGGAGTTGAAAGATTAGATCGGTATCTTTTTGGCGATGAAGAAGATGATAATCCGAAGGCAGTTTCTTCGGTCTAGTTTTAGTCACAGCTGAGGTTTTAGAGGTTGTTATAAAACGCAACTGATAAAACATGTTGAGTATGCAGGTAAATTCTAACTGGCGCATTCGTCTATTTGGTTAGGACATCACCCTCTCAAGGTGGAGATGACGGGTTCGAATCCCGTATGCGCCACCATATACCACTCACTTCCGTTCGGGTATATGGCGGGCCAAAATTCATTAATAAAAAGAAGAACCCGTCATCTAAGGGGTTGTAGGGGATATGGAGATGGCCCCTACGCTTTAGAGGGGTGAACAGCGAGAGTTTCTCCGAGCGCCATTAGGGGTGTAAACCCATATTGGGGAGCAAAGCGACGAGGAGGCCCTGAACCACTATCAGGTTCAGGGTTGGTTCGAATCCTCCGCCACAAAGTGTTGGCGGACAGGCAGTATGCGCCACCATAACAGCAACCCATAAATTGGAGAAAAGAAATGAAAAAGACATTTCATTTTTTCATAATATTTGTGGTGCTTGCGTTACCGGGGTATCTTTTGGCGGCAGGAGATGTTCCCGCTCAAAGGGTCCGGCTCCTCGACCACGGCATCAACATGAATAACCTGATGGATATCGGTAACAAATTCAATTCGTTTGTCCCTGAGGACCTTGCCAAATTAAAGCATATGGGTATTGCAAATGTGCGCGTTCCCGTTAATATAGGGAACCTGCTTCCCGGTTTTAAAACCCCCACGCTCAAAGAACTTTCTACGGAAAAAGATGTGGAAACTGCTTTAAACACCCTCGACAGGCGGATGGAGGAGTTCAACAAAGCGGGCTTCCCTGTCACGCTCTCGTTGTTCATGCCGGACCAGTTTAAAAAGCTTGAGGTGGAAGGATCAAAAGTGCTTTTACTAAAGGCCATAGATGTTTTATCTGCGCGTTACGCGAAAAAATACGATCCTGAGCATCTATTTTTTGATATTAACGAACCGCGGTATGAACCCGCTGATTGGAATAATATCGCGCCTCTCTTCGTGGCGGCCATAAGGAAAAACGCGCCCGAGCACACTATTATCATTCTGCCCGCGAAATTTGAGACACGCAACATGCCGGAATTAAAACCCTTGAAAGACCAAAATATCATATATGCCATGCACATATACTGGCCTTCGGAGTTTACCCTGCAGGGGCAGCCCGGAATGTCAAAAGTAAATCCGGAGCTGCATTTTCCGAGCGAAAAGCTGACTGAGGAAAAACTGGAAGCCAGCATGAAGGCCGGCATTGATTGGGCTGAAAAAAATAAAGTCCCGCTGATAATGCAGGAATTTGGCTGCAGTAACTCGGCAGAACCAAAAAGCCGGCTGGCCTGGATTAAAGCCGTGCGGCGCCTTGCAGAGAAATATAAAATACCGTGGGCCTACTGGTCTTTTACCGGAAAACAATTCGGGTTGAAACCGAAGGTAGGGGATGCTTATGACCCTGTCTTGATGGAAGCGCTTGGAAAATGATGTCAGCCGGGCAAGAGGAGAAAATATGGGTTCCAGCGACTGGTATTCGCAATTAATTAAACCTTCCTGGGCTCCGCCTTCATGGTTATTCGGGCCGGTTTGGTCGGTGCTTTATATTGTAATTGCAATTTCTTTTGTCCGGGCGTTTATATTGGCGGGACAAAAGCAACTGGGTTTTTTTGTAATTTTACCGTTCATTCTCAATCTGGTATTCAACTTTGCGTTTACACCTCTGCAATTCGGGCTAAAGAGCAATATTCTTGCGGCAGTTGATATCCTTTTTGTGCTGGGTACGCTTATCTGGGCGATGGTTTCCATCCTTCCTTATTCCGGCTGGATAGCCTATGTTCAAATCCCTTACCTGCTCTGGGTTTCTTTCGCGACGGTTTTGCAGTTGACGATAACAAAACTGAATCTTGGCAAGTAAACAAACCTAAGACCCAAGAAAGTGATTTCTTTTTAATTGTACATTTCCGGTAAGATCGGCAAATTGGCGTATTAAAACAATGCCAATAATAGTCAATTTTCAACAAGAATTTGTTGACATTAAAATATACTGCTATTTATAATATTGTATAAATAAACAAAAAATAATAATTCTAGCCGGGGGAGTTTTTATGAAATATATCCATCAAAACAGCCTTGCAGAAACCCTTGATTCCATTTCTGATGACTTGTTTTTCGGGAGGGATATTCCCGGTCCTGAGAGTTTAGAGGCTGGGAAATGGCTGGCGGCCCGCCAGGGACTGCCGGGTTCCTACGCTAATATGTTCGCTCCGACAAAATTGGATCTGCAAAAAGGCATCAGATTGTTCACCGGCGAGCAGGTATATACAAGGGCTGGTATCTCGCATATTCTCGGCCAGGAAACCTGCCGCATTCTGGCAAAATTGAATTTAAAAGAAAAAAATATTATAAAAGCCCGGGCTGAGGCGCTTACGAGTATAACAGCAAGGATAGACAGCTATAACGGAAAGCTCAAGGGTTTTTATTGCTGCGGCAAATGTTCGACGGCGTATTTAAGAAATATCGCGGCCTCAAATTTCCCCCGGAAAGACGAACGTTTCGCGGATGGGATGAAAGAAATAAAGAAGAGACGTTTGGGCAACGGGCGCTGGAGTTGCTTTTCTTTTTATTATTTGAGTCTGGCTCTCACAGAAATAGGGTCCGGGCCAGCAAAAGACGAAATGCGATATGCGGCTCCCGCTTGGGAAAAATATCTTAAAAATAACCGCAGAGCCGGCGAAAAGTATATAAAGAGGCGCCTGAGCGTCGGGAAAAAGCTGCTTGAATTGTGCTAAAACACAGTTTTGCTCCAAGTCTTAGTATAAAAAAACGGTAAACCCCTTGATCCTGCCATTTGAGAAATAGGCCTTTCTTAAGCTCTTATATTACAATTGTATAATTCTTTGACTTGTTATATTATTAAATAATTGGCAGTATAATAACGGCAAAGAAAAATGAACTAAAAACCGGGGTACGGGGTCTTAATGGGCAAAAGGAGGCAATATATGAAAAAAATAGCAGCAATAATAGGTGTTTTACTGGTTATGGCGGTTTGGACGGGTTGCGCGAAACAAAGGCCGCCAAGGCCGGAGGACAAAGTTGACCGGTTGATCGATAAACTTTCTGCTTCATTGAATTTTTCCGAAGAACAGAAGGTGAAAGTGGCACAGATAAAAAAAGAGATAGAGGAAAAGAACGGCCTGGCGCAGAAAGAAAGAAGAGGCGAAGGAAAAGAGATAGATGAAGCGTTTTCAGCGGAAATAATCAAGAATAAGTTTGATGCCGCGGCTATCAATAAACTGCTTGATCAGAAGGCCGGAAAAAAGGAGGACTTAAGGAGATTCATGGTGGAAGAGCTGGCTAAGTTCCACACCTTATTGACTTTGGAGCAAAAGCAAAAACTTGCCGGTTTAATGAAAGAACTCAAGCCTGAACCTCCGCCGCATCCGGAACAGGGACCGGAAAAAAGATAATGCAAATAACCAACGAGGAATTTGCCGGGATAGTTGACGGGACCAAAGCGATAGTTATTTCGGCGATTAGAAAGCATTTGTTTGAAAATTACAAGCACGCGGCCGAGGATGTAGTCCAGGAGGTTTATCTCCGGGCTTTCCGGAGCCTGGTTAAGGGCGGGTTTGAGAACAGGTCAAAATTAAGTACCTGGCTTTACGCGATAGCAAAGAATGAAGCTATAAGGATGAATTACCGGCTTAAGCGTGAAGAGCAAAAAAAAGATCTTGTTTTCTTCTTTTCAAAAAAAGCTTTCATTAGCGAAAGCGAGCAAAGTCCCGATCTGGACAGTGATGAAATTATGGAAAAGATAGGGCTCCTCCCGGTCAGATTTCGTTCGATAATAATGATGCATTATGAAGGAGTTAAAGAAGAGGAGATAGCAGAAAAACTTGAATTGCCCAGGGGCACGGTAAAGTCAAGGATACATAAGGGGAAGATAATTATGCGGGGTATCTTGAAAAAGGCGGGGCTGGGGGCTAACAATGAAAAATCTTAACGAAATGTTGGACCAAATACAGGAAAGCAAGGACTGGAGCAGGCAGATCGCCGACAGGGTCCTTCTTGCCAGAAGGGAGAAGCACAGGAGAACAGTGTTTACCGCCCTCACGCTGGCCGTTTCCTTTATCGTGATCGGAGGTGCGGTATCTCTCCAGCAGAAAGCCAGGGAAGAAAGTTTTAAATATGCTTTTACTTCTGCCCTGGAAGAAGTTTTACCGCAGTACGATTCAAGCACTATCGCGGTCTCAGATATGGAACAAAAAACAACAGTATCCGGCAGGAAGTAAGGAAGAAATAGAGGAGGCAATTATGAAAAAACAAATTGCACTACTGATTATGAGCCTGATAATGGGCGCAAGTATTGTGTTTGCTCAGGAAGAACCGCAAGCTGCCACTGAAGAACAAAAAACTGCCGTAAAAGAAATTCTCTCCAAATATGACACAAAGACTTTGACAGCGGACGAGGCAAAAACTATTCACAGGGCGCTTCGGGACGCAGGGATACGGGGCGGCAGATCCGAAGATGACCTTCTGCAATCAGTTGGCTTTGACCCTGAGGTTTTAAAAAAACTTGACCCTCCTCCTTCCCGGCCGGGGGAGACAGATGGAAATAAAGAGGAAAGCAGCGGAGAGCAAAAAAGTGAAAATAAAAGTTTACCCGAGAAGAAGCAGGTAAAAACCGGAGGCAGCAAATATACGCTTGAGCAGGCCTGCTCCGATAACGCCCAGCTAAAGACCATTGCTTTTGACGGACTGGCGTATATTACGGGTGATTTTGGTTTTGATACCTTTTTGCCTCCCGGAAAGGTTTCCGATTACTTTGGTTTCCAGTATATGAGGGATATTGATGCAAAGGAGGGAGGGCACAATACTTCTTTCCTGACAAGCATTGCCAGTAATATCTTGAAAATATTGAATGACAGGCAAAAAGCGGAACTTATGGCCGCAGCCAAAGAACAGGAGGCGGATATTAAGAAATTCGCTGAAATGAGGTTTCCGCTGATAAAGGCCTTCCGCAGGAATTTGGAAGGTTCTCTGCCCGCAGGCAGTAAAGGCCTGAATAAAGCCGCGGTCTTGAAATACTCCGCGGGCCTTTATGAGCTGGACGGAGTAATAGCCTACAAGCGCGCTGAGGTCATGGGAAAGGTGATCAACAGTTTAACCTCCGAACAAAAAACCGCTTTTGCCAAACTAAAATTCGGGGATTCCCGCACCTGGCCGGATATTCCGGAACAACTCGAGAAAAGAAGCATGCCCCACAATATTAATGTGGCCGTTATGACCTATGCCAGTGAGATGTTTGCCTGGTATGCGGGTTCAATTGACGCCGATACCTATTTCTGCCCGGAGCGCCACGGGATGTACTTTGGCGGTTTCGGCATGAAGACCGCGCCTGCCATGGGGAAACAGAATTATTCAATAAGCACTGCTTTGACCGGAGATAGCGGTGAGGCCTTCCTTAATACACTTGACGAAAAACAGAGAAAAAAAATAACGGAGATAGTTGAACTTCAGAGAAAAGACTTGGCGGAGATAGTAACAACCAGAAGGACCATATCCGCCGAACTCAGGCGATTTCAGAAGGGCGAGATTGCGGATAAGGCCAAAGTGCTTGCTCTTTCCAAAAGATACGGCGAACTGGACGGCGAAATGGCATATTTTTACGCCTCGGCCTTCGGTGAGGTCGGAAAGAGTTTGACTTCCGAGCAAAAAGCTAAACTGAATGCGCTGCGGACAATAAACCCCTCTGAACCTCGCGGGCCATTCCTTTACTCGGACCCGTTAAAGAACCCGGTGATACCAAATACGGACTTTTTACTGAAGTAAAATGGGAAGCATGGATGAACCAGTGAACGGAAGTACGGCAGAAACAAAAGCTTTGGCTGTACTTCCGCGCATCTGCCCCTCTGTGCCTCTGTTTCCAGGCGTAATATGAAAAGAAAACTTCTGAGTTTGATACTGGCGGTTTGCTTGCCCTCATTTGCCGGGACCGGATTTATCCTAACCAGCCCGGCGGTTAAGGAAGGAGAGGTACTCCCAACGGAGTTCACCGGGGACGGGGAGAGCGCCACGCTTCCTCTTTCCTGGAGCGGGGCGCCTGAAGGGACCAAAAGCTACACTCTGATAATGCACCATATCGACCCTGAGGGAAAAACCAAGTGGTACTGGACGCTCTACAATATTCCTGCCCAAGTAACAAGCCTTGAAAAAAATAATATAACCGCCGGGACTTTGGGGAATAACAGCGTAAATCACCGGCTCGAATACGCTCCGCCCCATTCCAAAGGCCCCGGGAAAAAAACCTATATATTTACCGTCTATGCCCTGTCGGGAAATATAATTCCCGGTGTTCCCGCGGCAGAAGTCAACCGCGAGGTGCTGCTGACTACCATGAAAGATAAACTCCTGGGTGCGGCCTCGCTTAGCGTGCACTATACCCGTAACGTGGAAACAGGTGAATCTAAAGAGGACGGCCAGCCGCCTCCTCCTCCAAGAAGGGAAGGCGAAGACCGGTCCGAAATATACAGTTCCTGGGAAAAACTTATGGAAATCCCCCGAAAATTCATTTTTACCGAAGGGCCTGTATGGCTTAAGGAAGAAAAAAGCCTGCTTTTCAGCGATATTGATGCGGAAAAGATATATAAATGGAGTGAAATGAAAGGCCTTGCTGTTTGCAGGGAAAAAAGCGGCGCGGCCAATGGGAATACTCTCGATAAAACAGGGCGTCTACTGACCTGCGAACAAAAAACAAGACAGGTGACCCGTACGGAAAAAGATGGCACGGTAAAAGTAATAGCCGGCAGGTTTGAAGAAAAAAGATTTAATTCCCCGAATGATATTACGGTTTCTTCCGACGGAAGCATCTGGTTTACCGACCCGGACTATGGCCTAAAGGGAAAAGCGGGAGAATTACCGGGGAAATATGTCTATAAGATAGAAATTACGGGAAAACTTTCAGCGGTCATCAAGGAGCTTGCGACGCCGAATGGGATCTGCTTCTCCCCTGACGAGAAATATCTCTATGTTGGGGATTCGAGTGCGAACACCCACTCGGTAATAAGGTATCTTATGGATAATGGGATGCCCGTAAAAGGGAAAACCTTCTGTGTTATTGACAATAAGTCCCCGGATGGTATACGCTGTGACAGGGACGGGCGGCTTTACGCGGCGGCAGGGGACGGCATACATATATTTTCACCGGAAGGGAAATTGATCGGTAAAATACTTACGCCTGCATGGCCCACCAATATCTGTTTTGGCGGGGAGGACGGCAGGACCCTCTTTATCACGGCGCGTTCATCGGTATATTATATCCGGTTGAAAGTTGACGGAGCAAAATGAAGCTAAACACGCGAAAAAAAATAACCCTGCTTTTCATCTGTCTTCTTTTTTCCGCCGTTATTTACGCAGAAAACGGCAAAAAGGGACCGAAAAAGGAAGAACAGGATAAACCTGACAAAAAATCCGCGGTCCTAATAATGCGGGATGAGGCAATGAAAAAGGAATTATTCCGGGGTCAGGAACTTGCCGGTTGCCCGTCAGCTTCGTCTGCCATCTTGAATGTTGTCATCACCGCACCGGCAGAATGTTTCTATGAGTATGGCACGGAATCGGGGAAATACATTGCAAAGACCCAAATCCAAAGTCCGGCCGCCAATACTCCCCTCAATACTGTTTTCTCCGGGTTAAAACCGGATACAAAGTATTATTACCGGTTGAGCTACCGCCTGGACAAAAAGGATTTTATTAAAAGAGAAGAACATTCATTCCAAACGCTAAGGAGCCCGGGAAACTCGTTTACCTTTGCGGTCGAGGCGGATCCGCACCTGGACGAGAACAGCGAACCTGCATTGTATAGAAATGTTTTAAATAATATCGGGAGGAACAAACCGGATTTTCTCATAGACCTGGGCGATACTTTCATGTCTGATAAGCTTGAACAGCAGACCTATGAAAATATCGAGGACAGAGCGTTATTGTTCCGGAATTATTTTGATGCCATCTGCCATTCGATACCTTTGTTCCTGGTACTCGGTAACCATGAAGGAGAAGCGGGCTGGCCGGATAAGAAAACGGATAACCGGATCTGCGGGTGGGATGAAAAAGCAAGGATGCGTTATTTTTTAAATCCCTTTCCGGGCGGGAGTTATTCCGGAAATTTGGAAAACAAGAGCAACTACTATGCCTTTACCTCGGGGGACGCGCTTTTTGTGGTAATAGACCCTTACAGATATACGCTCGAGAAGCCGGGAAAAAATATTTATGACGGTTGGGGTTGGACGCTCGGGAAAACACAGTATCACTGGCTCAAGGAAACCCTTGAAAGCAGCAAGGCAAAATATAAGTTTGTTTTTGGACATCAGTTGGTTGGAGGGGGAGAGGAAGGCAGGGGAGGTGTTGAGTTTGCCGGTTTCTATGAGTGGGGCGGACTGAACAAAGACGGGACAAACGGTTTTGAAAGTAAACGGCCGGGTTGGGACAAACCCATACATAGAATCCTTGTTGATACGGGGGTAAATATTTATTTTCACGGGCATGACCATTTTTTTGCAAAGCAGGAGAAGGACGGAGTTGTCTACCAGGAGACCCCCCAGCCGTGCTGCAGGAATACAAGAGAACCAAGGCAGGCGGAAGAATATGGTTATAAAGAAGGGGTAATACAGGGAAATTCCGGGTATCTGCGGGTAACGGTTTCACCGGAAAGTGCCGGGGTGGATTATATAAGGTTTTTAAATAGCAGCAGTGACGGCGAAATTTCATATACGTATACTTTTACGCCGAAAAACAAGAAGTAAAGGAAAATATGAGAGGATTCAGATATATTATTACTGTTTTGACTGCCGTTTTATTGGGCGCGGTTTTTTCTGTTGCAGAAACCTATAAGCTGGTAGGTACCGGCCAGTTAAAATGCTTCGATGACCGGGGAGAAATAATTCCGCCAAAACCGGGAGAGCCGTATTTCGGACAGGATGCCCAGAATAAAACCCTTAAAGCCGACTACAGTCTGAGCGGTGACGGCCTTACGGTCTTTGACAAAAACACGGGGCTTACCTGGCAAAGAAGCCCGGATCTTGACGGAAACGGAATACTTGACAAGAAAGATAAACTCACCCTGGCGGAAGCAGAGAAATTGCCGGCAAAACTCAATGAAAATAAATTCGGAGGATTTACGGACTGGAGATTGCCGGATATCAAAGAACTTTATTCGCTTTTTGACTGCCGGGGTACGGACCCCAGCGGCTATAACGGGACGGACACATCCGGGCTAATGCCGTTTATTGATACGAAATATTTCAAATTTGCCTACGGTGAAACCGGCAATGGTGAACGAATAATTGATTCCCAGTATGCCTCTTCAACAAAGTATGTTGGCAAGTCCGCGCGCGGCGGAGGTAAACTCTTCGGCGTAAATTTTGCGGACGGGCGTATCAAAGGTTATGACCTGCAGATGCCGGGCGGAAGGTCAGAAAAAACCTTCTTCGTGATCTGTGTCCGCGGAAATACAAAATACGGCAAAAACGAATTCCAGGATAACAAAGATGGTACCATCATTGATAAAGCAACCGGGCGCATGTGGTCCAAGTCAGACAGCGGGAAAGGAATGAACTGGAAAGAGGCACTTGCCTGGGTGCAAAAAATGAATGCGGAAAAATATCTCGGGCATAAGGACTGGCGGATGCCGGATGTGAAGGAATTGCAAAGCATTGTTGACTATACCCGCTCTCCCGATACCTCCAATTCTCCCGCGATAGACCCGGTTTTTAAATGCACGCAGTTTACTAACGAAGGCGGGAAGCCTGATTATCCCTGCTGCTGGAGCAGTACCACCCATGCCGGTTTTAACGGCGGCGGGGCGGCAATGTATATTGCATTTGGAAGAGCAGCCGGATGGATGTCTTCCAGGGCCTTGGCCGGTGGCCCGCCGGAAAGACGGGGAAGGCCCGGGTCTCCGGAAGAGGCAGAGGGTAACGCGGGCGATCATAATTTTGTAGATGTCCATGGCGCGGGTGCCCAAAGGTCTGACCCCAAGGCGGGAGACCCAAAGAATTTCCCCCTTGGAAGAGGGCCGCAGGGGGACGTGATAAGGATCTATAATTATGTGAGGGTGGTTAGATAACAATATTTACAATTGACGAATGACGATTGGCAATTTAATGAAGGCGGAAAAGAACCGCCTGTGTTTAAAAAAGGAAATCATGAAAAACATATTAAAATACATAATTGTTTTGGGGATAATTTCAATAGGCATAACGGCTTTTGCGCAGGATACGGACAGATCCGGAAAAGAGGAAAAGCGCGGGCAGAAAAATGACAGGCCTAAGGAGTCAAAAGGCCGGCCTGAGGATGTGTCCCCTTCGCGTCCTGTTGATGTTATCCTGGGGAGGCCTACGGGGAATTCCATTGTTTTAAGCGTGCTGTTTGATGAAGATACTAAAGCGCAAATAGGTTATGGCCTCGAGTCCTCGAGCCGTCGGAATTATACTGAAAATATTAGTTTCAAAAAAGGTGAGCCAAAAGAAATATTACTCGACAAGCTCTTGCCGGACACGCAATACGAATACATCTTAACGGACGGAGCCTCGAAAAAGATTCTGGTAGAGGGAGGGTTCCATACCCAGCGGGCCCCGGGCAGCAGTTTTGTGTTTGAGATACAGGGGGACTCCCATCCTGAAAGGCCGTTTCAAAATGACCCCGTGCTTTATGCTCAAACGCTGCGAGCTGCCGCGGCGGACAAACCCGATTTCTATATGACTATCGGTGATGATTTTAGTGTGGATACATTGAGGACCGTAAACGCGGAAACAGTGGCGCAACGCTATCAAATACAGAGGCCTTTCCTGGGGCTTATCGGCCGCACGGCACCGTTATTTCTTGTGAACGGCAACCACGAGCAGGCGGCGCTTGCCAACCTGAACGGTACGGCGGATAATGTCGCAGTCTGGGCCGGGAATTCACGGATAAAATATTATCCCCTTCCGGAACCGGACGGCTTTTACACCGGGGATAATGAACCGGTAAAATTCATCGGGAAACTCCGCGACTACTACGCCTTTACCTGGGGTGACGCGCTTTTTGTCACTATAGACCCTTACTGGCATTCTCCAAAGGCTGTAGATAATCTATTTGGAAATGGAAAGAAAGAAGAAAAAGGCGGGAAGGGGAAGCGGGACCTTTGGGACTCGACGCTCGGGGACGAGCAATACAAATGGCTGAAGAAAACACTCGAAGAGAGCAAAGCAAAATATAAATTTGTTTTTACGCATCATGTTCTTGGTACCGGCCGGGGTGGAATTGAGCAGGCCGGCCTTTGTGAATGGGGCGGCAAGGACAAAAAAGGCGGTTCTGATTTTAAAAATAAACGCCCCGGTTGGGAACTTCCCATCCACCAGCTTATGGTAAAGAACGGTGTTACAATATTCTTCCAGGGGCATGACCATATTTTTGTAAAGCAGGACCTGGACGGAATAGTCTACCAGACCCTGCCTGATCCTGCCAATTCTAACTATGAATTTAACAACAATAAAGAGGCCTACCAATCAGGAGATAAATTCCCGGGTTCAGGAAGGGTGCGTGTAAGCGTCTCTCCCGAAAAAGTGAAGGTCGAATATGTCCGTTCCTGGCTTCCAAAGGATATATCCCAAGAACATCCTGACGGAGAAATCTCATTTTCGTATGAACTGACTGCCCAAAACAGAAAATAAGATAAACCCTTTGCAGCACAACTGTTTTACTCTTGTCATATTATTATTAACCTTGAAAATACCCAGAACAGGGAATATAATACTGCTTTAGTCAAATATTGAAAAAAGGGAAAAAGCTTTAAATGGCTGACAATTTCGAAAACACCGGTAAAAAACCTATCTCTTTTCAACCTATCCTTATGCATTTCGCGACAAGATTTTCCGGAAAAACCTACAGGGAATTTGCTTCTGACTACCGGGTCCTCGTTGAGACCAATATGAAGTGCCATGAATATTTTGAAACCGATGCTGTTTCCGTTATCTCTGATCCCTACTGCGAAACCTCGGCTTTTGGCGCGAAGATAATTTATGAGGATGAAGGAGTGCCGCATTGCGTTGAGCGGTTAATTAAGGCCAATGAAGATATTAAGGCGCTTAAGCGCCCGGATGTATATAAAGAAGAGAGGACCTTAAACAGGATAAAAGGGGTTGAGTATTACCGGAAGCTTGTAAAAAGCGGGGTAGACGTCGTCGGCTGGGTGGAAGGGCCGCTTGCTGAAGCCTGCGATCTTATGGGAGTTACAGAAATGCTCCTCCTCCTTGCCACCGAGGAAGAACTTACAAAAATAATGCTGGATAAGTGCCTGGTGACAGGTAAAGCTTTTGCCAAAGCCCAGGCCGGCGCCGGCGCCAATATTATCGGGGTCGGTGACGCGATCTGCTCGCAGATCTCCGCGGAGATGTACAGGGAATTTATTTTTCCCCGGCACAAGGAATTGATAGAGTATATTCAGTCCCTGGGTGCGAAAGTAAAACTTCATATTTGCGGGAATATCCGGCATCTTGCCGCGGACCTTAAGCTCTTAAAGCCCGCTATAATTGATGTGGACTGGATGGTCGATATGGAGGAGCTTTATAAAATATTCGGCGAAAAAATTATCAGAAGCGGGAATATAGACCCGGTCGGTGTCATAGAGCGATTATCAGCCGGAGAGGTTTACCGCGTGACGAAAGAACTGCTTATCAAAGAACAGAGCCGGCCGTTTATTCTTTCCGGCGGCTGTGAGATCACCGTTAACACTCCAAAAGAAAATCTACTCGCAATGAAAAGAGCCATTAAGGATCTTGAAAAATAGAAACAAGCTATTTTAAAAGGAGGAAGGATGATAGTAGGAAAGAAATTAGCTGTTCTTGCGGGACTGGCCCTGGTGTTATTTTTTTCAAGCAGCGCCTTTGGTATAACGGCAAAGAGTTTTCGTCAAGGATTAATGGCTAATCCGAACATAGCTAAGACATCAGGAGAAATGTTTTCCTGGCACGCTTCCGCAGGAATAGGCGGTTTTATCCACGGTTACTACGCTTACGGAAAAGACAAGTCCTGGCTGGAAGAAGCAAGTATTTATTATGACTTTTTGATATCAAAGATGGAGAAGGAACCGGACGGTTACATGGGCTGGGTCGGGCCTTATTTTGGACTGGAGCCGGAGGTCGGAGCAGTGGTGATAGGTGATGCCAACCTTATTGACCCTATGCTTGCTTTTTCTGAAATAGTAATGAAAGATCCGGCGCTTAAGAGTTCTGCCCTCGGCTCAAAGGCGGAAGGTTATATGGACCTGGCCAGAAAAACTCTGGT
>Ga0209697_10001056_pt1 | contig 44370 bp, 31 predicted proteins | sample AliMusrvi5mmetaG_FD_184115 | JGI IMG/M metagenome (GOLD analysis project Ga0209697, IMG submission 184115) | Freshwater lake bacterial and archeal communities from Alinen Mustajarvi, Finland, to study Microbial Dark Matter (Phase II) - Alinen... | ecosystem: Environmental > Aquatic > Freshwater...
TAAAACCAAATCTTACATTCTGGCAACTCTGGACGCTCAGTTTCGGATATATTGGAATACAACTTGGGTACTCCATTCAGGGGCAGACCAGTAGAATTTTCTCATCTCTCGGCGCACATGATAATGCTTTACCTTTACTTTGGTTAGGCGGACCTATTGCGGGATTAATAGTCCAACCTCTTATCGGTTTATCGAGCGACAGAACTTGGACAAAACTCGGAAGGCGTATCCCATTTCTTTTGGCTGGAGGTATTCTTGCTGTTTTCGCCATGATTCTAATGGTAAATGCACAATTAGCTAATGCTTTAATGCCAGCATTTATCTTTGCGGCTATTATGTTTCTTTTTATGGATTGTGCTTTTAACCTAAGCATGCAGCCTCTCCGTGCATTGGTAGGCGATATGGTCAATAATGAACAGCGTAATCAGGGATTCTCCATACAAATGGTTCTTTCAAATCTTGGAGCAATTATAGGTTTTGCATTACCATTTTTTGTTGCCACTATTTTGGGTTGGCTCGGTTGGGAAAATAAAATGATAGGCGGTATTCCTATTTCACTTTCTTGGTCGTTTTATATTGGTGGTGGCATTTTGCTGTTGAGTGTGTTGTGGACATCTTTCCGGGTGAAAGAATATCCCCCGAAAGAATTTGCTGAATACAATGGATTGACGGAATCATTGCAAAAGAAGGAATCTTTCATTCAAATTTTGAAAACGACGCCTAAGGTGATGTTTCAGGTGGCTATTGTACAGTTCTTTACTTGGTTTGCGTTGTTTTGTTTATGGAATTATATAGTGAACGGTATTGCCGAAAACGTGTGGCATGTTACTCGGGTAAACGGGAAAATAGATACGGCATCAATAGCCTTTAATCAGGCGGGCGATTGGTGGGGTATTCTTGGCGCGATACAAAGCGTTTGTGCTCTTGTCTTCGCATTATTTATGGGAAATTTAGCGAATAAATTCGGACGTAAGCCCGTGTATGCCATCGCATTGTTATTGGGTGGTATAGGATTGATTTCTATGATTTTTATCCACGATAAATGGTTATTATTCTTGCCAATGCTAGGCATGGGGATTGCTACCGCAGGAATGAATGGATTGCCTTTTGCTATTATCAGTGCAGCTATTCCTCCTCAAAAAATGGGGGTGTATATGGGTATTTTTAATATTTCCATTGTTATTCCGCAAATTATGTTTGCTTTGATAGGCGGATTTATCTTTAAACTGGTAGTGGGCGATATGGGGAATAATGCACTGATGCTTGTTGTCTCTGGCATTTCGTTAGTATTAGCTGCTATTTCGGTCGTGTTTATAAAAGATAAAAACGAGGTGGCAACGCCTGCGCTTTAATATTAAATGAGAATTAAGGGTTGAAATATTAATTTTCAATTCTTAATTTTTTCTTTTTAAATTAATTTAAATATATAAAAATGAAAATCAAATTTACATTTCTTATTTTTTCCATCTTGGGGTTATTATCATTTGCAGCGAAAGCACAAGAGAAAGATAAAATCATGCAGGTTCCCGTTCAAAAGGAAAGAACAGACAAGAAAATATATATACACATGATGACATGGTTTGAAAACAAACAAACCAATCGTCATCCCGACCCGAAGTATGTTGGTAAATGGGGCTGTCATTGGAGCATGGATACTCGAAATCCTGACAGCATTGTTGACCCCGCTACAGGGCGGCGTGCAATCGCTTCTTATTATTATCCGCTTACCGGTCCTTATTCTTCGGGTGATAAAAATATTATAGAATATCAACTATTATTAATGAAGTTTGCCGGCATTGACGGAATTATTTTTGACTACACAACCCTTAATCCTCATTGGGATTTTCCCATGTTGATAGCCAATACCGACAGCATTGCCAAATTAACTCAAAGTGTTGGTTTGAACATTGCAATTTTATTTGAAGACCAACATCTGCGAGACAATTTGAAGCGTGGCTTTTTGAATGACAGCACAGCCATGTTGCAAGCCCAGTTTGATATGAAATATATAAAAACACGTTATTTTTCTCAACCAAATTATTTGAAAATTAACGGAAAACCAATTTTGCTTGATTTCGGACCGCAATTCTTTACTACCGAAGAGCAGTGGACAAAAGTTTTCTCTGCTTTTGGCGATGAGCAACCGGCTTTTTACGCTTTGAATTATCACGGTCAATATGCTGGCAAAAATCTCACAGGCGAATATGCCTGGGTATATAAGGATCATTTGGATGGACTTCGTCATTTTTATAACACCTATGACCTTAAAGGTGATAAAATAGGACATGCTTATCCTGGGTTTGTTGATTTTTATAAAGACGGTCATTGGGGCGACGGCATTGGTTGGAACATACCGCATAGAGGCGATACGACTTTTACTGAAACATTACAATTGGCTTTAAGCAGTGAAGTTAAAATAATACAGATAGCCACCTGGAACGATTATGGAGAGGGCACTATGATAGAACCTACGATAGAATTCGGATATTCTTTCCTTACAGCTTTGCAGCGAGAACTGGGCGTTAAAAATTTGTCGCAAAAAGATTTTGAACTCGCATTTGACTTTTATAAGGCTCGTGTAAAATATCATGGAAATATGCAGGAGCAACAGCAACTTGATAAAGCATTCGCTTTGATGGCTGCTCTTCGTATGGATGAAGCGAGACAAATTTTAAATAAATTAAAATAAAATTATGGAAAAAGTAAAACTAGTAGAAGGTCTTGAATTTTCAAGAATTATCCATGGACAAATGAGAATTTTGGACTGGAACATGTCAACACAGGAGTTATTGAAATTCACGGAACAAATCATGGAATTAGGCATTGATACGTTTGATAATGCTGATATTTACGGAAATTATTCTTGTGAAGATCTTGTTGGGAAAGCATTGGCATTGAAACCAGGGCTTCGCGAAAAAATGACGATTGTAACCAAATGTGGTATTAATATTTTATCGAATAAATTTCCGCATAAAAAAATTCAGTATTACGATTATAGCTTCGACTATATTATTCAGGAAGCTGAAAATTCTTTAAAAAATCTTCGTACCGATTATATTGATGTTTTGTTGCTTCACCGTCCGTCTGATATATTAAATCCGGAAGATGTGGCTAAAGCCTTTGGTAAATTAAGAAAAGAAGGAAAAGTACGTTATTTCGGTGTATCTAATTTCTTGTCGCATGACGTTTCTATGGTGCAATCATATTTGGATGAAAAATTAGTTACAAATCAAATAGAAATTTCGCCATACAGAATTATTCACTTCGAAAACGGGAATATGAATTATTGTCTGGAAAAGAGATTAAAACCAATGGCTTATTGTCCAATGGCAGATGGTAGATTGGTAGTTCCAACTGACGAAAAATCAGAAAGAATAGTGAAAGTTCTTAATGAGGTGGCTGAAGAATTGAATGTTGACGGAATAGACAAAGTCATTTACTCCTGGCTATTTTCGCATCCCTCCAAAATTATGCCTATCAATGGAAGTGGAAAAATTGATCGAATCAAAAGAACCGTAGATGCCTTGAATGTAAAGATGAGCATTGAACAATGGTCGCGAATTTTTGTAGCTTCAAGAGGAGTGGTATTGCCATAAAAAAATAAATAAGTAATGAATTATGAAATTTCTAAATAAATTTTTATTCTTAATTAGTTTATTTTATTGTTTTAGTACTGCACTTATTGCTCAGACAAATGAATATGAGATAAAATCAAATATTCATTATTACAATGATTCGGTAAATAAATCGGATGATTACATTAATCAGCTTTGTGTGCTAGATATTTATTATCCTAAAAAAATAAAAAATTTTGCTACAATTGTTTGGATACATGGGGGAGGACTAAGAGAAGGAAATAAAGAAATTCCTGAATTATTAAAAGAAAAAAACTATTGCATTGTATCTGTAAATTATCGTTTACATCCAAAAGTGAAATGTCCGAAATATATTGAAGATGCTGCTGCTGCTGTCGCATGGGTGTTTAAAAATATAAATAGTTTTGGCGGAGACTCTTCATTAATTTTTGTTTCAGGGCATTCAGCCGGAGGATACTTGACAAGTATGATTGGGTTAGATAAAAAATGGTTAAAAGTGAATGGTATAGATGCCAATAGAATTGCAGGATTGATACCATTAAGCGGTCAAACTATTACACATTTTACCATTCGAAAAGAAAGAGGAATAGCAGGAACTCAACCAATCATTGATTCGTTGGCTCCACTTTTTTATGTTCGGGCTGATGCTCCTCCCTTGATTTTAATAACAGGAGATAGAGAAATGGAGCTATTGGGCAGATATGAGGAAAATGCATATCTTATGCGAATGATGAAAATTGTCGGTCATAAAGAAACAAAATTATTTGAATTAGAAGGTTATGGTCACGGAATGGTTGAGCCTGCAATCCCTATATTACTTAAAGAAGTAAATAGAATTATTGAAGATAAAAAATTAAAATAGTATAAAAAATAAATAATTCTTGTTGATTAATTAATGAAGATTTTTCATGAATTGTAATATTAAAAAAAGTTTTATAATTGGTGTAACTCTGATGTTTATTGGGGTTGCTAATTTTTTATTTGCTCAATCTAAAGTTGTAATGATTGGCGACAGCGTTGCTGCTTATTATCCTGAATCTTTTGATGCTTCGCAAACCTTGCCATCGTTGGCTTTGCTGAATGAACCAAAAGAGCTTGGCGCTGCGCCTGATAGCTGGAAGGAAAAAGTTAGTTTTTATTCTGCTGATAAAAAGAATATTGCAAAAATTAAAATTGACCAGCATACAAATGTTTATGGAAGCGGTGAAGTAACTGGTTCTTTAGACCGTAATGGCACGGTGCGCAAGTTGTGGAATACAGATAATTATGGTTACGTTGTGGATCATGCGTTGCGCTTGTATCAATCACATCCGTGGGTGTTGTGCGTAAGAGAAGATGGTTCATCATTTGGCGTATTGGCTGATAATACTTATAGACAGGAGCTTTCAGTCGGTGATGATATTCAATTTATTTCTGATGGACCGGCTTTCAGAGTGATTGTCATTGAAAGGCAAACTCCTCAGAAAGTATTACAAGCGCTTGCAGATTTGACAGGTAAAATAGAGCTACCTCCATTGTGGAGCATAGGTTTTCAGCAATGCCGTTTTTCATATTATCCTGATGCTAGAGTCAAAGAAATTGCAGATACTTTTCGTTTGAAAAAAATTCCTTGCGATGTGATCTGGATGGATATTCACTATATGAATGATTATAGAATTTTTACTTTTTCTCCAAAATATTTTCCAAGACCTAAAGAAGTAAATGACTACTTACATGCCTATGGATTTAAATCAATTTGGATGATTGATCCAGGAGTAAAAGTTGAAAAAGGATATTTTATTTATGATTCAGGCACAAAAGAAGATGTTTGGGTGAAAAATGAAAAAAGAGAAACTTATTTAGGAAAAGTCTGGCCTGGTGATTGTGTTTTCCCTGATTTTACTCAACCTAAAACTGTAAAATGGTGGGGCGGACTTTATAAAGACTTTATGGCTACAGGTGTTGACGGTGTCTGGAATGATATGAACGAGCCGGCAATTTTTGATGGACCAGGCGGTACCATGCCATTAAGCAATATTCATGCGGGCGGCGATGGACTTCCCAGTTCAACACATGCCCGTTATCACAATGTTTACGGGCGATTGATGGTGGAAGCTTCACGAAAAGGAATCTTGAATGCAAATCCTGATAAAAGACCTTTTGTGTTGACTCGTTCAAATTTTATTGGTGGTCAACGCTTTGCTGCCACATGGACAGGTGATAACCGCGCTGAATGGGCTCATTTGAAGATGTCAATTCCGATGAGCTTGAATTTGGGTCTTTCAGGTCAGCCGTTCAGCGGGTCTGATATTGGTGGATTCCAGAAAAAATGTTCTGCAGAGCTCTACGGACAATGGATTGCTTTGGGCGTATTTTATCCTTTTTCTAGAGCGCATACTGATAAATGGAATTCAAGTCAGGAACCATGGTCGTTTGGTCAGAAAATTGAAGAAGTGGCGCGCACAGCTATTTCCCGCCGGTACCGCTTGCTGCCTTATTTATATACTTTATTTTATGAATCTTCTAAAAATGGAATGCCGGTCATGCGACCATTATTTTTTGCGGATTTTAAAGATACAAAATTGAGAGAAGAAGATCAGGTTTTTATGCTGGGTAATGATTTGATTATCGTTCCTAAATGGGCGAAAAATATTAAAATGCCAAAAGGAAATTGGAGGTCAATATCGCTTGTAGGTGAAGATAGCAAGAATGACGCTTATCAGCCGGATATTCAATTACGCGAAGGCACTATTTTACCTTTGAGTAATGTATTTCAAAGTACAGCAACTTACTCTCTCGACACGCTTACTTTATTGATAAATCTTGACACATTAGGAAAGGCAACTGGTGAAATTTATTATGATAAAGGTGAAGGTTTTGATTACAAAAATGGTGATTACGCAATTATAAAATTTAAAGCAGAAACAAAAAATAACAAAGTAATTATTGCCATTAGCAAAGCAGAAGGAAATAGAAATTTAGAAAATAAATTAATTATTGTAAATATTATTACAGATAAAGGAATTCTAAAAGCAAAAGGAAAAGAAAATATTCCAATTGAAATTATAAAACCATAAACAAAGAAAAATAATGTCTAAAAAACTACAAAACCCTTTTTTATATTTAATTATTTTATTTACAACAAATTTTACTGTCTATTCGCAAACAGAATCATCTCATAATCCCATTATTAGGGATATTTACACTGCCGATCCATCAGCGCATGTATGGCAAGATGGTCGTCTTTACATTTATCCATCGCATGATGTTGCGCCGCCACAAGGCTGCGATCTAATGGATCAGTATCATGTGTATTCAACAAATGATATGGTGCATTGGACAGATCATGGCGTTATACTTATTGCAAAAGATGTTTCATGGGGGCGACCTGAAGGTGGATTCATGTGGGCGCCTGATTGTGCCTATAAAAATGGAACATATTATTTTTATTTTCCACATCCAACAGGCGCAGGCAATTTGTGGAATTCTACTTGGAAAATTGGTATAGCTACAAGTTCCAAACCTGATTCGGGTTTTGTTTGTCAGGGATATATTCAAGGACTTGAATCTTATATTGATCCTTGTGTTTTTATTGATGATGATAATCAAGCATACTTCTATTATGGCGGTGGAGGCGTTTGCAAAGGTGGAAAGCTAAAAGATAATATGATTGAGATTGATGGACAAATGCAGGATATGGTTGGGTTGCAAGATTTTCACGAAGCAACATGGGTGCATAAAAGAAATGGCGTTTATTATTTATCTTATGCTGATAATTATAGTCCCGGTGGTAACCAGATGAGGTACGCTATGAGCAGCAATCCGCTTGGTCCTTGGACTTATGGCGGTGTTTATATATCTTCTACCGGTAGTTCAACCGATCATGGCTCTATTGTTGAATATAAAGGTGAATGGTATGCATTTTATCACAACAGCGCTCTTTCAGGCAACGACTGGTTAAGATCAGTTTGTGTAGATAAGCTGTATTATAATAATGACGGCACAATTCAAATGGTTAATCAAACAAAAGATTTTGGAACTCCATTCGGTGGCACAGCGAGAAATATTCCGGGAACAATAGAAGCAGAAGATTTTAATTCAGGTGGTCAAGGTTTTGGATATAGTGATAATAGTCCTCTTGTTAATGAAGGCGGAAAAAAAGATTATCGTACAGACTCTACAGATATTGGTGTTGATCTGGAATCATATAGCGCAGGAGAAATAAATATTGGTTTTACAAATAGCGGAGAATACACCAACTATACGATTAATGCTACTCAAACTGGTACTTACGATATTCAAAGTATTGTTGCTTCAGGGCTTACCAATGGTGGTTCATTCATGTTGAAGATTGATGATAAAGATGTTTCTGGCACTTTAAATGTTCCGGGTGCGCCAAATCATTGGTCAACTTGGGAAACAGTGACTTCCAGCGGAATTGCTTTAACGCAAGGCATACATGTTTTTACTTGGCTGACTTATGGCGGAATGAATTTAGATAAATTTATATTTAATTTAAATCCAACTTCTATTGCAAATGAAACTCAAAATACTGGAATCTCTATTTATCCAAATCCTTCTCAAAATGGTGTTTATAATTTGAATTTATCTGAATCAGGAACATTAAAAATTACTGATATTAATGGTAAAATTATTTATTCAAAATTATTAAATAAAAATCATACAACAGTTGATTTATCTGGAAATTCAGCGGGAATTTATTTTGCCACTTTTATTTCAAATGAAAAAGTTTATAGTTTTAAATTAATCATGAAATAATTAATTATGAAAAAAATAATTTTACTTTCATTTTTTTTAAGTTTATTTTTTTTTATAAAAGTAAATGCACAAATTGTTGCTTCACTTGAGTTATCAAGCCCTCCGGTTGAAAATAATTTGACACATTTTACAGTTACTGATCCGAATAATGAACCTTATACGATTCAAACAGTTATTGATGGTGTGCAATGCAGGCAAATTCCAGGAACAAAATACGGATATTTCAATGCCGGCAGTGTTATTTCCACAACAGATAATAATTTGATTTTTCACATTACTTTTTACGATCAAGGAAAAGATAATCTTTCGTTTCAGTACAATGCTACAAATTCAGTTAATTATAAAAATATTACAATTACTAAAACAGCTACTAACAAATGGATTACTGCCACTATTGCTTTAACTGACGCATCGTTTCGCAATGCTCAAAATAATAATTGCGATTTCAGACTTGGCACAGATGCAGGATACAATAATTACATTCAGTCAATCAGCATTGAGAAAGGCACATTCAATCCTGCAACAGAGCCAATACCTACAACAAGTGCGAGTTCTTATTCAGAATTTACAGGCAAATCAGTTGCCGGCTATCAGGTGTGGTTTAAAACAGGTACGCCCACTGCCGGCTGGTTTCATTGGAGCGGAACCACACAACCATCAGTTGGTCATTTGAATTTTGAAGTATATCCTGATGTTACAGATTACAATGCTGCAGATTTAACACAAACAGGATTTGCAAATCTCGGCAATGGTGCGCCATCAAAGCTTTTTAACGCTGCAAATAAAAGTGTAATTGATATGCATTTTTCTTGGATGAACGCCAATGGTATTGATGGCGTGGCTTTGCAGCGGTTTATTAATGGAATTGGATCCGTCGTTGTTAATTCGCAAGATGCATCTCCTGTTTTAGTAAAAAATGCAGCAGAATCAAATAAGAGAATTTTTTATATATGTTACGATATTTCATCTACAGGATTGGATGCTACTTGGGCTGATATCATTAAATTTGACTGGGTGTATAATATTGAACAAAACTATAAACTTACTGCATCTCCGGCTTATGCAAAAGTTGGAAATAAACCAGTGGTGGAAGTTTGGGGAACAGGATTCACAGGAAATCATCCAGGTACAGCGCAAGAAACTATTGATTTAATTAATTTTCTAAAATCACGCGGATGCTATGTGATTGGCGGAGTTCCTACAAACTGGAGAACTTGCACCAATGATTCAAAAACCGGATTTGATGCAGCATACAAAACATATGATATGATTTCGCCATGGTCTGTCGGGCGTTTTGGAGATATTAATGGTGTAAATAGTTTTAAAACTAATTATTTGATTCCTGATAAAAATTATGCAGATCAAAATGGATTAGCATATATGCCTGTTATATTTCCTGGATTTTCATGGTCGCAATGGAATAATGGAACCCCAAACATGATACCAAGATTAGCCGGTAAATTCTCATGGCAACAAGCATTGAATATAAAAAGCATAGGTATTAATTCAATGTATTTTGCCATGTTTGATGAATATGATGAAGGCACTGCTATCATGAAAGCCGCTACAGACTGGACAATGATACCAACTGATCAATATTTTGTCACGCTTAGCAATGATGGCACTTGGTTATCGTCCGATTTTTATTTACGTCTGGCTGGCGCTTCGATAGAAATGCTGAAAGGCATACGTGCTCAAACAGCTGATGTTCCTATTGTTTATTCCAATGGTCCGATTTATTATAGAAATAGTTTTGAAAAAAGATATGCAAAATATGATGTTGGGAATGGTTATTTTAATGTTGATCCATGTTTTTTCAATCCAACGGTTTTGTCAAATTCAGGCGTTAGCAATGCTTCTGTAACTATTGAAAAAGATTCATTAAGTGCTCACAGTGGTATATTTACTAGCCATATTACGGGTACTTCAGCTTCGGCAACAAATGCAGTTTATTATTACAAAATTGCAGACACCAAAATACCTGTTAAAAATAATATGTCTTATAGTTTCTGGAAGTATACAGTTAATGATTTTGGACGTTACACATCTGTTGATTTAATGTTTAAATCAGGAAAAGTATTGCGTAACTTGTCTGCATACGTTGATCAGACAGGCATTGGCATGCATCCCGAAAATGGAAGAGGCACTGTTGGAGCATGGGACAAGTTTACTTGTCAGATTGGGAAAGGCGAATTAGTTGGCGATACAATATCGGGAATTATTATTGCTTATGATCATCCTGCTGCATCAGGCGCATTTACTGCTTATTTTGATGATATATTAATTGAAGATGATAATAGTTCGACTAATATTTCAAAAATAAATAATGAGATATCTTCTGCAAATATTATTGTTAATAGGGATCAAATTATAATTAAAAATCTTAGTTATAACTCATCAATAAAAATTTATAATTGTGCAGGTCAACTTATAAAAAAAATTGATACTTCTAATCCTGAAATTCAATTCCACTTGTCGCAAGGATTATATGTTATTAATATAAATAGCAGAGGGGAAAGTAAAAGTAAAAAAGTATTCGTTGATTAGTATACAACCAATTATATTTAGTTTTATATATAATTATATTTTTGTTTAGAACTTTATTCTAAACTTCTGGAAACAGCATCTATCGTTCGATTCAGGTCTCCATCAGAATGAGCAGTTGAAATAAACGCAGCTTCAAATTGTGATGGAGCAAGATAAATTCCTTGAGCAAGCATCTTCTTGAAAAAGTCTGAATACTTTGCAATATCAGCTTTCATAGCAGATTCAAAATTTTCAACTTTCTCTGAAGTAAAAAAAAGTGTTGACATTGAACCAATTCTATTTATAGTAAAATGTTTACCGGCTTTTTGCATGGCTTGTTTCAAGCCTTGTTCGAGTATTTCAGCTTTTTTCCCCAATTGAATGTAAATGTCTTTTTCTTTTAAAATTGAAATCGTTTCAAATCCCACAGCCATGGCAATCGGGTTGCCTGACAAGGTTCCAGCTTGATAAACTGGTCCTACTGGCGCAAGATATTCCATAATGTCGCGTCTGCCACCAAAAGCGGCTACCGGCAAGCCACCACCAATGATTTTACCTAAACATGTTAGATCAGGTTTTACTTTATATACTTCCTGCGCACCGCCTAAAGCAACACGAAATCCGGTAATCACCTCATCAAATATGAGCAGAATATTATTTGCTGTTGTAATATCTCTTAATTTTTTTAAAAAATCATTCTGAGGAAGAATAACACCGGCATTGCCCATCACCGGCTCAATAATGATTGCAGCTATTTGTCCTTTGTTTGCTTGAATTATTTGATCAACCGATTCAATATCATTATAAATTGCTAATAATGTATCTTGTGCCGTGTTTTTTGTAATGCCCGGCGTTCCCGGGATTCCGAGAGTAAGTACGCCAGAACCCGCTTTAATAAGAAAACTGTCAGCATGACCATGATAACATCCTTCAAACTTGATGATTTTATCTTTGCCGGTAAACCCACGTGCCAAACGAATAGCGCTCATGGTCGCTTCTGTACCGGAACTCACCATTCGAATCATTTCCATGGAAGGATATACTTCATTGATTAGTGAAGCCAATTTGATTTCTGATTCAGTGCAAGCGCCAAAGCTGATGCCATTTGCGGCCGTTTCATTAATCACTTTCAGAATACGATCATCTGCATGACCTAATATTAAAGGTCCCCAGGAACCAACAAAATCAATATATTCATTGCCATCAGCATCATAAATTTTCGATCCTTTGCCGCGAGTAATATATAAAGGGTTCATCCCAACAGACTTAAATGCTCGTACCGGACTGTTCACACCACCAGGAATAACTTGTTGTGCCTGATGAAAAAGTTTTTCCGAATTAGTTCTCATTTTAAATTTGATTAAATAAAATATTTCACTCTTTCTTTTTTAAATTCTTTAATGCTTTTCAATGCAATATAATCATTGCATTTTATTCTTTTTGAAATCTCTTTCATCAGCTCATTAGCTCGTTCTTTGCTTTGTGCATGCGTCATGCAGAATAATGAATAAGGCCAATTTGGAAAAACAGGTCGCTGGTAACAATGTGAAATTTCATTAAAAGTAGTCGCAATGTTTCCTGCTTCTTTTATCCTTTCATTCGGAATATTAAAACACAACATATTATTTTCAGAAAAACCAACGTGGCGATGTCTCAACATACCAACAATACGTTTAATAACACCTTTTTGTTTTAATTTCTCTATTGAATTTCTCAATTGTTGTTCAGTTAAATCAAGTTGTTGTGCTATTTGCATGAAAGGCTGATGAACCAATGGAAATGGCTGTTGCAGGACAACAAGGATCCATTTTTCTTTATCATTTAGACTGACAAATTTTTTAATATTTTGTTTTATGCTTTCGTTTTGTTGTTCGTGTCCAGTCAAATTAAAATGCACTTTCAATTTAAATGTTTGTATGGCTGGCAATATTATATATTCTTCGTATTGAGTGCCATTAAGCATAGTTGAAATTTCTTTTTGAAAATCTTTTTCTTTTTCAATGGATAATGTGAACCAGATATTATATGCATGTTCACGAAGATAATTGTGGCTCACGCCGGGATGAGCATTAATAACCACTGAAACTTTTTTAATATTTTCAGTTTTAACTTTTAGAGCAACCAACGTGTTCTTGTAGCCAATTTTAGAAGCATCAATCAATGCAGAGATATCTCTAATCAGATTATTATCTAAAAATAATTTTAGTTTTTCAAGTACTTTAATTTCATTCATCTTACACTTATCAGCAATGACGGTAAAAGGAGAGGAAATCAGTGGGATATCATTCTGAATTTCTTCGAGAAGAAGCTTATCATTTTCATTCAACAAAATCATATCCTCAAATTATTTTGCTTTTGGCTCATAAATGCAATAAGGTTCTTCATCAAGATAATGCCCTGAAGTTGCGAAAGCCCTGGCACGACATCCGCCACATACTCTTCTGAATTCGCAGTAACCGCATTTGCCATGATAATGATCAAGATCACGCATATCAGTGAACAATGGCGATGTGTTCCATATTTTTTTAAAATCATATTTTTCTTTTCTAATATCTCCAGCTTCTTCTTCAAGAAAACCGCATATTTGCACTTTGCCTGTATGCGAAACAAATGCAAAAGATTGTCCGCCCATACATCCTTTGCTCATTGCGTTCAAACCATGTGTTTGCGGCGTGACAGGTCTTCCAGCTTGTTTTTCCTTTTGTCTATAAATACGATAATAATGTGGCGCACAAGTAGGCTTTAAGTGAATAGGCGCATCCAGACTGCGTTCGTAAACCCAGGTCAACACTTGTTCATATTCTTCCGGTGATATTTCAAAATCTGCCATGTCTTTTCCTCTGCCTGTAGGCACCAGTAAAAATGGATGATAGCTCACTGCGCCTAAATCAATGGATAATTGAAAAATCTGATCCAACTGTTTATAATTATATTTGGTGATTGTAGTATTTACCTGAAATTCAAGTCCAACTTTTTTTGCGACCTGTGATGCTTTGACTACTGCGTCAAAAGCGCCGATTTCATTGCGGAAGGAATCATGTGTTGATGCGTCAGCACCATCAATACTCAAGCTGATGCGCTGAATACAGCATTCGATAAGTTTTTTCGCAGCAGTTTCGTTTAATAGATGTCCGCAGGGAGCCATCACCATGCGCAATCCAAGACTATTGCCATATTTCGCAATTTCATAAATATCATCGCGCATCATAGGTTCTCCACCGGTGAGTATGATGATACATTTATTTAGTGAAGCAATATTATCCAAAACTTTTTTACATTCTTCAGTTGTAAATTCATCAGGATATTCCTTATCGCAAGCAGCAGCGCGACAGTGTTTGCATTTCAAGTTGCAACGGCGCGTGACTTCCCATGCTACTAAACGAGGGAGATATTCTTTATTTACAGTATGTGGATGCATTTATTTCTTTAATATTTTAGCAACATCTTTTGCAAAATAAGTAAGAATGATATCCGCACCTGCACGCTTGATTGACAACAGCACTTCATTCATAATTTTTTGTCCATCTACCCATCCGTTTCTGGCAGCAGCTTGTATCATCGAAAATTCACCACTGACATTATAGGCAGCTACAGGTATATTGAACGTAGTTTTTGCACGATAAATAATATCTAAATAAGATAGCGCCGGTTTAACCATAATGATATCGGCTCCTTCCTGAATATCAAGTTCTATTTCTCGCATAGCTTCATCGCCATTTGCAGGATCCATTTGATACGAACGCCTGTCGCCAAACTGTGGCGCTGATTCTGCAGCCTCACGGAATGGTCCATAAAAAGCTGATGCATATTTAGCAGAATAAGCCATGATAGGTAAATTAGTAAAATTATTTTCATCTAACACTTTGCGAATCTCAGCAACACGTCCATCCATCATATCTGAAGGAGCAACCATGTCTGCACCGGCTTGCACATGCGACAAAGCCTGCTTTGCAAGAAGTGTTAACGTTTTATCATTATGCACATCATTATTTTTAATCACTCCGCAATGACCATGACTGGTGTATTCGCACAAACACACATCGGTGATGATGAATAAGTCCGGCACTTTTTCTTTTACTGCCCGAATGGCTTTTTGAATAATTCCATTTTCGACATAGGAATCAGAGCCTAATAAATCTTTTTTTTCAGGAATTCCAAACAAGATAACTGCAGGAATTCCAAGGTCTCTAACCTGTTTACATTCTTCTACAAAATGATCTAACGACATTTGGAAATTACCAGGCATGGAATTGATTTCTTTTTTAACATTCTGTCCGGGACACACAAACAATGGATAAATCAGGTCATTCACCGAAAGAGATGTTTCTCTTACCATGTTTCTAAGTGTTTCATTACTGCGCAGTCTGCGCAAACGTGTGATTGGAAAACTCATATAATTCTTTTTTAAATACCTATTTCTTCATTTGTCAGATAACACGCCGGTTCTTCAGCCCAAATATCATTGTAAACCGCTTCAGCTCTCACGCGGAAGTTACCACCACATACTTCTAAAAATTTACAACGGGCGCAACGTCCTTTAACATAGTTTTTTTTATCTTTTAATTTTGCCATCAATGGATTTGAAAGGTCTGTCCATATAGCGCTAAATGGATGTTCTTTCACATTTCCAAAAGAATAATGTCTCCAAAATTGATCAGCATGAACCGAGCCATCCCAACTGACGCAACCAATACCATGCCCAGAACTATTGCCGCCATTCATTTTTAGCAATTCATATACTTCTTTGGCACGTTCAGGATTTTCGCGCAATAAGCGAAGATAAAGATAAACACCGTCAGCATGGTTATCAACAGTAAGGACTTCCTTTGGAAATCCGCGATCAAACAATGATTTCGTTTGATCAATAATCAAATCAATGGTTTTTCTGGCTTCTTCTTTTGTCAAATCTTCATCAATAATTTTTGAGCCACGACCGGCATAAATCAAATGATAAAAACAGATACGTTCAATTTTTTCATCTATTAGTAATTGAAAAATTCCCGGAATATCGCCAACATTTTTTTTATTTATTGTAAATCTTAATCCCACTTTTATTCCTGCTTGCTGACAATTGCGAATTCCCTGCAAAGCACTGTCAAATGCGCCTTTAATACCTCTAAATTTATCATTGGTATTTTTTAATCCATCCAAACTGACACCAACATACGACAACCCAAGTTTTTTGAATTCTTGTGCTTTTTCAGGCGTTATCATTGTGCCATTAGTTGAAATCACAGCGCGCATACCCAGTGAGCGCGCATGACTGATTAATAATGAAAGATCATGTCGCATCAATGGTTCACCACCGGAGAAAAGAATTACCGGACAACCGAAAGTTGCCAAATCATCGAGCAGCCGCTTGCCTTCATCAGTAGTTAATTCACCAGTATATTCAATGTTTTTAGAATGAGAATAGCAATGGATACATCGCAAACTACAGCGTTGTGTGGTATTCCAAACAACTACAGGCTTTTTATCAGATGAAAACTGAAGCAAATGAGAAGGAAGTTTGCTTGAATGTCTTCCGTAGCGAAGTGGATCCGCTGCTTCAACTACATTGCAATATAATTTTGAAATACCTATCATTATTTTTATTTTGTAAAATAATTTTCAATAGAATCAACTAATGCAGGTATTGTTTGCAATGTCGGTTCAAGAACAATTTTAATATTATTTTCTTTTGCTGTTTGAGTAGTAATTGGCCCGATTGATGCGCCATTGATAAGTTTTATTTTTTCTTCCATTCCGTTTTCTTTCAGAATATTTACCAAATTAATAACTGTTGAAGAGCTAGAAAAAGTGAACATATCTATTTCGTCCTGAAATAATTTTTCTAGAAAATCATTGCTGTAAGCAGGTTTGGTGGTATGATAAGTTGAAATATGAATTACATCTGCACCCAATTTTTTTAGTTCAATAGGAATTATTTCCCTTGCTAAATCTGATCCCGGAAGCAATAATTTTTTACCAATAATTTTTTTATGAATGCTTTTAAATGAATCAATAATTCCATCAGAAGTAAAAGTATCAGGCATGAGATCAGCTTTAATACCGAATTGCAGAAGGCGATTATAAGTCTCTTGACCAATAACAGCGATACTTACACCATGAAGAATACGGTTGTCAAATGAAAGATCAAATAACCTTTTAAAAAATATTTCAACAGCATTTACTGAGGTGAAAATAATCCATGCATATTGATTGATCTGCGTTATAGCTTGGTCGAGCTGTAAATTTTCAACTATCGGTTCAATATCGATGGTTGGCATTTCAACTACTGAAGCGCCCAGTTCGCGAAGTTTTTTTGATAAAGATGAAGCTTGCGTACGACTGCGAGTTACAACAATTCTTTTTCCAAAAAGTGGTTTATTATCAAACCAGCGAAGCTGTTCCCTTAAGCTGACAACCTCTCCAATGACAATGATACATGGAGGTGTAAATTGATTTTTAACTACTTCGTCACAAATGGTTTTCAATGTGCCGGTAATTGTTTGCTGATGATTGTATGTTCCCCATCGAATCAGTGCAACAGGCGTGTTTTCAGGTTTTCCATGTTCAATTAATTTTGAAGTGATCTGTGGCAAATTCTTTACTCCCATATAAAACACAAGCGTTCCAAAGCTTTTTGCCAATCCTTTCCAATCAATATCGCTTGTTTCTTTTTCAGTATTTTCATGTCCGGTGATAAATGCCAAGGTTGAAGTATATCCACGTTGAGTAAGCGATATGCCGGCATATGCCGCAGCTGCAACTCCTGCTGTCACGCCAGGAACAACTTCAAAAGAAATATTATTTTTAACTAGTTCTAACGCTTCTTCTCCGCCACGACCGAAAATAAAAGGATCACCACCTTTAAGACGCACTACTTTCAACCCTTTGCTAGCTTGTTCTACAAGCAAAGTATTGATTTCATCTTGCGACAAAGTATGAGCACCAGCTTTTTTTCCTACATAAATTTTCGAACAATGATTTGAACAATATTCAAGAAACACAGGATTTACAAGGTAATCATAAATCAAAACGTCCGCTTGCCCAATGCATTCAACAGCTTTGACAGTGATAAGTCCTTCATCACCGGGACCGGCGCCGACCAGATAAACTTTACCTTTATTCATGGGTTAATCTGATTTTGTTCATAATCTCTTCACCGCCTTGATTGAGTAGGTAATTAGCTAGTTTGATAGAAATAGATTCTGCATCAATCGTTGCACCTGAAAATTCTTTTTTAATTATTTTCTTTCCATTTATGTCTGCAATAAATCCTTTTATTTTGAAATTATCATTTTCAAAAATTGTGAAACAACCAACCGGAATCTGGCAACCACCTTCAATTGCCCGAAGAAAAGCACGTTCCGCCAATGCTGACTTCCAGGTTGGAGTATGATTTATTAAAACTGTGATTGAATCTATAAATGGATCATTCTCTCTGGATTCAATGCCAATAATGCCTTGACTTACAGCGGGAATAATAATATCTGTATTTAAATATTCTGTAATTGCTTCTTGTTTTTTTAATCTGATGACGCCTGCGCCTGCGAGGATTAAGGCGGTGCAATATTTTTCATTCATCTTTTTAATTCTAGTTTCAACATTTCCTCTGATATCAATAATTTTCAGAGAAGGATTAAAATGAAGCAACTGCGCTTTTCTTCTTAAGCTGGAAGTGCCAATAATATCAATGTTTGTGAGTTCATTTAATTTACGATTATCTGAAGCAATAAGCACATCTCTCACTTCACCGCGTTCAAGCACGGCTGACAGCTTGATGCCTTGTGGAAGCAGAGTTGGCAAGTCTTTCAAGCTATGAACAGCAATATCTATTTCATTATTTAGTAAAGCATTTTCAAGTTCTTTTGTGAAAAGCCCTTTATCACCAATCTTTGCAAGAGGTACATCCAAAATTTTATCTCCTTGCGTTTTGATAATTTGAATGACAACTTTCATTTCCGGAAAATGATTTTGAATAGCTTCTTTAACCAGATTAGCCTGATAAAGAGCCAACATGCTGCCACGAGTGCCGATGCGAATGGTTTTATTTTTCATTTTTTCGGTTCGGATAATTCGAGCAGTTTATTAATCATTTCAATGTATTCCGGTTTACGACCGTGGTCAGACATGATGCGCAAGTTGTTTACAATTAATCGAACGTATTTGTCTTTTAAGTATATGCTTGAATCGGTTATTAATTTTAGTTCTTCATGCGACACTTTATTTTTCATAAACTGCAACCGATTTTCTACTACTTCGTCAAATTTTTGTTTTAACGAATTGATAGTTGGAATGAGGTTGAGCGTGGCATGCCATTCCAAAAATTCATTAAGTATTTCCTGAATAATTTGTTTTGCTTTTTCTTTTTCTCCAACTTTTTTTGAAGCATGAATTTCAACAATTTCCTTTAATTGATCAATGTTATAAAGATACACATGGTGAATGTGGTCAACAGGAGATTCGATGTTTTTTGGGACTGAAAGATCAAAAAAGAATTGTTGTTTCCCTTTTCCATTTTTACTACTAAAAGCAATATCATTCTTTGTGATAATCGGTTGTTTGGAAGATGTTGAAGCAATGATAATATCAAATTCATGGAGATGTGAAATAAAATCAGCATAATCAATCACTTTAGCTTTATTAAGCGTTGCTAATTTTTTTGCTTTTTCCAACGTACGGTTTGTAATATAAATTTTGTGAACACCTTCATTGATGAGACTTTTAAGCACTAACTGTCCGGTTTCGCCTGTACCAATCAAAAGGACAGAACAATTCGAAATATCTGGAATTGTTCGTTCTGCCAACTTCACAGCAGCAGCGCTAATTGAGCTGATGCCTTTGGAAATGCCCGTCTTTGTTCGCACTTTTTTACTTGCCTCAAAAGCCTTGTGAAACAATCGGTTCAGGACTGTGCCTGTAAATTCTTCAGAAATACTGATGCGATATGCATCCTTCACCTGACTAACAATCTGATCTTCGCCTAACACCATTGAATCAAGCCCTGAAGCAACATTTAACAAATGGCTAACGCAATTATTATCAGTAAAAAAATAAAAATATTTCTCAAATGAATTGAATGAAACATTTTTAAACTCACATAATTTTTTTATTACTAATTTGCATTTGCTCTGTTTGCAGGATTTTGATTGATGAAAATAAACTTCAGTACGATTACAGGTAGATAGCACCACTGCGCCAATCAAGTCTTTCTGACTTTTCAATGATTTCAAAAAAACTTTGATTTCATCTTCATTCAGACAAAACAATTCTCTAATTTCCAGAGGTGCTGACTTATGATTAAGCCCTATTAGTGCGAGCATAATTTTTAAGTTTATTAATAATCTTATCTGTTTCCGGTTTCAATTTTGCTTCAATTAAAATATCTTTCTTCTCTTTGTCGTCAGCGGCTTCTTCAATGATTTGCTGTCTGAGAATTGCAAGGTGATAAAAATCTTTTTCAAATTCAGGATAAAAATGATTTTCTAATTCATGCATCATTGATTTGGCAAGCAATGGCGCTTTGCCGGATGAAGAAATTGCTATTTGCAAATCACCTTGTGTAACCACTGCCGGTAAATAAAAATTACAATGTTCAGGATCATCAACACAATTTATCAATTGATTATTTGCGATTGCTTCCTGATAGATTTGAGTATTAACATTTTTATTATTTGTTGCCGCAATAATTAAAAAAAAATTATTCAAATCTCCCGAAAAGTAAGCCCTTTCATTGTATTGAATTTTTTTTTTACTAACCAAATAACCAAAACTTTCAGTTGTAAGGTTATATCAGGTGAAATCAAAGAAATATTTGCGCCTGAACTTAGCAGAGAAATTGTTTTTCGTTCAGCTATTTTTCCTCCGCCAATAACCAAACATTTAATATTTTCAAGTTTCAAAAACGCAGGATATAATAGCATAGATGAATTAATTTATACAAAATTAATCATTTTATTGAATCTTTGGAATAGAACGAACGAGTAGGATTTTTATTAAGTAAGAAGAACTATGTTATATCATAAGTTCTAATTTTTATTTGGCTTATTGTTCAACAACTTTTTAATAGTTGCGAAGTCGTTCTTGGGGTTATAATATTTTAATTTATTGCCTTTGATATAAATCAACATTCGTGCGGTATGCAAGATTGAAATCAGTATTATTAAGATATTAATGTTTTGGTCGTTGTTTATTAAATTGTTTTCTTTTTCCATTTTGATTCTTATTCGCTTCTGGGTTGTATTCAGGGCATTCGCCGAATACAGAGTCAACAGGCATTTTCGTTATTTCATAACCTAATAAATCTTCAATGCGAGAAAATTTACTTTGGTCTCTTTGGTTAACAAACGTAATAGCCACACCGGCTTTCGATGCGCGTGCAGTACGACCAATGCGGTGAATATAATCTTCAGGATCGCCGGGTGCATCATAATTTACAATTAAATTAATTCCTTCTACATCAATTCCTCGTGATAATATATCTGTGCCAATCAAAATTCTGATTTCTTTGTTTTTGAAATCACGCATAATTTGTTCGCGCTCGGGCTGTTCTAAATCGGAATGAAAAGCTTTAATATTTCGTTCAATATGTTTTAAACTTTTTTCAAGTGCTTTAACATTTTCTTTAGTTGATGAAAAAATAATGACCGATTGATAATCTTCATTGTTTAAAATTAGTTTAAGTAATCCTTCTTTTTGTTTATCGTAAACAACATACGCTTGCTGGATAATACTTTCAGGAGGCTTGCTAATTGCAATATTTATATGTTCAGGTTTATTTAATATTTGATTTGCTAAAACTCTAATTTTTGAAGGCATTGTTGCCGAAAACAAAAGTGTTTGCCTGTGTTTTGGTAAATAATTAATAATTGTTTTTATATCCTCAAAAAAACCCATGTCGAGCATGCGATCTGCTTCATCCAACACCAAATGTTGCAAGTGCTCAAAATTTATATCGCCAACTTGCAGCAATGCAATTAATCGTCCGGGTGTAGCACAAATAATGTCCACTCCTTTGTAAAGTGCTTGTTTTTGTTTTTCCCACGTAACACCATTATTCCCGCCATAAATAGCAATAGAACCAACTGAACAAAAATAAGCTATGCTTTCAATTTGCTGATCTATTTGCAAAACCAACTCTCGTGTAGGACCGATGATTAATGTATTTAAATGCCTTGTTTTTGCATGTAAAATATGATCAATGATAGGCAATAAGTAAGCAGCAGTTTTGCCGGTGCCGGTTTGCGCACAGGCAATTAGATCTTTATTGTTAGAAATAATTGGGATTGTTTGTTCCTGAATTGGTGTGGGTTGTCTGAAACCCATGCTGTGCAAGCCTTCTAAAAGAGTGGTGTCAAAATTAAAATCGTCGAATGTCAATGTAGTAAAGTTTATTTGTAGAATTATTATGCAAAGATACGCTTTTGAAAGTTAGCAGAAGAATGATGAATGATTGAGGAAAAATTTTGTCGTAAAATATTTAAAAATCAACCTAAATTTTTTTTATTACTTTTATCAGCTCATTTCAATCAATTTTTTGAATTATTAATTTATGGAATACTTACAAAATAGTCAATTGCAATTAGCTTTTGATTTCATGCAATACACAAACAAAAACCTATTTCTTACCGGAAAAGCTGGAACAGGGAAAACTACTTTTTTACATAATTTCAAACAATTATCTTTCAAACGAATGATTGTTGTTGCTCCGACGGGCGTTGCAGCTATTAATGCAGGCGGCGTGACCATTCACTCTTTTTTCCAATTGCCTTTTGGCCCTTATATTCCTAAAGAAAATAATGATTCGCAAGTGGAAGAAAAAACGTTTATACAAAAATTTAATCGTGAAAAAATAAATATCATTAAAAGTCTTGACTTGCTTATAATAGACGAAATAAGCATGGTTCGAGCTGATTTGCTGGATGGAATTGATGAGATTCTACGAAGATATAAAGATCACAACAAACCATTTGGCGGCATACAATTATTGATGATTGGCGATTTGCATCAATTAGCGCCTGTTGTCAAGGAAAATGAATGGGGAATATTAAAGCAATTTTACGATACTTATTTTTTCTTTGGCAGCAAAGCCTTACAGAAAACGCAATATGTAAGTATTGAGTTAAAACATATTTTTCGTCAAAGCGATAGATTGTTTATTGATTTGCTTGCAAAAGTGAGAGAAAATAAGCTTGATGAAGAAACGCTTTATGAACTCAACAAAAGATATATTCCTGATTTTGCTAAGTCTTCAACTGAAGGTTATATAATGCTTACAACGCATAATCATCAGGCGCAGACTATCAATGAATCAAAATTAAATAAATTGAAAGGTGAACTAATTACGTATAATGCCACAATACAAAGTGAATTTCCTGAATATTTATATCCTACGCGATTTGATTTGATGCTGAAAATAGGCGCTCAAGTGATGTTTGTTAAAAATGACAGTTCGCATGAAAAGCGTTATTTTAATGGTAAAATTGGCACAATAATAAATTTTGAAAATGAAACCATCATCGTGAAATGCCCTGATGACGTGTCTTCCATCGTTGTCGGACTTGAAGAATGGAAAAATGTAAAATATGAAATTGATGGTGAAACAAAAGAAATCAAGGAAACTGTCATCGGCACTTTCACGCAATATCCTTTAAAACTGGCATGGGCAATCACTATTCATAAAAGTCAGGGATTGACTTTTGATAAAGCAATTGTTGATGCGAACGCTGCATTTGCGCATGGGCAGGTATATGTGGCGTTGAGTCGTTGCAGGACGTTGGAAGGATTGGTATTAAGCACGCCAATTACAAAGAATTGCATTAAGAAAAATTCAGCGATTGCAACGATTACTCGTGAAATAGAGCAAAATCAGCCTGGACAGCAGCTTCTGGAAAATTCTAAAAATTCATATCAGCAATTGTTGTTGATGGAATTATTTGATTTTAAAGCTATCCAGCGACAATTATATTATTTGATAAAAATTGCTAAAGAAAATTTAGGAAGTATAGATAAAAATTTGCTTGTTGAAATTGAAAAAACTATTGCTTCGGTGAAGTTCGATTTATCAGAGGTTTCAGAGAAATTCATGAATCAATTGCAACAACTATTAGTGCAAAATAAAAATATTGAAACCAATGAAATGATTCAGGATAGGGTGAAAAAGGCAAGTATATATTTTTCAGAAAAAACTGAATCTATTCTTCAGAAAAAAATCTCTGAACTTCAAATAGAATCTGACAATAAATCCATTCGAAAATCTGCAAATGAAGCTATTGATCGGTTGCGCGAAGGAATTCATATTAAACTTTCTTGCCTGAAATCTTGCCATTCAGGGTTTGTAACAAAAGATTATTTGAGCGTTAGAGCCAAAGCGTCTATTGATAAAACAGAAACTAAAAAAACTCAAAAAATTTCTGTTGAACAAAATAATAATACAACTGATCATCCAAAACTTTTTTCACGTCTTAAAGCGTGGCGCCTTGAAAAGGCGGATAAAATGAATGTTCCGGCATTTATTATACTGCATCAAAAAGTATTAATTACAATTGTAAATATTCTGCCAACTTCAATTGATGAACTTAAAAAAGTTAAAGGTTTTGGAAAAAGTAAAATACAAAAATGGGGCGACGAAATAATTAAAATCATTACTGAATATTGCACCGAAAATAATATTGAAATTTCTATACAACCCTTGCAAAATGAACCGTTACAAGAAACTATAACAATTGATTCCAAGCAAAAAAGTTTTGAATTATTTAAATCAGGGAAAACGATTAAAGAAATTGCAAACGAGCGCAGCATGTCTGTTTCCACGATAGAAGGACATCTCATTCCGTTTATTCTTTCTGGTGATTTGCATGTTGAACAGATTGTTAAACCTGAAAAGCTTGAAATGATTTTAAATTATTTTGCCAAAACAAATGATTACAAATTGTCTCCGGCGAAAGAAGCTTTAGGCAATGAGATTTCTTATTCTGAACTGCGCTTTGTGCTTAGGCATTTGGAGTTTATCGGAAAATTTAAATGATTTGATTTATTTTTCATATTTGTCTCCAAAAGTCATTTAGTGCACAAGACACAGAATCTCACTATCTTTGCAGGATATTAAAATTTTTATTGTGGATTTCGAAGAATTAAATTTAAATGCACCGTTATTAAATGCATTAGCCGATTTGGAGTATGTATGTCCTACACCCATTCAGGAGAAAGCGTTTCCAATCATTATGTCTGGAAGAAATGTGGTGGGAATCGCTCAAACCGGCACCGGCAAAACGTTTGCGTATTTATTACCAATATTAAGACAGTTAACTTTTTCTGATCAAAAAGACCCGAGAATATTGATTTTGGCGCCAACACGCGAACTCGTTATTCAGATTTTTAATGAAATAAATAAACTGACAAAATACACAACTATTCGATCTGGCGCAGTGTATGGCGGAACCAATATTAATACACAAAAAAAATTAGTGTACAAAGGACTTGACATACTTGTTGCTACGCCCGGAAGATTAATAGATTTGGCTCTTACACATGTTTTGCAATTAAAAAATATTCAAAAGTTGGTGATTGATGAAGTGGATGAAATGTTAAGTCTTGGGTTTCGATCACAATTGAACAGCGTTTTAGAGTTGTTACCAAAAAAACGACAAACCCTCATGTTCTCTGCAACATTAACCAATGATGTTGATACATTGATTACGAATTCAATTACATTTCCACATAAGATAGAAATTGCAGTTCATGGCACGCCATTGGAAAAAATAATTCAAAAAGCATATCATGTTCCAAATTTTAATACGAAAGTTAATCTTTTAGAATCCTTGCTAAATGAGGATTCTGAGTTAAGTAAGGTTCTTATTTTTGTTAAATCAAAAAAATTGGCAGACAGGTTGTACGAACAAGTGAACAAACTATTTCCGGATCAAGCAATCGTTATTCATTCCAATAAATCTCATAACAACAGGTTAAACGCATTAAAACAATTTCAGGAAGGCGCTTGTCGGCTTTTGATAGCAACTGATATTATTGCGCGAGGCATGGATATTACTGATGTTACGCACGTTATTAATTTTGATATGCCGGATGAACCGGGCGATTACATTCATCGTATTGGACGAACCGGCAGAGTTGATAAAGAAGGTGTCGCTATTTCATTTATCAATCAGGCAGAGCTGGTGTTTCAGAATGAAATTGAAATGTTAATGAAGCAAAAAATTCCTATGGAATTATTGCCTGAAGGTCTTGCTATTTCAAATGTGTTTTCTGAAGAAGAAAGACCAACTAATTTATTTGATAAAAATTATTATAAAGGGCCGTCAATAAAGGATTCTAAAGGAGCATTTCACGAAAAAAGTGAAAAGAATAAAAAAGTAAACATTGGCGGACCCAAAGTAAGACTTGCTAAATTTGATAAGCGCGGGAAACCCAGAAAAACTAAAAAGGGAACAAAAAGAGGTGGTAAACGAAATTATTAATTAATAAATGATGACTCAGGAACAACCAAATAATCCGCTACATGGAAAGACATTGGAAATGATTTTAAATCATTTGGTTGATAATTTTGGATGGGAAGGATTGGGATATTTAATCAATATCAATTGTTTTAAAAATAATCCAAGCATGAAATCAAGTCTGACTTTTCTCAGAAAAACGCCTTGGGCAAGGCAGAAAGTAGAACAATTGTATCTTAAAAGTATAAAATAAATTTTTGACGATACATCTGAAAGACCTCTAATATCAAATATTACAAGAGTTTTATTTCTTCAGAAAAATCATATTGCAAATCTTCATGAAGCGTTTTTAATGCTTTATTTATTTTCAGAATTTGCCGTTGATAAAGATTGCCAAGCGCAGTATTATCGGGCAAAGGAAGACCTGAATTTTTAATCTTATTGCAAAAATAAATAAGCAATTCAACTTCCGTTTGCTTTAAACCGGAATATTTGATGAATTTATTGGTTGTTCGGAGAACTTTTCGCACCGTTTTTTTTGCTAAAAACAAACTGCTTTTATTAATGTTTTCAAATTGTTCATCTATTAATTCTTTAACTTCTTTAATGTAATATTCCTCGTCATGGGCTTCAAACAAAAGGTAGGTGAGGAGTTCCTTATTTTCTTTTTTATATTTTGCAAGATGCATGCAAAGGTCTAAAACCGTTGCCAGAGGAAGCGTTTGAAGTTCTGTTTTTAATTCTTTTAAAGAAGCTGCTTTCATAAATTGAATTTCCAAACTATTTTATTGTTTTCACTCTGCCCACTTCGCCTGTGGTTAAGCGTACTTTTATTCCATGTGGATGAAACAAACTTTTCGTAAGAATTTCCTGAACGATTCCTTCAGTGATAGTGCCTTCAGTTTGATTTTCTTTTGTCACAATACCAACTTCTTTTCCAACCTTGATGTCGCTTTTATTTTGACCTTTCATACTAAAATATTATTTCTGTAAAGTAACGATTTTTTAAGTTTTGTTTTTGACTTTAAATAAAAATTAAGTTACTCATATTTAATTTTAAGTATTGAAAACACTCGTTAATAGTATAAATATATATGAATTGTTTTATATATTTGCGGCTTAATAAACTTTTTATATTAAGCGTATTTATTGAATTTTTTTTATCAAACTCTATGAACCGATTTGATGCAAAAGCGCAAGACTGGGATAAAAATAATGTTCATCTTGAACGTACAAAAGCGATTGCCAAACAACTGCTTTCTCGCGTTGATATTCAGCCACACATGCGTGCGCTTGAATTTGGCGCAGGTACAGGTTTGTTGAGTTTCGAACTGCAACAAAAATTTTCAAGTATCTGCATGATGGACAATTCGGCTGAAATGGTAAAAGTAATGCACCAAAAAGTAGAACAAGCATCAGCCAAAAATTTGCAGCCTGAATTTTTCGACCTTGAGCACAACACTTACAACGACAAGCCTTTTGACTTTATTTTTACGCAAATGGTCATGCATCATGTGGTTGCTGTAGAAAAAATGTTTTGTAAATTTTATTCGCTTTTAAACAGCGGCGGATATTTGGCAATCGCTGATTTATATAGTGAAGACGGTTCTTTTCACGGACCGGATGTAAAAGTTCATCTGGGTTTTGATCCTGAAAATTTAGCGGAATCTTTGAAACAGATTGGTTTTACTAATGTTTCAATTAAACATTGTTTTGATTATAATAAAACCACCATAGAAAATAGTACAAAAACTTTTCCCATATTTTTGCTTATTGCGCAAAAAGGTTGAATTTATTAGTGTTAAGTGAGGTTTCGAACAGAGGTGGTTACAGTACCTCGATTGTAGGGCATTTTTTATTTTTTGTCAATACGTTTTCTTTCCATAATGAGCTTGTCTATGACAGTTTGGGCACAAAGCTATCGTATTTTCAACGGTATCATCACCATTGTCTGCGAGTGAAATAATATGATGAACCTCTAAATACGGTGTTCTATCATTATCCCTTAAAAACGGAGCTGTCTTTTTGCACTTTTCACATACTCCATTTGCTCTATCTAAAACTTCTGCCACAACATATAGATTTCGGTTAAAAACCGTTTGACTAGTTACAGTTTTAGTTGGTTTAGAGTCCGCATTTATTAAAAAATTCTGTCTTTGTTCTTTTGATAACTGTCTTGCCTTTTGTTCGTCTTTTTGCTGCTTTTCAAGAAAATTATCTAAGGCTGGTAAAATTACTAAATTATAAATTGGATTAGGTATTTGTCGTTTTGTAATATATGACAAATACTCAATCGCTCCTTTTGAATGTGCTTCCTTCATTTTAGGAAGCATAACTGTCATTATCCCTTGTTTTATAAAATCGAAATTACTTTGTTTTAAGAGTTTAATATTATCAGAAATCAATTTTATTTTTATAATACAACCCACACTATTTTTTGTTTTCGCCAAACAATCTGGAACATTGTCTATTTTGTCAGAACGCACTCTCTCTTTCTTAATATGACCAAGGTAAACAATCTCAATACTAATTTTATCAATTATTGGGTTTAGCGTTAATCTATCACAAATGATTAGTAGTTCATCCTTATAAATCTGAATGCAATATTCATGTCCGACATTTAAGCGAACAAATTGTCCATCTTTATCAAGGTTTAAATTCCAGTTTGAACTATTTAGAGAATTTGAAAAATCAATCGCTAGAGATAAAAAGTCAATGAAAACGTATCTTTTCGATTCGTCTGCAATCAACTTTTCAAAAGTCATTTTTGCGTCATTGAAACTATTTCTATCTATCATTTCGATTAATTATCAAGCTGGCACGTGTCTTTTTAAAATGCCCTACAACTTATATATAGGGATGATTTCCATCCTCTTTAATATATAAATGCAAATCTATGTATTTTTCTTTTATATTTATAAATCATCAAACGGTGATTTAATTTTTTGCAAGTATTCCATTTGCAAAGCAATCTAACATCTAAACAGAACAATCTATGTCAATAACACAATCTTCTATTATCTAAACGCAACTGTCTATGATATTTCTGCAACAATCTATCATCTAAACGTTACCGTCTATAACGTAAACGCAATAATCTTACATCTAAACTTGACCTTCTATGACGTAAACTCAACCGTCTATAACGTAAACTCAACAATCTATCATCTAAACGCAAAACACTTCTTTATAAATGAGTAAACTAAAAGCAAAAAGCGTAAGATTTAATAAACCTTACGCTTTTTGTGTAGAATGATATCAGGAATTTTTATTTAATCTTAACACTCTTTCTCACGTAAGCTTTATTGTTCACAGTTAAAGTGTAGAAATAAATTCCTTGTTTGAAGTTGATCGTATTATATGTGATTGTTGTTTTGCCTGTAGGATAAAATCCATCAGCAATTGTTCCTATTTTATTTCCGATGATGTCATAAACTTCAAGTTTAACAAGCGATGGCAATGGTAACTCGAAGCTTAGTTTTGTATAATCGGTATATGGATTAGGATAATTGTCGAAGATAACCGCAGTTTTCTTATCAATTGATTCAAGACCTAATGGTGAACCATTTGAGAAGGCAAGACTGCTGATATTTGTTTGGAAATCCTGTGAAGTCTTACTGTCTCCAAGAATATTAAAGACCACAGACACCACGTCATTTGCGGTAAATGTATGTTCTCCATTGTCATTCGCAAGGTCAGAGAACTTAACAAAGTATTTCTTCGTTCCAACACCCTTACTTGCAGGACCTACAGAGACAATCGTTTTGTATTGTTTGCTCCAATCAGAAATGCCTTGTTTTGTAACAATCACTTCAATTGGGAAGGTACTGTTCGCATAGAATTCGAGTTGGTTGTAGCCTGACATATCTGCTGAACGACCTGATGACAGTAGTTCGCGGAAGAGTGTAGCTTTTGTCCAAACTGTACCTTTTAATTCTACATCACGTTCGAGCATATATTTACCTGCAACATTCGCTGTGTCAGAATAAGGAACGATATTGAATTGCGTGAAGTCAGCGCCTGCGCTTGTTTTGTCAACGCCCCATGCGCCATCAGCATAATACAATACGTCAGTTCCGCCAACTGCATCATTATCCAATGTAAATCCATAGTCGAAGATATGACCAGTATTCAGAACAAGTTTGCCATTAAATGCATCTTCAGCAACAACCATGTCTTTGAAGCTTGTGCGGCTGCCATCTTCAACTTCAGCAAATGAACCTCTCACATAGAATGATTTCGCATCGTATGTATTATGCAGGTTGAGGAATAATTTTCCATTCTGATAGAAACCATTTCTAACATATACTTCAGGATAAACTGGCTTGTCATCATAGAAAGATAAGTTGCCTTTTGCTGATGAAAGACTTGTTAATACTGACTGCACTAACTGTTGTGTTGATTGTTCAGAAACAGACCAAACCTGGAAGTTCAATACATGATTCGTTCCGGTAATGTGTCTTGCTGATTGATTCCATTGGTTATCAATGTAACAAGTACTGCCATTTGTGTAAGCAATGAAGCTAACTGAATAATCTATGAGTCCGCCCGGTCTTACTAATTTTGACAAGATAAATGAATGACCATTTACGTCAGTATATCTGATATCATCAAGCGTAGCGCCAGCAAGACGGTCGCAAATAACTTTTGTATGATCATAAACAGTTTGTGAATCTGTTACTACTGCGAATATTGCTGCCATACGTTTACTCATATTGTCAAAATAATCCACAGATAATACTTCTTTTGCATTTGACATGAATAACAAATCAGAAGGAGTCGTAACATATGCAGACGTATTGAAAGGTCCTTTATCAGGCAGGAACATTGAAATTTCGCTGCTTCCTTTCGTCATCTTCGCCGTTTGAACACTACCATCTCTAACGCCTACTTGAGTAAATTTCTGTAAGAGTTCAGGATGATTGTATTTTCCATTATCATTATTCATTTGTTTTAACAGATTGCGCAAAGCAACTTTAGACGCTAAGTTTCCATGACTTTCAAGACCGCCATCATTTCCACCTGATGTAGTATCCATCGTTACAGACACAGTAGATTTGTTGTTCTTGAGATTTGGGTCATACTGATTTTGAGAAATAATAGTTACCGTGTTTTCAGTACTTGCATGAATTGTAGCATTGATTATAAGATATGCTTCCTGTTGTGGATTCAGTTGATCTATACTCCAGATTCCTGTAGTAAAGTCATACGTTCCAACAGTTGTTGTTGATGAGATAAAAGTTAAATCTTTTAACAAAGTATCTCTAATCGCTATACTGTTCGTAGGAACCCACGTACTATTATTTTTTGTTTTGATAGTGAAAGTAATCGTGTCACCTTTTTTAGGAGTTGTATCATTCACAAGTTTTGCTACTGACAAATCAACAGGACAAAGCTGTGTTGAAGCATTGGCTGTAACTGCCTGTCCGTTGAGCATCCAGGTAATACTACTTAAACTGTCAAAAGTAACTTTAAAAACATTATTTCTGATACCAGATTGGAATGTTGTTGGCTGATCACGGAACTGCGGTGCAGTGGTGAACATGTTGTCAGTTCCAACTGGTATAAATAATACTTCTGATGTTGGATTGTTATATCCGAAATAAGCAGATAATGATTTGTCCTGATTCTTCAACAAACATTCAACCATCGGACTAACCAGATTAGATTTTTTGATTACTGTAAGCGCTCCGCAGAATTCAGATGTTTCATAATTCAAATATGAAGTTGCTGTTAATTTAGTGCCAGCTGTAACTCCTGTCGGAATTGGTATGATAATCTTAAATCTGTTGGTGCTGTCAGAACCTTGGTAAACACCATTGATTAAGCCAGGTCCGTATGTGCTTACTGTATTATCTAAATCAGCAGATGAACCTTCAACAAAGCTTGTCAAATAAGTTTTGCCTTGTGGGAAGATTGCACCTTTGAATAGGTCAGCAATAAATAATTCAACTTTAGCTCCCGGTTGTGCCCAGCCTGTTAAGATAAGGTTATTATTATCTATCACAGCGCTGTCAAGTATTGGGAAGTTGAGCATGTCATTGCCACCGTTGATATTTCCAGTATGATTCAATGAGTAATATGGACTTGTACCAGTCTTTGAATTATCTGTAGGATTTAATAAATCTATACCCACCTGATTGGTTGCACTGGAAATACCGCTGATAGAGCCATTACCATAAATAGAGTTTTTGGTAATAATGATTTCTAGAGCGCTTGAAGTTACTGATACACCGGCGCCAAAGTTATCAAAGATGATGTTTTTAGATATTCTGTTTGGATCGCCATAAGCGCGAATACCTGATGTATATTCACCTTGCAGACCATTGTTATGAATTGTATTATCTGAAATCGTATTGTATGAAGAACCAGTGAACATATCAACACCAATACCGGCGCTACCATAAATTAAGTTATTTTCAATATCATTATGGTCTGAATTATTCAGCAGAATAGCGCCCCACATGTGTGAATCCGTTGAACTGTTTGCAAATTCATTTGTATAAACTGTCCATCCCTGACAAACTTTTTCAACAACGGCAGCACGTTCAGAATTGTAGAACAAATTGTTCTTCACAACAGCGCTGTCAGCACTTTCAGCAATAATGTGATGACTGCCTGAACGCATTGAACAGTTATTCTGATAAGGCAATCCGAATACGCATTTTTCAATATCTGCATGGCTTGCATTAGCATCAATAACAATATTTCCATTGAGTGATAAATCGTCAGTTTTTAGACCGAAACCGCTGATAGATAAGCCCCAGATAGAAACATTCTTTGCATTTATTTCAAGACCGGTCACTGCATCAGCAGAATTTACAATCTGAACGAATGGAGCATCTTCCTGAGTCAATGCAATGCTGTCAACTCCAACAGAGCCGCCAGTGCCTAATTTAGCAGGAGTTACACCTAAATAGTTCGCTTCAGAAGGACCATTGATAAACAGATTCGCTTTTGTAATTGCAGGTAAATCGCTTGAAGAAACACAGATAGTGAATTTATGTGTTGTTGTATCATATCCAGGATCTGTTTTAGGAATATTGAAGATAATTGTATCTGTATTTTGACATGAATTGGCTTCTAAAATAGCTTGTCTTAATGAGCCTTTTCCACCGTCATTCGTATTTGTGACAACAATTATATCCGCACAATTATATTTGTTAACGACTGCTGTTACCGGCATTCTTGGTGATGTACATCCATTAGAAGTTGCATTTACATAATAAGATGTAGTTTGACTAATTACCGGAGTTGTGAAGTTGTTGCCGGTTGCCAATGAAGAGCCATTAACAGGTACATCATACCAATTGATAGTTCCAAATGTTGCAGTAGCTTTAAGGTTAACTGTTCCTGAACCATCTCTTGAACCATCAGTCGTTGATAGTATTTCCGGTGTTTGTGAAACATTCAAAACTGCGTTTGTAGAAGTTGCAGCAAAACCACAAGAGTTTGTAATAACACAACTGTAAATATTCCCATTTAAATCTAAAGGAGTATTTAAAATAGTTAATTGTGTTGATTGAGTTCCTTGGTAAATGCCTTCTTCAGAGATCGGAGAATTATTTTCTAACCACTGATAAGTTAAGCCGGCACCTGTTGCAGTAATATTAAAATTAACAGTAATACCATCACAAACAGTTTGTGTATTTGGATTTAACGTTATTGCCGGAGGCGTTGGTAATGTAGTAATTGAAACGCTCGTAGAAGCTGTACAATTATTTGCATCACTTACAGTAACAGTATATGTTCCTGCTGAAAGCCCGTTAATTGCTGATTTATCAGCACTGTTATTCCAAATATAGATGAACGGTGAAACTCCACCAGTGATAGATGTGCTTGCTGAACCATTTATACCTTCACATTGAACATTAGTTTGTGAAGCAATATTTACAATAAACGGAGTAGCTGGTTGCGTAATTACTGCTACAGTTGTTATTGTATTATTATAAAAATCTGTAACTGTAACGGTATAAGTTCCTGCACTTAAATTAACAGCAGTAGCAGTTGTTTGGGGAGGATCTGTGTACCATAAATAGGTATATGGACTTGTACCACCCGCAGCTGTAACAGTTGCTGAACCGGAATTATTACCATAACAAATTATATTATTTTGTGAAGTAATAGTAGCTGATAAAGGAGCTAATGGTTGTGTAATAGTTACATTCACAGTAATTGTACAGCCATTGTTATCAGTAACGGTAACAATATAATTGCCGGCTGTTAAATTGGTAGCAGTAGCAGTAGTTTGAACAGGTGAAGTATTCCATGAATAACTATATAGCTGACTACCACCCGAAGCACTAACTGTTGCAGAGCCATTGTTTCCACCCATATTTGTAACATTGTGTTGATTAGTGATAGATGCTGACAATGGTAAAGCAGGTTGGAAAATAGTAACACTTGCATTCGCTGTACAGCTATTATTATCTATAATTGTTACAGTATATTTTCCTGCCGACAGATTACTTGCAGTAACTGAAGTCTGCATAGGAGTGGTATTCCATGAGTAAGTATATGGTGTTGTTCCTCCAATTACTGCTACTGTAGCTGCTCCTGTTGTATTACCATAACACAATACATTTGTTTTTGAAAATAGTGTAGCTGATAAACTGGCAGATGGCTGTGTGATTGTAACATTATCTGTTTTAACACACGCATTATTATCTGTAACTGTAACAGTATAATTTCCAGAGCTCAGATTACTTGCAGTAGCTGAAGTCTGTGTTGGAGTAGTATTCCACAAATAAGTATATGGAGCTGTTCCGTCAGAAGCTGTAACAGTTGCAGTACCGGTATTGTTGCCAAAGCATGCAACATTTGTTTGCGACGTAATTGAAGTTGCTAAAACTGCAGCAGGTTGCGTGATAGTTGTATTAGCTGTTGTTACACAATTATTTTTATCAATAATTGTAACTGTATAGGTGCCTGCTAATAAATTAAACGCTGTGGCTGAAGTCTGTGCTGGCAAAGTGTTCCATGAATAAGCATAAGGAGTTGTGCCGCCAGTAACTGAAACTGTAGCTAAACCTGTATTATTACCAAAACATAAAACATTTGTTTGAGAAGAAACAGAAGCAGCCAAAACAGCAGCTGGTTGAGTAATAGTAGCTATTGCGGTAATTGTATTATTATATAAATCAGTAACAGTCACTGTGTAAGTTCCGGCAGCTAAATTTGAAGCTATGTCAGAATTCTGAACTGGTGATGTGCTCCAAGTATAAGCATAAGGCGTAGTGCCACCGGCAGCAGTAACAGTAGCTGAACCGGAATTATTTCCGAAACATGAAACATTTATTTGTGAAGAAATTGTTGCAGTTAACGCAGCAGAAGGCTGATTGATAGTAACACTTGCTGTTGTAGCGCAACCATTGTTATCAGTAACAGTCACTGTATAAATTCCAGTTATTAGATTACTTGCAGTTGCTGAAGTTTGAACAGGTGAAGTGCTCCATGCAAAAGTGTATGGCGCAGTTCCTCTGATAGCAGTGGCTGTAGCTGAACCATTATTCCCTCCAAACCATGTAACATCATTCTGTGAAGTGATTGAAGCTGATAATGCACCTGATGGCTGATTGATTGTTACGCTTGTTGTTTTTGAACAACCATTATTGTCTGTTACAGTTATTGCGTATGTTCCTGCTGCTAAATTAGTAGCAGTAGCAGTAGTTTGAACAGGCAACGTGTTCCAAGAATAAGTATATGGAGCTGTTCCACCACTTGTTGAAGCTGTAGCAGCGCCTGTATTGTCACCAAAACATGCAACATTCGTTTGTGTTGAAATAGTTAAAGATAAATCTTCTGAAGGTTGAGAAATGTCAACACTTGCAGTTGATATACAACCATTATTGTCTGTAACTGTAACCGTGTAATTACCGGCTGTTAAGTTATCAGCAGTAGCAGTTGTTTGAGAATTATCATCTGACCATTCAAACGTGTATGGCACTGAACCACCAACAGCAGATGCAGTTACAGAGCCGCTATTATTACCAAAACATAAAACATTTGTTTGTGCAGTAATTGAAGCATACAAAGCAGCCACCGGTTGTGTAATAGCTACATTAGCAGTTTGTGAACAATTATTATTATCAGTAACAGTCGCTGGATAATTTTACAATGGAAATTTATAATCAATGGGGCGAACAAATTTTTACGACCAATGATATAAATCTGGGTTGGGATGGTTCAACCATTCGCGGCGCTGCGGAAACAGGCACGTATGTGTATGTGATGTATGGCACCGATATAAACGGTCAGAAAGTAGTTTACAAAGGAAAAGTAAACGTAATAAAATAGAGACATGAAAAAAATTATATTTCTTTTAAGCTTATTATATTGTTCATCGCTTCTCGCACAGGACGGTCATTTCAGCCAGTTCTTTAATTGCGGACCAATTAAGAATCCTTCATTTGCAGGTGATGATGAATCATTATACCGTATCAATCTTTTATCAAGATCTCAATGGCAGAGCATCATTACACCTTATAGAACCTATGGATTTGAAATTGATAAACGTATAAAGCAAAATGGTCTTGGCTTGTCGTTCATGCAAAATGATGCAGGCGATGCAAGCGTTCGCACGCAAAACATCCTTTTATCATACGCATTTCATTTTAAAGTAAATACAAATAATTTCCTGTCAACAGGATTGAGTGGTGGTGTATATTCTAAAAATATTAATGTTTCAGCGCTCAACTTTGAAAGTCAATACATCGCTGAATATGGCTTTGATCCACAGACTCCAAATGGTGAAGCTTTGGTAAGAACAAACATCACAGCGCCTGATGCAAATGCAGGATTTACATGGAAAAACTATCATGCAAACGGAAATCTTACAATTGCATATTGCGCTTCACATCTTATCAAATCAAATCAATCATTTTTCAATGAGCAAACATCAATACTTCCGGTGAAACACAATTTGAGTATAATGTTTGATCACAATATTAACAAGAAATTAATCATAAAGTTGATGGCAGATGCTGCCAATCAAGGCACAGCAAGGTATCGTATTTTTGGTGTAGGCGCTAAAACAATGTTCAATGAGAAAACCAGCGCCGAACTGGCTGTGATGAAAAGAATTGGCGATGCAGTTATTTTTTATGTTGGATTGAACTATGGCAATTATAAATTCGGAATCAGCTACGATGCCAATGCTTCCGGACTGAAAAGCAATATTAAAAATGTGAATGCTGTTGACCTTACGTTGCAAATAAAAATTGGGAAACGAGCCATAGTCAAGACGCCCAATGCTGCATCAAAAAACAAAATCGAAATTGCCGATAGAGATGGCGATGGCATTCCTGATAGTGAAGATCAATGTCCTGATGAATTTGGTGTGCTTAAATATCATGGTTGCCCATTCAGAGATTCAGATGGCGATGGCGTTACAGATGATGTTGACAAATGTATTCATGAAAAAGGACCAAAAGAAAATGATGGCTGTCCTTACAAAAACAATGTAACTGTAAGCCCTATCAAAGACAGCAGCAAGGCAAACACTGAAGCGCCGCAACAAACAGCTGATTCAGCATTCAAAAAATATCAAAAGGTGGAGAACATAATTGTTTATTTTGATAAAGATAAATCAGACCTCAAAACCATTTATCGCGATATGCTCACACGTTTTTCAACATTAGTTTCAGCAAATAATCAGTACAAGATACTGGTTTCAGGGCATACAGATATTGACGGAAGCGATGAATATAACATTACACTCGGCAATATGCGGGCACATGCGGTGATGGAATACCTCATCACTCAATCCGTTGAAGCTGAAAAAATAGAAACCTTCAGTTACGGCAAAAGCGCGCCAGCCGATGCAAACACCTCTCCCGAAGCTATGGCGAAAAATCGCCGTGTGGAAGTGATTTTGGTGAAGAAGAAATAAAGTAATATTATCTGCATAATCAATCTGCATAAATAACTAGCTGGCGCGGATTTGCAATCCGTGCCTTAGCCAGTATGACCCTGCTGGCACTGATTTACGATATATTCAGGAATTGTTGGAACACAAAAGTTCAAAGACTACAGAAATACATACACATATAAGTACTAAAAACTTGCAAACAATTAAGTCGCCTTTCGACGATTTATAATAAAAAATTTATAGCTTTGAAAAATACATGCGAACACAAAAAGTATAAATATTACACCAAAAACAGATATTAAAGTATACTTTTGGTAAACATATAAACGAGTTAGCCCTCATTAAACACAAACCGTATAACATTATGGATACAGATAAAAAACCAACATTTTCAAAATACTTTGTTCCAATGATACAAGTGATAAAAGAACTTGGTGGTTCTGGAACAAGACATGAAGTCATTTCTGGAATTATTGACAAACTTAATATTTCAGAACAGGAACAAGAAGAAACATTGAAAAATGGAGCTTCTAAGATTGAAAATCAAATTCATTGGGCAGAGATTTATCTTGTAAAAGGTGGTTTGATTGATACTTCTAATCGTGGAATACTTACACTAACTGACAAGGTTAATAATAAGGATTATACAGAAAGTGAATTGATTGATATTTATAAAATAATTAAAAGTGGATTTACCAAAATGGCAATGGATGCCAAAAAATCCAAAAATAACACACCTGTAATTATTGAAACTACAGAAGAATTAGTTGAGATTTCGGATTTTAGAAAAGAACTTTTATTAATATTAAAGCAGTTGCCTCCTTCAGGATTTGAGAGGATTTGTCAACGACTATTAAGAGAAGCTGGTTTTGAACAGGTTGTAGTTACTGGAAAGACTGGCGATGGAGGAATTGATGGACATGGATTATTGGAGATAAATCCATTGATGACCTTTAAAGTGATTTTTCAATGTAAACGATACGAGGGTAGTGTTTCACCAGGACAAATTAGAGATTTTCGTGGTGCAATGACTGGTCGAGCTGATAAAGGAATTTTTATAACTACTGGTCGATTTACAACCGATGCAGTTAAAGAAGCTCTTCGAGATGGAGCACCTCCAATTGAATTGGTTGATGGAGATAAGCTTGTTGGATTATTTGAAAAGACACAACTTGGATTAAAACAAAGGACTATATTTGAGATTGATAACATTTTTTTCAATGAATTTAAAAATAAATAAATAAACTTCAGCTGGCGCGGATTTGTAATCCGTGCCTTAACCAAAAACAATTTATTACCATTTTTGTATATTTGAAGCATGTCCGACAAATATAAAATACACAATTATAACAACGCGTATTTTGTGACAATGACAATAGTTGAATGGATTGATTTATTTACGCGAAAAGAACAGCGACAGATTATGATTGATTCCATTAGATATTGCCAGCAAAACAAAGGATTGGTGATTTATGCATGGTGTTTAATGCCCAGTCATTTGCATATGATTTGTCAATCAGAAAGTGAAAATAGTTTGTCAGATATATTGCGCGATTTGAAAAAATTTACAGCAAAAACAATCATCAAACAAATAAATGATGAGCCCGAAAGCCGCAAGGAATGGATGTTGTCAGCATTTTCAAAAGCATGCGATCATTTAAAACGAAAACAAACGTATAAAGTTTGGCAAGATGGAAATCATGCAGAAGAAATTTCATCGAATGAATTTTTGTGGCAAAAATTGGCATATATCCATAATAATCCTGTAGAAGCACAGATTGTAGTAAAACCGGAAGATTATTATTTTAGTTCAGCACGCAATTATGCTGAACTTGATGGATGTTTGGATGTTGTATTAGTAAGTAGAAAATTAAATTAATAGTGTTGAATTTTTTCATGGCACGGATTACAAATCCGCGCTAACAAATGGTAAAAATAGTTAAAATGAATTCAAATTTTTTTCAATCATGTATTTTGTTATGTTTATTTTTTATTTTGTTAAATGCAAATAGTAATGGATATACTGACAAAAAAAATAATAACAATTATAAACGTCATGCAGACAAATTGTACGGAGCGGAAGTGAATCCAACCGGCGAACCTATCGGAGGCGGAAAAGGATACACGAAAATTATTTCAAAATATGATTTTTTAGTTAGAAACAGAGATGAATTATTAGATGCATTAAAAAAAGCAAAGAAAGGAGATGTTATTTTTATTTCTGATACTTCAAAAATTGATTTGTCAAAAGATGATAAGATAGTAATACATGGAGGAATAACATTAGCAAGCAATAGAGGAGTCAATGATTCAGAAGGCGCATTATTATTTTCTTCAGATATAAATAAACTAATACAATCTTTGTTTTTAATAAAAGGAGATAGCGTTCGAATTACAGGCTTACGAATTCAAGGTCCTGATTCCACAACCAGATTTAAAACATTTTATAAAAAAAATGAAAATAATAAATGGGTTTTTGATAGTAAAAATTATTATTCATTTCCTACTTCATGTGGGATAATGTCAGGATATTCTTATACTGAAATTGATAACTGTGAACTATCCGGTTGGGGACATGCTGCTATTTTTCTTGTTTTAACTAAAAAAGCGGATACAATTTGCAATAATAATTATATCCATCATAATTATATTCATCATAATCAACGTTCCGGATTAGGTTATGGCATTTGCCTTGATAATGCAGAAGTATTAATAGAAGGTAATATTTTTGATTGGGACAGACATGGGATTACCGGAACTGGTCGTCCTAAAACGGCTTTTGAAGCTCGATTTAATATTGCAAAACATGCAAATTTTGATATGCATGGCGGTAGCGATAGAAAAGACAATACATCCATCGCTGGGAAATATATTAAAATTCATCATAATGATTTTTTTCTAATGGATAATGCTTGTGTTCAGATTAGAGGAATTTCGGTTTTGCAATCGGAAATTTATAATAATTCGTTTTCTCAAACAATTCCTGAGAAAGCCGTCATTCAGTCTACAGCAAAGGGAAATTTGAAAGTTTATAATAATAAATTTGGCGACACAATTAAATAAAGGGGTTTCTCCAGTTGGCGCGGATTTGCAATTTGAAACAAATTTATTGAACCATTCTATTATCGCTTGAAATAACTTCTCAATCTATTGTTAATATTTGTTAACAGACTAATTGATTTTTTTAATCCAAACAAATTAAATTATGAAATTTGTTAAAATTTATATCAACCAAAGGTTTTGAACACTCAAAGTTGTAAATCCGCGCCAACAAATGAAATTCATACTATCAAAAAAATTATTATAAATATCATGAAACATCTTAAAACCACAATTCTGCCAATACTTTCAGCAACAATTTGGATAAGTATTTCAGAATTTGCAAAAAATGAATTTTTAGTAAAATCATTTTGGATAAAACATTATCAAAGCCTTAGTCTTACCTTTAGGATTTTTGTGGTATGCAATTTCTTTAAGTATTCTTGAATCATTTAATGCAACAGTGATTATAAAAAAGCTAACTTTGTTGTAAAGACATTCAATTTCTTTTTATTCAATTTTTTAAAAAAAATAATACCATGAAAAAATTAGCAGCAATTACAATGATAGCAATAACAGCATTACTGTTTGCTTTTAAAACAAATGAACATGCAACATGGTCGTTAGACAAAGCGCATGCAAAATTGGGGTTTACAATAACTCACCTTATGGTCTCAGATGTTGAAGGATGGTTTAAAATTTTTGATGCAAAAATAACGACAACCAAAGAAGATTTTTCAGATGCTGTTGTTGAAATGACAGCAGATGTAAATAGCATCAATACTGACAATGAACAACGCGACAAACATTTGAAAAGTGCCGATTTTTTTGATGTTGCAAAATATTCAACCTTGACTTTTAAAAGCAAAACATTCAAAAAAATAAGTGATAAAGAATATAAAGTGACCGGAGATTTGACCATGCACGGAATTACAAAAACTGTTGAGTTGACTGCTATTTGCAGGTTGGGAATAAATCCGATGAGTAAAAAATCAGTTGCCGGCTTTAAAATAACAGGTGCGATAAAACGCACAGATTTTAATATTGGAGCTTCAATGCCATCAGCTATGATTAGCGAGGAGGTGGAAATCATTGCCAATGCTGAATTTATAAAAGATTAGTTTGTTGTTATATAGAATTATCTTTAACAATTAAGCAAACGCTTCTCATTACTGCGGTTTTTATTAAGTTTTGATTTTTTATATTTGGGTACTGATTTAATTTCTACATTTTTTTAATAAGTCAATAGCTATATGTCTCCCTTTTTTTTGAGGTTTATCAATAAATTGCAATATTTTTTAATTTTTATATAAAAAGTATTTATGCTTTTTTGTATTTTTGCACAAAATTTAGAGTATAGCAAACATAGTATGACAATCAACTTATCTAAGAAAATAAAATCCGATAAAAAAAAAACAGAGCAAAGGTGAGAATGGTATGTCTTGAAAAATTATAAAAAGAAGCCGTTCTCACCAAAAAAGAGCGGCTTCTTTATTTTAAAAACGATAATAAAACGGAAAATATTTATGAGCCAGAATAAAGCAACAGACCAGGGTTTATACAACCGTTCATTTGAACACGATAGTTGCGGTATCGGTATTATTGCACAAATCAAAGGGATTCGCACACACGATACAATCCATCGGGGATTGGAGATATTAGAAAATCTTACACACCGCGGAGCCGAAAATGCTGATAATATCACCGGCGACGGTGCAGGAATATTGATTCAGATTCCTCACAAATTCTATAAAAGCTTAAAAATAAATATTCCTGAAGAGGGTGAATACGGAACTGGAATTGTTTTTCTTCCACGCAAAGAAGATGAAAAGAAAACATGTTTTGACATTATTAAAAAATATCTTCAAGAGGAAAAGTTAGAGCTTTTTCATGTCAGGGAAGTGCCTGTCAATAATTCAATTCTTGGTGAAATTGCATTAAATGCGAAACCGGATATCAATCAAATATTCGTCAAGGGAGACGTGGGAGATACGGAAGTGCTTGAACGAAAATTATTTGTTGTAAGAAAAAAAATTGAAAAGGAAATTCGTAATTCTGAACTGACTGAAAAATTGAAATTTTATTTTCCAAGTCTTTCGGCAAAGAAGATAGTTTACAAAGGAATGCTCTCATCCATGCAATTAAGAGGTTATTATCCAGATCTCAGTGAACCGCTTGCTGAAAGCGCAATTGCCTTGGTGCACAGCCGTTTTAGCACAAACACCTTTCCTTCTTGGGAACTGGCGCAACCTTTCCGATTTCTTGGTCACAATGGTGAAATTAATACTATCAAAGGCAATCGCTTTTGGATGGAAGCGCGCGAATCAATTCTTAAATCAAAATTGCTCGGCGACCTAAACCAGATTTATCCTCTCATTGAGCCTGATATGAGCGATTCAGCCACATTGGATAATGCGCTTGAGTTTCTTATCATGGCTGGAAAATCTATTCCTCATGCGTTAGCCATGTTGATTCCAGAATCTTGGAATGCTAAAAATCCAATACCTGATAATGTAAAAGCTTTCTTTAAATATCATTCAACATTCATGGAACCATGGGATGGTCCTGCATCTATCGTTTTTTCTGACGGACGATATGTTGGTGGAATGCTTGACAGGAACGGGTTACGTCCATCTCGATACATGATTACCAAAGATGATTTTTTCATTATTGGCTCTGAAACCGGCGTTCAGAAGTATCCCGGAGATATGGTGAAAGAAAAAGGAAAACTGAAACCAGGAAAAATAATCATGATTGACACGCTGAAAGGCCGTGTTTATTATGATCCAGAGATTAAAGAGGCATTGGCTGAAGAACATCCATATAGAGAATGGCTTCAGAAAAACATGGTTGATCTTGAAGAAATACCTTTCTCAAGGCCTATTTCGCCTGATCTTGGAGATAAATATTCTTTATACTTAAAAGCTTTTGGTTACACAAAAGAAGATGTTGATTCGATTATTTTGCCCATGGCTTTGGATGGCAACGAACCTGTTGGTTCGATGGGAAATGATACGCCAATTGCAGTTCTTTCAAACAAACCACAGAGATTATTTAACTATTTCAAACAATTATTTGCGCAGGTCACAAATCCTCCGATTGATCCTATTCGTGAAGAATTGGTGATGACGCTGACCGGCTATATTGG
>Ga0209697_10001058_pt1 | contig 44309 bp, 28 predicted proteins | sample AliMusrvi5mmetaG_FD_184115 | JGI IMG/M metagenome (GOLD analysis project Ga0209697, IMG submission 184115) | Freshwater lake bacterial and archeal communities from Alinen Mustajarvi, Finland, to study Microbial Dark Matter (Phase II) - Alinen... | ecosystem: Environmental > Aquatic > Freshwater...
AAGGAGCGGCGCCGCATCGGGCTGGATTTACACGATGATCTGGGCCAGCAACTCTCCGGCCTGGCGCTCATGACCAAAGGGCTGGAACTCAAGCTGGCCAAGCGGCGCGCCCCGGAAGCCTCGGACGCGGCCAGGATTCACAATCTCGTCCAGCAGGCCATGACCCACACCCGCGGCCTGGCCCATGACCTGGCGGCGCTGGACTCGAAGGAGGACAATTTCCCGGCAGCCTTCGATGGTCTAGCCCAGCACGCGGCAGAGCTGTTTAAGATTTCCTGCCGATTCGAAGCGAAGGGAAGCCTTCCGCCGCTCGAATCCAACATCGCCAACCAGTTGTACAAAATCGCCCGGGAGGCGGTGACCAATGCCATCAAGCACGCCAAAGCCAGCCGCGTCGGCATCAGCCTCGCCAATGGCTCCGACGCAATCATCCTTATAGTCCACAACGACGGCCTGCCGTTCCCGGATATGACGGGCTCCTCGACGGGCATGGGGCTCCGGATCATGAATTATCGAGCCAACCTCATCGGGGCGTCGCTGGAGATAAAAGGCGCCGGCACGCGGGGCACGAGCGTCATCTGCACGGTGCCGTTGGAGGGCAAGAACGGGTAGGTCCTGAGCGCGCCCAGAGGAATCTGGCGCGCAAGTCCGAAGTTCGAAGTCCGAAATCCGAAGGAAGGCCGAAATCCTAAGGCCGAAACCACCTGCCGCATGAGCCCTTTACAGCGGACTTAGCCGCAGGGCCACAACCGACAACATTGCGCTCATGAAAGGTTCCCTCCCCGTGCTCAGGTGGCCTGTTCGGTTTTCGGATTTCGGGCTTCCTTCGGATTTCGGGTTTCAGGTTTCGGATTTCTCCCGGCGCGCGACCCCGCCTCCTTCACCTGATGGTGGCCTTACCCAGCGTAATATACTGCGGTGCCGCGGCGAGCTCCACGGACAGACGGCCTGACTCGATCTTCGCCGTCAGGCGATCCCCATTCCCACTTACAGCCGTTGGCTTTGTTTCGCCCTGGAGACTGATTTCGAGACCGACTGGGTGGGGCTCGCCAAGCGTCCAGGCGGCCAGTTTTTGTTCGCCCGCCAGATTCTGGCAGAGCAGCACGTAGTCGTTGTCGCCTGGCAAGGCCAACCGTCGCACGACGCGATAGCCGGAAAGCTCGCGGGTGAGGGTCTGGATCGCCACATAGGCCGGTTTCGGCGTTAGATCGGGCAGAACGGTGCCGAAGTTGTGTTCGTTCTCGTTTTGGTCGGGACCATCGTTCTTCCAGTCGTACCAGATAGAAAGCGGCACGCCATTGAGCAGGTTGGAGAGTTGCTGGCGCGCGATGAACGCGGCCTGCGTCTCGAGGGTGACCCCGCGTTTGCAGGTTGAATATCCCCACTCGCCGCTGAGAATCGGGATGCGGTCCTGCTTGGCCGGGGGCGCGTAACGCGCGATCAGTGTCCGCAGTCTCGCGAAGTCGGTGGAGGCGGTCTCTGGCGGTTGGCGCGGGTTGCGGTAGGGATGCACGCTCACCGCGTCCAGATACTCCAGCACTCCGGACTTAAGAAACGTCTCCAGGAACTCCCAGGGAAACTCGGATGAGGCCGGGCCGATGATGGTTGCACGCGGTTCAGCCTCGCGGATCGCCTTGCATGTGGCCAAGGCGAGGGTCGAGTATTGCGTCGCATCGGGCTTAGGACTCCAGAAACTGATATTAGGCTCGTTCCAGATTTCCCAAAGCACATGCCGTCCCTGAAAATGCTTCGCCGAAGCAGCCGACCAACGAGCGAACGCCGCGACACTTTCCGGATGCTGTGGGGACGCCGTGGACTTATGAGATTCGCTGGTGATGGGGTCACGGCTGGTGACTGCCTCCTCGTACAGGTGATGCGAATAATCCAGAATTAAGATCGCACGCAGGCCGCGCTTCTCCAGGTTTGTCAGCAACTCCTCGTATCCCGCCCAGTTGTATTCACCTTTGCTGGTCTCAATGGCTTCCCAGCCAAAATCCATGCGCACAAACTTGAACCCACCGGCCGCAATCAGGTCGAGGTCCTTCTCATGCCCAGTGACGAAGTGGATATTTACCCCCACCCCTGCCGGCAGCGTCGGTTCCGGAATTTCAGTGCCGGCGGCCAGCAGCGGGAGCGCACAGGCCAGAGCGCAGGAGGCGAGTCGCAAAACGTGATACGTGATGCGTGATGCGTGAGCCGAGGATGCAAACGGAGTTGAGTGCATGATGTTGGTTTTGTCTGCCCGAGGATGAACCGGAGGAGCGGGCTTGGCAAGTGGCGCCCAGTCTATAGCCAGGAGATTCAAAAGCTGATGCTATCCAGGACCCCGCTCCTGAGCGCGAACCATATGAACTGTATGAACGGGTCCTCCGGCTTGCGCTCATAGTTGACCTTGCCAACCCGGACCGCACCCGACTTGTCCGGCAGGCTGGCCTTCCGGACCTTGAAGGCGTTGACGAGAAACGACTCGGTCCGTTTCAACACGCCTTTCTCGCTTCCGGTCTCCTTGTTGAGTAACGCAAGCTCCAGGGCCTGGTAAATCGGCTGCACTCCCCCCGTGGCGTGGCCCGCCCGCACCTGGACGTCATAATCCACGCTCGTGGCCCGGCCGGATGAAATGCGAATGTACTCGGCTTCTTCGAGGAAGGCATTCAAGCGGGTGATGTCCATCGCGCTCAGCGAGCCGGAGTAGCTTAGCGAAAAATCAGGCGAGACGACAGGGAGCGACATCGCCACCTTCAGCGTGCCGGCATTCATCAATTTGCACTGCGCCTGGATGCTCATCGCGGTACCGGTCGGCGCGGGACTGACCAGTCCAGTGGCGGAGAGTTGTACGGCGCCAAAAGTCAGGACGCCCGGCGGCTTCGTCGCAGTCCGCCTTTCGCCGTAGTTCACCTGTCCGTTGGTGAGAGTGAGCACGTCCAGCTCGACGACTTTGCCTAGTTTCGCCAGCGCCTCGTGGAGCATCACGCCCGGCTTGGTGACCGGGTCTTCGGGCTTGTCCCGGTTGACGAGGGCGTCTAATGACGGACCCGACAGTTGGATGGAATGGGCGCGGTAGGCAGTGCCGGCAAGCAATTCGGGATATGACAAGCCCGCCACGCGGCATTCGGGAAGGAGCACCCGCAGGCGGGTCTGGCGGAATGGGTGCGCCGCAAAGAACTCTTCGTCCCCCTTTTGCGGCCACAGAGAGATCGCTTCGGCATTCAATGCGCCCGCCGGCACCGACGCTCCGAGCCGCGCGCAACGCAATTGATAGCGGGGGCTGGAGAACTCGAACATCACGTTCGTGACCTCGAGGGTGGCCTTAGCGAAGACCTCGGGCAGCGCCGGTTTCCGCGACGCGAACGGGGCCCAGTGCATGCGATGGATCGCAATCGGACCCGTTGACAATGTGAAGTCGCGGCTGGTCAGGAGCAAGGAGGCGGCCGCCAACCGGCCTTCTCTCCACGAGTTATTCATCCGTCCGATGCGCAACACCTGTCCGGGATGAGCGGCGGCGAAAGCGCTCTCGATTTTCCTCCTGGCGTATGAGTTGAGTAACAGATGCCAGGAGAAAATGGCGAGCGCCACGCAGACAGTACCAATAATGCCCCACACAGCCAGCTTACGGGTCGCGCTCCCTCTCAGCAGGCGCTTTCTCGGTTCGGCGTGGGGATTCATCTTGTCCTTTGGTCGAAGTCCCAGCGATGCAGAATGTAGAAAGGCTCTCGCGAAGCCACCCAAGGCTACCCCTAAGCCACCCTCAAGCCTGAGGAAAGAGTGGGGCACCGCAGTCCCTGACCCGACTGAGCGCCCCCGCAAAGGGGTCTCACAGCCGAGGCGATAGTGGTCAAACCGGCGACAAAGGCGACAGTGCAGCGTTTGCCGCCGGTTTTGGCGCCAGCAAAGTGGCCGACTTGAGCAGGCGGCAGAAGTCCTTCTTGCTGGCGTGGCGATGGGTTCCTTCGCCGGTCTTGAGGTTCCTCACCACCTTGTATCCGACTTCCAGGCGCGCGAGCTGGACGATGCGGATGAATTCATCGCCGTGTTTCCAGATCTGGCCTTGTTGAAGCTTAAGCGCCATATGGCTCTTTAGCAGGGGAGGAGCCCGTCGCTCCGGGTTTTGATGCCTGGAGCGACGGCACGTGAAGAGCGGCTATCTCTCCTTGTCGTTGGCCTGTTTGCGGAGCGCAGCCGCTTTTTTCTTCTCCGCCTCGCTAGTGGCTTTCGCCTGTTTCTGCCCGGATTTCTTTTGAGTGGACTTTGGGGATTTATCGCCCATAACTATGATTCTATTCTGCTGGTTAACTTGCCGGCGGCATACCAGTTTCGCCGCAGGCAGACAAATTATACGTGGTGGAGCGGCGTTTGTAAATGAATGGCATTAACCGGTTTTGGCCGCCATGGCCCGGCCTGCAATCCAGCCGGTCGTCCAGGCTGCCTGAAAATTGAACCCGCCGGTCAAGCCATCAATGTCGAGCAGTTCGCCGCCGAAGTAGAGTCCCGGACAAAGGCGGCTTTCCATGGCCTTGAAGTTCACTTCGCCCAGTCGCACCCCGCCGCAGGTCACAAACTCATCCTGATTGAGACTTCTGCCCACCACCTGCAATTCAGTGCTGATGAGCTGTTCGATGAAACGATGCCGGCCGGACCGCGATAGTCCTGCCCAGCGAGTCTCGCGGGGAATGCCGGCCGCCAGCACCAGGCGCTCCCAGAGCCGTGCGGGCAAAGGCGGCAGGGGGGTGTTGACGACAAATCGGGCCGGTTGAGCGGCGCGGCGAGCTTCTACTTGCGCTGCGATCGCCTCGCGTCCGAGGTGTGGCAACCAGTTAACGCGCAGGGGGAATTGGTAATTCACCGCGTGAAGCGCCCGAGCGCCCCAGGCGGAGAGCCGAAGCACGGCGGGCCCGCTCAAGCCCGCGTGGGTGATCAGCAAGGCCCCCCGCTCGCGCAGTTCAAAGCCTGGGAGAGAGACTTCCGCCGATTCGACGGAAATCCCCGCTAACTCGTGCAACCACGGGGCGCCAATATGGAAGGTAAAGAGCGAAGGGACAGGCGGCTCCAGGGTGTGCCCGAGCAAAACAGCCAAACGGCCTGCCGAAGCGGCCCGGCAGCCGCCGGTGGCCAGCATCAGGCGATCACAACCGAGGGTTTCGCCGTCGGTCAGCGTCAGCGAGAAACCACCCCCTGTTCGTCGGGTAACTTGCTCCAGCCCGCAGTTGGGGAGGAGCTCCACGCCCGTCGCTTGAGCTGTCCGCACTAAGCACTCGACGATGGTCTGGGAGGAGTTGCTTATGGGGAACATGCGCCCATCCGCCTCGGTCTTGAGCTTCACGCCGCGAGCCTCAAACCAGGCGATCGTGTCCCGGGGCTGAAAGACCGTGAAGGGTCCCAGCAACGCGGCGCCGCCTCGAGGATAGTGGCCGCTCAACTCGCGGCCATCGAAACAGGCATGGGTGACGTTGCAGCGCCCGCCGCCGGAAATCCGAACCTTCGAGAGGAATTGCGAGCTTCGCTCGAGCACCGTTACTTTGGTTCCCGGGGACGCTTTCGCGCAGACGATGGCGGCGAAGAAACCGGCGGCACCGCCGCCGGCGACCACGACAGGCCACTGGCTCATTCGGACGCCGCTTTAACCGTGTAGCCGCCAGACTTCTCGTCCTCCTCCAGCTTCAGCAGGCCACGCTTCTGGGCTTCCAGCAGCAGATCATTAAAAGAACGGAATCCGTAAGCGCGCTCGTTGAAACCAGGGTTGCGGCGCTTGATCGCCTGCTTGATCATCGAACCCCAGATCGGCTCGTCCGCCTCGCGCTCCTGGGTGATGGCTTCGAAGGTCTCAACTACCTGGTCAAAGGCCTTTTCCAGCGAGGGCCCCGCGGGCTCGCCTTCTGCCGGCTTAGCCGGGGTGGCGCTCGGGGCGTTGCGTCGCCGCCCCCGGACCGGTTCTGCGCGGACCAGGTCATCGTAATAAATGAACTCGTCGCAGTTGCTGATGAACAGGTCGGAGGTGGAATTCTTCACTCCGACGCCGATGACCTTCTTGGCATTCTCGCGCAGCTTGCTTACTAGCGGCGAGAAGTCGGAGTCGCCGCTGACAATGACAAAGGTGTCCACGTGGCCTTTCGTGTAGCATAGGTCCAGCGCATCCACCACCATGCGGATGTCGGCCGAGTTCTTGCCGGACTGCCGCACGTGAGGGATTTCGATGAGTTCGAAAGCCGCCTCGTGCAGGTCGCGCTTGAACACCTTGTAGCGGTCGAAGTCGCAGTAAGCCTTCTTGACGACGATATGTCCTTTGAGCAGCAGTCGTTCGAGCACTTTCTGAATGCTGAACGTGGGGTAATGAGCGTCGAGGGCGCCGAGGGCGATGTTCTCCAGGTCGAGATACACCGCCATGGTCGCATTGGGGTCTTGGGCATTCATGATCGTTTAAATCCAGGTCACCCAGAGGTTCGTTCAGCGCGCCGATTGAAGCGAGAGAAAAAGGACGGATTGAAGGCTGCGGGAGCCCTCGGCCTGCCGCCCATAGCAACCGGAGCAGCCAAGACGCATTAAGCTCCCTATGAAAGAACCCTATGCCAAAGCCGGCAAGCGATTAGGACGTTCAGATCAATGTCGCCCGGGCCTCGCCGCAGCCTACCCCCTCTCGGACGTCTCCAACCCCACGGGTCGCCTGTTTGGACTGCTGCCAAGCTTTGAATCCCGCTGGCCCGGCCGCCGCCGCCACCCCGATCCCCCCAGAGTGCGTCTTGCGCCTCACACTGGACCCGCAAGCGTGTTGGTCCGGTATTGGTCCGGCACTGATACGGTATCTTAGGCTAAGATACCGTATCAGTGCCGGAGTGGTTCCCTACCAGTAGGCTTGTAGGGCGCTTGGAGGTGGCTAATCGCCCTCTGCCAAAGGGAATCCCAGTCGTTCGTCGTTCACGGGCCTTTCTGCGATTATGCCGGCACTAATGACCTTCCCAGGGGCGGCATTGGACAAGAATGTCCGCGCTCCTGAAAAACCGCAGATGCGCGCGTCGGCAACTTTCGGGCTCAGAATTTCTTGCCAGTCCGCCTGGAATGTCTAGCATCCGCACTCTCTGCGCAAGGCGCAGGGCAGAGCAAACGATTTACACATGAAGAGTTATAACATTGCAGTTATTGGTGGCGACGGCACGGGGCCCGAAGTGGTCCGCGAGGCGGTCAAGGTCCTCGACGTCGCAGCAAAGAAGTTCAAGCTCAAGCTTAGCTATACGAATTACGATCTGGGCGGGGCGCGGTATCTGCGCACGGGGGAAGCGCTGCCGGACAGTGTCCTGGCGGAACTGCGGAAGTTCCCGGCCATCCTTCTGGGCGCCATCGGCCATCCCGACGTGAAGCCTGGTATACTCGAGAAGGGCATCCTGCTCCGCACCCGTTTCGAGCTGGAACAGTATATTAATCTGCGGCCGGTCAAACTCTACGACGAGCGATTCTGCCCGCTCAAGGGCAAGAAACCGGCGGACATCGACTTCGTAGTCGTCCGCGAGAACAACGAGGGGCTTTACACCGGTGCCGGCGGCTTCGTTTTCAAAGGCACGCCTAACGAGGTTGCCTTGCAGGAAAGCGTCAACACGCGCCGAGGTGTCGAGCGCTGCCTGCGCTATGCCTTCGAGTTCACCCGCAAGCGGAACAAGGAAAAGAAGCTGACGCTAAGCGGCAAAACCAATGTCCTGACATTTGCCTTCGACCTCTGGGAGCGCGCTTTCCATGAAGTCGGGCAGAAGGATTACCCCGACATCAAGCGCGACTACGCCCATGTGGATGCTACGACCATGTGGTTCGTGAAGAACCCGGAGTGGTTCGATGTCATTGTGACGGACAACATGTTCGGCGACATCATCACCGACCTGGGGGCCATGGTGCAGGGCGGGATGGGCATCGCCGCGGGCGGCAACATCAATCCCGAAGGCACCAGTATGTTCGAGCCGATCGGCGGCAGCGCCCCGAAATATACGGACAAGGGTGTCATCAATCCCCTGGCGGCCATCTGCGCCGGCCAAATGATGCTGGATTTCCTGGGGGAAACCAAGGCTGCCAAAGCCATCGAGGACGCGGTCATTAAGATCACTCGCGAGAAGATGAAGAGCCTCGCCGCCGGCAAGATGGGCTATAGCACATCGCAGGTGGGCGACCTGGTAGCCGGGGCGCTGTAATAGCAGCGTCAACGCTTTGGTTTTGTTGTAGGGGCGCGGGTCGGCAATGCCAGCCCGCGCCTCGCCTTTTTGCCCTGTGGCCGAGGCCCGATGGCCGATTGCAGGGCGTCATCCCGTGCCAACCTGCTCCTGCTCTTGCCGCACAGGCGGTAAGGAACAGAATCGTCGGAAGGGTCGGCCCGCGGAATACGGGCGAGGGAGTAGCTCAGGCGGCCGCCCGGCCGTGCTTGCGCCGGATGAGCGGCTTACTTTCACCGGTCACCACCGATTGGCTAATGTGGATGTGGAGGATATCGTCGCTGCTGGGGACCTCGTACATCATATCGAGCATCAGTTTCTCCAGCAGGCTACGCAACGCGCGCGCGCCGGTGCCTTTCTTGAGCGCCTGCGCCGCCAGTTCGTGGAGTGCTTCCGGCGAGAACTCCAACTCGACGCCTTCCATCGCCATCAGCTTGGCGTACTGCTTCGTGAGGGCATTCTTTGGATCTGTTAGAATGGCTACCAACTGGGCCTCGGTCAGTTCCGCCAGCACCGTCACCATCGGCAGGCGGCCGATGAACTCCGGGATGAAACCAAACCCAAGCAAATCCTCCGGCTCAACGTACTGGATGATCTCATGCCGGCTAATGGAATCGGCCTTGAGCCGTTCGTCCACCGCTCGGAACCCCATGACGTGCTTACCCAGTCGGCGCTGAATATTACGCTCCAAACCGACAAACGCGCCGCCGCAGATGAAGAGAACGTCGTTGGTATCCACGCGGATGTATTCCTGCTGAGGATGTTTGCGGCCGCCCTGCGGCGGGACACTACAAACAGTGCCTTCCAGGATCTTCAACAGTGCCTGTTGCACGCCCTCGCCCGAGACGTCGCGCGTGATCGACACATTCTCTGTCTTGCGGGCGATCTTGTCGATTTCGTCTATATAGACAATGCCCCGCTGGGCACGCTTGACGTCGTAATCGGCGTTTTGCAGCAAGCGCAGGATGATGTTCTCGACGTCCTCGCCCACATAGCCTGCCTCGGTAAGCGTAGTGGCGTCGGCAATAGCGAAGGGCACGTCCAGGATTTGCGCCAGCGTGCGGGCCAGCAGCGTTTTGCCCGAACCGGTCGGACCGATCATGAGAATGTTGCTTTTCTCGATCTCGACCCCCGCGTGCAGGTCAGTCGTCGGAGCTACCTCAACTCCTTCGGGCGTCGCCGGAGCGGCTGGTTCCTGCAGGATGCGCTTGTAATGGTTGTGGACCGCTACAGCCAGCGTCTTCTTGGCGTGGTCCTGGCCAACGCAGGCGAGGTCAAGCTGATGCTTGATCTCGGCCGGCTTCGGGATGTTGACCTGCGGCTTTTCCTTCTTGATTTGCGCGGCCAGCTCTTTATCGAGCACCTGCTTGCACAGGATGACGCAGTTGTCGCAAATGTAAACTCCGGGCCCGGCAATCAACTTTTTGACTTCGGCGTGAGACTTGCCGCAGAAGCTGCAGAGCGTCAGGTTGGTCGGGCGCGCCATGGCGGCTATTCCTTCTTATCGGCCAGGCTCGTCGCGCTCTCAGCCAAACCAGGAATCTCCTTGCGGGACTGCACGACTTCATCGACCAGCCCGTAAGCCTTAGCTTCTTCGGGCGACATGAAATTATCGCGGTCGGTATCCCTCTCCACCTGTTCAATCGAGCGGCCGACGTGCTTGGCAATGATACTGTTGATGCGGTGCTTTAGCTTGAGCATGTACCGCACGCGGATCTCCACGTCGCTTGCCGGCCCCTCCGCGCCCCCAAGCAACTGGTGGATCATGATGTTCGAGTTGGGCAGCGCGTAACGTTTGCCCTTGGTGCCGCCGCAAAGCAGCACCGCTCCCATGCTGGCCGCCTGGCCGATGCAGTACGTGTTCACGTCGCAAGTCAGGAACTGCATGGTGTCATAAATCGCCAGCCCGGCGGTGACACTGCCACCCGGCGAATTGATGTAGAGGTGGATGTCCTTCTTGGGATCGCTCATCTGCAGGAACAGCAGTTGCGCGATGATGAGGTTCGCCACCATATCGTCCACGGGCGTGCCTAAAAACACGATCCGGTCCACGAGTAGCCGCGAGTAAATGTCATACCCGCGCTCCCCGCGACCAGTCTGCTCCACCACCATCGGCACCAGGAAATTATCCATAAAAGGTTTCTGCATTGCTGTCGCAACTTAACGGAGCGACCCGCCCGGGTCAAGTGTCGCCAATCCTCCTACCCTCTTCCAGATAACCAATAACGCGCTCGCAAACTCCTCCGGTCGTTCCTCCATCCAGCGGGTGACTGCTTCCGGCGCATACCACCCGCCACGCTCGATTTCATCCGGGTCCAGCCGAAACGGTCCTTCGGCGCGGCACCGATAGACCCAGACATGTTCCTGATCAGTTTCGGCGCTGGCGGCCAGCTTGAAAAGCCGCTCCGGGGCTGCGTTCAGTTTCAGGCCGATTTCCTCTTGCAGCTCGCGCACAGCGCAGACGTCGTAATCCTCGCCGCTATCCACATGCCCCGAGGTCGAGGAATCCCACACGCCGGGCTGCCGGTCCTTCTTCAAGGACCTCTTTTGCAGGAACAACAGCCCAGCCGCATTGAAGACCAATACATGCACTGCCCGGTGCATCATCCCGAGGCGATGTACTTCGCTCCGCGACTGCTGCCCGACAACTTCGTCGTGCTCGTTGACGACATCGAAGATCTCTTCCGTCATTTTGGATTCCTAAACAGGGTTGTTGCCATCTGCGTAAACTGCTCCAGGGAGACTTGTTCGGCGCGGATTTGAGGCGATAACCTAAGCCGCTCAAATTCCGCGACGAGGCACGCCTCAGGCCAGTCCTGCTTCAGCAATTTGAGCATCATCTTGCGCCGCTGCGAGAAGCCTCGCTTGACGATTCTCCTGAACGTGCCGCGCTCTGCCACTGGGAGCAGCGGTTGCTCGCGACGCACGAGGCATGCGCAGGCTGAATCCACATCCGGCTCCGGGAAGAAACAGCTAGCGGGAATCTTGAACCAGCCCTGGGGCTCGTAGTCGAGCTGAACCAAAAGGGTAAGCAGGCCATAATCGGGGGTGCCTGGATTGGCCATCAGCCGCTTCGCCACTTCGATCTGCAGCGTGGCTACCATGCGCTGCGGTCCGCAGGCCGCCTGCGCCAGCTCCACCAGAATTGGCGAGGCTACAGAGTAAGGCAGGTTGGCCACCAGTTTCCACTCGCTCCAGTCGAACGTCTGGCGCCGCAGGTAGTCGAGAGCATCGTCGCTGAGCAATCGTAGGACAGGCTTGCCTCCTGTCCCCGAATCCCCCGGCTGCGCTGCCTGGGACGGATGGGACGCCGGTCCCAGTTTGAAGCGCTCTTTGAGAACCTCCACCAATCTGTCGTCCTTCTCAATAGCCACGACCTCGCCCGCCTGCTCGACCAGCAGCTCGGTGAGCGGGCCAAGACCCGGTCCGATTTCAAGGACTTTATCGGTCTTTGCCAGGTCGGCGGCCGCTACAATTCGCCGCAACTGGTTGGCGTCATGCAGAAAGTTCTGCCCCAGTGACTTCGTCAGTCGAATTCCGCGCGTCGCCAGAACCTGCCGCATTTCAGTAAGTTTCATGCCGCCTTAGCAATGTGACTCATGTTACTTTGTAATTCTTCCCCTACGGCCTTCACCGCCTCTCGCAATTGCTTTTCCGATATGGTCAGCGGCGGCGTGAATCCGATGATATTCGAGCTCTCTCCTTCGGGCAGAAAAATGAACCCGCGCTGGAGCAATGTCTTCACCATCTGAAGCGCAGCCTGTGTGGCTGGGGAGCCGTCCGGCCGGCAGACCTCCACACCCACCAACAGGCCCAGGCCGCGGCTCGCCCAGGTAAGCTGCGAGGTGCGCGGCGCGAGGTCAGAGAGGGCAGAGAGCAGGAATCCACCAAGTACGGCGCTGCGTTGCACCAGTTTGGTCGATTCGATCTCTTTGATCTGCGCCAGAGCCATCGCGCAGCCAACTGGATGGCCCAGGAATGTGCTAGTGTGGATCGCCTCCCCGCTCGACGGCGGCCATGCCGCGTCCATGAGATCCGCGCGTCCGATGCAAACCGACAGTGGGAAGCCTCCCGTCAACGCCTTGCCCAGACAGATTAGGTCGGGCACCGTGCCGGAATGCTCGCAGGCAAACCACTTCCCCGTGCGGCCAAACCCCGTGTAAATCTCGTCCAGAATCAGCAGGGTCCTGTACTCATCGCACAGCCGCCGTAGCATAGGCAGGAAGTTCGGCGGTGGAATATTGATGCCGCCGCGCACCTGGATCGGCTCTACGAGGACGGCGCCAATTCTTTCGCGGCGGAGCAAGCGCCGCATCTGTGACTCGACGGCTTCCAATGCCGTGTCCTCTGCAAGGCTGCGATCGCCCAAGTCGCCCTCAACCGTCGAGGCATATCCGGGCATAGCCGGCGCGCGGACATTCTTGTCCGCAGCAACGACCAAACGCTCCCCGTCTCCGATAACGCCCTTGGCCCGCGATCCGCTCCGCCTTGCTGCGGACAAGAATGTCCGAGCGCCTGCTCGATTACCGCTCTGCCATTCCTGGCTGACTTTAGGAAAGGGCACAAAGTGCCCGAATTCACGAAGCTGCCTCCGAAATGGCGATCGAAAATGCGCCCGTTGCGTAACATTCAGCGCCCCGTAGCCCAAACCGTGGTAAGCCCCTTCAAAGGCAATCACCCCCGGCTTACCCGTCGTGAGCATCGCGGTCTTGAGCGCCGCCTCCACCGCCTCGAAGCCCGAGTTGCAGAAGATCGTCTTACCCGTGCTCGCGGAGGTGCGGCCACCCATACCTTCGGACTTCGGACTTCGGACTTCGGACTTCTCCACCCATCGCTCGAAAGTGAGTCGGCTCAACTCCCGCGCCAACCGAGCCTTCAGCGCGTGCGGGTGCACGTCACCCATCGCGTGGAGCAGACGGGCCATCTGTCTCTGCCCTGCCCTGACAACACGCGGATTGGCGTGCCCGGTGGCCGCCACACCAAAGGCAGCCGTCAGATCCAGATACTTCTTTCCTTCCGCATCCCAAACATGGACCCCCCTGGCCCGTTCCCAAACGATGGGCCACGAGCCGTCCGCTTCGATGAACGTCACGTTGCGTGACTCATAGGCGCCCAGCAGGTCCAGTGTCTCGCTAGTGGTCATTTTGTTCGACCCCATGTAACTCATGCAACCAATGTAACTAATTTAACTGGTTTGGTTACCGCTCTGCCGCGCTCTGTCCATTTGTGGTTAAACCCCTTTTTGCTCTGGCGCCCAAATCACCTTGTGCAACTGCACCTGAAATCGAACGGGCAGCGCATCGGCAATGACCCTCTCCACCAGTTCCTGACGCGAAATCGGGGTCTGGCCTGGCGGTGATGGTTTGAGCGACTTATCCTGCTGGTCCGGCGCCAGCGGATGCGCCCAGGAGAATAGTAGCGGGCAAATGGCGGCCAGTGAGTATTCGGCGATGCGTTCCCTCGCCCACTCGTAATCTTCCCGGGTAGTGATGACGAATTTGACTTCGTCCGAGTTCTTGAGGTGCGGCACATTCCCCCAACGGTTTCGCGCGGCTTCACCACTGCCGGGGCATTTCAAGTCCATAATCCGACGCACACGCGCATCAACCGGCGTAATGTCGTGCGCGCCGCTGGTTTCTAGCAGCACCGTGAAGCCGTCATCGCACAACGCCCGCATGAGCAACAGAGAGTTCTTCTGTAGCAACGGCTCGCCCCCCGTCAATTCCACCAACGGCAGCCTGTCACTTCGGACTTCGGACTTCGGACTTCGGACTTCCCCGAAGGGCCGCGCCAATCGCTCGACTTCACTTCGCACCTCTGTCAGCGATTTTTTGCTCCCCGCGGCAAAGGCATACGCCGTGTCGCAATACGAGCAGCGCAGATCACACGCGGTGAGCCGGACAAAGACGCACGGCAACCCAACAAAGGTGCTCTCGCCCTGCAAACTCAAATAGATTTCGTTGACGACCAGCGTATCGGACATCGCCTCCAATGTAACGGGTAGGGCCTCAGGAAGGAAGCGGCATGAGTTGCTTCAGTTACATGGTTACATTGTTACATCGTCACATGGTGTGGCAGTGTGCTTCCCCCATGTAACCATGTAACCCATGCAACGATGTAACTCCCTTCCAGTCCCCTTTTTTCACTTTGCCGAAACCCGACCGCTGCCCTTATGATCCCGTTCATGGAAATCTACGACCATCCTACTTTCCGGATGGCCTGCCAGCAGTTCGACCTGGTGGCGGACCATTTGCAGATGCCCGAATCCGAGCGTGACCGCGTCAAGTATCCCAAGCGCTCTCTGACGGTCGCTCTGCCGATTCATCGCGATGACGGCTCCACGCAGGTGTTCACCGGCTATCGCGTGCAGCATCATCTCACCCTCGGCCCCACCAAAGGCGGTTTGCGGTTTCACCCCGACGTAAGGCTCGGTGAAGTGGCGGCGCTGGCAATGTGGATGAGCTGGAAATGCGCGCTCACCGGCCTGCCCTACGGCGGCGCCAAGGGCGGCATCGCCTGCGACCCTGGCAAGTTGTCGAGAAACGAACTGGAGCGGCTCACCCGCCGTTACACGCAGGAGATGATCCCGTTCATCGGTCCGCAAGTTGACGTGATGGCCCCCGACCTCGGCACTAACGAACAGGTCATGGCTTGGATGATGGATACCTACTCAGTCCACGTCGGTGCCACCGTGCCCAGCATCGTCACCGGCAAACCGGTGGCGCTGGGCGGCTCGCTGGGCCGGCGTGAAGCCACCGGCCGCGGCGTCGGCTACCTCGTCAATCGCGCCGCCGACACCATTGGGCTGGACGTTAGCAAAGCCAGCGCTGCGATCCAGGGCTTCGGCAACGTCGGTTCTGTCGCCGCCCTTTCGCTCGCCCGTTACGGCGTGAAAGTACAGGCCGTGACCGATGCGCTTGGCGGAGCGTATAACTCGAATGGCCTTGACCTTTGGGGTCTCGAGAAGCACATCGCTAGCGCCAAGACCGTGGCCGGGTTCTCAGAAGCTGAACCCATCACCAATGACCAACTATTGACATTGCCGTGCGACATCCTTGTCCCTGCTGCCCTTGAACGCCAGATCACCGCCGCCAATGCCGGAAAAATCCAGTGCCGCATCCTCGCCGAGGCCGCCAACGGCCCCACCACACCCGAAGCGGACGTCATTCTGGACCAGCGCCCCGAAATCTTCGTCATCCCCGACGTGCTCTGCAACGCCGGCGGCGTGGTGGTGTCCTACTTCGAGTGGGTGCAGGACCTGCAGAGCTTCTTCTGGGGCGAGACTGAAGTCGTCGACAAGCTGTTCCGCATCCTGGAAACCGCGTTTACGCAAGTCGTCTCCATAAGCCGCAAACAGAAGCTCTCCATGCGCTTGGCCGCTTTGAGTCTCGGCATCAGACGAGTGCAAGAAGCCAAGCGGATTCGGGGGTTGTTCCCGTAAGCTGCCCGGGCCGCGGATAAGGCTCCAGTCATGGATGGTAAGGCGGGCAGTCCTCTGCACGCCGGGCCGGGATTATGGGCGTGCGGCGGCGTGCAGAGGACTGCCCGCCCCACCTCCTCCCGCCTTCACCGTGCCATTACGAACGCGCTCGGGTTCTGGTTGGTGCTGGAAGCGGCTGCGGTTATGGTTCTGACATGAGTCACGCCTTTACAGTCTCCTCAAGAAGGCTCTACGAGAGTAGTCCGAGGACCTGTTTTCAGCGACGCGAGGTGAGAGGCTGAGAAGCCCATGCCTTCCAGCTTGGGGGAACGCCCAATTCCCTGCTCCCTTACTCCAGCCCGCGATCGAACAGGTCATCTTCATTCAGCCCGAGGTAGTGTCCCAACTCGTGCAGGTAAGTAGTGTGTACCTCGTCGCGGAATAGCTCTTCATCGCCTTCGGCCAGGTCCCAGATGTCGTGGTCTCCTCCTCGCCAAATTCGGGGCCAACGAACAGGCCCAGCGTGTCCGGCTCGATTCCATCCCGGCGAAGCGCGGCGTTCGGGTGGCGCTCGAAAGTCACCGGCAGCGCCTGTGCCCGCTCGCGCAACGGTGCAGGTAGCGCGGCGAGTGTCATTTGAACTTCCTCGCGTGCGAGGGCGTGGTGTTTTTGCCAGTCGAGGCGCATGGTGTCTTCATTCGCGCGGGTTAAACACCCGTGCCGGAAACAGCGCGGAATTGGCCCGCTGTCGAATCTGCCTCCAACTTTAGCCTTTTGGGTCCGCCCCCCGCAACATCTCACAATGCAGCGTACGTGGCGCATATCTCGAGAACTTGCCGGACAGCACTAAAAAGATCCGCCCTCCGGCGGGCACCAGCCACGAACCGGGAGCCAAGTACCCGGCCGCCTTTGCTGAACCAACTCCCAAGTGCATGGCCTACTACGTCGTTACTTCCTCGTTGTTCCTAGCTGCCAGAGAAGGTGCAGTGGGCGAGACACTCAGATATTGGCCGACCGCGAGCGGTCGGGACATGTCTGTCCAATGCCACAAGGGATTGGGCAGCCTTTCTTTAGCCCTGTCCCGGAGGGACAACAAGTTGGCTGATTCTCGCTGGTGCCTTCGGGTCGCACTCCCGTGCGTCAGGCACCAGCTTTGTGGCGCTCACCGAACAGAGCGGTGCCGACGCGAACCATGGTTGCGCCTTCCTCGATGGCCACCTCGAAGTCGCCCGTCATCCCCATGCTCAGGTGCGGCAGCGGCGCACCAAGGACCTGCTCGCAACGTGCCTTCAATTCGCGTATCTGGCGAAAAATCGGCCGCGCCTTCTCCGGGTCGTCTACCCACGGCGGCACGGTCATCAGACCGTGCAGCACCAGGCGCGGCAGGGCGTTGATACGGTCGAGATCCGCAAGCAGTTGCTCCGGGCGGTAACCAAACTTGCTGGCTTCTCCCACCGCGTTGACCTCTAGCAGCACCGGCAGCGTTTTCGAGGCCTGCTCCGCGCGTTTGTTGAGTTCTTCGGCGAGGTAAAGACTGTCCACGCTCTGCACCATCTCGAACAGGCCTGCCGCATCGCGGCACTTGTTCGTCTGCAAGTGGCCAACCATGTGCCAGCGCACCCTGCCGGGACAGGAGGGAATTTTGGCCTTGGCTTCCTGGACCTTGTTTTCGCCGAAGAGGTTCAATCCGAGCGCAGCAGCAGCGCAGACGATTTCCGGCGGTTGACCCTTAGTCACAGAGACAAGCGTTACCGAGGCAGGTTCACGTCCCGCCCGCGCGCAGGCAGCCTCGATCCGCTGCTGCACCGCCTTTATATTCGCCTCTAGATCCATGCGTGGAAACCTGCCTATCTCCGTCGGAGGTATGCGATCGTTTCATGAGCATACGCTAACCATAACAAGCTCAGGAACCCGATGAGCACAATCTGGCCGAGGAGAGGATAGCTGTAGATCAGGAAGGCAATGAGACCGCACACAACGGTAGCCTTGATCAAATCAAAAATAGTCATACGCCTGCATTTAAGTTCAGGCCCAGCAAAGGGCGGCATTGTGACCGCCTCCTCGACAAGGCTGCCATTTGACCGAGCGCTACAACAATTAGAGGGTAATCTAACGCAAGTGTTATGCCAAGTAAGTATTGTCTGATTCAGCCCACGGTTTCTCCCGGCGGCGGGTTTTTGAATCGCCAATCCGCCCGGCGCATCTAACCTGCGTCTCTATGCGTGGCGGAGCCTTGCTCGCAGGATGAAGTCGATGGCGATCGCCATCGGGGGCAACTTGCTCATCAAAGCCGGGCAATACATGAGCGCGCCGGATCAGTATGCTGGCGTGCGTCGACACTATCAATATGTTTCAAGCGAAAGTGGATAAGGCGAAGAACCTGTTGAAGATCAGTTACTCGCAACACGTTGGGTCGGAAGATACCGAGCGCGGCGAGGAGGAGCTACCCGTCCTGCTGGCCGACCTGCGCCCGGGCTTCAGGGTGCTGACGGACTTGAGCACCCTGGAATCCATGGACCTCGCCTGCGTGCCGCACATCAATAATTTGATGGACCTGTGCAATGAGAAAGGCGTGAACATGATCGTGCGCGTCATTCCTGATCCGCACAAGGACATCGGACTGAATATCATGTCCCTCTTCCATTACAGCCGGCGAGTGCGCATGGTGACGTGCGAGACCGTGGCGGAGGCGATGAATATCCTGGCCGAATGAGTTCTGGTTGGTCTGAGCCGTAACAATTCAAACCAACCACAGATAAACACAGATAAGGACTACTCAAGACCGCGCTTCTTCATCGCGGCACTCCGTTCACCGCAGGGTGAGCTAGTTGCCCTGTCTTCACGAATCCACAAACCGCGCCCCGACTTATCTGGCACTGCCTCGAGACCCGGACGCGGACGTTCAAGCGTGCGCCCTCAGAGTGCTCGCCCAAATCAGCCGAACCGCGATCCCGCGCGCGGTCTTGCTTCGCTTGCTGGGATGCCCACGGCTCGACACCGTGTCTTCGGCGTTGAACCTTCTCCTGCGCGGAGAGTCGAAAGGTCAGGCATGGCTTTGCCTCTCCCCGGAGGGATAATGAACATCAAGAGCGAGTGGTATTGGATTACGAATCCGTGCTGCCCGCGAGGCGTGGCGTCTGGCAGGGGCACACCCCATTTCGTTGACTCACAGCCGGCGTTGCTGCAAGAACGCCTGGAGCTGCCTGGGATGCGTCCGCCAAAACCGCACCAGCCGGGAGAACACCCTCAACGTCTCGGGCCGCAAATGATGCTCGATCACTTCGACTTCCTGCTCGACTGTCCCAGGGCTCAAGCCGAGGAGTTGAAATAGTTCCGTGAGCGTGTGATGCCGCACCTTGATGTGCTTGGCTATAGCGCGACCCCTGGCGGTCAGCGTGAAGCCGCGATACCTTTCGTAGTTCACGAACCCGCGCACCGCCAACCGGCGCACCATATTGGAAACCGCCGATCGGCTCAGGCCCAGCGAGGCAGCAATGTCCACCACCCGGGCATAGCCTTTCTGATCCACCAGCTCCTGGATTCGTTCCAGGTGGTCCTCCGTGGATTCCGAGCGATTTGCGGTCGCCCGCTTGGCGTTGCTGCGTTTGGCGATCACCGTGGTCTAGCTACCAAACGCCAGCGGCAATAGCTAGCCTTTCCCTGAAGTTCGCTGAGAGTCCGGCGCATCTTGGTATCGCCATCTTCGCGCGGACATTCCTGTCCAATGCCGCTAGGATTTGATGCGCCTCGTCCCGGAGGGATGCGCGAGAATAGCCCAACGTTTTAACGTTGGGTGCGCGAGATTAGAGAGGCAAAAGTCCCGAAGGGACGGTTGAAACCCAGCGCGATTCATCAGCCGTCCCTCCGGGACTCATCGTAGTGCGGGAGCTGGTTCCCAACGTTGAATCGTTGGGCTATTATCGCATGTCTCTCCGGGACAAAGACTTTGGCCCGGTGTCGCGGGTGTCCTTTGGGATCAAATCCCCGCGGCATTGGACAGGAATGTCCGCGCGCCGGCCTGCTGCCAGTAGCACGATCTGCCAATTTACTCTGACTGCGCCGTAATGAATGGCGGCATCGGGCAGTCGAGCGTATCGGCGACGGCCCGCAGCAACTCGGCCTCCATCTCTTCGATGACCCCGTCAGCAGCCACGGTCTGCGCGCAGGCATTCAGGACGTTCTTCTTGATCTGCGGCACTGCCTGGCACAGCCGGTTCAGGGCGGCGTCCACCTGTGCGAGTTCGCACTGGTCCTCGGGAAGCAACTGCAGCTCGACTTGAGCTGCGTAGCTCAGCAACTGCGCGCCTTGCCGGAAGGCGAATTGCATCTTGTCCGGCTCCTCCTGACCGAGGTAAGCCAGCGCCGAGAGCAGGACGGCGCAATCCGCCACCAGCGGTTTAAGCGCGTAATACTGGGTGGTCGGTTTGCGCGCTTGAGAAAAACACGGCTCCAGGTGGCGCAGGACGATCTTCTGCAAGACGTATTCGAACAGGTCAATCTCGCCATCACTTTCCACCAGCTTTTGCACCGCGGTGCGGAATTGCTGGAATTGCGCGGGCGAGAGATGCCGCAGCCCCGGCAGCGCCAGATCCACTAGCGGCAGCCGGGTATGCGTCGCAACTTCCTGTACCTCGGGCCAGAGACGCAGCGTTTCCTGGCACGCCGCGGCGGAGGTGGCGGCGGCAAGTTCGTCCAGTTGTTTGCGGCGAGCCGCTTCGTCATCGCTCAGCAGGAGCGCATAAACCAGCGCGCTCGCGCCGAGCCCTTCGCCCGCGGCAGTCCTCATGCTCGCCGGGATTGCGACGCGCAAGCCCTCGGCATAACGCAGATGCGCAACGGTAGGTGTGCCCGTATTGGCCATGATTCCCTGCGCTGCAATGACCGGCGGTGCCAGCCCGGCCACACCCGCTTGCGCGCGCGGCATGCCCGGGAATGGGAACGAAATGGGCGGCCGTATTGGTGGCGGCGCGGCTCGCGTGGCGGCAGGTTCCACTTCGGCTATGCTGACAGGCGGGAACTTCCCATCGAAGCCCGGGTCGATGGCCTGAATGCGTTGTGCCAGCGACGGATGCGTGTCCATCAGGTGGAAGAACGACTCGCCCATCCCGTTGCCGAAATACATATGGCTGGCCTCTTCGGCATGTGCGGCCGCCAGCTTCGATCCATAGCTCAAACCGCCGATCTTCTTCAGCGCGCCGGCCAAACCCGCTGGGTTGCGCGTGAACTGCACCGACGACGCGTCGGCCAGGAACTCGCGCTGGCGGCTGACCGCCGCCTGGATCAACCGGCCAAAGAAGACGCCGACCCAGCCAAGCACGACTAGCACCAGGCCTAGCAACGGCAGCGGATTCTTGTCCTTGCTGTTGCCGCTGCGGGCGTACAGGAGCACGCGGCCGATGACCGCCAGGCAGAGGATGCCGAAGATGATGCCCATCAGCCGGAGGTTGAGCCGCATGTCACCGTTGAGAATGTGACTGAACTCGTGGCCAATAACGCCTTGCAGCTCATCGCGTGTAAGCAGCTTCATGGCTCCCGCCGTGACAGCCACCACCGCGTCACTGGTCGAGTGGCCCGCCGCAAATGCGTTGATGCCCCGCTCTCCCGGTAACACATAGATTTGCGGCACGGGAATACCCGCAGCGATGGCCATTTCCTCCACCACGTTCCGCAACTTACGCTCGTCCGGGTCGGTCGTGGCAGGGTTTACGAGACGCCCGCCCAGCATGGTGGCGACTGTGCTGCCGCCCTGGGAGAGCTCGAGCGTCTTGAACCCGCTGCCCAGAGCGATGACGGTAAGCGTGCCGACGGACGCGACCAGGAAAAGCTGAGGATTCCACAAGACCAGTTGGGTCGCTGTATCGGTGATGCTTGCTGGAGCCGATACCGGCAAAAATCCCCACCAGGGCGGCATACACCGCCAAAATGAGCATGGCGACACCGATAACGAAATAGACGACCAGCAGCTTGGTGTTGCGGCGTGCCTGGTCCTGTCGCTCAAAGAAGTCCATTGCCAATCTCCAATCTCCAATTTATCCAGAATCAGCAATCTGGCTGGCACAAGTCCTGCCTGATGGAACTCGCGGGAGCGAATCTGCCACCTTGAACACTCGGAGTGCGAATCGCTTCGTCCGTGCCTTCAGTTCTTCAGGCGTCATATATCATCAGCCATCACACCAATTCCCTGCCGCCGTCAATTGGCAATCGCCAATTGGCAATTCAAAATGTCACCTTCGGTGCCTCTTTCTCCTCCGGCTTCTCGATGACGAACAGCTCGGCCGGCCCGAAGTTGAACGGCCCGGCGATCATGTTGGTCGGGAACGTCTCGCGCTGCGTATTGTAGCCCATCACCGCGTCATTATAGGCCTGGCGGGCAAACGCCACTTTGTTCTCTGTCGAAGTGAGTTCTTCCATCAGGGCCATCATGGTTGTGTTGGCCTTCAAGTCCGGATACGCCTCGGCGACCGCGAAGAGGCGCCCTAGCGTGCTGGTCAGGGCGGTTTCCGCGCCGGACAACTCCTTCATCGCAGTGGCGTCGCCGGGGTTTTGCGCGGCGCGCACATTGGCGGAGGAGGCGGCGTTGCGGGCGGCCACTACAGCTTCCAGCGTGCCGCGCTCGTGTTTGATATATCCCTTGGCGGTCTCGACCAGGTTGGGGATCAAGTCGTAGCGCCGCTTGAGCTGAACGTCAATTTGCGCGAAGGCGTTCTTGAACCGGTTGCGCAAGGCAACCAGGCGGTTGTAGGCGCCAACGACCCACATCAGGACAAAGAACACCGGCACCACCAGGACGATCACTAGAATGATCAGGGCTTTAATCATAAGATTCCTTTTTTTGTTACCTAACAGCTAGGCCAAACCCCCGGGCCCGGCAATTACAAAGTAAGGCCAGGAATGGAAGAGCGGCAAGAGGACGGCCGCTCTCCAAGACGCTTCGCGTTTTCCGGCGCGTCGTTGGGAGAGCTAGCGTCTTGAAGTGCGGCTCTCCTCTGCCACGTTGGCGCGCTAGTGTATGCGCAATTCCAAGTCACGACACTAGCGGAAACGGGTGACGGCGACCGGGGTCATGTTGGTGGCGAGGGCAGGCAGCGCAGCCGAGACCATCCAGACGGCGAGGACCGTCGGAGGGCCGCGTAAACCGCGGGGAGCTCCCATAAGTCGTTCATCCGGTTTGTCATTTGCTGGACGTGATTCTTCCCTCACTGGTGAGCGTAATTTCCTTAGCGTTCTCGGGGATGGGCGTGGTCGTGACATGGCCTCCCGGCCAGCGGACCCAGATGCTTAGAGGCTTCTCCGGAGTTCCCAGCACTTGAGTCAGGCTGTCCTGCGACCAGTAGCCGGAGCCGGCATGAACTTCCCGCGCGGGTCCTTGATGATCCTTGAATTGCAGTCGCATGACCGCGTTGATCCCGGCGGGATTACCCGGCGGCCCTTTCAATCTCACCCGCAAGCCCGGCACGGCGCCGATGTTATGGTATAGCTTCGTGGCCGCGCCGTTCTGGGATACGACCAGGTCCACGCGACCATCTTCGTCATAGTCGCCGACGGCGGCGCCGCGCTGCTCGCCGAAGATCCTGACGCCTGAGCGCGTGACCGGCACGCTCACCAGCTTGCCTGCGCCGTCGCCTTGCAGCCAAAGGCCCACGCCCGCGTCAATGCGCGTCGCCTCGGGTTGGAAGTCGAAGAAATTCTGGCTCAGGAATACGTCCTCCTTGCCGTCGCCATCAAAGTCAGCAACGTTGACGCTGAACGCCGGAGCGAATTGTGCCTCGCGCGGCAGTTCGACGGCTTGGAAGCCCTTGCCCGTATTAAGGAAAGCCATCGAGGCCAGAGTAGTCGCCGAGACCCGTTTGGCCAACACCTTGCGGTCACCGAGGACATCGTCCAGAGTGGCTTCACTATAGGCCTTGTGGGTGGGGAACCGCTCGCGGAGATACGGCATGGAAGCCGCAATCGCCTTGAATTGCCGCGTCGGTGTGAGCGCGTTACCAACGTATTCAGTTTCAATCAAGTCCATCACCCCGGGCTGGACCAATTCTCCATAAGCGAAAACCAAAGGCTGTTGCGCCGAAGCCCGGTATTGGCTGTTGAGCCCCCAGTTGGCGGCGATAATATCCATCCTCCCATCATTGTTGAGGTCGCCGGTCGTGACGCCCCGCCACCAGCCGGTGTAGGCGTCAAGTCCCAGTTCCCGGGTGATTTCAAACAAGGCTCCAGCCCGATTGTGAAAAACGCGGATGGGCCCCCATTCGCAGGCGAGCACCAACTCCGGCAAGCCGTCGCCATCCAGGTCACTCCAGAGCGCGCTGTTCACAATGCCGAGGTTTTCGAACAGAACGCTGTTACGCGCATCCAGCTTCCATTGATGGCCGTCGAAGCGATAGAGCTTGGAGGGAGCGCCCATGGGGTATCGGCCAGGAACAACGCCGCCAGCGACAAAAAGGGCCAGGTGGCCATCCCCATTCATGTCGCCCAGGGCCAGCGCGCTGGCGCTGGTCATCTCCGTGGCAAAAGGGACGCCGGCAGTCAACCGGTTGTCGGTAAGATGAAAGGACATGGCGGCATGATCGCATTTAACCTCGTAACCCGTTAGCCCTGCCAGCAGCGCACGTGTTTCGCCGCCGACCTCCCAGCCCACGAGGCCGCCCGTGTCATCAGGAATCGCCACCGCCGGGTCTGCCACGCACGCCGAGAACTGGCCTCGACCATTGGAGCGATAGACCGCTGGCGCACCGCCGCGTCCGGAGCCGATGATCAGGTCGTCATGACCATCTCCGTCGAGATCGAACCAGGCGACGCCGGGACCGAGCTGGCTCAGCTTGAAGGGCAGCAGGGGCTGCCGCTCAAAGTCATCAAACTCGGTTTCATGGTGCTGATGGGAGATGAGGCTGCTGACGTCTTCGAAGATGGGGACGGGTTTCTCCTCAGGCTGAACCGGCACCGGTTCGGAAACGGCCTCGTCGATCTCGTATAAGCGGCCGGCTTGCACCGAATTGACGACGCTCCGATGCCCCTTGCGCCAAAGAACCTCAAGCCGCATCCCATTCCGGGCTGGACCGGTGGCAAACACCGCCTCGGTGTCTGAGCCAGACAGGTAATGCCCGCCACAGATGATCTCGGTGGTTTGTTTGGGAAGAGCGCCGTTGAGCAAGGTAACCTTGGCGCCCACACCTTGGGTATTGGGCGCGTGACCTTTAAGCCGAACGGCCACCCGGCCAGCCGAAGTCTCATTACGAAACAGCAGGGCCGGGCCATTTAGGTCGTTCACGATGAAGTCAAGGTCGCCGTCCTGATCGAAATCGGCCATCGCGAGGCCTTGGTGGCATCCGAGATGGTTCAGCCCCCAGGCTTCGGTGACTTCTTGGAATCTGCAACCACCCAGGTTTCGCAAGCCAGCAATGGGCATCGAGAGAGTTGGATAGAGCCGGTAATGCTGCATCAATTCCAGAGTGAAGGCCTTTTGACGTTCGGATTCGGTCTTAAAGTTGTCCCAGGTATGTTGCCGGGCCCGGACTTGATCCTCGGCGTCATAATCCTGAACATCCCGGAAATAGCCGGCGCCGATCAAGAGATCCGGGTAGCCGTCCAGGTCCACGTCGACAAACATCGGCGCCCAGGACCAATCCGAGGCGGGCAAGTTGGCGAAGAACGCGATCTCAGCAAAGGTGCCGTCGTGGCGGTTGAGGAAGAGCGTATTACGCATCACTTGCGGCCGGTCATCAGTGTTGCCGATGGGTGTGGCCATGGGTATTTGTGCGTACAACTGCCTTTTGCGCAATTGCGGGAACCGGCTGAGCATGTCCACGGTGAGGAAATCGACGTAGCCGTCCTGGTCAATGTCGGCGAAATCCACGCTCATGGAGCTGGCGCTGGTCTTACGGAGCGCCTGTTTGGCGATCGCCCGGAAATGCCCGTGGCCGTCGTTGATCCAGAACCGATCCGGCGTCCAAAAGTCATTGCACACGTATAGATCGGGAGCTTGATCGCCGTTCACGTCACGGAACATGGCGGTGAGCCCCCAATCCGCGGGCGCTTCGGTCAACGGTTTGCCTGTCTCGGCCAGGAATGTTCCGTCGGTCCAGGATACGGCCTTAAAATGACCCGCGCCGTCGTTGAGGAGCAGTTGATCGGGTTGACCGCATTCCTCCAGGCGATGGTTGAGCATCACGAACCGGTTGGTTTCGGCTCCACGCATGATTGGCCGGCCGTTGACCATATTGATATTCACGCGGCCGCGATCGCGGATGTCGTCGGCCCTATTATTCGCAATGTAGAGGTCCAGGGTGCCATTGCCGTCAACGTCGGCGAGCGCCAGCGTGAAACTGCCATAAGCGCCCGAGGTGCCGGCAGCGGCCGTGGCATCGAGGAACTTTCCATGGCCGTCATTCAAAAAGCAGAGGACGCCGCGGCCGGTAACGGATATCAGGAGATCCAGCCAGCCGTCGCCATTAAGATCGGCAAATACCGCCCCGCGGCTGAAGGGTTGCGGCGAGGCCAGCCCGGCTTCGGTAGTAACGTCTTTGAACCGCCAGTTTCCCAGGTTCTTGTACAGTGCGTTCTTTCCGTTGAGGTTGCAGAGAAAGATGTCCGGCAGGCCGTCGTTATCAAAATCTCCAACCGCCACTCCTGACCCACTCAGCAACACGCGATTAGCAGCTCCGGATAGTTCATCCAGCGTGTTCGTGAAGACCAGCCCGGTCTGCTCGGATGGCAGCAGCGTAAATCCGGCTCGACCCTCTCTTGGAACCGCCAGTTCGGTCCAGCGGAACCCTTTTTCGCTGTGCCAATCGAGGGCCCGCAGGGTGATGGTCCCGAGCAAACAGAAGCACGTCGCCAGGATGAGCGAGTGGACGCTAAGCCGGAACGATGCTGCTGGAAACGGGGAGCACGCCCGCCCCGGGCGTTGCCACCGGGCGCCCTCGCCCGGTGGCTGCCACGCTGAGAGACTCACTGAACGGTGACTGCTCTCGGTCAGCCTGGAAAGCGTCTGGCGAGGGCGCCAGCCACAGCGCCCGAGGCGGGCGTGCTCCCCTGTCACTGAATCGTTACGGCTATGGGAGCCACTCGGAAGGCGCAGTGGTACTGTGGCAGGCATACAATCGAGGAGACTAGCAGTCACGCCAAGTGGCGAAAGTCAAAAAGCCGGAGTATCAGCCCCGTACACGGCGGGCCGATTCAAAAAGGGGCGGGGACGGCCTCGTCCCCGTGTCTTGCGATTCTCTCCAGGAGCCGGGGACGAGGCCGTCCCCGCCCCTGATCTGAGCCTTCTTGAATCCATCCTGAGCCCCGTACAGCAGGAGAGCCGCGGGTTCTGCCCCGCGGCTCTCGCGAATACTTAAGTCACAGAGCGATTACTGAGTAACCACCCGGAAGTAGCTGTTGCCTGTGCCGATCGCAACGGTCGCCGGATTGGCTGTGCCCACGTCGGTCCAGACCGTGCCGGATGACAAAACGGCCGCCGCGGATTGCAGCTTTCCGCCAGCCGGTGTCCACGAGATGACAAGGTTGCTGCCGGAGCGAACCGCAGTCAAGGTCGGCGGTGTTGACGGCGGTGTCTCCTTGATGGTCGTGAACGATTGATGATTCAAACCCGCCTGGTAGATCGACGCAATTTCGGTCGCCGTCAGTGTGCGCGTCCAGAGGCCCATATCATCCAGGCTGCCCGGCAGCATGTTCGCATTGACCGGGTCGAGCACGTAAGGAGGCGTTGAGTTCGTGTCAATCGTTACCCTGGCGCCGATCGAGATCCACGGCACGCTGGGCACGTTGATATCGCCGACGTAATCCGTCGCGCCGACGAGCTTGCTGTCAATGTAGATCTTCAGTTGGGCTCCGTCAGCCGTGAAGACCAGGTTGTGCCAACCATCCGTGAGTGCCGTCCCAGAGGTCACCGTGGCGTAGTTAGCGCCCAAGCCGACCGAGGCTGTGGGGTATGCCTTTAGGGCGTTGACGTCGAAAGTCAAATCGAGGGAGAATTGACCCAACAAGGCCCCGCTGCCACCGAAACCGAAATCGCCTTGCATGTTGCGGTATACGTTCGCGTTACCCCCCAGGCTCGCGGTGGTGGCATTAATCCAGGTCGAACCGGAGATGGCATGGACGGCCTTGGTATAGTTGCTGACATACCCAAAGTCACCTGAACCATAGTCCATGATTACGGCATTGGCGATCTGGCCTGCGCCCCAGGTCGGATTGAGCTGGAAAATGGCTGGCAACCCGCCGGTAACGCTATTCGAGGCGACTACTCCACTCGTCTCGTCATAGGCCCAGTGACAGACCAACGCGTCCGAGATGTTGTAGCGGGAGACGTAAGCCGCCGCGTTCTCGCTGATGGTGCTTCCCGCCGGGCTAAAGACGGCGACACTGTAAATACCCTCGTCGTCGGTGCCGAAGGGACTGATGGTCAAGGTCGCAGTTTGTGCGCCGCTCACCCCGCCCCCGTTGAATAGGTTGAGGCCGTTCTTACGCCATTGATAGGTAAGATTGTTGCCTGTCGCCGTAACCGTCAGCACCAGGACGCCGTTAGTGGGCGCCACGGTGGGTTGGGGCTGTAGAGAAATGACGGGCGGTGCTCCAGGATTTGGTGCGTTGAGCGCCAATTGAATCGCGTTGACACCCGTCTGACGATCTGCCGCCGTGAGGACATGGAAGGTCAAGGTGACGTCGCCGTTGGCGTCCGGGTGAACGCCGTCGAAGCGTACAAAGTCACCGATTGAAGGACTGGCCGCGATCGTGCTGGTAGAGCGATAGAAACCCGGTGCGGGTTTGTATTCGTCCGAGTTCATGGTGCGCTGATAGATGGTCTGCTGGCCCGGAACGGCGAAGCTGACCTCCTGGAACTGTGCCGGTGGGCTGATGGAATACACGAGCAGGGCGTGCGATCCCGCCGGCACGTTGTGGAAGCTCATGGTTTGGTCACCATTTCCCGTATTCTGGGCGCCGGCCAATCCATTCAGGAGCCTTTGGACCGGTTGGTCGCTGCCGACACCGGCACCCCAGGTGCCCGAGGTGGTGAAGCTGAAGGTAATGGTGGAAGCATTGTTCGAGCTGTCGTTAAGGACGTCGGGCAGCGATAAGGCGTCCGTGTTTGTACCGGTGGCGTTGGTGGCATTAATCCAGTAGGCTTGCTGCTGAACGCCGGCGATGTCGGTGGGCAGAATATAGGTGGGTGCCCCGTTGGCGCCACCGCCGGCAAAGCTGATGCCGATGCTCGGCGTGGTCGAAGGAGCAAAGACAACCGCATGGACCGGCGGGCTCGTTTGGCAGCCAACGATGGCGACGGAATATAGGTTAGTGGCGTTGGCGGCCGTGATCGGATCGGCGGTGGTGTAGGTGGCCTTGTTGGCACCCGGAACCGGGACGCCGTTGATCAACCACTGGAGCGGCCAGGGGCCATTAACCTCGGCAAAGAACTGCGCCTGACCGCCAGCGAGGACTGGCGTGTCCACCGGGGTACTGACGAACGCGGCTTTGCTACAATCGGCCTTCGAGGTGATCGCCAGCAATTGCACTTCCGCAATCTGCATGCTGTTCTGGCCAGGTCCCTGGCAAGAGACCGTCGTCCACTTGTAATGCTTGTAAGCGGTCGAGTTCGCGAAATAGAAATATTGCCAGGTATATCGGGCAGACCACGCGGCGATGTTCGGGATGTCTATGATCATCGTCCAGGTCCCGGTGGTGTAGTTCGCGACGTCATCGTTGGAGCCTTCGATCGTCACGTGCTTGGGATCTCGCTCTGCGGCATCATTAGCCGATTCCATGGCCAAACCGGTGATCGTGCTGGGGCCGACTTGCGGCGTCACGACGAAACCGCAGGAGCCGGTGGCCCCGTCAAAGTTCAAGTACTTGGCTTGGGTGCCATCAATGGCGTTTTTCACGCCTTCTGAACCGGGGGTGTTGGCCGAGGAGCCGATAATCGGATCGCTCGGCACGAGGATGTTCGCGGGTGCGCTGCTCCCGAGAATCTGGACCTCGGCGGTCTGCATGCTGTTCTGGCCGGGGCCCTGGCAGCTAACCGTCGTCCATTTGTAGTGTTTGTAAGGCGTGACATTCGCGAACAGGAACGTCTGCCACTGGTAGCGGGCGGTGTACGCCGGCACATTGATAGTCGTGATCAGCGTCCAGGTCCCGGTGGTGTAGTTAGCCACGTCGTCGTTAGAACCTTCCAGGGTAACCACCTTCGGATCACGTTCTGCGGCATCATTGGCCGATTCCATAGCGACGCCTTGGGCTACTGTCGGTCCGACGGAGGGCGTGACAGCGAAGCCGCAGGGGCCGGTGGCCCCGTCGAAGTTCAAATACTTAGCCTGGGTGCCGTCAATGGCATTCTTCACGCCTTCTGAACCGGGCGTGTTGGCCGAGGAGCCGATGATCGGATCGCTGGGCACAAGGACGTTATTGGGCACTGCCACGCCCAACAACTGGACCTCGGCGGTCTGCATGCTGTTTTGGCCGGGGCCCTGGCAGCTAACCGTCGTCCATTTGTAGTGTTTGTAGGGCGTGAAGTTCGAGAAGGTAAACGACTGCCACTGGTATCGGGCCGTGTACGCCGGAACGTTGACCGTCGCGATCAACGTCCACGTACCGACCGTGTAGTCCGCGACATCGTCGTTCGAGCCTTCGATGGTCACTACTTTCGGATCGCGTTCTGCAGCATCGTTGGCTGACTCCATGGCGACCCCGGTTACCCAGGTCGCCCCGACTGACGGTGTGACGACGAAGCCGCACGGGCCAGTGGCCCCGTCGAAGTTCAGATACTTGGCTTGGGTGCCGTCAATGGCATTTTTCACCCCTTCTGAACCGGGCGTGTTGGCCGAAGAGCCGATAATCGGATCGCTCGGGACCAGGACATTCGGCTGCGCCGAGGCTAAGCCCGCGAGGAGCGGGATCAGGGCAGGTACCAGCCACAGGAATGTCTTACGTGGAGGGCTTGAGTAGTTCTTTCTCATGGGATCAGGTGTTTTCGAACTGGATTTGTTGTTAGTGACTGCTTGCTCACCAGGCCAGCGCCTTCTCTTGTCGCTGGTTTGGGAAGGCCAGCCGTTCAGTATACCAACTAACTTCGCCACGGCTGAACTTTGCTGAATTATTTCTAGTTCTTTGATACAAGTCAACATCTTTTTCACCTTTTTATCACTTTGCCACGGAATAAGACCATCTTACCCCCTGTGTTCCCGGGCGCAAAAGGTGAGGTAGGCCACCGGCAGTTCCGGAAGCCCTCAGGTTCAGGGCTTGTTTCCACCACCTTTTCGACGACACTCGCGGCATGGGAATTGCCTTCTGCGTGAGGCAGGAAAGCGACGGCGGCTTCTTAACCGAGCGTGTCTGTGGGTTATTAACATGATTACCAGTCTGCCCAACCTGAAAAGGCTGCTGCCGCCGCTGGAAAATCGCCCGCCTGGAGGTCTTCGGTTCGGTGCTCGGTGGGGACTTTGACGCGGACAGCGACGTGGACCTCTTAGCCACGTATGCGCGGGAGCACATTGGAGTCTGTTGGATCGCGTAAGGATGGAGCTTGAATTGGAGTCTCCAAATCCTGGCGGCCTTTCGTGGCGGCTCGGGTAACGCGCCAGCGTCTTGGAGTGCGGCCAGTCCTCTGCCGCTTTCTGCCCGCCGAGGTGCGCGGCAAACAGATCCACCCCGCCCTCCTGCCCTACCCGCGCAAACAATCGGTAAACCCGCATAGGCGCGCGGCCTTTAGGCCGCAGAAATGCCAGATGCGCTCAAGCGTCGGTTTTCTCCAGAGCGCCCTTACATTTGGACTTTGCTGCGGCCTAAAGGCCGCGCTCCTATGCCTGCGGATTTGCCGGTTGTTTACCTACCCGCAAGCCCCAAAAAGCGGTAGAGGACTACCGCAAAAACCTGGAGGAAACTCGCACGGTTCAGGGACAGACACGCCTAAAAGAGTGAGGCCGGGCTGGTTAGCCAGCCCGGCCTCGTGAAGGAACGCTATGCGATATTCAACGCATAGCCGAATTTAGTCTGACCGTTAGTACATCCGGACGCGGAAGAACCGGTCGGCGATGAGAGGAGTCGGCACCACGGCCGACGGATTGCTCTGGTAAGTAGACTTGAACCAGGGCCCAGTCAGGGAGTAGGCCTCCCACAGCTCGCCTTCGCCCGTCCACGAGATGATCACATTCCCGCTCGCGTCGGTGGTCGGAGTCTTGAGCACCGGCGCCGGCAGGGCGCCCGCAGCATGGACATTGCGCTTGATCCACGACTTGACCGGGCAAGCCGCGTCATTAATCAGCGTACGGATGCCCGTAGCCGGATCAATGGTGAAGAACTCGCTGTTGGCATCACCGCCGCCATTCTCCCAGATCAGGCGGAAGGGATATACGCCCGGCGCTGGCACCTGGATGGTGAAGAACACGTCGGAGGCACCTTTGCCATTGTCGTATTTGCCGCAGATCGTGCTGCAGTCCTGGGCTGTGACACGGACGATGACCGGGCTGGTAGCCGTCGTGGTAGCACCGTCAGTGAGGAGGTCCTGGTAACACGCATAGGTCGTGCTGACCAGCGGAAGGGCGACGTCCTGGCTGCCGCTGCCGCGAGTTCCCGGATAGGGAGTCGCCGAGTCGCCGCTGTTGTTGGCGACGATGATGGCAAGAACCCCAGGCGCGGCCACCTTGATCGCGTTGCACTGGTTGGCCATATTGCCGTTGTGGAGGACCACCGCGACGGCGCCGTTGAGGGCGGCCGCGTTGTTCAGGGTCCCGCTGGCGTAGTCAGCCGGGTCGCAGACCACCGCGCGAGCGATGATCGGAACCGTGGACGGCGGAGTACGGCCGAAGCCATTGTTCCCGCCTTCGTCAGCCGTGGTGGTGTACATAGCGGTGTATGCTTTCGCCACGGACGCCGGGGCGATGACCGACAACCCGGTCTTGTCCGGAGACCCTTGGTCACCCGTGGTCAGACGGAAGCCGTCGTCGCTGTTGAAGCCCATGGTATAGGGGCCGGCGGTCGGGAATTCCAGGAACATCTTGGCCTCATAGGCGTCGTCGTTCATGTTCCCGCTCAAGGCAGGCAGACCCGGAACAACCGAGTCCGGAGTTCCATCGACAGCCTGGGAGGCCCCATTGGCGGTCAGGGCACCAGCGCTGTTCTGGGAGAAGTTGATGACACCCGGCCACCACATGGCGCCATTGTTCGTGTAATCCACGGTGGTATCTGTCAGGGCGTTGGTATCATAGTACCCTTGCAGGCACTGGTCAGCCATGCGCGTGACATTTTGCCAACCGTTGAAAGTCAGGGCGCCCTGAGCGGAGCTCTGATACGCTTTCACGGAGAAGCCTGCGTTGGTGCCCGAGCCGGGCGGCGTCCACAGGTTGGTCGAGAGCATGGCCACCCCCCACTGATAGCTCGTGGTGGTGAAGCTCCATTTGGCAGTGTATGGACCACCGCCCGAGGTACTATAGGTCACGACCGCAGTATAGGTCCCCGCAGGGAGCGCTATCGGCGAGTAGATCTTGGTCGTACCACCAGAGCTGACGATGACGGGCGTGACGGGCGCGCCATCGATCGTCACGGTGATGCTGCCGGGAGTGACCGTGGTCGCGCCGTCTTTGAGGGTGAGGCTGACCCAACCGTCCTGGACGCCGGTGGCGCCGTCGGCGGGCCAGAATTCGGACACATAAGCGGGCGCCGGTGGCCCGTTGTAATAGAAGGCGATGCCGGTGGAATTGGTCGGGTCCGGATCGTTGATGAGGTACCTGGTGCCGCTCGTATCAACGGAGAACCATTCCAAGTTGCAGCCGCCGCCGCCATTCTGCCAAATCAGGCGCATCGGATAATAGCCGGCGTTCGTGGCGTTGACGAAGTAGGTAACGTCCGAAGCGCCTTTGCCGCCATTGTAGAATCCGCAGACGGTGCTGTTGATCCAATCTTTCGGATTGGTCCCGACCGTGACTTTGAATCCGTCATCGCTGTTTACACCGAACTGGTACAAGCCGGGCGAGGGCAAGTACATGTAGCCGACGAACTCCTCTGCGGAGTTGTCCCACGAGTTAGGATTGCCGCTGCCGGGCCAAGGGTTGTCAGGATAATATCCCAGGGCGCCAGTGGGAGTGAAGTTGCCATCATGACTGCCGGCGAGGTCAAAGTTGATGGTGTGGGCCAAGTCGGCGCCAGCGAAGGTAAGATAGCCGTTTGCATCCGCCCCGGTGAGGTCGGCGTGGTTCGGACCGTGCGCACCCGCCAATTGCTCCTCGGTCCAACGAATGGTGTTGGGTTGGGCGGCGAAGTTATTACCGCCCACGCCGCTGGATTTCCAGGGCCGGACCTTGAAGCCAGGCTGGGTAACGCCAGTGACGGCCCAGGCCGGGCTCACGGCGCCCCAAGGATACACAGTGAAGGTCCAGGAGTTACTGAACGTGCCGGCGCCAGTGGTATAGACGATCGCAGCCGTATCAAGGGCATATTGCGTTTGGCCGGCAATGGTGTCCCCAGGCAGCAGATACCCGGTGGGCATGGTCACTGAGGTCACGCCACCACTCTTCGCAACCGTAGCGTTGAGCTGCTTGCCATTGATGTAAGCCTTGACGCTCGATGCGTTCACGGTGGTGCCGCCATCAGTCAAATTCACCAGGAACGTGGCGTCCGGGCGGACGGGGCCGGAGCCGGGGTAAGGCTGGACAGCCGAGACGAAGGCCGGGAACAGCGGGGTCGAACTATAGGCCTTGACGGTACCGAATTCACCCGCGGTGCGCGGGTCATTGAGGAGCGCCGGCGCCCCGGAAGAATCTTGCGTAAACCACTCGCAATTGATGCCGTTGCCTTCCAACTCGCCGTTGCCGTTCTCGTAGATCAAGCGGAACGGGTAAAAACCGGCATTGGTCACCAGGAAGCTGAAGGTCGTGGTCGACGAGCCGCGCCCCCCGTTGAACTGGCCGAGGAGGGTTGACGACAGCCAATCCGCCGGGCTCGGGCCGGACGTGACCTTGAAACCGTCATCGCTATTCACACCCATCGAGTAGAGACCGGCATGGTCGAAATAGATGTAACAGAGCTGCTCCAGGGAGGCGTTGCCTGTAGAGCCAGCCGTGGACGGGAGGCCCGGGAACAGAATGTCCGTATAGTCATTGTATGCCTGGAAGACGCCCTGAGCCGTGACAGTGCTGGCATTGAAGTTGACGACGTCGGTATAATTCGTATAGCCCTGAGAGTACATTTTGGTGGGTAACACAGCCGGGTCAACATTGTTGTCCCCATGCAGACCAGCGAGCTGCTCCTCGGTCCACTGGATGGTGTTCGGCTGGGTGGACGGGTTGCCTCCCGTGGACTGCCAGGTCCGAATGAAGATGCCCTGCTTATTGGTGTCCACTCCGGTGGTGGCCCATGCCGCATTCAGAACGGCGTAGCTTCCGGGAACGGTATAGGTCCAGGTATTCGTGAACGTGCCGCCGCCGGTGCCGGTGGTGGTATAGACCAATTGAGCGGTATTGACGCTGCCCGCCGCTAGCGCCGAGGTTCGGTATCCCGTCACGGTCGTGACGTTACCGGCCTTTTTGGTAGTGACTGCCAAGGCGGTGCCGTTGACCGACAACTGGATGCTGCCCGCCGTAACGGTGGTGCCGGCATCAGTGATACTTGCTTTGACCAAAATCGGGTCCCCGAGGGTCGAGCCGGGGACAGGATAGAGCGAGGAAACGAAGGCCGGCTTGGCAGGCCCCGCGTAATAGGCCACGATGCCGGTGGTATTGGTCGGATCAGGATCGGTGATTAGAACACTGTAGCACCCATCCACGCCGGGCGTGCCGTACCAGGGCACCACGCTAAACCACTCGCAATTAGCGCCGCCCGTGCCGTTCTCCCACATCAGCCGGAACGGGTAAACGCCAGCGTTGGTTACCACAAAGGTAAAGAGCGAGCCAGGAATAGTCGCACCGCGCCCGCCGTTGAATTCGCCGACGTTCAGCGCGCTCCAGTCGGCCGGATTCGGCCCTGTGGTCACCTTGAAGCCGTCGTCACTTGATACGCCCATCGTATAGACGCCACCGGCGGGGAACTTAAGCCAGCATTGGATGTCGGCAGCACAGTGGTCAATGTTGTTCAAGCCGTTGCCGCCTGTGGTGAGGCCGGGCCAGGTATTCTCTGGATAGCCGTTGTTGCCAGTGAAGTTGCCGTCCGTATTAGCACCGTAATCCATATTGATCACCCCGACTGGGCCCGGGCCGGTGATAAAGTCAAAAAAGCCATTGTCGGTGAAGCTCGTGGTGTCGGCTTCGTTAGTGCCGTGCATGCCGGCCAGTTGCTCCTGGGCCCACCAGTTGATGTTGTTTTCGAAACTGGACTGCCAGGTCTTCATCTGGAGGCCCTTCTTGGAGGTGTCCACGCCGGTGACGGCCCATGCTGCGGGGACCGTTTGATAAACCGGGACGGTGAAGGTCCGGGTGCCGGAGATCGGGCCGCCCGCACTATCCGTGGCGGTAACGGTCACGGTGTTCGTCGAGCCGGGAGGAAGCAGGGTGGGATACCCGTGCCAGGTAATGGTGGTCGTCCCGCCGGTCTTGCTGATCGTCGCGGGCACCGTGTTGCCATTGACGGCCATCGAATACGGCTTGGTGATGTCCACAGTCAAGCCGGAGTCAACGATAGGGACGGAGCAGCCGTCCGGATAACCGGTGGCATTACCCACGATCGGGCTGGTGGCCGCGTGGGTAGTGATGAGGATATTGTCCACATGCTGGTTCTCCCAGGAACCACCGCAGCGTCCGGCAAACACCAAGCGGCCGGCGCTCGGGAAGTAAGTCGTCTGATAATTGGTTAATATCTGCGCGCCCTTCCACCAAACGCTCAGTTTGGAATCAGCCGTCAACTCCACTTTCAGGTGCTGCCACGTCAGGTTTTCGAAGGAGCCGGTCCCGTCGTACGGGCCAGTCTGGATCGAAGTGGGGTCGCCCGGGTTGGTGGGGTTCCGCGTTGGGCAGGCATTCTGTAACACCAGGGTGCCGTCCACGCGCACCGTGACCGCCGCGACGTCCAGTCCGATGCTCTGATTAATAACGTTGCAGAGCGCACCGGCGGTGCCACCGCTGTCCCAGGCATCAAGTCCAATGCCGATCCCGGTTTGGGTGCCCTCTTCGGGCAGATTGGCCTCGCAGTTCTGCCCGGTGGCAAAAGCGCCCCCAGTCAGGACCGGGTCATTGGCGCGGCAATAGTTGACGCTGAAACCATCAGCCGGCGATGCCGTTCCGTTGCCAACCCGCAGGTCGGCTTCAAAAGTAAAGGCTTGAACAATCAACCCATTGTCAAAGTCCGAAAAGATGATCTGCGTGGACTGGCTTGTGCCGGCGCTGATCACGAGGTAACCATCGTTGGCGTTGGTGGCAGCGCCAGCACCCCCGGTGGGCTGCCAGGATCCCGCGCCGGTTATCGTGAGGAGCCCGCTGGCTGAGGGGTCTGTGTTAAAGTCGAAGAGGTGAGTGGCGGCCCACGAAGCCGTACAGCTTGCGCCGACGACCGCCATGAGGGCGAGCCAGCGCCTCGCGCGGAGGTTTTGGAGTAACTTGGTTTTCATAATGAGTTTGCGTACTTGGTTTGTTATTGAACTCGTTTTGGTTTTACTGAGTCTGCTTTAGGTTAGAGGCCCCGCGGATAGGATACTAGTTACTTGCCATCTCCGCAGCCCTTTTGGTGTCTGGGCCAGTTGGAACTCTCTGCCCCACAGAGGCGCAACCACAACAGGTGGCCACACCGGTGGAGTAGCCGGGAGTACTTCCCGGAAGGGGTTCCGAACGATGAGAGTAGGAGTTCATCGCTGTAACTGTTGCCAATTCGGATTCTTACCGATGCAACCGTTGGACGTCAACAAGAATCAATAAGAATATTCTGCTCTTCAGGGCAAATTCTCCGCCGTGCTTAAACCGTTGACAGCACTAGCATTAGGTTGCGGAGCGCCAATCCATGTCGAGACCGCCGCAGGCAGGTCGGGAGCCTCCCCGTAGACTCGCCGGACACTCGCCGTAGCACCTCTTATCGGCGATAAGAGGTGCTACGGCGAGTGTCCGGCGAGTCTACGGCGGAGTCCGCGCACGGCTGGGGAGAGCTGGGCGAGGGAAGGGCGGACGGCCTGCAATGGGTCGCCGGGTAGTGTCAGCGTAACAATACCCGCGCATCCCATTGATTGTCAGGCAGTTGCGGAGCCGCCGATTCCTTAGGCCAGGACTGCGAGCATTGGTGGCTAGAGCGTCGAATCCACCAGCCAGCCCCAAATATCGGGGTATTGGCGTGGCAGCGCCCCCGAGCGAAGTGGTTCGGAGCTCGAGCGTTGGCTGGGAGGGGCTGGGGCGTGGCCTCCAACGGCGATGTCCAAGCTAAAACGTGGAATCCCAATGAACTAGCGGCGGTCGCGAGTTTGCCCTGAACGAGCTCTTTGCTGTTCAGATTCGCCTTGCGGGCGGCTGGGGTTGCCGGGATGATGAACGTTGGTCGAGTGCCTTGAAAAGTCAGCAGAAAAAAACAGAGGCAGATCAGAAACCCAACCCGGGCGGCGGGCGCGTCGCAGCCAGGCCGCAAAGCCGGACGCTCGTCCTCTCGAAAGGGCGGAAACTCGTTTTCGGGCTGGTTGCGGTTGTTGTTTTGCCGCTGGTGTTCCTGGGTTTGCTCGAGATCGGTCTGCGGCTGGGGGGTTACGGCTATTCAACAGCCTTCTTCAAGAGAATTCGCGTCGGCAACGAGGAATTCCTGGTGGATAACGACAAATTCGGGCTGAGGTTCTTTCCGCCGGAGCTTTCGCGCATCCCCGCGCCGGTCCGGATGAGCGCCCGGAAGCCGCCCGGCACCTTTCGCATTTTCATTCTTGGCGAGTCGGCGGCGTTGGGTGATCCGAGGCCGGCCTACTCCGCCGGGCGCTACTTGCAGGCGCTGCTGCGGGAGCGGTTCCCGGAGGGCCGGTTTGAGGTGGTTTGTGTGGCGATGACCGCGATCAATTCGCACGCTATTTTGCCGATTGCCCGCGAGTGCGCGCGGCAGAGCGGCGACCTCTGGATCATCTACATGGGTAATAACGAAATGGTCGGGCCCTTTGGAGCCATCACCATTTTCGGGTCACAAAGCCTGCCGGCGGGCTACGTGCGGCTGATTCTGGCCATGCGGCAGACGCGTGTTGGGCAAGCGCTGCTAGCGATCGGTCGAAAGCTCAGCAACACCTCGAAATACGGGCCGGCGTGGGGCGGAATGCGAATGTTCATGAAGAACCTGATTGCGCCCGGGGACCCGCGCAAAGAGGTCGTCTATCAAAACTTCCGGAGGAATCTCGATGACATCCTGCGGACCGGGCGAGCTGCGGGGGTCCCAATCCTGTTGAGTACGGTGGCAGTCAATCTGAAGGATTGCGCCCCCTTCGCGTCGCTGGCGAACACGAACTTACCGGCGGCCGATCGATCGGCTTGCGATGCCCTGAGCCGGGAAGGAGCGGAAGCGGAGCGGCAAGGTGATTTCGCTGCGGCGGCCGACCGGTGGGCCAGGGCTGCCAGGTTGGACGCATATTCGGCGCAGTTACAGTTTAAGCTGGGCTCCTGCCTGCTGGCCCTGACGAATTCAGCCGCGGCCCGCCAGCACCTCGAACAGGCATGTGATTTCGACGCCCTACCCTTCCGTGCCGACTCACGGATCAACGAGGCGATCCTGGGAGCCGCCCGGGGGGCCAAAGACCACGCCGTGGCGCTTTGCGACGCCGCCGGACTGTTCGAAACCAACAGCCCGCAGACGGTTCCCGGCGGCGAGTGGTTTTACGAGCATGTTCATCTTAATTTCGATGGTAACTATCAGCTCGCTCGAGCGTGGGCGGAGCAAGTGGAGAGATTCCTCCCGGGCACGGTTACGAACAAGGCAACGGGCGATTGGGCACCGCAAGCGCTCTGTGAGCGACGGCTGGGTTTGACGGATTGGAATCGCTCCGCCGTGCTGGCGGATGTGCTGCGGCGGTTGGGGGAGCCGCCTTTTGTGGACCAAGTCAATCATACGCAACAAGTGGCCACGGTCCGTGCCCGCTTGCAGGATTTGCGCCGGCGAGAGACCAAGGAAGCTGCCACGCAGGCGCGTGAAGTCTATGTGATGGCATTGAAGAAATCGCCGGAGGACCATCGGCTGCACGAGAATTATGCGGAGTTTCTCGAAGCGACCGGCGCCCTGGATGAGGGCGCTGCTGAATGGCGGCGGGTGCGGGAGTTAATTCCACATCATCATGTCGCATGGTTCCAGGAGGGCCGGCTCCTCAAGCAGCGGGGCAAACTCGCGGAAGCCGAACCGCTGCTGAGCCAGGCGGTGACGTTGCGTCCGGACCTGGCGGAGGGCTGGCTGGAGCTGGGTATGCTCCATGCGATCCAGGGCAAGACCGAACAAGCGCTTAGCGAATACGAACGCGAGCGGGGCCTGGCGCCCAACGACAGCCGGGTCCATTACCATATCGGCAAGGCGCTATCGAAATTGAACCGGCGAGCGGCCGCCATCCAGAGTCTGCGACGGTCATTGGAGCTCCAGCCGACGTGGACAACCCACTACGCCCTGGGAGAAGAACTAGGCTTCGATGGCCAGGCGGTCGAAGCCAGGAAAGAACTGGAGCAAGTGGTCCGCCTGAAGCCAGAATACGCGCCGGCGCACTTGAACCTGGGGGTAGCCTTGCAGCAGCTTGGTCAGACGCAAGAGGCCCGGACCCAGTTTGAGGAAACCTTGCGGCTGGAGCCTGGCCACAAGTTGGCCGCGCAGTACCTGCAGGCGCTGCGCGCCACCAAGTAATGCCAGTTCGCAAAAAAGAAGCGGTGGAATTCTCGTAGCCATCCGGCAAACCCGCGGGTATAGGCGCGCGGCCTTTAGGCCGCAGAAATGCAGGATGTGGCCACGCGCCGGCTTTCTCCAGAGCGCCACCGCATTCGGAAATTGCTGCGGCCTAAAGGCCTTGTCATTACCCACATCTGGAACGGCCTTGGTTGAGAGCAACTGATGGTGAAAGCTGGGCCGACGTTTTGAAATCCCGTTAGCGGTGGTCTGTAGCCCGTCGCATTGCCGTAGGCCGGGCTGATCCGGCCACAGGTCATCCCGACCATTTGGGCCCAACGGTGGTCCGCCGCGGGCGTCGGCGACGGGACTGCCGCACCGGCCCGCTGACGGCCTAGCTGAGGCCCGGTCCAAGCCTGGGCCTGGCCAAGAGGTAGGCAACCACTAGGCAACCACTCCGATGTGGATCGGATCCACATCGGAGTGGTTGCCTACCAGTTGGCTACCGGTTGGCTAGTAATACGCCTGGAGGGGCCTGCGGGCGGCCTGGAGGTAGTTGGGAGCGTGTTTGGCTCAGGCTCGGGAAGCGGGGCGTACCGGCTCAGTGGCTGGAAAGCTACGCGGGCGCCCTCGCCCCTGTCCTCAGCGACCATTGAAAGGCCCGTGCTTTTGCTGAACCTCAAGTAAGCGCCATTCCACCTTCGGGGTGGTATGGCCAGCTTGCCAAACAGCCGCGCTAATCTGAGCGCGTCTGACTTGTGGGTAATGACAAGGCCTTTTTAGCCCGCAGCAACGTCCAAATGAAAGGGCGCTGTGGAGAAAACCGACGCTTGACCGCATCTGGCATTTCTGCGGCCTAAAGGCCGCGCTCCTATGCGGCTTGCCCGAATGTTTACGAATGCTCCAGACGCCCCTGGCCATCAACCTCAGTTCGCCAGTTCTTTGATGCGGATATTGCGGAAGCTCACTGTGCCATGGTCGCCTTGAAGAAAGATCGGCCCGGGTTCTTTCACATTACCGTCAATTTCGCTGCCCGTGGCCTTGTCGCACTCGACATTGTCATGAATCTTCACACCGTTGAGAATAACGGTAATGCGATTGCCGATCATTGTCGCCTCGACGGTCTGCCACTCGCCCGCCGGCTTGGTCACGAATTTGTCCGGCGCTTTGAAGTTATAAATCGACCCGTTGCAGGTTGCGCTGGCGTTGCCGCTGTCATGGTCGCCCAGAATCTGGATTTCATGCCGGCCCCGCAGATAGAACCCGCTGTTCGAGTCTTTGGGGGTCATATACTCGTAGCGCACGGTGAAATTCCAGAATTTCTGCTCGGTGACCAGGTCCACGCCATGAGTGCCTTTCTCGACGGTATTCTTGAGGACGCCGCCGGGCAGGATGCTCCAGGTGCTATGCGCGTCGGGGCGGCGCAGCTTCCAGCCCGTGAGGTCTTTGCCATTGAATAAGGGAGTAAAGCCTGGATCGGTGGCAGCGGCCGCGAGGATCGAGGCGCCAGTGACGGTGAGAAGTGTCAGGACGAGAAGTGTGGTTATCTTTTTCATTATGTCTTGTCGCCAACCATAGTCAGGACCTCCTTCGGGGGCAACGCGCAAATGGCGCGCAAATGGTGCGGCGTCATTCTTCCCGCTTGGCCACGGCCATGTTGATCGCGTTGATCAGCGCCTCAATCGTGTATGGCTTGGTCAAGAAAGCCTGGGGAAACTCGGCATGATGGCCTTCCATCACCCTGGCCTCGTCGTAGCCGCTGCAGAGAATAACGGGCAGGCCGGGTGCGCGCTGGCGCAGCGCGGCCAAGGTCCCCCAACCGTCCATGCGCGGCATGGTCAAATCGCACAGCACGCATTGGATCTCATCCCGGTGCCGCTCGAATAGCTCCACTCCCTCGACGCCGTCCTCCGCGGCAAGCACTTTAAAACCCACGCGTTGGAGCACGCGCGTAACCGTAGCGCGCAGCGCCGGATCATCCTCGATCGCCAGAAGGGTGCCGCCCCTCTTCGATAGCAGCGCCGGAACTACTGGAACTGGCCTTTTGGGGAGCACAGCGGCTGTCACGGGTAGAAAGACCCGAAAGACGCTGCCCCGGCCCAGCTCGCTTTCCACGGTGATGCCTCCACCGTGTTCTCGCGCAATTCCCAGAACCACAGCCAATCCCAGTCCCCGGCCAACGAACTTGCTGGTAAAGAACGGGTCGAAGAGTTTTTCGATGTCCCCGGCCGCGACCCCGCCGCCGAAATCCGCCACTTCCAGGCAGGCATAGGCCGGGTCGCGTGGCTGCCAATCGATGGGGAATCGATTCACCGCCTGGATCTCGGCGGAGGGAACCAACCTGACCGTAAGGCGAATGGCGCCCGATCCATCACGTCTGGCCTCCCAGGCGTTGGTCAGCAGGTTGGTCAGCACCTGATGAATCTGGCTGGCGTTGGCGTTGATGGCCGGCCCGGGCGCTGGCAGGGCGGTCTCCAGGACCACTGTCTTCGGAAGGGCGGCCTTAAGCAAGGGCAGGCTCCGGCGGCAGGTTTCGGAGAGATCAAGCAATTCATGTTGGGCCTGGGTTTGCCCGACGTAGGTCAGCATCTGGGTGCTGATTTCCGCCGCCTTGCGAGCGGACTTCAAGGCTTCGGACAGGCTCGCGCCCGGGCCCGCATTGGGAGGTAGCTCTAGCTGGAGCAGTTCCAGATTCATTATCACTGACGCGAGCTGGTTGTTGAAGTTGTGAGCGATGGCCCCGGCCATTCGCCCCAGGCTCTCCGACTTCTGGAGTTGCCGGGATTGTGCCTCGATCTGTCTGCGTTCAGTGATGTCGGTGGCGATCTCCAGCCTTACCATGCGACCATCCGGCCAGCGAATAGCCGAATCCCGGCACTCGTACCACCGATTCGTTGCCGTATTTTGAAATTCCCAGACGTGAACGCCTGTCGGGGTGCCGTCGGGACCCACGAGCCGGGAGTTGGTGCAATAATTGCAAGGTCCCGTTTGCCCGGATTGAAGGTTCTGCCAGCAGGTCTTTCCGGTAAAATCACCCCAGATTTGCTTCCCGTATTTGTTCACGAACAGGGTCTGGTAAGTCTGCATGTCCACCACATAGACCAGGGCGTCCAGATGGTCGAGAATCTCCTGAAGCCGGCCCTCTGACAGCCGCAGCTCCTCCTCCGCCCGGTGCTTGTACAGCGCCATCTCAATGTTCGCTCGCAGCTCACGGCCCTCGAACGGCTTGAGAACGTAGCCAAACGGTTCGGCCACCTTGGCCCGCTCGATCGTCACCTGCTCCGAGTAGGCGCTGAGAAAAAGCGACGGGATGTGGAAGCGCTGGCGGATCGCCAGCGCGGCGTCCACGCCGTCCATGTCGCCTTCGAGCCGGATGTCCATCAGCACCAGGTCCGGCCGCAGCTCGCCGGCCAGGTCGATGGCCTGCTCGCCGCTGACCGCCCAGCCCGCCGGCTGGTAGTTCATTCGCTTGAGATGCGCGCTCAGATCAGCCGCAACAATCGGCTCGTCCTCGACAATCAAGATCCGGGGTTCAGGCATGGGGCATTTCCTTCTCCGCCGAATTAGGGAAGAGGATATGGACGGCGGTTCCTTGTCCTCGCTCGAAATTGACGGTGCCGTGTAATTGCTGTGCCAGCAGGAACACCAACTGAAGTCCCAGGCCGGCGGAGTGGCGCGGGTCCAGCTTGACGGGCAGGCCCACGCCGTCGTCCGTCACGCTAAGGCGCGTGCTATGGGGTGTTGCGCGCTCCAGTGTCACCCGGATGCAACCGGAACGTTCGCCCGGGAAGGCATGTTTCAGGGCGTTGGTTACCAATTCGTTGAGCAAGAGGCCGCAGGGCACCGCCTGGTCCAGCCCCAACGAAACGGTTTCAGACTCGACGGAGCGCTCGAGCCGGACGCGGGCGTGGACGGGGCCGGCGGCCCGCAGGAGTTGCGCGCACAGGCTCTCGACGTACGCGGGCAGGTTGAGCCGGGCGAGGTTCGGCGACTGG